>MDSW01222969.1_pt1 | contig 18685 bp, 17 predicted proteins | sample 811171 | NCBI WGS metagenome assembly MDSW01 (sample SAMN05326641, study PRJNA326480) | marine metagenome | isolation source: seawater | place: Atlantic Ocean: North West | collected 2012 | reverse complement strand
CGACGAGCTCATCCGGGTGCTCGGCGAGACCGAGTTCGGCATCGGGGTGTCGGCCGGGCGGGCGATCGCCGGGCACATCGGCGCCCAAGCCCGCTTCGAGTACACGGTGATCGGCGACCCGGTCAACGAAGCGGCCCGGCTCACCGAGCTCGCCAAGCTCGAGGAGGGCCACGTGCTGGCCTCGGCGGTCGCCGTCAGCGGCGCGCTGGACGCCGAGGCGTTGTGCTGGGACGTCGGCGAGATCGTCGAGCTACGCGGCCGCACCGCCCCCACCCAGCTGGCCCGCCCGGTGAACCTGGTGCGCGCCGACGAGGTCGACCTGACCGGCTAGCTCTTCTTGGCCGCTTTCTTCTTCGCCGGCGCTTTCTTCGCGGCTCCGGTCTTCTTCGTCGCCTTCTTCTTCACCGGGCCCCGGGCCCGGCGGTCGGCGAGCAGTTCGGAGGCGCGCTCATCGGTGATCGACGCGACGTCGTCGCCCTTGCGCAGGCTGGCGTTGGTCTCGCCGTCGGTGACATAGGGCCCGAACCGGCCGTCCTTGATCACCATCGGTTTGCCGCTCGCCGGGTCGTTGCCCAACTCGCGCAGCGGCGGCGCCGCGGCGCGTTGCCCGGCCCGGCGTTTCGGTTCGGCGTAGATCTTGAGGGCCTCGTCGAGGGTGATCTCGAAGATCTGTTCCTCGGTGGCCAGCGAGCGGGAGTCGGTGCCACGCTTCAGATACGGGCCGTAGCGGCCGTTCTGCGCGGTGATCTCCTCACCGCTCTGCGGATCGACGCCCACCACCCGCGGCAGGGACAGCAGCTTCAGCGCGTCCTCGAGGGTGACCGTTTCGAGGTCCATCGAGCGCAACAGCGAACCGGTGCGCGGCTTGGGGCCGGTCGGTTTCTTGCCCTTCTTCGCACCCGACCCGGCACTGCCGTCGTCACCGTCGTCGGGCTCGGGCAGGACCTCGGTGACGTACGGGCCGTAACGTCCGTCCTTGGCGACGATCTCGTGACCGGACTGCGGATCGACCCCCAGCGAACGACCCTCCTGCGGTGTCGCGAAAGCCTTCTCGGCCAGTTCCAGCGTCAGTTCGTCGGGGGTCAGCTCGTCTTTGAGGTTTGCGCGCTGCGGCTTGAGCTCGCCGGGGTTGTCCGGGTCGGCCACCATGCGCTCCAGATAGGCGCCGTTGCGTCCCACCCGGACGTTGACGGCGCGGCCCTCGGCGTCGTCGAAGAGCTTGATGGAGTTGACTTCCCGAGCGTCGATCTCCTCGAGGTTGCCGCCGACGAGTTGCTTGAGACCGCCCGCCCGCGCGATCGAGCCCTCCACCCCGTGCTCACCGCCGAAGTAGAAGTTGGACAACCAGTTCGAGCGCCGCTCCAGCCCCGCGGCGATCTGGTCGAGTTCGTCTTCCATCGCGGCGGTGAAGTCGTAGTCCACCAGCCGGGCGAAATGCTGTTCCAGCAGGCCGATCACCGCGAATGCCACCCACGACGGGACCAGCGCACTGCCCTTCTTGTGCACGTAGCCGCGGTCCTGGATCGTCTTGATGATCGAGCTGTAGGTCGACGGCCGGCCGATCCCGAGGTCTTCGAGCGCCTTGATCAGCGACGCCTCGGTGTAGCGGGCCGGCGGCGACGTGGCGTGCCCGGCCGCGGTCAGGTCCTTGGCGTCGACCCGCTGCCCCTGGGTCAGGTTCGGCAGCCGGCTCTCGGCATCGTCGGCCTCGCCGCCGGCGAGATCGTCGATGCTCTCGACGTAGGCCTTCAGGAAGCCGGGGAACGTGATGGTGCGGCCACTGGCGTTGAACACCACCTGCTCGCCGGTCTGAGCCTGACCTGCGATCCGCAGGCTCAGCGTGGTGCCGCGCGCATCGGCCATCTGCGAGGCCACCGTGCGCTGCCAGATCAGTTCGTAGAGCCGGAACTCATCGGTGTCGAGCGCCGAGTGCAACTGGCCGGGAGTCTGGAAGACGTCACCGGCGGGACGGATGGCCTCGTGGGCTTCCTGGGCGTTCTTGACCTTGCGGGTGTACTGCCGCGCGGTGGGATGCAGGTATTCCTCGCCGTAGAGCTGACGAGCCTGGTTGCGGGCGGCGTCAATGGCCGACTGCGACAGCGTGGTCGAGTCGGTACGCATGTAGGTGATGTAGCCGTTCTCGTAGAGCCGCTGCGCGATGCTCATCGTGCGTTCGGAGGAGAACCGCAGCTTGCGACCCGCCTCCTGCTGCAGCGTCGAGGTCATGAACGGTGCATAGGGGCGGCGGGTGTAGGGCTTCTGCTCCACCGACGCCACCGACAGCTGCGCCCCGCGCAGACCGGCGGCCAAGCCCTCGGCGCCGGCCTCGTCGAGCACGAGCACCTCATCGGGCTTGCGGACCGCGCCCAGCGAGTCGAAGTCGCGGCCGGTGGCCACCCGGCGACCGTCGACGGTGTTGAGTTTCGCGGTGAACGTCGGCGGCTGGGCCTGCGCATCGGAGACGCTGGCGTCCAGCTCGGCGCTGACGTCCCAGTACCCGGCGCTGCGGAACGCCATGCGCTCCCGCTCGCGCTGGACGATGATGCGGGTCGCCACCGACTGCACCCGGCCGGCCGACAGCTTCGGGGCCACCTTCTTCCACAGCACCGGGCTGACCTCATAGCCGTAGAGCCGGTCCAGGATGCGGCGGGTCTCCTGTGCGTCGACCAGATCGGTGTCCAGGTCGCGAGGGTCCTCGGCGGCCGCCCGGATGGCCGGCTCGGTGATCTCGTGGAACACCATCCGCTTGACCGGGATGCGCGGTTTCAGGGTCTCGAGCAGGTGCCAGGCGATGGCCTCGCCTTCGCGGTCACCGTCCGTGGCCAGATAGAGCTCGTCGACGTTCTTGAGCTTGTCCTTGAGGTCGGCGACGGTGCTCTTCTTGTCCGGGCTGACGATGTAGAGCGGCTCGAAGTCGTCGTCGACGTTCACGCCCAGCCGGGCCCACGGCTCGGACTTGTACTTGGCCGGCACGTCGGCGGCCGCTCTGGGTAGGTCGCGGATGTGTCCACGCGACGATTCGACGATGTAGTTGGACCCGAGATAACCGGCGATCTTGCGCGCCTTGGTCGGCGACTCGACGATGACGAGTCGCCGGACACCTCGGTTTCCCCCGCTGCCGCGGTCCCCGTCAGCCAACTTTGTCTAGCTCCACTTCTTCTGCTGCCCGCGTAGTGCATGTACCCATGCGACCCGCTTCGGCAACTGACAATTTCGCACCCCGCGCGTGCCGACGCAAACCGTCCCTCCTGCGCCGGAGGTTCGCGGGCCGGCTAAACCCGTGGCCACTGCAGTAACGCCTCAGCCCCCTCCGGAGGTTCCCCCACGTTCTCTACCAGGCGCGATAGCCGTCGGCGACCACTGATTCGCAGCGCCGGACGCGACCCTCTCGTCCCGATCAGAGTGGGCGCGATACCGACCCGCATCAGCGCCGAAGCCAGGGCCGAATGGGTGTCCGGAGCGTGCGGATCCAGCCCGAGCAGGTAGCGGTCGGCGTCGGCGGTCCCGGCCGCCAGCGCCCACGCCCGCAGCTCGCGGGGGCCCGGCAGCCACTGCGGAGGCACCGTCTTGACCGCTCCCCGCGTCCACTGCTCGGCGATGGCGACCAGCCGGGCGTCCAGCGCGGTCCGCACCAGCGGGGTGTTCTCGTCGGTGCGGGCGATCTCCGGGACCAGGCCGGCATCGGCGATCATCTCCGCGAGCGCATCGGCCCGCCACAGCTCGTCCACCACCACCGACAGCCGGGCCGTGGCCCCCTGGGGCCCACTGACCAGCACGACCTGTCCGGGCGCAGCCAGGATCCCCGTCAGGTCGGCGATGGCCGGCGGCACCGACTCAGCCGAGAAGAAGGACAGCTGGCTCACACCGTCGACCCTAGGCCAGCGCGGGCCCGCGCAGCTGTTACCCGGGCCGGTACGCAAAACACCCCCGCGTTGTCCGTGGGGATGGCGCGGGGGTGTTCTGTGATCCTTCGAGCCTGCCGGCTCGGTGGTCTTGAGTTGGTCGCTTAGCTCAGATGGCTCGAACGCCGGTGGCCTGCGGGCCCTTGGGGCTCTGGCCGACCTCGAACTCGACCTTCTGGTTCTCCTCCAGGGTGCGGAAGCCGCTTCCCTGGATCTCCGTGTAGTGGACAAACACGTCCGCCGACCCATCTTCAGGCGCGATGAAGCCGAACCCCTTCTCCGCGTTGAACCACTTCACAGTTCCCTGTGGCATCTCTCGTACTTTCCTTCTCTTCATTCACCGGGTGCGGTCCACCGTCCTTCGGCAGACCGGGCCCGTTCCGACCGCCATACCTTCGTGGAGTGCTCGGAACTCAGACCCGACCTACAACCCTCGCAGGAACCGCGATCGCAACGTCGTTCCTGCGAGTGTGGGGACACCAACACAGAAGCTGCGACCGCGAGTAGTCAATCACGTTCCGGCCTGCGGCGACAGTCTCAGCGCCGTCACGTAGTGAACAATTCACGTACGACATGCGCTGGGGCGGCCCACGGCCGGTGCCCAGGCGTCGGTACGACGTCGTCTTCGGAGGTGATCGGTGACGGAAGCAGCAGCAGGCGCTCGGGCAGATACGGTGCCCGACTTCGGCCGCACGCTGCTCGCCGGCGCGGTCGAGGGCACCGCGGTCGACGAGCATCCGGTACGCCACATCGCCGACCTGCCGCCGCGACGGGCCCGCCCGCAGGGCTGGCCGGCCTGGGCCGACCCAGATGTGGTGCGTGCCTTCCGCGATCGTGGCGTCGAGGTGCCGTGGTCGCACCAGCGCGCCGCGGCCGACCTCGCTCACGGCGGACGCCACGTGGTGCTCAGTACCGGGACGGCGTCGGGCAAGTCGATGGCCTACCAGTTGCCGATATTGACGGCGCTGAAGCAGGATCCGCGCGCCCGCGCGTTGTATCTGTCGCCCACGAAGGCGCTCGGACACGACCAGCTGCGTACCGTCGCCGAACTCACGGCCGCCGTTCCCGGGCTCGCCGACGTCGCCCCGACCTCCTATGACGGCGACAGCCCCACCGAAGTGCGCCGATTCGCCCGCGAGCGGTCCCGCTGGATCTTCTCCAATCCGGACATGATCCACCTGTCGATGGTGCGCAACCACGCCAGGTGGGCAGTGTTCCTGCGCAACCTGCGGTACCTGGTGGTCGATGAATGCCACTACTACCGAGGGATTTTCGGCTCCAACGTGGCGATGGTGCTGCGCCGCCTGCTGCGCTTGTGCGCGCGGTACGCACCGGATTCGGGCGAGCACTGCGGGCCGACGGTGATCTTCGCCTCCGCGACCACCGCGGAACCCGCGATCACCGCTTCCGAACTCATCGGCCAGACGGTGAGCGAGGTGACCGAGGACGGGTCACCGCAGGGAGCGCGCACGGTCGCGCTGTGGGAGCCGGCGCTGCTGGCGGAGCTGATCGGGGAGAACGGTGCTCCGGTACGCCGCTCGGCAGGCGCCGAGGCGTCGCGGGTGATGGCCGACCTGATGCGGGAGGGGGCCCGCACGTTGACGTTCGTGCGCTCGCGCCGGGGTGCCGAACTCGTCGCACTCGGGGCCAGGGCACGGCTGGCCGACGCGAACACCGATCTCGCCGATCAGGTGGCGTCGTATCGGGCCGGTTACCTGGCCGAGGATCGTCGGAGACTGGAACGGGCGCTGGCCGACGGCGAGCTGCGCGGACTGGCCACCACCAATGCGCTGGAGCTCGGGGTCGACATCGCCGGCCTCGATGCCGTTGTGCTTGCGGGCTTCCCGGGTACCGTCGCATCGTTCTGGCAGCAGGCCGGCCGTGCGGGCCGGCGCGGCCAGGGCGCATTGATCGTTCTGATCGCCCGCGACGATCCTCTCGACACGTACCTGGTGCACCATCCCGCAGCGCTGCTGGACAAACCCATCGAACGGGTGGTGATCGATCCGACCAACCCGTACATCCTGGGTCCGCAACTGTTGTGCGCGGCGACCGAGCTGCCGTTGTCCGACGCTGAGGTGCGGGCCTGGGGCGCCGAGCAGGTCGCCGCCGCACTGGTCGACGACGGTCTGCTGCGCCGCCGTCCCAGCGGGTACTTCCCCGCCCCGGGAGTGGATCCGCACCCGGCGGTGGACATCAGGGGCTCCACCGGCGGACAGGTCGCGATCCTGGAAGCTGACACCGGGCGGATGCTGGGCAGTACCGGGGCGGGACAGGCACCGGCGTCGGTGCACCCCGGCGCGGTGTATCTGCATCAGGGTGAAAGCTACGTCGTCGACACCCTCGACCTGGAGGCGGGAATCGCCTTCGTCCACACCGAGGATCCCGGGTACACGACGTTCGCGCGGGAGCTGACCGACATCGACGTCACCGGTTCCGGTGAGCAGTCCCGGCACGGTCCGGTGACCGTGGGTTTGGTGCCCGTCTCGGTCAGCAACACCGTCACCGGCTACCTCCGGCGGCGCATCGACGGTGAGATCATCGACTTCATCGAACTCGACATGCCCACGCGCACCCTGGAGACCATGGCGACGATGTGCACGATCACTCCGGAAGCGTTGCAGCGCAGCGGGATCGATCCGCTACGGATTCCCGGCTCACTGCATGCCGCCGAACACGCGGCGATCGGCTTGCTGCCGTTGATCGCCAGCTGCGATCGCAGCGACATCGGCGGGGTGTCCACCGCGATCGGCCCGGTGGGCGGATTACCGACGATCTTCGTCTACGACGGGCACCCGGGCGGAGCCGGTTTCGCCGCGCGCGGATTCGGCATGCTCGCCGACTGGTGGGGTGCGACCGCGGAGGCCATCGAGGCCTGCGAGTGCCCCGCGGGTTGCCCGTCGTGCGTGCAGTCCCCCAAATGCGGCAACGGTAACGATCCGCTGGACAAGGACGGCGCGGTGCGGGTGCTTCGTCTGGTCATCGGCGCGCTGACCGGGCACCCCGGCACCCGGGTGGTTGACGGCGGGGCGCGCGGGAACCCGTCGGTACCATGACGGTCATGAGCCACGACTGGATGCTCGTGGAAACACTCGGCGACGAACCGGCCGTCGTCGCCCAGGGGGACCGCACCACGGATCTGGTGCCGATCAGCACCTTCCTGCGTCGCCATCCCCACCTGATGGCCATTCAGACCGCGATCGGCGAAACAGTCCGTGCCGGCGGCGGTTTGACCAGCATCACGCCCAAGAACGATCGCGTGATCCGCACCGAGGTCGTGCAGATGTCCGACGGCCGGATCCACGGGGTGCACGTGTGGTTGGGCGCTCCGGACGAGGAGCCGCCTCCGCGCCCCATGGTCGGACCGCTGATCTGGGACCTGACCGAGGGCACGGCCACCGACACGCGGGAGTCGCTGGTGGTCGGCGGCTGGGATCCCGACCGCCAACCCACCCATGGCCGGGCGTTCGTCGACGACCTGCCGCGCCGTGATCTCAAGCCCAGCGAGGCGCAGGTGTTGAGCATGATCATCGAGCCGCAGGTGGGGGTGTCGATCTGTAACACCTGGGACGTCACCGATTATCGCGGTGAGCAGATCACCGTGGGGTTCGTCGCGCGGTCGGTGCCCGAGGTGTTCGACGACGGCAGCGAGCATCTCATCTGCCGGGCGATGAACTGGCGCAGTGTGCGCGAGGGCTCGGGTATCCAACACGATCTGCTGGCTCAGAAGATCATCGAAGGATTGGCCGTGCCCGGAGTACACCGGGCGTTGGTCGACCCACGCCATTGGACGTTGTTGAAGTGGCTGGACGAACCCGCGCCGTTCTTCGACTGGCGGGCCGGACTCGTCAGCGTCGACGCGGTGCACCCCGAGGACAGGGCCGCCATGGCCACGATGGCCGCCGAGTTCGACTCGGGCGTGACCTCCGGGGTGCTACGGGTGCTCGACCGGAGCCGCAGTTGGACGCCGGTACACGTGACTGTGCACCGGGTCGAGCTCGACGACGGTGTGTACGCCGGATTGGCTGCCCTGCGGGAGCCCACCGCGACCGAGCTGAGCACCGCCGGACTCGATAGCGAGCGCCCCGCAGAGCGCACCCGAAAGTCCCACTCGCGCAAGGGTAGATCAGCCAACGCCGGTAAAGCGTGACCGCTGGCCGAGGACGGACCCGCCCGCGCCACCGCGCTGGCGGGTCCCAGCCATCGGCTCCCCAGGGCGGGCCGAACCTGCACCGTGACGACGACGTCCACACCGTCGACCGTGCAGGCCGCCACCGCGGCCCGCATCTCCTGCGCGAGGCGAGCGGCGCGGGTACACGCGGCCGCGGAACCGGCCGGTAGACGCGCTGCTGCCGCCAGGGCGGCCAGGTCGGCCGCCGCCTGAGCCCGGTGCCGGGCAAGGACGGCGGCACCGATGTGCGCAGCGCCGACCATCAGCGTCACCAGCACCGCGACCATGGCCACCGCGAGAACCCCGGCCGACCCCTGCTCACCCCGCTCACTCGACTGCGGCCAGCGCCTCTGCACCGAGCGAAAGCCACGGCAGCACAACCGACTCCACAGCGACGGTGGCGACGACGAAGTCGCCGCGCCGATGCACCTGCACCGTCGCCCCGCCCGGGGCGACGCGCTGGGCGGAACGGATCGCCGCCGACGGCGTGTCCCCGCGCGCCACGAGCCGAGCCGCTTCCCGGGCCGCATCGACACAGCGCGTCTGCAACGACACCGCGGCCACGCCGGCCAGCCCCATGACGAGGACGGACACCAGCGTGATGACCGCGAAAGCCGCCTCGATCGTGACGGCCCCGGTGTCCGCACCGGTTACGTGGCGGTGTTCAGGGCGCGGCTGATGATGTTGGTCAGCGCGTTCACGACCGAGTCTCCGGTGATGACGGTGTAGAGAATCGCGCCGAAGGCCGCGGCCGCGACGGTTCCGATCGCGTATTCGACCGTCGACATTCCTTCGTCGGCGACTGCCAGGAGGGCCAGGCGTGCCTGTAGCCCACGAATCCGTCGTTTCATCTGTCTTCCCTCCACTTGTTGTCACATCACTCCTGACTGCAGGACGTCACCGGCGAGCCCGGCGACGACCGGCACCACACCGAGGCACACGAACGCCGGCAGAAAGCACAGCCCGAGCGGACCGGCGATCAGCACCGAGGCGCGTTCGGCTCGGGCGCGCGCGCCATCAGCGGCCTCTGCGCGCAGGTCGCCGGCCAGCTCCTCCACCCCCCGCGCCAGCGCTGCACCCGAGGCCGCCGAGCGGCGCGCCATGCGCAGGAATGCGGCGATGTGTCCGTCCGCTGGGGCCCCGGCTTGTGCCCACGCCTGTGCCGGATCGGCGCCGAGAGCCAACAGGTCCGCGGCCCGGCGCAGTGGCGCGGCCAAGTGGACCGGCGCCGACGCCGACACCGCCGCCGCTGCGGTGGATGTGGCCATGCCCGAGTGCAGGCACGCCCCGAGCACGTCCAGGGTGGCGGCCACCGCGAGGAGGTCCTGGCGGGCGCGCGGACGGGAAGCCGGACGCACCGAGCGCAGGCCCGTCCCCAAGCGGCTCTTCGCCGTCCGCGGCCAGGCGAGTACCGCGGCGGCGAGAAGGACTGCCGCCCAGCTCATGTCACGACCCCGGCGATGATGGTGTCCGACCACAGCAGGCCGGCACAGATCAGAGCCGAGCCGATCAGAAGCAGCCACCCGCCCGCTCCACCGGAGAGGAGAAAGGCCACCGGATCGGCCCCCAGGGCCTGCCCGAGCAACAGACCCAGCAGCGGAAGACCCGCGAGGATGGCCGCGGTGGCGCGGGCACCGGCCAGCCCCGCCTCGACGCGGCTGCCGAACCGGCGACGCTCGGCGATGTCGTGCTGGGCGGTCTGCATCACCGTGGCGATCGCCAGGCCGTGGTCGTGGGCGAGCTGCCAGCACACTGCCAACCGCTCCCAGTGTTCCGGCGAGTGGGTCCGTTGCGCTTCGACGCGAAGTCCCGCCGCTACATCAGCACCCAGCGCCGCTCGGGCGGCCACCGCCGCGAGCGACCGAGAGACCGGGCCCCGGCTCTCCGCGGCAGCCGTCGCCACCGCGGCCGCCGGATGGGCCCCCACCCGGAGTTCGCCGACGAGCACGTCGAGGGCATCGTGCAGGCCGGCCCCCTCCTCGGACCGTCTGCCACGCCGCACCGCTGACCGCCGGCGCGCCAGCAGTGTGGCAGCTACGACGGCGAGCGCCGCGACCACGCTCACCGGCAATACCGCCAGCAGCGCCGCGCAGCTGCCGCCGACGACCGGGATCAACGGAACCGTCCTGGCCGCACGCGCACTGCGAGGCAGCAGCGCCCGGACCCTGGGCCGGGCCGATCCGGGCGCCACCAGCACGGCCAGGGCCAGCGTCAGCGCGGCGACGCTCATCCCGTGCTCCGCGCTCGCACCAGGGCCTCGAGGTCGGCCAATCCTGGACCGGGGCCGCTGTCGAACCGCCAGCAGGGCAGCACCCGCACCAATCGGTCATCGCCGCGGGTCAGCATCCCCACCTCGGCGAGCCGACGCCGGCCGGCCCGGTCGCGGGCGACGTGCAGCACCACCTGAACGCATTATCTGTAACAAAGGGGGCCTAGCTGAGCTATCCGACTGTTCAGGACGAGTGTTACATGTGTACCTGGTCTAATCGGGCGCCGGATTGTCCTGCACATGTGTAGGACGCGGGTTGGCGATTGCTGTCGCGGAGAACCAGAAGTGCTAGACCCTACGCTGGGGTGGCTTTGTCACTGCCGAGGACTCGACGCCTTGGGCGCCGCTACTCTGTGGCGCTATGACTGCGGCCGTACTTCGCCATCGCGCGTGCCCGGAAGCCCGCCGACTGGCACCGCGCGGCACGCGGCGAAATCTATTTCAGATCAGCAACAACCTGCGACAGCCACAATGACGCCCGTGGCTGTCAAGTGTCCGATTCGCCGATCAGCTCCGGGCGAGTTCGGCGCGGGCTCGGCGCTCGACGAACAGCGGAACGAAGTCCCGGATCCGGCTGTGTTCAAACTGGGCGTAGGCGCTCTGGACGATGGAGTTGATGCGCTCGGCTGGAATGTCTGCGTAGCTGTCGGCGAGCCGACGCTCGACTTCTTCAACCATGACGTGCTCATCGACCTCCGGCATGTCGATAGCATGCCTGGGCGGCCAGGTGCCGTCAACCGAGGAATTGACGTCCGTTCACCTCACATCGTGGCTATCGAACCCGTGAGGTTCGGGAAGTGTGAAGATCTGTTAGATGAGCAACGACGAGTCCGACCTGGCGCAGGCCTTCCGACTGTTGTCAGCGTTGCACGAGAACATCACTCATACGACGAGGGCGATCGAGAAGTTCGAGCGGCAACGCCGCTTGGGGTCGCCCGCAGGACCGCAAGAGCAACTACTACGCCGTGAACTCGCCGAAGCCCACGGGCACATCAACCGCATCTACGAACGGTTCCCCGAGACACGGCGGTAGCGCCTTGATGTGAAAGCTCACAGGTCGCGCCAGACCGACGTCATCAACACCGGTGAGCCAGGCGATGTCCCCTGGGGTTTAGGACTCCGGTCGAATAATCGTCATGCTCATGTTGGGTGGCGTCGCGCCGCGCGAGGGGGGTCGCCCGGCGCGACACCGGCCAGATGGCATATCCCGTTTCCGAGGCTAGTCCCGGCGTCCAGGACTTTGCGGTGATGCGCGGTTAACGAAGGCTAACGACTAACCGGATCGGCGGTACCGGTCTGGCGCTGCGTGCGGCCCAGGACCGGTTCGCTCGCGGGCGGCGGGCGTGTTTTGTGGCGACGCAGACGCGATGACCTTGGTGAGAAGGTGTCGCAGGCGTGGTTCGGCGCTCTGTCCGTGGTAGCAGTCCAGCCAGCTGGCGGTGGCGGCCATCAGTTCGTCGTCGAGAGGAATGTCGTTACATGCGATGGCGGTGATCAGGGCCTCGATCGCGGCGAACGTCTCGCCGATGCCCAGGGTGATGTAGATGCGGTCGGCGTCGATTCTGCTGAGATACGGGCGCGCGGTGGCGGCCAGCTCCCAGGCCAGGGCGGCATCATCGGGCGCCTTACGCACCGGCGGTTTGCGCGACGTGGACACCCGGCCCCCCTTTTCCGATGGTCTGGTCTTGTCCGGTGCCTACGGTAGAGGGTGGGCAGGCCTGCCGCGCAGTGTTCGACCCGGCTACCGCGCCGACCAGGCACACCACATCCGGCAACGCCGATCTGTTTGCCTGCCATTCACTTTCCGTACCATTCACTGGGCCGCCAGCGGGATCGAGAACGTGGCAGGTCGGCCTCGGCGCACGGGTGATCGCATCTGCCGTGCCATCCAACGCGACACACGTGCACCAGCTCCCCGGGCGACGAGACCTCATGCGTCACTATCTTCACTGTGGCCACAGTGAAGGAACACACCGTTCGACCCACACAGGCCGACTGCGGCCATTCGAGCCGCCGGGACGCGGAGCGGCATGCACGCAACGCTCTTCGTGGCCAGAAAGCAGCGCGACACGCATGATTTGTGCAGCTCACAACCATTTATACATGTATACTTGCAGGATGCTAAGCAACGCAGAATTGCTGACCCGACACACGGCGCGCCTCCGAAAGGGTGTAGGAAAAACCGTGCAGTATTTCCGCCATGGTGGTTCCGGTGGAACTGGCGAGACAGCTGGTGGCCTTGCATCGTCTCGCGTTGGCGAGGCTGCTCGGCGAGATCGGTGTGGCATTCGACGCCTCGCTGGCGCGGTGGTTCGGCGTGTTTCCCGACCCGATGCAGATTCAGGGCGGGACGTTGTGCCAGGACGTGCGCAGTCATGTGCTGGCGATGAACGGCATCGACGCGCAGAGCGCGAAGGCCCCGACCCCGCCAGCGGCGCCAGAGGGCGCCTCGTGCGGGCCGGGGTCGACGTTGCGGATGTCGACGGGCCCGAGTTCGTCGGTGCGTATCGGGGATGCGGGGATGGCGTGGGCGCGGGTGCGTCACATCAGCCCGCAGCGGGCCGCCGATATCGGTGCGCTACCCCCGCAGTCGATGCCGAAGTCCAAGCCGGGCAAGCAGATGGCGCTCGACGCCGGCGAGCCCGAGGATCAGCGGGTGTTCGGGCCGGCGGGGATCGGCGACGATTACGAGCTGGTTGTGTACTGGTGGGAGACCCCGGGCCGGTTGTCGGTGGGTGGTGGCATCTTGGCGGTGGTCGCCGATCTGGATACCAGCGAGGAGCGGATTTTGGGGTTCGAGCCGTTGCCGCTGGCGATTCGGCCGAAGACCGTTGCCGAGCGGCAGATCGTGGCCGAGGACGACGAGGACGTGCGCGAGGACTTCGAGCAGTTCTTGCCCAGGAATGCTTCCGAGACCGGGGACGCCGAGGCGTAGACGATGAGCTGGTACCGGCCGGGCGCGTGTGGGGACGAGGTGGTCGGTGATGGCGTCGGTAGAGGTGTTCGGCACACGGGTCCGCCAGGCCCGGGTGTTGCGACGACTGTCAGGCACCGCGGTGATGGAGCATCTGGGGTGGCGCTCTCCGCGCCAGACGCGGTTGGAGCAGTCCGAGACCGCGGTACTGGAGTCCACCGATTTCGATCGGCTGACAGCGTTGTTGCGTTTCCCGCCAGCATTTTTCACGACCGCACCGGCATCGCGGGTGACGGCGCGGGATCTGTTGTTCCGGGCGCCCAAGTCCACCACGGTCACCGAGAAGGAGTACCTGGCGGTGTTCGCCAACGTCGTCGGTGATCTGCTCGGGCAGCTCAATGCGGTGGCCAAGCTGCCCCCGGTGCTGCTGGAGCCGTTGCCGGCGGGCACCGATGTGGTGACCGCGGCCGCCCAGGCCCGGCGCTGGCTGGGGGTGGCGCCCGGGGTGCCGATCAAGTCGCTGACCTACGAGCTGGAAGCTGCCGGGGTGCCGGTGGTGATGCGGATGAAGCACTCACGTTCCACCGGAGTGGTGGACTGGGACACCGATGAGGACGGGCCGGCCGGGTTGTTGACCGAGAAGCATCTGGGGTGCTCGGCGCGGACCGGGGAGTATCGAGAACGTCCGTTGGTGTTGTTGCGGGCGTTGGATTCTTGGGAGCGCACCCGCTGGACAGTCGCCCACGAGATCGGGCACTTGTTGTTGCACCGCTATGGCGATGTCAGCGATGACCAGGAGCGCGAAGCCTCCCGGTTCGCCTCGGAGTTGTTGGCCCCGACCGAAGTGCTCGCCAAAGAGGTGCCGCCGGTTCCCACGCTCAGCGATCTGGTCGACGCGAAGGTGAAGTGGCGGATTTCGTTGGGGGCGTTGATCATTCACCTTCGCGAGTCGAAGCTGATCGATGAGGTCCGCGCCGATACGTTGCAGCGCCAGCTCTACACGCGGATCAACTCCGAGACCGGGCACACCTGGGGCAAGACCGAACCGGGCTGGAATGCCCGCACACCGGAGCGGCCCCGGCTGCTGCGCCGGTGGATGGAGGAATGCTACGGCTCGGTCAGCGTGGAGGCCTTGGCCGCCCACGACCTGATCTACCCCACAGACTTGTTGGCCGACATCCTCGCCGGCCAGCGCGGCGCCCCCGCGAAAGTTGCCGCGGCCCCGGACACCGTCTCGACGGTGCTCGACGAGGAGGCGATCCTGGACCGCGGGGACACGGTGGTGGCGCTGCGCCGGCCTCGCCGGCAGGCCTAACAGGGAATTGCGGGGGCGGATCGGGGATGGCACGGACACAACGGATCGCGCTGACCGGCGCCCCGGACACCTACACCGTGCTGGGCCCCGATCACCTGCCGATCGAGGCAGCCGAGCAATACCTGCAGTTCCTGCGCGATGACGGGGCCTCACCGAACACGGTGAAGGCGTATGCGGCCGGCCTGGCGGCGTGGTGGACGGTGCTAGAACACACCGGCACCGACTGGCAGGACATCAGTACGAGCCTGTTCGGGCAGTTTCTGGCCTACCTGCGCACCGGGGACCTGCCGGGCACCGCCCGGATCGGCGCACCAGAGGTTTGGCTGGGCCCGGCGAGCACCCAGCTGCGGGCCGCGGCGGTGCTGGCGTTCTACCGCTACCACGCGGACGCCCATGGGCTGGCCGGCCCGTATCAGCGGCTGTTCACCAGCCGCGGCAAGCGATCGCGGTCACGATATATCCCGATGCTGGCCGGAGTAGGCGCACGACGCTCCAAGGACCGGCCCATCTACACGGTGCGCAGCGGCAACAAGTCCGCCACTCCGGTGCTACTACCCGCCCAAGTGGCCGCGATTCTCGACGGCTGCGCCACCCAGGCCGGACAGGACTGGTCGGGGCCGCCCTCAGGGCTGCGGGACCGGCTGTTGTTCGCGGTGCTCGCCGAGACCGGGATGCGACTGGGTGAAGCGTTGTCGCTGCGCCACCACGATTTTCATATCGGCGCCGGCGGGACACCGTTCATCGACGTGGCCTCCCGACAAGACCATCCGCGCGGGGCCCGCGGCAAGACGCTACTGGCCCGACGCATCTACATCGGTGATGATCTGGAGGCGCTGTATTCGGCCTACGTGTGGCATCTGGTCGACCAGGGCGCCGATCTGGACGTGCCCGACCTGGACACTCACTTCGTGTTCGTCAATCTCACCCACGGGCAGCGTTTCCGGGCCATGCGTGCCGAAACGGTCTACGCCAAAATCGATTCGGTGACTAACCGCGCCGGCGGGGTGCTGCCCGATCGGTGGTCACCGCACTGGCTGCGCCACACCCACGCCACCGCACTGCTGCTCTCCGGAACCCCGCCGCACGTGGTCATGCGCCGCCTGGGCCACGCCGATATCCAGACCACGCTCTCGACCTACGGATGGGTCACCGAGGACGCCGAGATGCGCACCCTGGCGCAATGGCGCAGCTACGTCGCTGGCTGGAAAGGGCTGCACCATGACCACACCGACTGACCCGCCCGCACCCACCCTGGCCCCCGCACCCGCTGCGGGATCATGGGCGACCCAGTGGGCCCAAGTCCCTGAAGCGTGGCGCCGGCCGATCTATGCGATCTACAGCGCCCCGTGTGATCAGGTGTTTCTGCGCAACCAGTTCTACCTGCAAGCACACCGCGCCGGAGCCACACACGATTTCACCCCCGACGCCCCCGCCCGATTCGGCGACGAGATCGCCTGGTGGGTCTGGACCTGCTGGGACCAGCAGCTACGCAAGATCGAACCATCCCTGCTGGCCTGGCTGACCCGCACCCTGCCGGCCGCGATCGCCGAACACCGCACCCGCACCGGAAAGACCCCCGCCAGCATCGCCGACCTGGACCCCAATGCCGTGCTCCGCCAAGCGGTCCTGACCTTTCAGCGCCGCAACATGCGACTCCCCTCGGCGGGATCGCGGCGCAACATCCGCCACCTCATCGAACACCTGCACCTGTGGGTATCGGTGCGCTGCACCGACACCCCGTGGTGGGAACACGACATCTGGGATCTGCGCACCGACCCTCGGATCCCACGCCGCGACCACGAACCCCGCCACGACACCGCCGTGCGGCTGCGCGATATCGAACCGGCCTGGCTGCGCGAAGGGCTGCGGTTCTGGCTGCGCAGCGCGTTGACCTACGACCTGCTGGTCTGGTCCTCGGCCGCCGACCGGGCCCGCAACCTGGGCTCGCAGCTGGGCCGGTTCGCCCACGACTACGGCCACCACAGTGATCCGCTGATCAGCACCGATCCCGACCAGCTGCGCACCGTGTTCCTCGACTATCTCGAGTATCTGCGCTCCCCGGCCGCAGCCACCCAGTCCGACCGCCTTACCGCCGACACCGTGGCCACCCTGCAAGCCCAAACCCAGGCGTTCTACACGTTCATGCACGACAACGCCGCCGACGCGGCGACCGCGACGGCCAACCCGCGCTGGCGCGACATCACGCTGACCCACACCGTGCTGTGGTCACCGCTACACGCGCCCAAACAGCGCCGCCGCGAACGCGAACTCACCTGGTATGCCACCGCAGACCTACAGCGCATGCTCACCTACCTCGACGTCCTGGCCGCCCCCGCCGGGCACAAGGTGGTGCTGACCAAAGCCGACGGCACGATCACCGTCGCCGCCGGCCTCGGTGACCCCCAGGCCGCCCGGATCTGGCTGCTGCAGGCCCTGACCGGACGCCGAGCCTCGGAGATCTTGATGCTCGACCATGATCCGCTGCAGGCCATCCCGGGCCAGGAACGCCCCACCGACGCCGATCCCGACACGTTCGTGGCCCGGCTGCGCTACCAGCAGACCAAAGTCGACGACGTCATTCCCACCATCCTCGTCGAGCAGGCCATCGTTGACATCATCACCGAGCAGCAGAGCTGGCTGAAGGCGACATACCCCGACCTGGCGCCCCGATACCTGTTCCTCGGCGTGAAGAATCAGCACCGCGGCCAGCAACCCCGCTCCTACAACACCTACCGCACATCGCTGGCCAAGCTCGACGACTGCCACGATCTCACCGACAGCGCCGGCCGACCACTGCGCTTCACCCAAACCCACCGGTTGCGCCACACCCGGGCCACCGAACTGCTCAACGATGGCGTTCCGTTCCACGTCGTGCAGCGCTACCTCGGACACAACAGCCCCGAGATGACCGCCCGCTACGCGGCCACCCTGGCGGCCACCGCCGAGTCAGAGTTCCTCAAACACAAGAAAATCGGGGCCCACGGCACCGATATCTCCATCAGCCCCAGCGACATTTATGAGATGACGCAGCTCGGCGCCCGCACCGACCGGATCCTGCCCAACGGGGTCTGCCTGCTGCCGCCGCTCAAACAGTGCGACAAGGGCAATGCCTGTCTGGGCTGCGGTCACTTCGCCACCGACGCCACCCACCTCGATGAGCTACGCCAGCAACACGCCGCCACCGAAGCGCTGCTGGCCGCCCGCCGCGACCAGTATCGCCGACGAAGTGGACGCGAACTCGGCGAGGACAACATCTGGGTGATCGAACGCCGCCGCGAGCTGCGCTCGCTCGAAGCGATCATCGAACGCCTGTCGGCCACCGCAGACCAAGAGGCGGTATCCGGCGCCGGCACAGGGATAGGAAAACGGCTGCCGCTGCTGCAAATCCAGACCCGCGGCGCCCACCAGTCCGCCCTCGATAAAGCTCAGCGACCCCGCACCCCGGATCAATGACTGCTGCCCGCTCCACCGCCGGCCTCAGGAAAGCCAGCGCCAAAAGCCGCAACGACGCCCGACGAAAGATCAAGAAGGCGCTGCGCGAAATGCAGGTCGCCGGAATGGACATCAACCCCAATGCAGTCGCCCGCCACGCAGGGGTCGCCCGCAAAACGATCTACAACCACCGTGACCTCTACGACCAAATCCGCGCCGCCTCCGCCACACCACGACCAAAGATCGCCGCCAGCGAATCCGAGGCGCCCACCCGCGGATCCTCGGTGGATGCAGCTCTGCGTCAACAACTGAGGACCCAGAAGCGCCAATACGACAACGACATCGCCGCTCTCAAAGCCGAAATCAAAGAACTCAACCAGCAGCTCGCGGCCGCCCACGGCGAGATCCACCGCCTACGCGGCACTGGCAACGCCAACAACAGCTGATCGAGCCACACCATCCACTCGCACAGCGGCCCGCCACAGCGCCCCCACGCCGGTTGCACCGTTACAGATAACACTGTGTTCCTCGTTGATTCCGCACCCTCAAACCAAGGGCGGTCACTGTCTTACACACAGCGATTCCCGTTACAGATAATCAGCCAGCACCGCGCCGTAGCGGCTGTCCTCCAGGCGGGCGGTGTGGCTGGCGTCGGTGACGAACAAACCCAGCCACGGCTCGG
>MDSW01167606.1_pt1 | contig 18689 bp, 16 predicted proteins | sample 811171 | NCBI WGS metagenome assembly MDSW01 (sample SAMN05326641, study PRJNA326480) | marine metagenome | isolation source: seawater | place: Atlantic Ocean: North West | collected 2012 | reverse complement strand
TTTTTAAGCCGGCAATTATAGCACCTGAGATAAGACCAGCCACAAGATCATCCAATAAGACGCCAAATCCACCCTTGATATTTCTATCTGCAAAACTGATCGGCCAAGGTTTGGCAATGTCAAAGATTCTAAAAAGCATGAAGCCTATACAAAGGGTAATTAAATCAAAGTCTATGAATGCAAAACATACCAAAAGACCTGCAAACTCATCGATTACAATTTTTGAGTTATCGTGGCCCTCAAAAATCTTGTCGGCAAAAATACATACCAACCAAGACAATAGTAAAACTGGGACAAGCACAAACCATACACCATAAGCAAAGGGATTAAGTGCATAAAAAAGAGCTAAAGTTGCAAGACTTGCAAGAGTACCGGGCGCAAATTTTATATAGCCAATCCCGCCCATGCTGGCACATAACTTAATAAGAAAATTAAATATTGTCTTCATGCAAAATGATTCCAGCCCAGCGAGCTAATTTTTTTAGGTAGATTATCAATCTTTATCTTTTTACCGTCTACCACCCCAATTTCCCAAAGATCCATGTTATTTTTTGCCAGGCTTACTCGAAGTGATTTTATTTTGTTTGGACTAACAGTAAATAGCAATTCATAATCATCTCCGAAACCGATGATCTTCGGAATATCCTTATCGGATGCAAAAGGAATAGATTTAAAATCAACATTGGCTCCTACCTTGGATGCGCCCATGAGATGCGATATATCCTGCAAAATACCATCAGAGACATCCATCATGGAGCTCACGTACTTAGCGCAAGACTGCCCATAAGTAACTTTTGCCTCTGGTGAAAGATATCCTTTTGAAATTACATTTAGTTGCTTATCTTTTTGGTAGGCTCTAAATCCTAGATAACTTCTGCCAAGTTTTCCAGAAAGGCAGATGATATCTCCGGTCTTAGCCCCACTTCTTAAAATTGGCTTTTGTGCGGTCCTCCCAATAACTGTGATGGCAAGCTGTGTTGGACCTTTCACAACATCTCCACCAATTAGGGGTACTTGATATTGTTTGGCAATAAATTTTAATCCTCTTCGCAAACCAGCCAGCCAATCTGCATTTATCCTTTCTAAGGAGAGGCCTAAAGTAAATCCAGTAATGCTGCCTCCCATAGCAGCGATATCACTAAATGCAGCTGCCACTGCTCTGCGTGCAATGAATTCCGAAGGCAAACTCTTGGGAAAATGAACTCCAGCTACTGCAACATCAGTGCTGATTAATTGCTGAGATGAAGAACTATAGACAGCGCAATCATCGCCTACATTTATTGAAATATGAGAAGCATAAGAAGTACCTATGTCCGATAGGTACTTCTTAATAAGAGTGAATTCGTTAATGTTACGAAGTATATCGTTCGAATAAGCCAGTTGCACCCATACCGCCACCAACACACATGGTAACGATACCAAACTGCTTATCCTGTCTTACAAGCTCTCTAGTGATATGTCCAACTTGTCTAGAGCCTGTCATCCCAAAGGGGTGACCGATAGAAATGGAGCCGCCATTCACATTAAGTTTTTCCATTGGAATACCTAGCTTATCTCTGCAATAGACAACCTGAACAGCAAAAGCTTCGTTCAACTCCCAAAGATCGATATCACTCACGGATAAATTGTATCTTTCTAAAAGCTTAGGAACTGAAAAAACTGGACCTATGCCCATTTCATCAGGCTCACAACCCATAGTAGTAAATCCTCTAAAATATGCTTTAGGTTTGAGCCCTAATTCCAAAGCCTTATCTTCGCTCATCACCAAAGTTACAGAAGAACCATCGGATAGCTGAGATGAATTTCCTGCTGTTACAGAACCATTCTCAGGATCAAATACTGGTTTTAAAGACGCAAGTCCCTCTGCAGTGGTCTCAGGACGATTGCATTCATCTTTTTCTACAACGTAATCAATCTCTTTGGAGTCACCAGTTTCTTTATTAACTAATAACATCTTAGTTGCCATGGATACAATTTCATCTTGAAATAACCCTGCTTCTTGGGCTGCAGCAGTTCTTTGCTGACTACTTAAAGCATATTCATCCTGCGCTTCTCTAGAAACACCATATCTTTGAGCAACCGTTTCTGCAGTGATGCCCATAGGATGATAAATACCTGGAACTGTTTCAGCTAATTTTTCATTCACAAAGCCTTCCATATTGGTCTTACCAGAGATCATGGAGATTTGTTCAACGCCGCCTGCAATTACCGTGTCATAACATCCTGCCATAATTTGTGATGCAGCCATCGCTACTGTTTGCAGGCCTGAGGAGCAATATCTGTTAACTGTTGTTCCACCTGCTGTGATAGGCAAATTAGATAATACTGCAGCATTTCTACCAATGTTATGACCTTGTGGGCCTTCAGGATTTCCGCAACCCAAGATAACATCTTCAACCGCCTCAGGTGGCAGATTAGGATTTCTTTCTAAAAGAGCATTGATGATATGGGCCGTCATATCATCCGGTCTAGTGATATTAAATCCACCTCTATGAGATTTAGCCAAACCAGTTCTTACGCTATCAACGATTACTGCATTTTTCATGATTTTCTCCAAAGAATATATTGGCATTATAAGTGCCAATAGTTTTCAAAACAACGAGTTATTCTACTCTATCGTCAGGTTTGCTGAAAGTTTTGTACCACTTTGGGATGAGGTCAATGTTGTAATCTTTTGCCTTTTTAAAAATGAATGGGATGGTAATAGGACTAAATGGCAAAATCAAAAAAAATCCTAATCCAAGGTTTTTAAATACTTCTTTAAGTTGTTCGTTAGCTCGATCAAGATCATCATCAGTCGCCTCTCCCTCGATCCAAAGGAAGTAGGTGCTAAGCATCTCAAAGTTATCTTCAGACTCTTCTTTAAAAGCATCTTTTAATTTTAAGAGAACTTTTTCAACCTGTTTTTTCATAATCCAAATAAAAAGCCCAGCATAAGCTGGGCTTTAAAAGTTAGCTTTAAGTTCTAGAAATTAATTCCAAAACTTATACCGTAAGTAGCTGGCTCATTGTGGTTTGCAAATTTAGAACCACCTTGAAGGTTAGAAGCCTTGTACAAACCTTGTATAGAGCGATCGTCTTCAATATTTCTTGCCCAGAGACCAACATACCACTCACCAACATTTGGCGTGTAAGTAATATTTAAATCAATGGTTGAGCTTTCGTCTACTTGAACAGAAGCATTGTTAAAGATATCTCCTTCTCTAGTACCCATGAAGCTTTCTGAAATTCTTGCATCTATTGAGCCGTTAGCCGTATAGATAGTTTGCGTGATTGCAAGATTATAAGAAAAGTCAGGTGCACCAGGTAAGGTATTGCCTCCTACATTTTGAGCTACGGTTGTTTGGCATTGCTCAACTGGATCAGCAAGCGGGTTAAAGAAAGGCGTATTACAAGCATAACCAGCAAACTTAAATACAGGACCGGTATCGGTCATACCCACTCTCATTAAGCCCTGTGAACCAGGAACTGCTACTGCCATTAGGCCTGCATAAGGAATCCCAAGAGCATCGAACCCGAGAGAAGCAAGAGAACCTGCCGGGAAAGGAATCCTTTGAGTTGCAACAGTTATATTTAGGGGATCTACTAACATTGCATCCCCTTTTACTTCACTTGTAACATCTAGAAAATTAAAGTCTATTCTTGTTGTATCTGTAAGAAGGAATGAAAATTCTCCTTCAAAGCCTTCAATTTCTGCATCAAAGTTAACGTTCCTAGAAGAAGCATCTGTTATTGATGAAATAATCATGTCAGTATGCTCACCACTGAAGTAGTTAATGCTTCCAGCTAGTCTGCCGCCGAGGAAACGACCCTTAAGCCCAAACTCGAAGTACTCAACTTCTTCAGGTAGATAAGGATCATCAACGCCTTGCTCATTAGGATTGGAACCGCCTGACTTGCCAGCAGTAGTTAAACTGGCATAAACCATAGCATCTTCTGTAATGTATCTTTGGATAGCAATTTTTCCAGAAGTATTATCACTACTCGTACCTAATTCAATACCAGGATATCTTACGTAGGCTGGTGCAGTTGCATAGTTATCTCTAAATTTAGCAGCACCGCCGCCATTGTCACCAAGAGCACTAAATTGTGAATCGTATACTGAAAAATCATCAGCTCTAAAACCAATTGTTAACTTAGTTCTCTCATCAAAATCATAATAAAGTTCGCCATAAAATGCTGTTGACTTTGCTTTGTTGTGAGAATCTTGGAAATAACCTTGCATCTCATGAGGAAGCGTATATTTATCATACAAAGTTAAAGCAGGTATTAAAGAAGCAGGATCTGCTCCGCCAGCAAGACCAAGAACCATGTCTCTGTAAAACGGTACACCGCCATACCCTGCTAGAGATGGAGGCAAATTAGCAAGGAATGGATTACCAATGGCAGCTCCATAAGCAGCCGTACCCTGAAGAATGGGACCAAATACTAAGTCATTGTAGGGATGCCTGCCCACATCAGCAATCATTTGTAATGCCGCAGATTGGACTAAATAAAGGTTAGCAGTAGATGCTTCATACTGATAATATCCAACAGTATAATTGAATGGGCCATCTAGGTTAGAAACATAATTAAGCTCAAACTGCTTATTTTCCTCTTCTGCATCAGAGAACTCGTACTGTTTATCCCAGGTTACATATTCATTAAACCCATAAAAGGTTGCCTCAAAACCAATTGGAGGCGTTCCCATAGTAGCACCCAAGAGACCAGGAAAACCGGTTGCTTTAGCAACACCGTATTCATTATCTTGATGGGCGTAATAGTCTCTTGTTTGATAGGAAGCCTTAGCAACGAAGGTACCTTTTTCAAGTTCTTTTCTATATTCAAGAGTAGTGAATTCAACTTCAGATCTATGCATGGGATCAACATTATGATTTACCTCATCAATTGAGTTTGGAACGGTTGCACCAGCATAGGAATCAAAAGCTGGATCGTCTACCATAGCGGCAATCAGGTTAAACACACCTGTAAAAGCTCCAGCCTTGTGCATTGGTTGGCCCATTGTTCCAAGCTCAAATGGATCACAACCCATTAGAGGATCTTTTTTACAATAAATTTGTCCAATGTTAAATCTCTTGTCGTCCCCTTTTTGTTTCTCATAGGTCAAAGCCAAAGAGGAAGTGTCTGAAAGATCATAATCAATAGAAAATCTTACCGCCTGTTGATCTCTATCATCTACGTTTGAATTGGTATGGATGTTTGTAACCCAGCCGCTTCTTGTAAGAGAGCTCACAGCTAATCTAGTTCTTAAATTATCAGTAATCGGAACATTTATAGCTGTATCTATCTTTCTAAGATCATAATTACCCAGCTTTACTCTTGCGTATCCCTCAAATTCATCGGTTGGGCGCTGCGTGATGAAGTTAATGACACCACCAACAGCATTTCTTCCAAATAAAGTACCTTGAGGTCCTTTTAATACCTCAACCCTTTCGACATCAAAAAAACCAATATCCGATAGGATGCCTACATTAACACTGTGGCCATTTGAGGAAGTAACAAATGAGTTAATCGTAGCTGCGCCAATACCAAAACTACCGTATCCTCTCATAGCATAGGTAGAACCAGAGCCAATAGCCTTGGAATGAACAAATCCTGGGACATTTTGAGAAAGTCCTTGCATATCAAAGATCTGTCTTGCCTCAACCTGATCAGATCCAAATGCTTGAATCGAAACAGGTATATCTAAAGCAGATTCTTCCTTTTTGGTAACCGAAACTACAACCTCTTCAATAGTACTAGAAGATTGAGCGTATAGACCCAAAGAAAAGAGCATAGCAATGCTTAAAGTAAATCGTGATAAAGTCATAATTCCCCCCTCTTAAATAAGAAATCGACAATATTAGATAGTTAATATAACCTGAAAATAATGTATATCAAAGTTTATTAGTGTTTAAAAAAGTTTAAGAATTTATGCCAAATTATGAAAAATCATGAAAAAAAGGTATTTATTTTAAAAATACTCAATAATAATTTTCCAAACCCTGCTCCTCCCCTAGATCATAAAGATCCATTTACTCTTCTTATTGCAGTTTTATTATCTGCACAATGCACCGATGAACGCGTTAATCAAATCACGCCAATACTATTCAAAAAAGCAGATTCACCAAAAAAAATGTTATCCCTCAGCGAAAAAGAGATCTATGAAATTATTAAACCTTGTGGCTTAGGTCCTCAAAAAGCCAAAGGAATCTATAATCTATCGAGAATAATCATTGAAAAGCACTCAGGAAAAGTTCCAGCAAATCTTGAAGAACTGGAAAAGTTACCAAGTGTTGGTCATAAAACTGCCTCCGTGGTCATGAGTCAAGCATTTGGCGAGCCAATGTTTCCAGTTGATACTCACATCCATCGATTAGCTCAAAGATGGAAAATAACCAACGGCAAAAGCGTTCTACAAACTGAAAAAGATTTAAAAAGACTGTTCCCTAAAGAACATTGGAATAAGCTCCATCTCCAAATAATTTTTTGGGGAAGAAAATTTTGCCAAGCTTCAAAATGTCATGGGCTAGAGTGCGAAATTTGTGTTGGAATTAACCCCTCAAGAAAGCGGCCATTTCGACACAAAAGACCCTGAATGAGTTAAGATAATTCACCTGCCAACTTAAAGATTTTAGGAGTATATAAATTGTCCAATTACAGAGATTCTATCTTTTTTGATGCAGGTTCTATTGCTGATTATGATGCGGAATTATGGGCTGCGATGCTCAATGAGACTTCACGTCAAGAGGATCATATTGAGCTCATAGCCTCAGAAAACTATGCCTCTAAAAGAGTGCTTGAAGCTCAAGGCAGCTTGCTTACAAATAAGTATGCAGAAGGCTATCCTTTTAAAAGATATTACGGCGGTTGCGAGCATGTTGATATTGCTGAGGATCTTGCTATAGAAAGGGCAAAAAAACTTTTTAAAGCAGATTATGCAAATGTTCAACCACATTCGGGTTCTTCAGCCAATGCAGCAGCTTTTTTGGCAATGCTGCAACCCAACGATGTGATCCTTGGAATGAGTTTAGATCATGGGGGCCACCTTACCCACGGCGCTAAAGTAAATTTTAGTGGTCGCAACTATGTTGCCCATCAATATGGATTGCACCCTGAAACCCATGACATTGACTACGATCAAGTGAGAGATTTAGCAAAAGAGCATAATCCTAAGATGATCATTGCGGGATTCTCTGCTTTTTCAGGGATAGTCGATTGGAGTATTTTTAGAGATATTGCTGATGAGGTGGGAGCATATTTTTTAGTTGATATGGCCCATGTGTCGGGCCTAGTTGCTGCGGGTCTTTATCCTTCTCCAGTTCCATATGCAGATGTGGTTACCTCAACCACCCACAAAACCTTGCGCGGCCCCAGATCAGGGATAATATTGGCTAAAGCAAATCCTGGGCTTGAAAAGAAATTAAATTCAGCAGTATTTCCTGGCTCTCAAGGAGGCCCTTTGATGCATGTAATTGCTGCCAAGGCAGTATGCTTTAAGGAGGCTCTTGAGCCTTCTTTTAAAGAGTATTCTCAAAAAGTAATTGATAATGCCAAGTTGCTATGTAACTGCCTTATAGACTCAGGTATCGATGTAGTGACTGGAAAAACAGATAATCATATTGTCTTGATGGATTTACGCTCTAAGGATTTAACGGGTAAAGACATCGAAAAAGCTCTTGGAGATGCAAACATTACTGCAAATAAAAATGCAGTTCCAAACGATCCACAATCTCCTTTTGTAACTTCAGGGATAAGATTGGGCACCCCTGCAGTAACTACCAGGGGCTTTGCAGAAGATGAAATCCGCACGCTGGCAAATTGGATTACAGAAATTGTAAACAACCATGAAGATGCTAAGGTAATAGCAAACATTAAACAATCTGTTCTTGAGCTTTGCCATAATTTTCCTGTATATAAGTAATGTTCTGTCCTTTCTGCCAAGCCGAAGACACCAAGGTAATTGATTCAAGGCAGGTAGCAGACGGTACCCAAGTTAGAAGAAGAAGGGAGTGCGAAACTTGCCAAGGAAGATTTACTACCTTTGAAAATGCCGACTTGGCACTTCCAAGAGTAATCAAAAGTGATGGCGAAAGACAACCCTTTAATGGCTCAAAGCTGAAAGCTGGAATGCAGCGCGCATTAGAAAAAAGACCTCTTTCTACTGAAGATATTGATGCCCTCTTTAGCAAAATTATCAATAACATTAGGCAAATGGGTGAGAGAGAAATTCCTTCAAGAACTATTGGGGAAGTGGTAATGACTGCCCTAAAAAATGTGGATCAGGTTGCTTATGTTAGATTTGCTTCTGTCTACAGAGACTTTCAAGACATCAAAGAATTTGCGCAAGAAATTTCATCACTTTCTTCTGAAAAAACTCCAAAAAAAAATAAAAAGTGAATCATTCTGTTCACATGCTTGAAGCCATTGAGTTGGCAAAAAAAGGTGAGCTCTCTGTGCAGCCAAATCCCATGGTTGGCTGCATTATTATCAAAGGGAATAAGGTTGTTGGTCGTGGTTGGCATAAAAAATACGGCAGCCATCATGCTGAGGTCAATGCTGTTAGAAGTTGTCTAAGAAAATATGGAGCTACTGAAGGCAAAAGGTTTCTCAAGGGATCTACCATGTTTGTCACTCTTGAACCTTGCTCCATTACTAATAATACGCCTCCTTGTACGAACACCATTTTGCAATATGGGATTGCAAAGGTTGTGTATGGAGCAAAAGATCCCAATCCAAAAATTTTTGGTCAAGGGTTAAAGTTATTAAGGACAAATGGAGTTGATGTTGAGGTTTCAAGGTATAGCAAACAATGTCGAGAGCTATTAAAAATATTTATAATCAACCAAACAAAAAGAAGACCTTTTATTACTCTTAAAATTGCACTTACTAAGGATGGCTTCTTAGCACCAAATAATGCTAAAAAACAATTTTTAGTAAGCGGATCACAAAGCAGAGCTAATGTTCAAAGTCTTAGAAAAAGGCATAAGGCTGTTTTGATTGGTGGCAATACACTCAGAATAGATAGGCCGAGCTTGCACTTAAAAAATAAGAATATTGCTGACTCAGTTCAACCTGTAAAAATTATTATTACCAACAAAGACATTACCAGTGTGCAGTTAAGGAATTTAACCAATCGATTCTCAAACATTCTTCTTGTCTCAAATAAAAAAATAAATTTTCCAAAAAAACAAAATATTGAGAACATAATCATCTCAAAGACTGGCAAACATTTTTTGAATAGCCTTTTCAAGGAATTGCTTAATAGACATATCAGTAGCATTTTGGTGGAACCTGGACAAGGATTATTTGCCCTTTTTCAAAAATATAATTTATTGGATGAGTTAATAATTTTTCAATCTCCTAAAGTGCTTGGGGATGGACTAAGGCCTATGAAATCTAAAGAGAATTTTGAAAATCTTTTAAATAGCCTTACATTACTTTCAAGCGAAAAGTGTGGCACTGATATAAAATCTACCTACCAAACATAAAACAGTTATGAAATTTGATTCAACAGACTCTCTGATTGCAGACATTGCCGCAGGCAAAATGGTTGTACTCGTGGATGATGAGGACAGAGAAAACGAGGGAGACTTAATCTGTGCCGCAGAGAATGTCACTCCTCAACAAATTAATTTCATGGCCTCTCATGGCAAGGGCTTGATCTGTTTAGCAATGTCGCCAGAAAAATGTGATGCACTCAATTTGCCAATGATGACCAATCTCAATAGAACAAAAAATGGGACAGCTTTTACTGTCTCAATCGAAGCAGCGGAAGGAATAACTACGGGAATCTCTGCTGCCGACAGAGCACATACTATTACTAGAGCTTCCTCCAAGAATGCGAAGCCCCAAGATATAGTGCAGCCTGGTCATGTTTTTCCTTTGCGAGCCTCTCCTGGAGGAGTATTAAGTAGAGCCGGGCATACCGAAGCAGCATGCGACTTAGCCAGGCTAGCTAAGCTAGAGGCTGCCGGAGTTATTTGTGAAATTATGAGCGAAGACGGTACTATGGCGCGCAGGGATGAGCTCTTAAGTTTTGCACAAAAGCACGATTTAAAGATTGGGACCATAGAAGATTTAATTCACTACCGTACCGTCAAAGAAAAATCAGTTAGCAAAGAATTTGAGGGCAGCAAAGAGATCGGAGATAAAACCTTTCATGTAACCGCATGGAGGGATTCAATCTTTGACAGACTGCATATAGCTCTGGTACATGGAGATTTAAGTGCAACTGAAGCCCCGTTAGTCAGGGTTCATGTTCAAAATTTATTGCATGATTTGATTGGTTTAGAAGGTTTTGGTTCGCGTATTAACTTTCAAGAAGGCTTAGAGAGGATTGCCCAGGAAGAATGCGGTGTGATGCTTTTGATAGGAAACCCCCAGGACACTAACAGCCAGTTAAATGACTTAACTGGCGCCAAAGTGAGCGTTGCTCCAGAAACTAAAACCATTGGAATTGGATCACAAATCTTGAGCGAACTTGGTCTGACTAAAATTAGACTCTTAGCCACCCCAGTTAAATATTCCTCTCTTGGCGGATACGATCTTGAAATTGTAGGTTTTGAATCATGAGCGATCATACTTTAAGTACTCCTGTCCTAGATAATTGCAAACATCTAAAAATAGGAATTGCTTTTACGCTGTGGAACGAAGAAATTGTCTCTATGCTCAAAAAGTCTGCAGAAGAATATTTTAATAGTTGCGGTATCACCAATATTGTTTCATTGGAAGCAATGGGTGCATGGGAACTTGTGCAGGCATCAAAAAAACTTCAAAAGAGTTGTGATGGTGTGTTGGCTCTTGGGGCTGTTATTAGGGGAGATACCTATCATTTTGAGTTAATTGCTAACTCTGCTAGCAAAGGACTCATGGAGCTAAATATTGCTTCAGATATTCCTGTCACGATGGGGATATTAACAACAGAATCTCAAGCTCAAGCTGAAGAAAGGGCTAATCCCTCAAAATTAAACAAGGGTAAAGAATTAGCCTTCACGCTTTTGCATACCATCAAGCAATTGAATGTCTAAAAATCTCGCTAAGTTTAAAGTCCAACTTAAAACCAGAGAGTGTTTAGTGCAGGCTGTTTATCAGTTAAGTTTTTCTAATACGAGCTTAGAAGAACTTTGTGAGCAATTTTTTAAAGAAAATAGGCCAGACAAAATGGACTTCAACTATTTTAAAAAATCGTTGGAATCTCTCTTAACCAATCTTGCAGATATCAATCAAACCATAGAAAACTCGGCAGAAAACCCTAAAGATCTTAACCTTATGGATAAAGCCATCATCCAATTCGGTTTAAATGAAATAATATTAGGCAAACTGGATAAGGCTATTATTATCGATGAGGCCATTAGACTTGCAAATAAGTTCTCTAGCCCAAATGCATATAAGCTAATTAACGCAGTTCTCGATAAAGCCTAGCGTCCATGATTGACAAAGATAGGGCTTGACCAAGCCCTTTCTTCGTTCATAGCCAAACAATCGCCCTCTTTGCCTAATCCTTCTCTGCAGATATTTGATTTGATACAGGTTCCATTTTCATCATATTCGCATTGCAAAGGATCTGCTGAGTAAGCTAATGAAGGTTCTTCAATAGCCCTGACATAATAAATAGCATCTCTCTTACCTTGACCATACTCTTCATCGGTAAAAGAAATTTCGCATTCAGTGCTATTGCAATTAAAAGTTTTCCAAGTATCTAAAATGAGGTTTTCTACTGGTTCGTTTGGATATTGCTGTGGCAAAATCTTAACAACCTCAATACGAGTGATAATCTTTCGCTCATCAGAGGGGTTGTAGCATTCAGAATTACAAATTGCCTCCAGTCTTTCTTGGCTGAGAGCGTTGGTGCTGTATTCTGGGCAGCCAGGTTTTTGTTTAAAAGAACCTGCGGCTCTAACAGTAAATACCGGGGATTCATTGGCCTTAATTTCAGAGCCCATATGATAGGAGTCTTGATTATGCTCGGCATCAAACCAAAGTAAAATCCTAGACCCCGAAGTTGCATACACTTCTTTGGTCTCCAAAGAATTCCAAATATCCTCTCTTGATCTTGAATCTGCATGTACGGCAACCAAGCCACCTGTCATGAAGTAGGCAGATTGCCTCTCTGCATCGACCACAAAGTTCAGATCTATGATGGAAGAAATATTTTGATTAAGTCCTGCAAAAAATGGTTCTAGCTCCCCTTTGGGTCTTCTTGAGCTTGAAAGCCTTTGCATGAGGGGGTCCGAGAAGCCGGCGGCTTCAGTCTCATGTGCTCTATTAGTATCTTTAAAACCTGTTCCAGGCCGCGCTCCATGGTTATCGCTTGAACCAATAAATCCAAAATTAAATCTTTGAGGGTTTGCTGGATCTGAGAAATCTGTCATAGCCATAATGTATTGCACTGCTCCAAGCGGCCTGTAATTAAATGCTGGCAGATAGCAATCATTACATTGCCCCGCATTCAAGTAATCATCTGCTTCTGTTTCTCTGACTGCAAGGAAAGCCCCTGCACCCATATTGACTGCATTTTCTTTGACTTGAGCAACCAGTCCATTACAGGTTTCTGCATCCAGTCCACTGTCCTTGCAGCGCTCAGCCATAATCTCTCCAGCTTTATGACAGGTTGGAATAAAATCTGCAGTTGGCTCTGGGCAAAAGAGTTCTCCATTTGCTGTAATGCCTACATCATTCCAAGATCTATACTCTTCAGAATTCCCATGACCTGAAAAGATTTCAATTAAGAATTGTGAAGAAGGGTCATGCGCGGTTTCAAGTTGTTTTCTCCAATCTGAACTTGGTGGAGTATAAAATCCCCAAGTTGTGCCATGAGGAATTACCATATAGTTTGCGTCCCATTCTTTTAAACGGGCAAACAGCTCGTTGGGGTCTGCTGCTTGCTCAGCACAATCAAGAGGCAAATCTCTTGATGCAGTATCTCTATCACATAAAGGGGTTTCTTTAATTTCCTCAAAAAATTTATCAAACGCAAAAAACCTATCTCTATTTTCTAAATCTAAGAAAGCAGGAAGAGTAGAAAGTGTCCAAGGGAGCCCCAACCTCATCACAAGAGGAGCAGCGCCTGTGGAACCAACAACTCTTGGCGGAACAACGTCTTCATCTGTTTCAAGAAAAATAACGTTCTTATGCCCGTAATGTTGATCAGGCTCCTGAGATACTTGGGTCCACTCGTAACCCAAAAAACTAACCAAATCATCTGAACCTTCGCTGAGCGCATTACATTGTCTAATGCTCTCTTTGGTATCGAGCCATTTTCTTGGAGTGCTTGCCTCGGCATGGTCATTGATTGACCAAAAATCTAGGGCTGAGCAAAATCTTGCATAGTCGCATGCATCTGCCAAGGGAGATGCGCCTGTTCCATTTAGATATGGCAGAGACCACATAAAAGCATCGGTTGAATAGGTGGTATGAACATGCAAGTCCCCAAAGAGGATTTGTTTGGAGCTCTCTATATTGAGATTTTCTTTTACGTCTTTTATTTTGGCGGCACGATTTTGGATCACAGAATCAGGTACTTTGCTGCCTTCAATAACTCCCGGGCCTTCAAGGCTACCGAGTTGTTTGGTCACTCCAAAATATAAAAAAAATGCAGTAAAAAATAATCCTATCAGCAAAAATGAAAAAATGATTTTCTTCATTGTCTCCCCCAAAGTATCTGAACAGTTAAGACTATAGCCCTCCTAAGAAGAGCGTGCAAATAATTATTTTGTGAAGGTGCTATCTCTCTCTGGACCAACAGAGACCATCTTTACGGGGATGTTGAGATATTGCTCTATAAAAGAAAGATAATCTTGGGCAGCTTTGGGAAGTTCTGCAAACTCAGTGGCGGACTCAATATTTTCTTTCCATCCAGGAAAAGATTTATAGACGGGCTTTTTACCAGCATCATAATCTACGCACACATCAATGGTATCTAAACCAGTCAAGACATCTAATTTAGTGATACAAAGCTCAGTAACAGAATTTGTAAAAATAATTTGTTCTAGGGCTTTAAGGTCAAGCCAGCCGCAACGTCTTTGTCTGCCTGTAGTGGAGCCAAACTCATTGCCAACTGTTGCCATATGATCTCCGTCTGCATCAAATAATTCTGTTGGAAATGGCCCTGATCCGACTCTGGTGCAATATGCCTTAATAATTCCAATTGTTCTTGAAATGTGCTGCGCTCCAAATCCTGAACCGGCTACCACACCTCCAGCTGTTGTTGATGAAGAGGTCACAAAAGGATATGAACCATGATCGATGTCCAGCATAGAGCCTTGGGCACCTTCAAAAATGATATTTTTACCATCTAGGTGCTCTCTTTTTAGAAGTTCGGCTACATCGGTGGTGAAAGGTTCTAACTTATCTCTTTGTTGAAGAAGTTCTTGGGTAATTGCATTGATATCAACCGGATTAGCCTGATAAATTTCTTGTAAAACAGTGTTGTGATAACTCACCAGTTTGTCTACTTTAGAGGGCAGCGCACCTTCATCAAATAGATCTCCGAGCCTAATAGATCTCCTGGCAACCTTGTCTTCGTAGGCTGGTCCAATGCCTCTGCCAGTAGTTCCAATGCCCTCTTGTTTATCTCTGGCCACATCAATAGCAATATGACTGTCCAATATCAAAGAACAATTTTGAGAAATAAAAAAACGATCCTTAAAATTGATGCCGCTTTTTTCGAGATTTTCTATTTCGGTCAGTAACGAGCTGAGCGATAAAACCACTCCATTTCCGATGACGCACACCGTGCTTGGATGGAGGATGCCTGAAGGTATAAGATGTAAAACTTTTTTTTCATTATCGACCTTGAGGGTGTGGCCGGCATTATGGCCGCCCTGAAATCTACAGACTAAATCTGCATCTTTGCTCAGAACATCGACAATTTTACCCTTTCCTTCATCGCCCCATTGGAGACCAAGTATCAGGGTTGCACTCATTTACTTAGGGCTTAGTGCCGTCTGACTTATTTAAGTATTTAAAGTAGTCAGATTTTGGATCGATAAGCATTACATCAGATTTTTCTTTAAAGGTAGAGGTGTAACCTTTGATGCTTCGGGTAAATTCATAAAACTCAGGATCTTTAGAAAATGCATCCGCATAAATAGCAGCCGCCTGAGCATCGCCCTCTCCTCTGATTTGCTCAGCTTCTTTATAAGCATCAGCAAGGATTATTACTTTTTGCTTGTCTGCTTTGGATCTAATTTCATTAGATATCTCTTTTCCTTCGGATCTTAATTCTTCAGCCAATCTTGTTCTTTCAGTTCTCATTCTTTCATACACTGAGTTACTTAATTCAGGCGGGAGATCAATCTGCTTGACCCTAAAATCAATAACTTCGATTCCTAAGTCTGAAACAGATGTGCCTAAATTATTTCTCATAGTTCTCATGAGCTCATCTCTTTCACCAGAAACTAACTCGGTAACGGTTCTCTTACCAAACTGATTCTTAAGTTCAAATTCTGTTCTTTGGGCAAGTAAATTATTTAAGTTTAAGAAGCTTCCGCTGGTGGCCCTGTAGAAAGTAAGGACATCAATAATCTTATATTTAACAAAAGAATCAACCATTAAGTACTTACTCTCAACAGTGAGGATTCTGTCGGCCTCTTCATCAAGGGTTTGTAGACGCGCATCAAATTTTTTAACGTTTTGAATGACTGGAAGTTTGAAATGAATTCCAACAGAAACGTTTGGATTAATGGCTTCTCCAAACTGAAAGACAATAGCTTTTTCTTTCTCATTTACGATGTAAATGCTGTTAATAATGAGTCCTATAAGCAGACCCGCTAGTACTACTAAATTAAAACTTCTGCTCATATTAATCCTCGTCCTCTTGTTTTTTATTTTGCTCCATAATCTTATCTAACGGGAGGTATAACAGATTATTACCTCCTTCTACATCCACCATGATTTTGGTCGAATTTGAAAGCACGCTCTGCATAGCATCAAGATACAATCTGTCTCTGGTCACTTTTGGAGCTTTTTTGTACTCACTTAAGAGCTTTTCAAATCTGACAACCTCACCTTCAGCATTGGCAATGACTTCTGCTTGATAAGCTTCGGCATCTTGAATTCTAGCAACTGCTTGGCCTCTTGCTTCTGGGACTATGGAAAGAGCATATCTTTCAGCCTCGTTCTGCAGACGAACTTTATCTTCTCGGGCGGCAACAACATCATCAAAGGCATCTTTAACTGCAGCAGGTGGATCGGTCTTTTCGATATTGACTTGTTGCACATTGAGACCGGTTCCGTATACATCTAAATAATCCTGCAATCTTGTTTGCACATTTTGAGCAAGAATCTCTCTACCAGTGGTCAAGGTTTCTTCTAATGTGTTATCTCCAACGACGTGACGCAACGCACTTTCAGTTGCTTCTCTAAGAGAAGACTCAGGGTCTTTTACATTGAGGACAAAATCTTTAAGAGATTTAATTCGATACTGCACTGAAACTGTGACATCAACAAGATTTTCATCCTTAGTAAGCATGTTAGCTGTTTGTGAAAAACGTCTTGTAACGGTTATGTCTTCTTGGAATTTTTCATCGATACCTGCGATCATGAAATTCAAACCCTCACCAGTCTCTTGATAGTATTTTCCTAATCTCAGAATGACTGCTCTTTCAGAGGTATCCACCTGATAAACACACATGGATGCATAGATAACAAGGGCAGCAAATAAGAAATAGCTCAAAATCTTTCCAGTTGGCATCTTCATTCCAGAAGGCGGAGTTGATCCATTGCCACCAGATTTACCTGAAAATGCAGCCATGAACTTTTTCATTAGATCGTCAAAATCGAGAGGATCCTGATTTTTCTTACCCCAAGGGTCTTGGTTGTTGTCCCAATTCATTTAATTTCCTTAAACGTTGATATTTATAAATATAGGGCCTTTTGGCAATAATTAAATAGTTTTCTTTATATTTCTAGGGATTTCTCAATATATTGAAATATCTTCTTTTCATCCATTAAATCAAAGAATTCCATGCTTTCCCAAGATCGCATCCAAGTTAACTGCTTTTTTGCAAGTTGTCTTGTAGCTATGAGTGATTTCTCAAACAATTCATCATGGCTTATCTTATTAGTTATAACTTGAAAACCTTGTTTGTAGTTAACTGCTTTTTGGATCGGATGATGTTTTGGCAAACTATTATTTGCAAAAATTTCTTGGCACTCCTCAAGTAAGCCATTAGAGATAATTTGCTGCTGACGTTGCTCAATATTCTTTTGAAGGAAACTTCTATCTGACGGAAACAGACCAATCTCTAAAAGCTCAGAAGATGCAATGCCTTCAAGTTTTTCACCAGTAGTTGGTAATGTTGCTCTTTCTATAGCTCTGACCAACCTTACTAGATCGTTGGTAGCTATCTTTTTTGCTGCTTCTGGATTTAGAGAAGTTAATTCAGTATGCAAAATACCAGGGTCAGCCTGTTCTCTAGAGAGTAATTCTTCTCTGAATGCTTGATTTGCTCTGGTATCGTTACTAAGACCGTTTTTAAGAGAATTGATATACATCATGCTGCCACCAACAAATAGTGGAAATTTATTTTGAGAATGAAATTTTTTGATTAAGGAATGAGACTCTCTAAGAAAATCAAAGGCAGTAAAAATCTTTGGTAAAGAAAAATAGTCAACAAGCGCATGAGGATATCTTAACAACTCATCTTGATTAGGCTTACCGGATCCAATATTGCACTCCTTGTAAACCATGACAGAATCTACACTGATGATCTCAAATAGATCAGGAAAATTATCTATTAACGCTTCTGCTATTCTGGTCTTGCCTGAAGCAGTGGGACCAGTGAGAACAATAGCTTTCATCCGCTAGGTTTAAAGAGCTTCTTCTCCAACTTCACCTGTTCTGATTCTTATGACATTTTCTAGAGAGGAAACAAATATTTTTCCATCCCCAATCTTCCCAGTAGAGGCTGACTCCTGAATAGCTTGAACGATCTCATCTAACCTATCGTCACTTACAGCAATTTCAATTTTTAGCTTTGGAAGAAAATCAATGACATATTCTGCACCTCGATATAACTCAGTATGTCCTTTTTGCCTGCCAAAGCCTTTTACCTCTGTAATAGTCATGCCTTGAATCCCTAAGTTTTCCAATGCATTTCTTACATCCTCAAGTTTGAAGGGTTTAATAATTGCTGTAACTAGCTTCATAATTTTAGTATCTCCTCTAGTGCATGTGCTTGTCTTGAGCTGGAACCTTTATGCTGTTGAATAATAATATTACCGCGACTTGCAGCCTGGTGTAATTCTTCTTTATTTAAACGATTGATCTGTTGGATAAGCTCATCATAGTTTTCAGCAATGAAACATGCTTTGGAATCAATAAAGTCCCTAAAAATTGATTCAAAATTAAAAAAATGTGGGCCTGATATTACAGGACAATTATGTAATGCTGGTTCAATAATATTATGGCCGCCATGAGTTATGAAGGAACCTCCTAAAATACAAAATTCAGCATTTTTGTATAGAGAATGCAGATAACCAATCTCATCAACTATCAGCACAGCATCTTCTTTTATTGTTGTAAGGTTATCTGCTACTTGGGAAAACAAGACTGATTGCAATCCAATCTTGGAGCAGAGATTTGAAATCTCATCTGCTCTTTCAGGATGTCTTGGACACACCACTAATCTAGTTGTTTCAAAATTAGCTCTTTTCGATAATTTTTTAAGAATTTGATCTTCCTCATTATGATGGGTGCTTGCTAA
>MDSW01190735.1_pt1 | contig 18692 bp, 17 predicted proteins | sample 811171 | NCBI WGS metagenome assembly MDSW01 (sample SAMN05326641, study PRJNA326480) | marine metagenome | isolation source: seawater | place: Atlantic Ocean: North West | collected 2012 | reverse complement strand
ACTGGCGCAGCAGCGGCATGATCACGGTCGGCCCGGTAACCACCAATACGCGCGCGAACACGACAGAACTGCCCCAGTCGAGACCTGCAGCGTAGTGACAGGCCAGCGTGCCGAGGCCCCAGGCCAGCGGCCCGCCGAGGAACACCATGCGCCGCACGGCGGCGCCGGCATCGCGCAAATTCTCGAATTTCAGGACCAGCCCGCCCTCGAACAGGATGACCGCAACGGCCAGCGACACGATGGGCCGCAAAAGCTCATGCCCGCCGCCATTGAAGACTTCGGACGGGTCCAGCAGCGGGTCGCCAAAGATGATGGCCCAGAGCGGACCGACGGCGAGGCCGGCCAGCGCCATCAGCACGATGTCCGGCGCCTGTATCCGCCAGGCGATCCATTGCGCGCCGATCCCCAGCGCCCCGATCAGGGCGCAGGCAAAGATCAGCTCGCTTGAACCAGCGGCCGCCAGTACAAAATCAAATTGCTCCATCTACGCCCCGTTGCTGGTGCTTTTTGCCCGCCAGACTGAAAATCTAGGCCTGACGGACGTTTATGTCATCCGCAAAGTCGAATCCGATCTCACGGGTCCCGTAGTCGCCATCCCGGTAGCGCTCGATATGATCGACGAACCAGAGACGGATGTGATTGTAGAGATGCTCGTAAAAAGGCTCCGGATCGGCCTCTGTCAGCGGCAGCCTGAATTCATATTCCGAACCGTCCTCGATCTGGACGAGAAAGGTATCGCCGATCTTGCGGCACTGCATGGTCAGGCGCAGCCAGTCCTGATTGCGCGACACACGGACAGCGAGCCCGAAGGCGATCGGCCCCAGCATGCGGAAACCCCGGGGCGGCAGGGAAAAGGCCGCATCGCCATGCGCTTTCGGCTCGAACGGGCCTGTTGGCGGCACCAGATGCACGCAGACCTCGTCCGTCGGGTTCATGTAATGGCAGAATCCGCTGCGCACTTCCTCGGCAAGGGTGCGGATCCGGTCATAGTTTTCGGCAGCGAGGGCCTGATAGGTCTCGACCGTCTCAACAAGTTCATCAAAGCGTGACAAGGGTTCCTGGCCCCCTTCCGTAATGTCAGCTGGCAATCTAGGCGCTGATGGCCCTGCCTTCAAACCTCAAAGTTGCAGCCATGGGGCAATGATCGGACGCTTTTGGCAGGTTCCAGCCGACACCGGGGAAGCGTTCACCCTCGTATCTCTCAGCCCTGTAGGGCGCGCCGGCGCGGACAATATCCACTTCCGCACGGGTATTATGGGCCGCGAGACGGGGCGACAGGAAGATATGGTCCAGTGCGCCATAGGTGCCGTCGCCGCTGTAGAAATGCGTCCAGCGGTCATAGGGATCGGCAATGGCAACACTGGCCAGGTCGACGGCGAACCCGTCTCCCACCAGCGGCGCGAGGCCATGCGGGCGCACGGGATGGCCATCGACTTCCCAGTAATCATTGAAGTCTCCGAGGATGACCCAGTCTTCCTGCGAGGGGTCCGGGAAGCGGCGCTCGACGATGCGGCGCACGGCTTCGGCCTCTGCCCGGCGGACGCGGGCGGTGCGGTCGCGCCCGCCATGCATGGATTTGAAATGGCAGACGAACAGGGTCAGCGCCCTGCCCTCTTTCTGGATATCCACTTCGAGACAGTCGCGCCGGAAGGCATAATCATTCACCGAACCGCCCTTTGGCGGGCGGATGCCGAGCCGGCCCCAGGTCTCGCGGGCATGGCTGCGCTGATAGATCACCGGCAGCTGCGACAGCAGGCCGACATCGATGCCGCGCCCGTCATTGCCCTCGAACAGCACCCGCTCCCCGAACGGCCGCCCGGCCCAGCGGGCGACATAGCGGTTGTCGAAGGCGGTCAGCGTGACGAGGTTTTCGACCTCCTGCAGGGCGCAGACCTCCGCCCCCGTGGCCACCAGCGCCTGCGCGGTGAGGGTGCGGTCATCCTCCGACAGCACGTCGAACACGGCGTCCACCTGCTCGGCGACCTTTGCGTCATCAATGTCCGTCAGCCGGTCGCGCGCATGCGGAATGCCGGAGCGCTTGAAATCGCACCGCATCATCAGGTTTTCGCAATTGAACGTGGCGAGTCGGATCTCAGGCATCGGGACGTGATGGCGGGTTCCGCAGGTGGGGTCAACGCGGGTCTCTACCTGCTCGGGCTAAGTCCAGGTGGCGACCTTAAAATTCGGGAGAGCCAGCTGTTCAGTCTAGCAGGCCAAAGGCGCAGAGGCGGACATCTCTTATCCCAGTATGTGAATCCTTATATTCGATGCCAGATGAGTTCGTATTCTCCAATTGAACCTGACTTCAGACACCTTCATGCGAAAGGCGTTGCCGATGTCTGGTGGACGGTCACTATTCTTGTGGGGGGAATATCAGCGGCATTGCCGGCAATCGGAGCGCATTTGTCGATAGGATACCTTTGGCTGACGGGATTGACCGGGTTTGTCTCTACGTATTGGTTCTTTTCACATCTATGTCGTCTAGGAAGGAAAGAGCGCACGACTCTGGCCTTAGATGATCAAGGCTTGAATCTGCGGATATGGGCAGCAAACAAAGGTCAGCAAATTGCCCTTGGATTCGAAGACGTTGGTGTTTACTTCGGATACCAGCTACTCGCACGCCCAATTGGACAAGATACAGATAACTTCGACGGTCACGAGTTCATTATTCGCAACGCAAAAGATACGGTGGCGCTCGCCAACGTTATCAGGATTCATGATGAGGCCTATTGGCCTCTTGCTATCTACGAATTCCTCGAACTCGATGGAGAGCAGATTTCCTTATCGAGCATATTTGAACAACCGGATGTTCGATCACGAATGAATCTCGCTCAATCAGCCAGAAGCGACTTCATCTGTATTGGATTGACGACGAACGGCATAGAAACCGTTGGCAGAGGCGGCACGAAGATGCTTTCGGAAGATCGCGCAAAGTCACTCGGAGTGGCTCTGATTTCATATGCGGGTCTGGATCAGCGACGAAGCCAATTCTACGCGGTTGGATTGGGTCAAGCCCTCACCCATATAGCCGACCCTGAATCGCAATCTGCGAGAGATCAACGATCAGCCGTAATATTGGCCATCACTCGGCGACAGGACATTTCTGAGATATTGGACCTTGAGCATATTACAGAAGCACTCATCCAAAACTACCGAACCGAGCGCATCGACCTATCGAACTACGAGTTTTCAAACAATATCGCACGTCAGCTTTTTGACAGTCAGATTGACTTCGCCGGATATGTCTAAACCTAATCGATTCTCCGGATCGGTAGTGTTCGTTTACGAAATTGGGCGACCAATCTGATTTACGAATGAGACAATCAGGCAGCGGCGCGTTCCGCGAAGCGGGCGGCGGTCTGGGCGCGTTCGACGGAGTGGGCGTCCGGGCGCTGGGCGGCGGGGATGGAGGTGCGGCCAAGCTCGATGGCGATGCCGGGCTGCACGCCGCTGCCGAAGGCCGACAGCACGGTGCGGATGACTTCCAGCGGCTGGGCCTCGTCTTCCACGACCTGTCCGAAGCGCGCGGCGACCGGCCCGACCACGCCATAGGCGAGGAAGACGCCGAGGAAGGTGCCGAGCAGCGCGGAACCGATCATGGTGCCCAGCACGGCGGGCGACTGGTCGATCGAGCCCATGGTGCGGATGATGCCCAGCACGGCGGCGACGATGCCGAGCGCCGGCAGGGCGTCCGCCAGCGTGTGCAGCGCGCCGACGGCCTTCATGCGCTGTTCCACGTGGAGGCCGACCGACTGGTCCATATGCGCCTCGGCGCGGGCGGGGTCTGACAGGTCGAGCGCCATCAGGCGGAAGGCATCGCAGATCATGTCGCGGGCGGCGGGGTCTGCCATCACGGCGGGGGAGGCGGCGAAGAGGGCGGATTCGGTGGGGGCCTCGATATCCTGCTCGATGGCGACGAAACCGCCACGGCGCACCTTGCGCATCAGGGCGGAGAGCAGCACCAGCAATTCGCGGTGCTGGGCGGCCTGCCAGCGGCTGCCCCGGAAGCTGCGGAAGAAGCCGGCAAGCGCCTGTTTCGCGACCTGCGGCGAGTTGCCGATCAGCACGGTGCCGATGGCCGCACCGCCGATCAGGGCGATCTCGAACGGCAGCGCCTCCATCGCCCCCTTCCCGCCGGTCATCACCAGACCGCCGAAAACGAGAACAACAACAAGCACAAGGCCGAACAGCTGGGGCAAGGCATACCTCCGTCAGAATAACTGGCTGACCCTCGCACAACTGTCTTAAGCCGGGATTACGCTCTCGAAACCGCACGGGCCTTGCGGTAGGCTGGTGTCCAGCGGGAAGGACCGGCGACCGGGCATACCCCACACGGTTGAGTGTGTTGGACAAAGACCAGGAGCCCGGCCAGGTTCAACAGCGCCTGCCCCGGCAGGCCGGTAGAGTTCAGGGGATGCCCCATGTTGCGATTGCTCGCGGCTGTTTCGTTTTTGCTCTCGGCCCTGCCCGCCAGTGCGCAGGAGATCGTGGCGAATGACGGCTATCGCACCTGCCCGGCGGAGAAGACGCAGGAAGGGCTGGATGTGGTGCGGTCCGCATGCGGCACGTTCAATGCGCCGGATTTCAGCGGGGCATATTTCGGCTCACTTGAGGCGTTGAAGGAGGCCGAGGCGCTGCGCGATCTCTTTATCGGAGAGGTGCATGACTATGGCCTCTGCGTCACGGACTTCATCACCGCGCAGCAGCAACCCGGCATGCCCGCCGACAGCCATGCCCCGGACCAGGCCGCCTGCGCGCATGCATGGGCGGAGGATCAGCTGACAGAAACCGTCCGCGAGTTCGGACGCGCCTGCATCGACTTCTCGAACCGCTCAATGATGGATGCGCGGATCGCGCCGTGGGACGGGGAATGCTATCCGGTTGTGGGGAGCGAGCGGGGGTAGGCACCCAATTCGAGTTTCGTCATCCCCGATGGCGTAGCCATCTGGGGACCCATCTCGGGAAGATACCTCATTTAATCAAAGCAAATGACGCGCCTGCCGTCTCGTTCCGAGATGGGCCCTCAGACCGCTGCGCGGTCGAGGGGGACGAGCCGGGGGTGTGGCCCTACCCCGCCACCAAACCTTCACTACCCAGTACCGGATCATGTTCCGCCACCAGATGCCCCGGGGACACCTCGACCAGTTTCGGCTGGTATTGTTCCGCATCCGCATCATCGGTCAGCTTCGACTTCATGAAGCGGAGGGCGGCGCGGGTGTCGAGCGGGCTCGGCAGGTCGCCGGTGAGTTTCAGGCGCTCGCGGCTGCGTTCGCTCTTGGGGTCGGCATTCGGCACGGCGGCGATCAGCGCCTTGGTGTAGGGATGGCGGGCATCCGTGTAGATCGTATTCCGCCCGGCAAGCTCCACGACGCGGCCAAGATAGAGCACCATGACGCGATGGCTGATCTGGCGCACAACGGCGAGGTCATGGCTGATGAAGATCATGGCGAGGCCGAATTCCTTCTGCAGCTCGATCAGCAGGTCCACGACCTGCGCCTGCACGGAGACATCCAGTGCCGAGACCGCCTCGTCGCAGATGACGAGTTTCGGCTGCAGGATCATGGCGCGGGCGATGCCGACGCGCTGGTTCTGGCCGCCGGACAGCTCGTGCGGATAGCGGTTGATCAGGTTCGGATCGAGGCCGACGCGCGGCAGGATCTCGCGCACCCTGGCTTCCCGCTCGGCGCGGGAGAGGCCCGGCTGGTGGACCTGCAACGGCTCCGCAATGGAGGCCCCGATAGTCATGCGCGGGTCGAGGCTGGCCAGCGGGTCCTGGAAGACGATCTGGAGATCGTCGCGGAGGGCATCCATTTCCTTGCGGCTGGCCTTCGCGATGTCCTTGCCGAGCCAGGCGACCGTGCCGTCCGTCGGCGGAATGAGTTTCAGCACGCCCCGCGCCAGCGTGGACTTGCCGCAGCCGGACTCGCCGACCACGCCCAGCGTCTCGCCGGGCTTCAGGTCGAAGGAAACACCATCGACCGCCTTCAGCGGTTTCTTCCTGCCGAACAGGCCGCCCTTCACCGAAATCGGGAAATGCACCTTCATGTTCTCGACATTCAGCACAGGCTTCACATCTGCCGCAGGTGCCTCCGAGAGGACAGACCGTCCCGGACGGTCCGGCTCGTCAATGCGCGGCACGGCGTTCAGCAGCATCTTCGTATAGTCGGCCTTCGGCGCGTAGAAGATGTCATCGGCGCTGCCGCGCTCGACAATCTCGCCATGGCGCATCACCAGCACGCGGTCGCACATGCGGGCGACGACGCCCATATTGTGGGTGATCAGAACGATAGACGTGCCGGTCTCGCGCTTCAGCTCGTCCATCAGTTCGAGCACCTGCGCCTGCACGGTCACATCAAGGGCCGTGGTCGGCTCGTCGGCCAGCAGCAGTTCCGGGCCGCACAGCATGGCGACGGCAATCATTACGCGCTGGCGCATGCCGCCGGAGAGTTCGTGCGGGAACTGGTTCATCCGGCGGGCGGCTTCCGGAATGCGCACATTCTCCAGCCACTCGACGCAGAGCTTGTTGGCCGCCTCCCCTTTCAGGCCCTTGTGCAGGGCCAGCGTCTCGCGCATCTGCGCGCCGACGGTCATGTGGGGGGTGAGGCTGGTCAGCGGGTCCTGGAAGATCATCGACATGCGCGCGCCGCGGATCTGGCGCAGCGTCTCGACGGAGGCGTCCAGCATGTTGATACCGTCAAACTCGATCCGGCCGGTGGCGGTGCCGTTCTCGGCCAGCAGGCCGAGGGCTGACAGCGCCGACTGGCTCTTGCCGGAGCCGCTTTCACCGACAATGCCCAGGCATTCGCCCTTTGCGACATCAAAGGAAATGCCCTTCACCGCATGCACGATGCCGTCGGGCGTGTCGAAGTCGACCTTCAGGTCTTTGACAGAAAGAATAGCCATGCCCGCAATCTCTATACGCGGCAGCGGGTTGCGCAATCATCTGGGTGCATAAAAATGGGCCGCGCCCGGGGAGGTACGCGGCCCAAGGATTGGGACCGTCCAGAAAGGGATAAGAAACGGTCCCGAAAAAGATCAGGGCTTAGAATTTGTATCCAAAGCCCAGGCCCACCACGAGCGGGTTAATGTCGACATCGGCATCAACGGTCGCTCCAAGAGCTGTCGTGAAATCAACGGTCACGTCAGTATTGATCCAGATCTTCTTGACGTCGGCGTTGAAGGCCCAGCCGCCGGGCTGGCCGTCAAGGTCATAGTCGAAGCCGACCTGCAGGGCCGGTCCGAAGCTGGGATCATAATCGATGCCGTCAGCCACGGGACCTTTATCCTCATTGAAGAAGAAGGTCGCGTTCACGCCTGCGCCCACATAGGGTTTGAAAGCGGACCCCGTATCGAAGTGATACTGCAGGGTCAGCGTCGGCGGCAGCAGCCATACGTCGCCAAGATCCACTGTCGCATCCGTCAGCGCACCCGGAACAGTGACGTTTACGGCCTTCACATCATGCGGCGTGACCCCGAGGATCAGCTCGGCCGCAATCTTGTCGGTGAAGAAATACGTAATGTCGAGTTCGGGCACATACTGGTCGCCGATATCGACATCGCCAGCCAGGGCAGCACCACCGACCGACAGGTCACCTGACTCGTCCGGCATGACCCCGATTGCGCGAACGCGGACCATCCAGGGATTGTCTTCCGCCGATGCGGCAGGAACCGATCCCATCCAGGCTGCCCCGGCAAGCGCTGTAGCAAGGAGAAGCTTTTTCATGTCTCTACACTCCAAAAAACGGCGCACCTTCCCGCGCCTGATGAGGGTGAGGTACGCCTTCATTTTCCCAATGATAACTGTGCGGTTTGACGCGCGGGCGGATGCCGCGCGACACAGGCGCGCGACTAGGTATTTGCCCCGATTGCCCCTTTGGCGGGGCAGCTTCATCCTGCTGTATCGGGTCGAATTCCGGCATGCGCCGGGTGAGGCGTGACCGGCATCCGGGTCACCCGCGCGTCCCTCACATTTGCCGGGGTTCCCGCACGGTCAGGCTTGAACCGGGCGGGCCTGCCGGGTCAGATGGGGGCAACGCGATAAGAGGAAACGCCCCCATGCCTGTCATCACCTATCTCACCACCTGCATCTTCGATTCCGGCGCCCTGAAGCAGCTGGCAGGCACCGCGAAGAATCTCGGCATCACCCGCCCCTTCATCGTGACCGATCCCGGCATCAAGGCCGTCGGCATCCTGGCGAAAGTGGAAGATGCGCTCGGCATCGCACCGGCCGGCGTGTTTGCGGAGACGGTTCCGAACCCGCTGGAAAGCCAGGCCAAGCAGGCCGCCGCGCTGTACAAAGAATGCGGCGCGGACGGCCTGATCGCGGTTGGCGGCGGCTCCAGCATGGACCATGCGAAGGCGATCGGCCTTCTGGTCAGCCATGATGCGCCGCTTGAGCAGCTGGCCGCCATCACCGGCGGGGCCAAGAAGATCGGCAAGATCCCGCCGCTGATCGCCATTCCGACGACGGCGGGTACAGGCTCTGAGGTTTCTGTCGGCACGGTGGTGACGCTGGAGAATGGCCGGAAGGAGACGATTGTGTCTCCGAACCTGATCCCGGCGACGGCGATCTGCGATCCGGACCTGACACTTGGCCTTCCTGCGGGCCTCACCGCCGCGACCGGCATGGACGCCGTCACCCATTGTATCGAAGCGGTGCTGGCCCCCTCCATCAATCCGCCCGCCGAAGGGATCGGCTATGAGGGCGTCTACCGCGCGGTCGGCAATGGCTGGCTGAAGAAAGCGGTGAAGGACGGCTCCGATGCGGATGCGCGCTGGCACATGATGATGGCCAGCTATGAGGGCGCCCTTGCCTTCGTGAAGGGCCTCGGCGGCGTGCATGCCCTGTCGCATGCCGCAGGCCGCCTGCACGAGAAGAAGCTGCACCATGGCACGCTGAACGCGGTCTTCCTGCCGCATATCCTCCGCTTCCATAATGGCGCGGCGGACGAGAAATATGCGCGCCTTCGCCATGCCATGGGCCTGAAGCCCGGCGCGGACCTTGCAGATGCCATCGAGGCGCTGAACGCCGATATCGGCATCACCTCCCGCCTGTCAGACCTTGGCCTGACGCCGGATGATGGCCCGGGCGTTGTCGACTTCGCGCTGAAGGACCTCGCCCATTTCGGCAATCCGAAACCGATGAGTGCGGACGATTATGCCAAAGTGTACGAAGCCGCGCTGGGTTAGGCTCAGCCCACGGGAATGAAATTGCCGTGGAAGCCGGGCGGGATGCGTTGCGGGATATGGATGCTGGCCACCGGCGGTCCGGTGAAGTTCGCGGCATCCAGGATGACGAATTCTGACGTCCCGGTATTCATGTCGACGACATAGCCGAGCAGCCAGCCTTCATCTTCGGCCGCGGTTTCGCTGGCCGGGACGAAGACGAACTCTCCCGGCACGCGCCCGCGTCCGAAATCGTGCACTTCGCGCGTACCGCTGCCGAGATCGTGCTTGAACAGGCGGGTCTCGTTAAGGAAAGCGTCTTCGCCTTCATTCGAAACGGCCACCGCATAGAGATAGCGGTAGGGCTTGCCGGTGAGGCGCTCATCATAGCGCGGGAATTCCTGATAGGCCTCATCGATCACCTTGCGGGTCACCCGGCGGGTAGCCGGATCAATGGTGAGGGATTCCAGCCGGGCCAGCGTGTCCGGCCCATATGGTCCGGGTGCGAACATCTGCTCGTAGACGCAGGCCTCCATGACGACGGCGCCATCTTCTGTCTCGAATGCGTTGCCGGGATGGAAGATGAAGCACGGGTCGACATCGCACCAGATGATCTCGTCTGCCCTGCCCTCGCGCGGAAGGAGGCCGATGCGGGCATGGTGTTTCGGGTTCCAGCGGAAAGGAAAGCTCGCCCCGCCCAGCAGCGCCTGCATCGAAAAGGTGACCGGCAAGTCCATCACGATCACATAGTTCGGCGTGATCATGCAGTCATGAATCATCGGGCCGCCCTGCACCGGGATCGGCTCATTGCGGCGGACCTTGCCGTCCGTGCCGAGAACGACATGGAAGATGGTGGCTGGGTTCTGCGCCTCATAGCAGATGGCGTGCATTTCTCCGGTTTCCGGATCAAGGTGCGGGTGCGCGGAGAATGTGCCGCCCAGCGTTCCGTCGAAATCGGAATGCGCGCGCGTTTCCAGTTCCCCGGAAACCTCAACCGGATAGCCGCCGGCCTCGACAATCGCCCAGAGCTTTCCGGCATGACCGATAATGTTCGTGTTCGCCGTATCGGTGCGCGGATTGCGGGGGCCGGGCGCGGGCGGCTCGCCCAGCAGATGGCTCACCTCGGTCGAGCGGACCCAGCGGTTGCGGTACCAGAGCGCGCGGCCGCCCTCGAGGCGTACGCCGTGCAGCATGGCATCGCCGAGAAACCAGTGATGTGTGGCCGGGTTCACCTTGCCGAGCGGGTTCGGCCCGTTGCGGACATAAAGCCCGTTCAGCGCCGCCGGAATCTCGCCGGTCACCTTCAGCTCCGTTTCCGTCAGCTCCTGCGTCAGGGGCTTGTGGATGCCTTCGATGAAAAGATTGGGCTCCTTGGCCTTCTTGCGCTCGCGGTTGAAGCCCGCGACGGCAAGCACGCCTTTCGTCACAACGCCTCTGATGGCCGATTCCACAGGACTTGGCATGGCTGGTTCCCTTTCCGTCTTGAGACCTGGCGCCTCTTATGTTTACAGTGATAACATGTCCAACAATGATAACACTGTCAACATAAAATCGCGCGGCGCCCGGTACCATCATGGGGATCTGCGGGCCGCACTGATCGAGGAAGGGCTGGAACAGCTCTCGCAGCGGCCGGCGGACGAGGTCAGCCTGCGCGAGATCGCCCGCAATGTCGGCGTGTCGGCCACTGCGGTCTACCGCCACTTTCCGGACAAGGCCGCATTGCTGGCGGCGCTTTGCATCATCGGCGACGAGAAGCTCTCCGCCGCCTTCCGGACGGCCATGGAGAAGGCCGCAGACGCCCGCAGTGCCTTTGACGCCATGGGCCGTGCCTATGTGCACTTTGCGCTGCAGAACCCGTCCCTCTTCCGCCTGATGATGGCGAATTCCGGGCCGGAGAAGACCATGGCCCCGGAGCCGGACGGATCCGGCGATGCCTTCTCCATGCTGCTGGAGACGCTGCGCAATCTGTTGCCGGCGGATGCGCCTCCGGAGCTGCTTCTGGCCAGGCGGCTGCAGGCCTGGTCGATGGTGCACGGCCTCGCCATGCTGATGCTGGACGGACAGGTTCCGGCCGACGAGGCCCTGATCGCGCCGGTCATCTCTTCAAGCTTTCTCTAGGCGCGCCTCTATGCGCTCTGGCGAATCCCGCGCATATTGCCCTCATGTTTCAGGGTATTGCCGCCTTCTCAGCCAGCCTCGGCCTGATCTTCAGCGCGCTCGCGATCGGAGCGTCCTGGGTTGCGGCGATTGCTTCGCCCAATTGCGCCTTCGACGAACTGGACGGCAGCCGGGCCGACCGGCATGTGCGCGAATTGCTGCACAAGACCTCGACGCCCATCGCGGGCATGATGCTTGCCTCCGGCGCCTTCTTCATCATCGCAACAAGCTGGGCCGCGGGCGTGACCGCCCTGCTCGCGGCATTCGGCTTCTTCTCAAACCGCTGGATGCTGGCCCCGAAGACCGGGAAAAACCCCAAGGGCGTCCGCACCAGCCGCAAGGGACAGCGCCAGGTATCCGTCAGCTTGTCGCTGATGTTCACACTGATCGCGATCATTGCCGCGATACTGGGCCTGATTGGCGTCTAGGGCCCGCCCTCAGGCGTAAACCAGCCAGAGACAGCCCATTTCGTGCAGCCTGCGGAAATCGTCGACCGATTTTCGGGCGGCAGCCCGGGCGATTTCCCCTGCCGCATGCCGGTTCACCGCCAGCATCAGCACGCAGATGGCAAGGCCCGGAATGAAGGCCCACCAGAGGTAAAACACCGAAACAAGCGCCCCCAGCAGACAAATGAGATAGGCGAGCGCGTCCAGGACGCGGAAACGGACATACATGAACTGCCCGAACTCTTTCAGCAGTTCCGGCTGCTTGTGCAGGGCTTCTGCGTCAATCGCGTAGCGCTGTCCGGGGGCCTCTTCATAGACCAGGGCCCGGGTCATGCGCCCGCCGCGATGCGGATTGGGGTGGCACTTCAGGAACATGGGTCTCAAACTCCACTTCAAGGCGAGAATAGCAGCCGGGACTTAATCAGACCGCGCCCGGCGCACGAAATTTTCGATGAAATTCAAATGGTTCTGTTAAGGTCTGGGTAACACCCCCATCTGGCGAATTCGTTTGCGCTAACGGTCATTGAGACCTATGCTGCATTGCAACATGGAAGGGGCAATACGCAGATGCTCTATTCGCTTGTCGAAATGAACCGGGCCGCAATGGCGCCCATGCGGCTTGCCGCCCGTGCCAGCCGCGCAGCCCTGCGCTCGCCGCTGAACCCGCTCGGAAGCACCGAATATGGCAAGTCGCTGGTAGCGATGGCCGACGTCTTCGAAAGCGCCACCCGCTATTACGGCAAGCCGGAATGGCGGATCGAGAGCGTCAGGATCAACAGTGCGCCCGTGAAGGTGACGCCGGTCTCGGCCTGGCAGTCACCCTGGTGCAATCTCGTCCATTTCAGGAAAGACCCGGAACAGCTCGCCGCCGCGCGCGATACGAAGCGGCTTGGCCCGCAGCCGCGCCTGCTGATCGCCGCGCCGCTGTCCGGCCACTATGCAACGCTGCTGCGCGGCACGGTCGAGGGCTTTCTGGCAACACATGATGTCTACATCACGGACTGGGTCGATGCGCGGATCGCGCCGGTCTGGCTCGGCCGGTTCGATCTCGACGACTATATCGACCACATAAGAAACATGCTGACCTATCTCGGCCCCGGCGCGCATGTGCTGGGTGTCTGCCAGCCGGGCCCGCCGGTGCTGGCCGCGGTTTCCATGATGGCCGAGGATGACGATCCGGCGCGCCCTGCAACGATGACGTTCATGGGCTCGCCCATCGATACACGGCGCAGCCCGACGGTGCCGAACCTGCTGGCCGAGGAACGCCCGCTGTCATGGTTCGAGGAGAACATGATCTACACCGTGCCGGCACCCTATCCGGGCGTGTTCCGGCGCGTCTATCCGGGCTTTGTCCAGCTCGCCTCCTTCATGAACATGAACTGGTCGCGGCATGTCGATGCGCACTGGAAGTTCTTCAACCATCTTGTCGGCGGCGACGGCGACAATATCGGCAAGCACCGGGAATTCTATGACGAGTACCTCTCCGTGCTCGACCTGACGGAAGAATTCTATCTGCAGACCATTGTCCGCGTTTTCCAGGAGCACCAGCTGGCGCGCGGCATCTACCGCTATCGCGGCACACGGCTGGTGAAGCCGGAAGCCGTCCGCGATGTCGGCCTGATGACGGTGGAAGGCGAGAAGGACGATATCTCCGGCATCGGCCAGACACAGGCCGCACACGATATCTGCACCAGCATCCCGAAGGACATGCAGACCGACTATATCCAGCCGGGCGTCGGCCATTATGGCGTGTTCAATGGAAGCCGCTTCCGGACGGAAATCGCCCCGCGCGTGGTCGAGTTCACGAAACGCTTCACCATGCGCGATGCGGACGAAGCAGCAGCAGAGAAACTCGCCGCAGCCAACTGAGCCAGATCAGCGCCTTGGGGACGGCAGCATCTGCGCCAGCTGGCTGCAGGCATAGCGCGCGCCGCCCATCGTGGTGATGGCCATCGGGTCCGGCGCATCCAGATAATCATTCAGGCGTGAGACGGCCTGCGCCTCTGCATCGCCCGGCGCGACAGGACCGGGCGCGACATCCAGCGTCTCGCTGCCCGAACAGGATTGCAGCTCAAGCACGGCCTGCTCTCCGGTGACCGGCGTTTCGCCGGTTTTCAGGAGGACGGCCGATGGCAGGTCCGGCCCATCCGGTACGGCCACCCAGAGCGCACTCAGTTCACCAAAGCCTTCCCCGCCCTTCAGGCGCACCGAATAGATCAGCCCCTTGTCCAGATGCAGCACGGAAAACTCCGCGAGCCCTGCTTCGTGCAGACGGCCCAGCCAGCGGGCGATCACCGCATTGCGGGCCTGCTTGGCCTCGGTTCCGCGGCGGAGCGCGATGTCGCCAAAGGCCTGGCGGAAGGCCGGTGTGTTGAGATTGCCGGACACGCGGGGGATCGTATCGGTCGCACGGGCAGCTTCCGGCAGCGCGGCATAGCTGGCCTGGCCGACAAGTCCTGCCACGGCGGAAGCGATGGCCGCCGCCGCAATCCGTTTGATCCATTCATGCTGGCGCATGGCCGCACATCCCTTTCTGCGGGGTGTGCCGCCGGCCTAGCCGGAGAGGAAAGCCCGCTCGATCGCCCACCAGAATCCAGTGATTCCAATCAGCGCTGAAGCGGGCCAGACGAGAACATGCCGATACATGTCTTCCCGGCCGGCCTGTCTCAGGACACCCCTGATGGCAAGGGCTACTGCAAAGGCCATGCCGATCACGGCCAGCTGGCCCAGTTCCACACCGACATTGAAGCCAATGAGGGCAGGCCAGAAGATGCCGGGCGGCAGGCCAAGGTCCCCGAAGGCCCCCGCGAAACCCATGCCATGGATCAGACCAAAACCAAAAACCAGCGCAGGGCGCCAGGCGCTTGGCTCCTTGAAGAGGATATTTTCGGCCGCTGCCCAGGCAATGGTCAACGCGATCAGCGGTTCGACGATATTTGCCGGCGGAGCGATCACGCCCGCGGCCGCCATCCCAAGCGTGGCGGTATGGGCGATGGTAAATGCCGAGATCTGCCAGAGCAGCGGTTTTATCCGCCGGCTCGACAGGAAAAGCGCCAGCACGAACAGGATATGGTCCACCCCCATGGGCAGGATGTGTTCGAACCCGATGCGGACATAGAACACGGCCGTTTCCAGCGCGGTCCGGTCGAGATTGATCTCTTCGCCCTGAACGCCTTCGGTGCGCCGGGCGAGATCCCCTGCCCTGTCGAGACGCTGCAGTTCACGGCAGAGCGCCGGGTCCATGCCGCCATCGGGGCGGCAAAGCTCGTCTTCGGGGTGCGCGTGGGCCGGCTGCGGACCTGCTGTCATTACGGCCCCTGCCAGCAGCAGGAGCATCAGGAATGAGCGTATTCTCTGTCTCAACGAATCGGTTCCGGCAGCGGGTCGGGCGCATCCATATGGTGATGGTGGCCGGCATGGTCTTCAGCGTCGTCATGGTCATGCACGGGCAGCATGGCGATGCCAACCGCAATCAGCACTCCGGTGCCGAGCGCGACCAGGCTGCGCGCGGGCGGCGTGTCGCGCAGCGGCTCCATCAGCGGACCGGTCGCAACGTACAGAAGGAGACCGGCCGAGACCGCAAACAACGAGCCGATGGTCTCCGGCCCGAGCGTGTACATGAAGGGCGATGCGAACAGGACACCCAGCGGGGTCGTCGCCGCAGCGGCGAGAAAGGCATAGAAAAAGGCCTGCCGGTTCGAGAAGGCGTGCCGGCGGAGGATCGCAAAGGCGATCACGCCTTCCGGAAATTCATGCAGGATCAGCGACAGCGCCGCATAGACGCCGGAGGTGAAGCTGGCCGCAAAGGTGACGGAATAGATCACGCCATCAATGAAGGAGTGGATGGCAATCGCCATGATCGGCGTGAAGGCTGCTGCCCGGCCGCCGCCCGCACTTTCCGGGAACAGGGCGTGGATCGTGTAGTTCAGCAGCAGGCCGCCGAGGAACCCCACCAGCATGAAGGCTGGCGCGTGCTGACTGTATTCGAAGGCATGCGGCGCAATGTGAAGCAGGCTGAGTGTCAGCAGCATGCCCGCCGCCGCGAGCCCCATCAGCGTGGAGAAGCGCGCGCTCCAGTCGCCGCGGACCGATACCGCGACCAGCCCGATCGTGGTCACAGAGGCCGCGATCAAGCCAAAGAACAGGGGGGCTTGCATGGTTTCGAGCATGACTGAATGTCGGGTTGGCGAATTAGGTGTCTTGCGGTTTAAAACCGCATCAGGCGGCCTTGCTACGAAATGTTATATGGTCTCATTATGCGGGTTGCGAGCAGAAAGTTTCGATTTTGACAGTTCCGGATTGCGGAACACAGGAGGAATGGGATGACAGGCGAAACAGGCAGGATCCTGCCGGGAACGCTTCTTGGTGCAGCTCTGATGCTGATGGCGGCCTGCAGCCCGCCCCCGGCCACCTATGAGGACTCGCCCGACCCAGCGATGTCCGCTTCCGAAGAGGAAGACTATGAAGCCGCCGCGGAGGAAGCCGAGGCGCTGTTCGACGAGGACATGCACGCAGACGAAGACGATGAGGAAGAAGGCGAGAACGACCACGATCACGACCATGACGCGCATGCCGGCGGCGAAGCCCATGTGCATGGTGCGGCGGAACTGGCCGTGACGCTGGACGGCACGTTCGTCACCGTCACCATCGATGCCCCGCTTGCCAATTTCGGCCTGTCCGAAAAGACGAAGAAAAAGGCGTCAGAGATGGAGCAATACGCCGATGGCCTGACCGAGCTGATGGGCGATGCGCACTGCGACATTGCGGAGCGCTCCGCCGAAATCCGCCGCAATGGCGACCATGCGGCGCTGACGCTGTCCATCGCCTGGGACTGCCGCCGGCCGAGTCAGCTGGACGGGCTGATGTTCACCGGCTTCGAAACCTATGAAGGCTTCGAAACGGTTGAGGCCGTCTACCTGGGTGAGGACGAGCAGTCCGCCGCCGTGCTGACCCCCGGCAATCCCTTCCTCCCCTTCTGAGCCGCATACCGTTGACCGAACCTGTCGTTTCCGTCTCGAACCTCCGCTTTGCCTGGCCGAAAGGCCCGGAAGTGCTGGATATCGAATCATTCGAGCTGAGAGCCGGCGAGCGCCTGTTCCTGCGCGGGCCTTCAGGCTCCGGCAAGTCCACCCTGCTCGGCATCATTGCTGGCGTGCTGGAGGCTGGCGAAGGCAAGGTCACTGTGCTCGGCCAGGCGCTGACGGAACTGTCCGCTGCGAAGCGGGACCGTTTGCGGGCGGATCATCTGGGCGTCATCTTTCAGATGTTCAATCTTGTGCCCTATCTCTCCGTTACCGGGAATGTCACGCTGCCCTTGCGTTTCTCGCGATCACGGCGGGCGGCAATTGAAGGCGACCCGGACGAAGAGGCAAAACGCCTGCTGGCCCGGCTGGGCCTGACGGATACCGCGCTGCTGGACCGGCGCGTCTCAGACCTCTCTGTCGGCCAGCAACAGCGGGTCGCCGCCGCACGCGCCCTGATCGGCGGGCCGGAAATCGTGATCGCGGACGAGCCGACCTCCGCCCTGGATGCAGATACCCGCGACCGCTTCATCAGCCTGCTGAGCGAAGAGGCGACCCGCACCGGCGCGGCGCTGCTGTTCGTCAGCCATGATGGCGGCCTCGCGCGCCTGTTCGACCGGGCGGTTGACCTTGCCGAAATCAACCGGGCGGGAGTGACCACATGAGCGCCATTCTTTCCCTCGCCTGGCAAAGCCTGATGAACCGCAAGGGATCCGTGATCCTGACACTGGTGGCGGTGGCATTGTCTGTCGCGCTGTTCCTTGGCGTCGACAAGGCCCGCACCGGTGCGCGCGAAGGCTTCGGCAACACGATTTCCGGGACCGACCTGATCATCGGTGCGCCGACGGGCGACGTGAACCTGCTGCTCTATTCCGTCTTCCGGATGGGCAATGCGACGGCCGAGATTTCCTGGCCGACCTATGAAGCAATTTCCGAGCGCGGGGATATCGCATGGGCCGTACCGATCTCGCTCGGCGACAGCCATCGCGGCTTCCGCGTCATGGGCACGACGACGGAATATTTCGGCCGCTACAAATATGGCCGGCGGCAGGACCTCCAGATCGCCGAGGGCGCGATCTTCGACGATCTGTTCGATGCCGTGATCGGCGCGGACGTGGCGAAGGAGCTTGGATACGAGCTTGGCTCGCCAATGATCCTGTCGCATGGCCTCGGCCGGGCGGACCTTGGCGGCGGGCATGAGAACCGGCCCTTCCGCGTCTCCGGCATCCTCGCGCCAACCGGCACGCCGGTGGACCGTACCGTGCATGTCTCGCTGGAAGCGATCACCGCCATCCATGTCGGCTGGGAATCCGGCGCCAAGAATCCCCTCGCCGACACGATCAGCGAGGAAATGATCCGCGGCTTCAACCTGACGCCCAAGACCGTTACCGCGATTTTCGTCGGGCTCGAGCGGAAGGGCACGATCCTCACCACGCGCCGCGAGATCAATACGAACCGCGACGAGCCGCTGATGGCGATCATCCCCGGCGAGGCCCTCGCCCAGCTGTGGAGCGTGACCGCCATGGCGGAGCGCGCCCTGCTGGCCGTTTCCATCTTCGTGATCGCCGTGGGCATCGTCTCGATCCTCACTTCCATCCTGACCAGCCTGAACGAGCGGCGGCGGGAGATGTCCATCCTGCGCGCGGTCGGTGCCCGGCCGGGGCATATCTTTGCGCTACTGGTTCTGGAGGCAGGCCTTGTCGGCTTTATTGGCGCGCTGATCGGGATAGGGCTGATCCATCTGATCCTCGCCATTCTCGGCCCGATGATTTCCGCCCGGTTCGGCGTCTCGCTGATCGGCACAGGGCCCGGCATGACCGATCTCATTACCCTCGCCGCCGTCACATCTGCCGCCTTGCTGGCGGGCGCCATTCCGGCCTGGATGGCGTTCCGCCGGTCTCTT
>MDSW01183823.1_pt1 | contig 18693 bp, 17 predicted proteins | sample 811171 | NCBI WGS metagenome assembly MDSW01 (sample SAMN05326641, study PRJNA326480) | marine metagenome | isolation source: seawater | place: Atlantic Ocean: North West | collected 2012 | reverse complement strand
TGGGCTTTCGCATTGGACCGCGTATCAACGCTCGGGGCCGACTGGGACACGCGGGTGCTGCAGTGGACTTAATGCTGACCCATGACAATGAGCAGGCAACCTCTCTTGCTCAAGCACTGGATGAAGCGAATCAAAGCCGTCGCCAAATCGAACAAGAAGCCGTGGAAAACGCGATCGATGCCGTGCAGCATGAAGGTTATCTCAACTATGCTGCCCTGGTGATCTACCACCCCCACTGGCACCCCGGCGTGATCGGGCTTGTGGCCAGTCGCTTGGTAGCCAAATTTAACCGACCTACCATCGTTATTGGCGAAGGGGGTAAAGGTTCTGCCCGAAGCATCCCCGGCTTTGATATCCATGAAGGCATTGAAACCGCGGCCCACCATCTCGAGCGATTTGGTGGCCACAAAGCCGCCGCCGGCCTCACCATTGCAGAAGAGAACATAGAGGGTTTCCGCAGAGACTTTATTGCGGTGGTTCAATCCTCCATGGGCGCACCTCCCTATATCCCCCTTCTTCAGCCAGATTTTGAATTGGATGCCGAGACACTTGAATTGGACATGGTTGATGAACTGAATCACCTAGGCCCATTTGGACAAAAAAACCCAGAGCCTTTGCTCGTTTCCCGCGGCGTCTCAATTCGAGACAAGCGCATCGTGGGCAAAGACCATCTCAAACTAAACTTAGGTGACCGCGGTATTGACGCAATCGCATTCGGCTTTGGCCCTTATATGAATAAAATGCCAGAGAAAGTAGACGTAGCCTACCGCATCGAACGCAACGTTTTTAGGGGCCGAGAAAATCTGCAATTGATGGTGGAAGACATCCGAGCCCATCAGCCACCTGAGCTGCAGACCCATTTGGACAACTAAGCTTTCGGGTTAAATACCTTCAGTCGCAGAAACTGCAACCGGCGATATGCGCTTACTGCCGCCATCTCGAACATGGGCGGGTATTTCCCGCAAATCCCAAACGATGCCAAACCAGCTTAAAGCCTTGAGGCCGTACCAAGTGATGTCGATTTCCCACCAATAAAAACCGCAGCGAGCAGCTGACTGGTAGTAGTGATGGTTATTGTGCCAGCCCTCACCGAGAGTCATCAAAGCAAGAAACCAATGGTTTCGGCTCTCATCGCCGGTATTGTAGCGGCGTTTCCCAAAAACATGCGTCAGAGAGTTAATAGCAAAAGTCGTGTGCCACGTTAGAACTGTACTGAGCATAAAGCCGATCAAGAGACCGGGAAGGTCAAAAAGCCAAAGGGTTGCAAGAGCCATGAGCACAGGCGGGACCAAAAAATGCTTATTCAGCCAAACAAGTTCTGGGTACTTGGCAAAGTCTTTAATCTGATCCCATTCCGTCTCGCTGTTTTCATAGAACAACCAACCAATATGAGAATACCAAAAACCGTCGACTACAGGTGAGTGAGCATCACCTTCTTGATCCGATTTCTTATGGTGAACACGGTGATGAGCCGCCCACCAAAGCGCCCCGCGCTGCGCGCTGCATTGAGCAAGAAAAGCCAAGATAAACTGAAAGACACGGCTCGTTTTGAAACTTCGATGGGAAAAATAACGGTGGTAGCCTGCAGTCACCGCCCACATGCGAATGGTGTATAAAACCACGCAACAAATAACCGCTTCTACCGTAACGCCAGTCCAAATGGCACCCAAAACACTGAGGTGTACGAGCGCCATGGGAATCGCCCCAGACCATTCGTAATCGCGCAAAAGGCGCTGCTTTTTTTCAGTCTCTTGTGTCGCTGTAAAATTCACCGGTGCCTGCATAGACCACTCCAATATCGAATTCTAATTGGAGCCATCATGACCGACTCGGTAGAAAAATGAGTCAATTCACGGTTAAAATGCTGTAAATCTATTGTAATTGGACTAAAAACAAAGGACCAAAGTTCTCAATTCACGGTAAAACGAACTTATATCCTGCGCCTCGGACCGACTTAAAATACATCGGGTGACGTGGGTCTGGTTCAAAGTGCTTGCGTAAACGAACGATAAAATTATCGACTGTTCGGGTGTTCGGATAATTCTTGAGCTTCCACACTTTCTCTAAAAGCTCATCGCGACTTAAAACCCGGCCCGGGTTTTCCATAAAGTAGCGAATCAAATCCAATTCCAGCTGCGTTAAGTTAACGGGCTTGTCACCAACCAAAACCTCATGGGTATCAAAGTTGATTTGTACTTCACCAAAGCTCACTGTGGTCTCTGGTTTCTCACGTTGCTCTGTAGACTGCTCCCATTGACGCCGGCGTAAAAGCGAACGAACGCGAGCCAACAACTCGGACAACTCAAATGGCTTCGTTAAATAATCATCGGCTCCAGCATCAAGCCCTTGAACTCTATCGGATGCCGAATGCCGAGCTGTAAGCATTAAAACAGGTAAGTAGATTCCCGATTTGCGCAGCTGACGGCAAAGAGTAAAGCCGTCGATATCTGGCAACATGACATCGAGAACGATGAGGTTGAACCCTTCTGGGTTAAGAAGCATCTCACTGGCTTCTCGTCCTGTTCCCGCAAGCTCCACATCGTAACCATCAAGCTCCAGGTTGAGCTTTAAACCACGGGCAAGGTGAAGCTCGTCCTCGACGACCAAGAGTCGATAACGCATGTTATCGTTTTCTACTTCTGCTTCTGCTTCGCTCATGCCTCAACTACCTGCTTATCGGTCGGAAGTGCCACGGACATCATGGTTCCCTTGCCGTTTACGCCGTCTGTGGCTTTTACCTGCCCATCTAGGCTTTTCACAAGGCTTGCCACCACGAAAAGACCAAGTCCTGTGCCTCGGCGCTTATTTACCTCTTCACCCGGCACTCTATAAAATCGGTCAAATACGCGTTTTTGAGAGGTTTTAGGAATGCCTATTCCATTATCTGAAACATCGATTTGTAATGTTGTAGGTGCCGAACGGCTCACTTCAACCCGGACCTGCACCGGCTGATCTGAATACTTCACCGCATTATCCAAGAGATTGTTCAAGATGACCTCCAACAAGGTCTCATCTGTGTTCAAACGCAGCCCCTCGGAAACCTCTAGGCTCACGCAGTCAGGTCCCAATTTATAGCGCTTCGTTACGCGCATAATACATTGGCCGATCAACTCTTCCAGGTTCACTTCCACCACACGGTAAGTCGTTTTTCCAAAGGCCACACGGCTGGCGACGAGAACATCATCAACAAAAACCGAGAGTCGATCGATATCATCGGCCATCATATCCAAAAGTTCACTGCGTCGTTCTTCATCCAGATGATGTCGCTGCAGTGTTTGCACCATGAGCAAGAGAGAGGCCAATGGACTTTTCAATTCGTGGGTGACTGAATCGATAAAACTATCCTGGCGCCTTACCTCTAAAATTTCCCGAGCGAGGAAGATGACAAAAAGGACCAGCACCGTCATGATCACAACGAATGAAATGATTCCTGCAACCAAAAGCCATACGTCTTGGGTCACCTGGGTCAGTTCCCAGTTACGCAAAATCAGCAGAATCCAACCAACCAAGAGCGCAATACTTAACGCTACTGTCACAGATGCCAGAATGACCGGCAGGGATATCGACCGTTTTCTACGTGCCATGGTTTTGCTCTCCGTTCAGATGCCTACCTGAGAGCCCTGGTAATTGCCATAGTCAGAAGCATCCAATTAGGCTAATCAATAGACTCCAAATCAATGGGGACAATGGGGACACAATGAAACGTTTCGAAACACGCTTTAGCATTGCGCTGCTAACAACCCTCCTAATTTCAGGCTGCTCACCGGACTGGGTGGAACGCTCTGTGCAAATGAAATTCACACCTGAAAGCGATGATTTCTGGGATATGCCTCTGCCCAGCGATCTAAGGCGCCAAGCGGACGGTAGCTACGGCGTCTCCAACTGGCCAGAAAACTCGAGCAATGGCTACATTGAAATGTGGCTCGACACTGTTGACCGTCGCCTTCTCAACGGCTGGGGCGTGTCATCTGGCGCCTTTGCCCCCATGACTGGAGCCATTGCACCAGACAGTCTGCCTCAAACGCCCGAAGCATCCATGCTGCCCGATGCCAGTGTTTTTATGATCAATATCAAAGAAGACTCCCCCAGGCGCGGCGAACGTATTCCCTTAGACGTTAGCTTTCATGGCGAGGCTGATATGTGGTCGCCAGAAAATTATATCGCGGGTATCCCTGTCTTCGGATTTCTTCGAGAGATCAATTCAGAGTATGCACTGGTCATCACCGATAAAGTCATTGCTTCAGACGGCACGCGGGTTGGCCGTAGCGAAGCCTTCCACGATGCTTTTGTCGGGAACGGCGATGATGCAACCCAAGCACACTTAGAATCTCTCAAGGCAACTCTCGCTTTAGAAGACTTTGATCTAGGAAGTGTTGCCGGGGCCGCCATCTTCTCAACGCTTGACCCCAATGCCCTCCTGCTTGAATTGGCCAGCTGGGCAGAGAGTCTGCCACAACCCACCCTCAAAGAATCGTGGGAAGTAAGAGAAGACTACGAAAGCTATCAAGTTCTTGTGGGAACCTATGAAGTGCCCGTCATTCAACTTGACGAGCGACCCTATTCCAAATCTGGAGAGGGCCGTATTGCTCGAGATGCAAACGGTAATCCTGAAATTCGTTCGTATCAAGACGTCAAACTGGCGTTAACGATTCCTAAAGCAGAACAACCCGACAATGGCTTTCCGCTTACCATTTATATGCACGGCTCCGGTGGCAATTGGTACCAAGCGATCACCCGAGGGCCCCAAGAAGAGGTCGAAGAGGAGTTAAGGGAGAACCCAGAGCCTGGCACAGGCCCAGCCGAATGGCTGGCACGGCGCGGTATTGCAACCGTCGGTTTTGACTTCCCCCTGCATGGCACACGCCATAACCCACCAGACCAGAATGGTTTGATGCTTTACAATATTCTTGGAAATGTCGACGGTACCATTGAGAACTTTCATGTCTCAGCGATGGAATTGACCATCCTCTCTCGCTTGATGCTTAGTACCACTGTCGATGCACAACTCTCTGAAAATCTCAATTCAGGAAATGCTGAAGATGGACTTATTCGCTTTGACCCGGCAAGACTGACAGCTCTAGGCCAAAGCATGGGCAGCACCATTGGTGTCGCTTGGGCAACAGTGGACCCAAGAGTAAAAGGCTTGGTCTTTTCCGGCTCAGGCGGAATGCTTGTTGAAATCGCCAACACGGCACTTGAACCATTGGACCTAAAGCCAACCCTTGAGCTGCTCATTTTTGACGGCGCTCCAGATATTCACTTAGCCCACCCCATGCTTCACACGTTTCAAAGTCTTTGGGATATGGTCGATCCGGTCGCCAAGGGACCCTATGTTTCTACCCACCCCCACCCGGGATTTGAGCCTCGGGATATCATGATGACAGCCGGCTACCGAGACGGTTATTTTCATCCACGCTCTCAAGCAGCTCTGGCTCTTAGCCTGGGGACACCTGTTGCCAAAGCAGCAGTGGAGCCCATCTTGGGCGAAAGGCTAGAGCTTGCGGGTCTTAGTCCCGCAGACTTCCCGATACAGAACAACTTTGAAGGGTATACATCCACTGTAGTCAGCTTTGATGCTCCCCATACACTGGGACACTATGTAGTATTCAATCAGGAGGGCTCGCGGCATCAATATACGTGTTTTTTGCAATCTGTGGGTAACCCCGATGGCGCTAAGGTGCTAAATCCTGCAACATCTGTGGATGCGACCTGTGAATAAAGGAGACTCTCATGGCACATGTTGATTTCTATTACGATATCGTTTGCCCTTATGCATACCTGGGTTCGACTCAAATCCAGGCCATTGCCGATCGATGCGGTGCATCTATTGATTACAAACCCATTTTGCTCGGCGGGGTTTTACAGGCAGTGGGTTCTCCAACGGTTCCAATGAATGCCATGCCACCAAGCAAAGCTCGGCATAACCTTTTAGATATGCAGCGCTGGGCTGACCTTTGGAAGGTTCCATTCAAATTTCCAAATGGACATCCACGGCGCAGTGTTCATTGCATGCGTACCATTTTGGCATCAGGTGATGCTGGAATAAATGTCATGCATGCACTCTACAAAGCTTATTGGGTTGATGAACTCGATGTTGCTCAGCCCGAAGTAGTGGCGCAAGCACTGAGCGACTCGGGGTTAAACCCGGAGTGGAGTAAACAAGCCGTAGAGCAAACCATTAAAGACGAACTGCGAGAAAGAACCGCCGAAGCCGTAAGCCGCGGTGTCTTCGGTGTTCCCACGTGTATTGTCGATGGTGAGCTTTTTTGGGGACAAGACCGCATGGACTTTGTTGAAGCAGCTCTTCAAGCCGCAGCGTAGGAAACCATCATGACACAACCCGCTTTTGATTTTTATTTCGATTACTCAAGTCCTTTTGCTTACCTGGGTTCAACACAAGTACCCCGCCTGGCCAAAGAGTTCGGTGCTACCGCAACCCTCAAGCCCATGCTTCTCGGTGCGCTTTTTAAGGAAATCGGGACACCCATGGTGCCCGTCATGACTTTCCCAGAGCCCAAACGAAATTACTACGGTAAAGACTTGGAACGCTGGGCTACCCACTGGGATGTCCCATTTCGATTCACCACTCTGTTTCCGATGAATACTGTCAAGCCCCTAAGGCTCACCCTGGCGCTGATGGCCAATCAAGACCCAAAGACCGAAGACCTGATGCATGCATTATTTAAGGCATTGTGGGTAGACAACCGGGATATTTCATCTCCGGAAGTGCTCACAGAGATACTCAACGAAACACAAATTGATGTTTCCTATTTAGAGAAAATCACCGAGCCTGCCATCAAGGAAGAATTGAAGACCCGCACCCAAGAAGCCATCGACAAAGGCGTTTGCGGTGCTCCTACTTACGCCGTAGAAGACATGCTCTTTTGGGGACAAGACCGAGTTGGTTTCGTGGAACACGCATTAAAGGGCTGGCGCCCAGCGTGCGGATAAAAAAAATCCCCGCTTCCGCGGGGATTCTCGATTAAGAGTTCTGAGCTAGAAAAACCATCAGCGCCTTCTGCGCATGCATTCTGTTTTCAGCTTCGTCAAATACAACCGACCAACGGCCATCGATGACATCGGCGTGAACTTCTTCACCCCGGTGAGCTGGTAAACAATGCAAGAAGATTGCATCAACCTTCGCCTTGTTCATCATCTCAACGTCAACTTGATAACCCGCGAATGCCTTGATTCGCTTAGCCGATTCATCTTCTTGACCCATGGATGCCCACACATCGGTGTAAACGACATCAGCATCCGCAACCGCTTCTAAGTCGCCGGTGACTTCAATGGTACAACCATGCTTCTCACCAAGCTCTTGTGCAGATGAAACAATACCTTCTTTCGGACGGTACCCCTCAGGACAAATGATACGGACATTCATACCCGCCATAGCACCACCGAGCATTAAGGAATGCGCCATGTTGTTGCCATCACCAATATAAACAAGCTGCAAACCTTTAAGGTTGCCCTTCTTTTCTTTGATCGTTAGCAAGTCTGCGAGGACCTGACACGGGTGGTAGTCGTCATCGAGCCCATTGATAACCGGAACCGAGCTGGCTTCTGCAAGCTCGCGAACTTCACGATTGTCAAAGGTACGAATCATGATGAAATCAAGATAACGCGAAAGAACCTGACCCGTATCCGATGGCGGCTCGCCTCGGCCCAGCTGGCTCGAACTCGATGGCAAGAAGATGCCCTGTCCGCCAAGCTGGATAATACCCGCTTCAAATGAAACACGTGTCCGCGTTGAGTTTTTTGCAAAAATCATCCCCAAAATCTTACCCGAGAGAGCTGTCCGGTATTCTTCCGGATTTGCTTTCATCTTCAAAGCAAGGTCGAGGACTTGTGCCTGTTCTTCGGCACTGAGATCTAAATCGGTAACAAAGTGTCTAGCCATGATTGGCTAATTACTCCTGCTTTGAGCCCCGCGCAATGCCTCAAAGCCCGGGAAATGCACCCAAGGATCCCTTCTGGAGCATTGCGTCAGAGCCGCTCGAATGCTAGTTCGATCAGGATGCTCCGTGGATCTAAAACCGTTGCCGAAGCTATTGGGAATACCCCTCTGATTCGTCTGAACCAGTTAACTCGGGATTTGCCCGCAAATGTAGAGGTTTATGCCAAAGCGGAGTGGATGAATCCCGGTGGTTCCGTGAAAGACCGAGCTGCCCGAGGTATTGTCCTCGATGCCATCGCAGCTGGCAGACTCCAAGAAGGAGGCGTACTGCTGGATGCCTCCAGTGGTAACACCGGAATCGCATATGCCATGTTGGCACCCGCTCTGGGGTTTACGCTCAAACTTTGCCTGCCATCCAATGCCAACGAAGAACGCAAGAAAACACTTCGAGCCTATGGGGCAGAACTTATTCTCACCGACCCTGCCCTCAGCTCCGATGGAGCCATCATCAAAGCGCGAGAGCTTGCCGAAGCAAATCCGGCTTGGTTTTACGCCGACCAGTACAACAACGACTCCAACTGGCAGGCCCATTACAAAACCACGGGACCAGAAATCGTCGAACAAACCGACGGTAAAATTTCACACTTCGTTGCGGGCATCGGAACCACCGGCACCTGCGTGGGAACCGGAAGATATCTTCGTGAAAACGTTCCAGCTGCCCAAGTTGTGGCCGTGCAACCTGACTCGCCTTTTCACGGCCTCGAGGGAATGAAACACCTAGAGAGCGCCATCGTTCCCGGCATTTACGATGGAGAAGTTCCACACCAACAACGCGTTTGCCAAACCGAACTCGCCCATGAAACCGTTAGACGTATGGGCAAAGAAGAAGGCTTGCTTATTGGGATTTCAGCGGGCGCACTCATTGCAACCGCTCTTGAAATTGCACACGAAGAAGCGAAAGCTGGCCGCGCAGCCACCATCGTTGCCATCTGCTGTGATGGTGGGAGTCGCTATCTCAGCGATCACTTTTGGGAGGAAGGCTCATGAAAATAGTCGTAGACCAGTCTTGCCAAGACGATATGAACGCCCACGCGGAAGAAACTTTTCCGGAAGAATGCTGCGGCACCATGCTCGGCCGAGAGCTCGAAGACGGCTCCCGAGAAATCGTGCAAATCATTCGAGTCGAAAACACCAAAGGGGAAAACCGAGAGCGACGTTTTCTCATCGATCCTCGGGCACTGCTTCACGCCGAAAAAACAGCGAAAGATGCAGGATTGGATGTCTTGGGAATTTATCACTCCCATCCGGACCATCCCTCTCAGGCCAGTGAATTTGACCGTGTTCACGCCATGCCTTTTTGGAGCTACCTCATCATCAGTTGCATCAAAGGCAAGACCGCAACCATCCAAAGCTGGCGTCTTCGAGAAGACCGAAGTGCTTTCGATGAAGAAGAGTTAAGCTTCAATGGTTAAAGGACCCACCGGAGGACGCACGGGCAACCTGTTTGCCGCGGCCGCGGAGTCACGCGCCTATAAACCTCTTGCAGAACGGCTCCGCCCCAAAACCCTTCATGACATGGTGGGACAGCCCAAACTACTTCGAGAGGGGGCTCCATTGCGCCGCCTCATTGAGCGCGGTGAGATTCCATCGATGATCCTTTGGGGACCTCCGGGTTGCGGTAAAACAACTTTAGCGAAGACCTTGGCCAGCCACCTTAAGGCTCATTTCGAAACACTCTCCGCCGTTATGGGCGGCGTTAAAGACATTCGGCGTATCGTCCAAGAAGCGGAACAACGGCGCAATTACCACGGTCACCGAACGCTGCTTTTTATCGACGAAATTCATCGCTTTAATAAAGCGCAACAGGATGCGCTCTTACCCCATGTAGAGTCTGGTCTCTTTACCCTGGTGGGTGCCACCACAGAAAACCCCAGCTTCGAAGTCAACTCTGCCCTGCTCTCTCGTTGCAGAGTTTTCGTGTTGGAAAAGCTGCCTAAAGAAGACTTGGCCTCACTTCTCCAACGGGCACTAACTGACAAAGAAAAAGGCTTGGGACGACGTGGTATCCAAGCAACCGTCGAGGTGCTTGAGCAACTCGCAAAGCTAAGCCAGGGCGATGCTCGCTATGCCTTGGGTACTCTTGAAGTATGCTGTGACCTCGCCGAGAGCCAAGAGCAAAACGAACTCACGCTTGAGCTCATCGAGGAAGCCGCCCAACAAAAAATGATTCTCTACGATAAGGCGGGTGACGAGCATTACGGGGTCGTCAGCGCTTTTATCAAATCCATGCGCGGCAGTGACCCGGATGCAGCCGTTTACTGGATGACAAGAATGCTTGAGGCCGGTGAACCCCCGCGATTCATTCTAAGACGCATGGTCATTTTTGCCAGTGAAGACATTGGTAATGCTGATCCACAAGCGCTGCAGGTCGCGATGAATGCCCTGGGTGCATTTGAACTCATGGGACTTCCTGAAGGTGTACTGCCCTTAACCCAGGCAGCAACCTATTTAGCCTGCGCCCCTAAATCGAACGCGGTACTCGCAGCCTACACATCAGCACGTAAAGAGCTTAAAGAAAATGGTGCGCTGCCGGTTCCAAAAAAACTGCTCAACGCGACCAGTGGCCTGGCCAAGGCCATGGGCAGTGGAAAGAACTACAAGTACCCGCATAACTTCACAGGGAACTATGTAGCTGAATCTTATCTACCTGATGACTTAGAAGGCACGCAGTACTACTTTCCCAGCGACCAAGGCTACGAAGCAGTTATCAAAGAGAGACTTGAAGGTTGGCGCGGTCAAGACGCCGAAGATGAATAAGCCCAAGAGAGCTTAAGAGAGCTTCTCTATCTGCGCCCAATGGTCTGTACGCAGCTTCTTCCATTCCATTTTAAACCAAGGTGAGAATTTTTCCGGTTCTGCTTCCATTTCTTGGTCCAGAACTTCCGGCGCCACATAACGAAGCTCGTTCACTTCGTTGGGGTTCAGATCAGCGGCATCATCGCAACGACCGACGAATACCCAACACAACTCGTGCTCCGACCCAAGGTCAAGGTACTGAGCATGGTATTCGAACTTATAGACGTACTCGAGGTTGGATTTCAGAGCGAGCTCTTCACGCAACCGGCGGTCTGCCGCATCCGGTGTTTCTTCACCGCGTCTTGGGTGACTGCAGCACGTGTTGGCCCAAAACATGGGCCAAAGAGGCTTTTGCTCACTGCGCTGCTGAATCAAGAGTTCACCTTTGCTGTTGAAGATAAAAATTGAGAATGCGCGGTGCAGCATTCCTTGCCCCAAATGGGAAGCTAATTTTTCTTCATGTCCCACGATCTCATCTTGGGAATTAACGAGAATCAAAGGTTCATCATCAAACGATACAATTTGGTCATTACTCATGTTTATAGATCTTCTGCTCCGCCACCGATTTCGGTAATCATGGCGCGATATCCAGCTTTTCGCATTGCAGCGGCAACACGCTCAGCATTGTCAGGACAAATAGCGACCATAGAACCGCCGCCGCCGCCGCCCGTAAGCTTGGCACCAAGCGCTCCGTTGTCTCGGGCTATCTGAATCAATTCTTCGATTTCCCAGCTGGACACGCCCAAGGCATTTAAAAGCCCTTGGCAAATGTTCATGAGTTCACCCAGTTGAGCAAGATTGTTGTTCTCAATGGCTTTCACGCCCTCTAGGGTGATGCCGTCGATTTCTGCAAAAATACGCTCGTACAAGAACCGGTTGTTTTCCCAGTTACCCCGAACCTTGGCCACCATGGCTGCAGTCAGGCTTTCCGTTCCACTTAATCCAATAACAATTGGAATTGGTTTCGGTGCGAAAATTTCTTTCATCACCGGTGGGTGGCCCTTCTTGTAAAGCATGAACTGACGGTAGGTTGCCAAGGTGTTATCGATGCCCGACGGCGTTCCGTGAGCGAGTTTCTCGACATCAAAAGCAATGCCATTAACGTCGTTGTCCGATAAGTTTAACTTGTAACGTTGGTTCAAAGCGCGAATCACACCCACAGCAAGTGCTGCGGAAGCACCTAAGCCCATAGCCCTTGGTACGTGAGGCCATACCTCAACGGACATCGATTGGTCCTTCAGGTTGAGGCGCTCGAGGATTAAATCTAAAGATGCACTCAGAGAGTTCTCACGTTTACCGTTTAGTAAGACACGCTGCTCAACGCCCCAGCGCGGAATTGTTAAATTCACACCATCGTCGAAGTCTTTAATTTGCGCCTGGATGTTTAACTTAACCGGAGCAGCAATAGCGTGACTTCCGTAAACAACAGCATGTTCACCCAGCAAAATAACCTTGCCATAACCTGCTCCACGCGTATCGGGCACAAGTTCAGGCTCAATTCTAAAGGCCCCGCTCAAATCAGTCGAGGAAGCGCCCTTCTCGATATCGCGAATGATATCTTTGGCTTTCCAAATTTTGATTTCGCCACTTTCAACCAGCTTATCAACAACTGTATCGAAGTTATCGGGGGTTGCGCCTGCAGTCATGGCCACACTTCGTGCATGAAGCGTCATGTGACCCCGCTGGATTCCATCTGTGCTCAAAGCACGCAAAGCAGAAAAGTTCTGTGCCAGACCGACAACTGCCATAAGCTCAGCCAGTTCCCGGGCAGAGTCTACCTGCAAAATCTCATGGGCAACTTTCACGCCGGGGTTTGATTGTAGGCTTCCACCAACGGTTCCCACTTTCAGTGGCAAACGAATACTTCCCACCAAGTTGCCTTCATCGTCTTTGGTCCAGCTTGTCAGGCAGGTGTAAGTGCTTCCGCGCCCTGCATAAGCATGGGCCGCAGATTCAATGGCTCGCCAATCGTTACCGGTGGCAATGGCAACGGGATCGATACCATTCATAATGCCTTTGTTGTGCGTCGTTGCGCGGTAGGAATCGATGGCTGCAAAATCGTTTGCCAGAATGATTCCATCACGAACCGATTCTCCTCGGTGCCCCTTACCTTCCAAAGCCGAGACCGGGATCTTGCAGCTTGCAGAAACCATCGCCCGGTCGGTGAGGTTTGAAAGAATACGTAAGAAGACGGTGCCGCCAGTCATCTCTTCAACGAGATTGGCTACACCTTCGCACATGGTGTTCACGAGATTGGCGCCCATAGCGTCGCATGTATCAACCAGAAGCTGCGCAACGACCATATCGCCGCGTTCGGATGCAGACGGGTGAATAATCACTTCCATGTCTTTGGCACCGCCACCGCGGGCAACCATATTCGGGTGCAGGCTGTTGGCGAGATTTAAAATCTTCTCTTTGTTTTGCAAGAGTGTCTGACGTGCCCGTGCCGGATGGGTGATATCAACGATTTGGATTTGACCCATCATCAACGGTTTTTCACTGTGGGCTTCGAATCCGCCGCCCATGCCCACCATTTTGGCGGCCGAGCTTAGCGCAGCAATGATGGAAGGTTCTTCAACCACCATTGGGACAATGTATGGCTTGTCGTTGATGACAAAGTTAAGACCCAACCCCATGGGAAGGCCAAATACACCCACGACGTTCTCCACCATTCGGTCGGCGGAATTCACATCCAGGGTGGCCACACCATCCATTAGGGAATGGTAGCTGTCTTCACTGATGACCTGACGTTCGTACAATAGACGTAAACGTTCAGAAACACTGTACTTATAGAAATTTGGTAATCGCGATTTATCCATCTGTCGCTCCTGCGCCGGCTTATATGCCCCAGGTTTGGAAGCCACAAGGGAAGTGAACACCCTTGACGCACCGAATTATTGTAAATTTTTTGTTTACTTACGTACTAACCGTACGCCTTCGGGAGAAATTCCGAGCTCTGTCCAGCTACCGCCGAGCTGCTCCACCGTCTCTCGAAAACTCGTCAATTCGTGATTTTCCGAGGCTAGAATCAAGCCCAAATCACCGCCACCCGCTCCAGACGGCTTATAATCAAAGCCTTTTCGCGCACTTGCATCACACAGGGCCCGATGTGCTTCACTGATGATATCGGCGCCACTTAATGTTCCAAGGCGTGCCATGAGCTCACAATACGACGAACAACCCTTGCGAACCTCACGCAAATCACCCGATCGGCTTGCCACGATCACGCTCGCCGCCTCTTTACGCATGGCATCTATCAACTCTCGAAAAGCAGAGGGTTCGCGGTCACGCCAGGTATTAACTTTCATAACCAAATCAGGTGTCGAAGCCGATACGCCAACGAAAACCGGAGCCATCGCCGGCCAACTCAAAGCTTCTAATTTTTCGGGAACAACCAAAGCATCGGCCTCTGTTTCTCCGAAGGCAACCAAGCCTCCGAAAACGCTCGCGGCAATATCCAAGCCGCTGCCGACCCCACCCTGCATCTTTTGATGAAGTTGATGAGCACGTTCAAATAAAGCCTGCGGTGAAACCTCGACGCCTTCTTTGCCAAGGTAAGCCATCACCGCTCGCATCAATGCAACCGTTACCGCTGCGCTGGAACCAAGTCCCAGCTTAAATCCGTTCTCATTTTGCACAAATCCGGAGGTATCAATGGTGATGTGTAAACATTTTTGTTCTAGCTTCGGTTCGAGCTCTTCCGCAAAATGTTGCAGCACGGCCGCTACAACCTTTAAGCTACGGGGCAAAGCCTCGCCTGATGCATCCACCAGTTTCTGATTCTTTAGTAGACCTCGGAAATCGTTTAATTGTACCTCAGGAGCATTCACACAGATGCCTGAGCCAGGTTTGCTATCCAAGCAAACCCGAGCATTGCGGTTGACTGCGCTAACCAAAGCGGGAGATCCGTAGAGAACGGCATACTCTCCAACAAGAATCATCTTACCGGGAGCAATGACTTCAATGGTCACGAAGGATCCTCAACATGGCAAGCGCCAATTCCCATTCCGGTACTCAAGATGTCTTCAACACCGGGCACACTTCGCATAGCCTCTTCGACCCGGGCTGCGTGCTCTGGCAGACAAATAGCTTTAACTTGAGGCCCCGCATCCATGGTGTAACAAACGCCAATGCCCTCTTTGCGCAATGCCGTGAGAACGTGCATCAGCTCTACAGTCACCCCATTCCAGAAGATAAGTGAGGGACGGGTGGACATCATCACCGAATGCATTTTCAAGGTGCTGGATTCGGTAATCTCAGCGAGTCGTTCAAAGTCCTTTTCAGCGATGGCATCCCGCATGGAATTAAGGTCAGCCGGATGGGTATCGACCCATTGTTTGTAAAAAGCCGATGTTTTGGCGCTGCTGAGCATACCTTCGGTAGAACCAACGGATTTGCGGGCTTTGCTGGTGATTCCCACCACAACTTGCAGAGGCCAGTGTTCGCGAGGCGCTAACTGATAAGCGTTGCAATCTTCACCGTTGGTTTTCTTCCCGCGAGACATTTCCACAAAACCGCCAAAAATAGACCGTGCTGCACTGGCCGACCCTTGCCGCGCAAGAGAGGAAAGTCGTGCATCGTCCAAATCCATTCCAGCTGCACGGGTTGCTGCCAATGAAAGTGCCGCAAAGCCAGAAGCCGAGCTTGCAAGGCCCGCCCCTGTTGGAAAATTATTCGTACTGGTAACTGTCGCAAAACAGGTCAAGCCCGTCATTTCGCGAATGCCGGCTAGAAACTCAGAGACTCGTTTGGAGTCTTCGGGACGTTCTTCACCGTTCAAAATCAAACGGTCGTGGGTCAAGCGCATGTCGAAATGAACAGTCGTCTCAGTGGTCAATCCCTCCAGCGTCAGCGATATGCTGCCTACATCCGGAAGATTGAGTTTGACCTGACGTTTACCCCAGTACTTAACCAAAGCAATATTCGCATGGGCTTTCGCGCTTGCGCGCATCGTATCATTCATCACTTCACCAAAACCGCGCGCACGGGCGACGCATCTGCCTTATCCAATTTCAGGGGTAAGGCAATCAATGTGTAAATACCATCTTCGACATCGCTTAAGACCACACCCTCGAGAATGGACATGTCGCACTTGGCTATTGCGTTATGACTCAACAATGCCTTGTCATTACAAAGGTCCACCGAAGGTGTATCCAGACCAACCAACTGCACGCCCTGGTCAAATAGAGAGTTCACGAGCTCTGGAGACAAACTCGCAAAATCCTCGTTAAAATGATTCGGATCTGGAAACGTGAGGGTCTTGAGCAAGATTCGAGGTGCTTGGATCGAAACCTGAATATGTTCCGGTAAAATGCGTTCGCCGCGACCAATCTCCACCGAAATCACCTGACAAGGGCCGTAATAAGGCTCTAAATCTCGCTCAGCAATGGACGCGCCGCCTTTTGCGTAATGGTTTGGAGCATCGCAGTGAGCGCCAATATGAACCGTCGTCGTGATTGAACTCAGGGTCAGATTATCCCCACTCTCCATATCCAGCGCGACGTCCCGGCGAAACGCGGTGTCCCCAGGCCATACTGCCACCTCTGGGCATATCAATGGTGATATATCAATGAATTCAGTCATTTACGTTAACCAGCTTGTCTCTCTTGAATCAAAGCTTCAACTTTTTCAGGAACATGCGTCATAAAATCACGCATGTTCGCCATGACCCGCTCGTTGTCATGGTTGAAAAAATCAAACCAGAGCATGAGTCGGTCATCGGGGTGGAATCGCTCGACCATTTGCAGAGCAATTTCATCCGCGTTGCCAATCAGGGCATTGTGGCTGGCTTTTTCAACTTTTGACGGATCCAGTGTGCCTTCTAAGGCCGTCCAATAAGCCCCAAGAGCAGCTCGTGCCTCTTCTTTGGCTTTCTCACTCTTTTGCTCCGCCGTTAAACCTTCTTGCTCGTTGATAAAAACAAAAACGGTTCGGGGCATGTGACCGCGGTCCCAAGCTCCGCCATCCTGATGGTAAACCTTGGCCAAACGCTCGTGTGTTTTCTCAATGATCTCAGCCGAAGTGATAGAGAGATTGAATACTTGTACCGGAGCCCAATCTTGAACCTTTTCCTGCAGCGCTGGATCGTGACTGCCTACAACAAATTGGATGAGCTCTCTGCGAAAATCCTGTGGAATGATTTTGAGTTTTTCAAACTCCCAACGCCGAGCAAGATCAATCGATTCCGTATTCTCACCATGAGCGTCCAAAACCTTCTGCCAATCTTCGTCGCTGCGAAAATCCTGCCGAGTCAAAGTTGGAGCATCCATTTGGTCACTGCTCAAAACTTCCCCATTGAGCAATCGAAGAAAAATTTCCGCGGCTTCTCTAAAGACCTTACCTTTTACACTTCGCCATGCAGCTTCTTCAACCGGGTTACGCGCATCGACTCCGTAAGCTCGGTTCATAAAGTCAAAACGTCCGGCGGCAAACCCAACATGAAGCTTTCGTTTTTCTTCAGGATCTAGGCCGTGCAATGCCGTAAAGCAGGCGATTTTTTCTGCGGCGGCGATAGGACCACCATTGCACAAGATATTCATAATCGCGGAACCAACTTCAATTTGTTTGGTTTGTGCGAATACTTTATGGGCCAGCTGCGCCACATCCACATTCAAGCCAACTTCACCCTGCCAATGCGGGATCACGGGCTTACTTGTTTCTTTTTGAACCTGACTGGAAAGGTGAGACTCAGCAATCCAAGCCACACCGAAACCAAGTTCATCAGCAACTTTAACCTGGTCGAAAAAATTCTGGAACATCACCGCCTCTGACGGGGTGTGTCCATCTACAGGTGTTTGACTGATAGAAAAGAAAATATCGTACTTCATTGCCCTGTCTCCTTTTGAGATGGCTTCTTTAGAATGCTTTGCTCAAGCACTCAAACTAAATCGCGTGCAACCTGCCACCGTCTATCGGCAAACTCACGCCTCGAACGTAGGCACCTGCTTCTGAAGCAAGAAAAACCGCCGCACCGGCCAATTCTTCAGGACGTGCCAAGCGTCCTTCTGGAACTCCCGACATCCAGTCTTGCTGAACTTCTTCTTCACTGCATTCACGTTTTTGGGCAATCGCCGACCGCAATGCATCAAGCCGTTCAGTATCCGTCAACCCCGGAAGCAGATTGTTAATGGTTATTCCGGGCGGTAATTCACCGGCCAGTGTCTTGGACCATGAAGCCATGGCCCCTCTCACGGTGTTGGAAACCCCAAGATTAGGAATGGGTTCTCGAACCGAAGTAGAAATCACATTTAAAATACGGCCATAACCAGCCTCTTTCATGCCCGGCAGAAAAGCCTGCACCAAAAGCTGAGATGCGAAAAGATGCCTGCCAAGACCGGCGGCAAAATCCTCTGGACGCGCCTCAATGATGGGTCCCGGAGGCGGGCCACCAGTATTGTTGACCAAAATATGAACCGGCCCTCGCTCCTGAAGAAGATCCTTTGCCTTGAGCGCAAGACTTGGGTGATCGTCCAAGTCCCAAGCGTACGCTTTCGGTTCGATTGCACCATCTTTTAAAAGTTCTTCGACCAACGCACCTAACCGCTCAGCACGCCGAGCCACCAACGTGACCTTGGCACCATGAGCAGCCATGCGACGGGCGACAGCCTCGCCGATTCCTGCACTCGAACCACAAACAACGGCATGCTTACCCACCAGGGATAGATTCACTTGCATGGAGTCTCCTTTACCATGCTGCCTGCCTAACCAATGTCTTAGAAGAATACCATGCCCGATGGCGGAAGAATGAAAGGGCTAGCGCTTTCCAGTGAGGAAGACTTTCTCATAGCGTTTTTCGAGGTTCATCCGCTTCTTGGCCCATTTCTGCTCGAGGATACGAACCAACTTGTAATTTTTAGTCCCCTTACGAATGCTTCGGCCAAATCTTTTCTCTAATGATTTCAAAGACTTCTTTGTCTTTCGAGGAAGCATTTGCTGCGCCA
>MDSW01016950.1_pt1 | contig 18693 bp, 17 predicted proteins | sample 811171 | NCBI WGS metagenome assembly MDSW01 (sample SAMN05326641, study PRJNA326480) | marine metagenome | isolation source: seawater | place: Atlantic Ocean: North West | collected 2012 | reverse complement strand
TTGTCTTCAGATGCGTGAGTGATGGGTGATGGCCAATCACGGCTAATGTCGTGCAGAATAGAGGTAGGTTACCGTTCACTAAGCACACCACCATCGAGTTAGCCATGACACAGTTTTCCGAAGATTATGTAAAACAGTTCACCAGTGAGCGCGGGAATGATCCCGCTAGGTCTGCACTTGTCATTATCGATATGCAAAATGCCACAGGGCATCCCGATGGGCCGCTTGCCCGGAAAATGAAGGCCGAAGGTAATAGCGTGACCGAATGGCGCTTTGAACGGATTGCGACGCATGTAATACCCAACACCCAAAAACTAATTACTGCCATGCGAAAAGCCGGCGGGCGTGTCATTTATGTGACGATTGGTGCCGCCCTGCCGGATTGTTCCGATGCGCCGATACATATGCGTGGCTTCTTTCAATCGCTTGGCAATTATGAAGGTCAGCACGCGCACCAGATCATTGATGAATTGGCGCCTGAGCCTGGCGATCCGATCGTGCGCAAGACCTCTATGGGGGCCTTTGCTTCGACTGGACTCGATCATCTTCTTCGTAGCCTTGACCGTGAGCACCTGTTCGTAACCGGCGTCTCAACGAATATGTGCGTCGAAACCACAGCACGTGAGGCTGCGGATCGAGGTTATGCTGTCACGCTTGTTGAGGATGCTTGCGCGGCGACGGATAAGGAGTTGCATGAAGGTGCGTTGCGGAATTTCAGTCGCTTTTTCGGCACTGTCCGGTCAACTGACGATGTGACCGCATTGCTTGGCTAGGGCTTGATGCTATTGGCGCCGGCCATATAGACGCTGATCCTGGTGATTTTTCCTTCACGCATTGAAAATACGTTTGCATTGGATTTCGGGGGCGGCGCATCGGGGCCTGAATAGGTCACGGTGAACTGGCTGGTGATGCGGCCGCTGGACTGAGACGGTGAATGGATGACGTCTTGATGTCGGGCTTTCACCATCCTGTCTGATGGCACCGTCCAGCGTGATTCGAACAGGGCGCAGATGGCCTGTTTGCCATCATGGATGATGTTGTGTGTTTCAATGATCAGAAGACAGGAATCCGCAAGCGTGTGGGCGAGGGCATCGCTGTCACGCGTATCCAGCGCGGTGAAATATCGCGTGGCAAGGCGAACCAGATCGTCATCGGTCATGGAACTGTGCCTTCCGGCAGGCTAGCAATATGGTCAGCTATGCTTCCCGGTGTGGTCAGCCAGAGGTCGTCGCGGTTCTCAAGTATTTTTTCAAGCGCTCGCCGTAGCGCCCGTAGCCGGAAAGGCTGTCCAATCACAAAGGGATGCAGGACGATGGTGAAGACAAGCGGGTATTTCTGTGATTGCAGGAGCATCTCGTTGAAGTGGTCAAGGATCATTTCCTCGAATTCCCGTCCCGTATGGTGTCTGAACACCTGGGCCGGACTGTCATTCAACTCGATCGAGTAGGGGACCGACAGCATCGGGCCGGAACGGGTTGTCATCCAGAAAGGCTGGTCATCCGCTGGCCAGTCAAGCATGTAGCTGTAGCCGGCCTCCTTCAGTAGATCGAGAGTGACATCTGATTGCACGATATAGGGTCCAAGCCAGCCCTTTGGTGGTTCACCAAAATGCCTGGTGATGGCCTCCGTTGTCTCATTGATCATGGCGCGTTCGGTGGACTCGTCCATGATGTCCTGCCGTTCGGAGTTGGTCACACCATGCCCGATCACCTCATCACCCCGGGCTCGGATCCGGTCGACGACCTGCGGGCAGTTGTCAAGTACGGCGGCGTTCATATTGTGCGAGGCTGGCAGTCCAAGCTCGTCAAGCAGATCGAACAGATACCAGAGGCCAACCCTGTTGCCATAGTCACGCCACGCGTAGTTGCGGGTGGTCTGCGCCGCGCCGGGTACGGTGTGGTCGCTGCCAAGCCCGGTCATGAAGGAAAACCATTCGATGTTGTTGCACAGGCAGACAGCCAGCCGTTTGCCGCCAGGCCAATCATAGGCCGGTCGATTGGCAAGGGCGCTGAAGCCATATCTGCCGTGATAATTCATATCCATGCTGGCCCTCCTACGTCTAGGAAGTGCAAGGTTGACAAGGTCTTGGCCTTCTCGTCAACTTAAGAGCGTGTCTTATATTGCGTGTGATGCACATGAAGCCGTGGGCCGGGATAATTACCGAAGAAGAAGAGCGCCGATATCAATCGGCTGGTTTCGGTGGCGTGGGTGGCTTCGGTATTCGGCCCGCCCTGTTGATCATTGACGTTCAGTATCGCACCGTGGGCACGACGAGGCAGCCTTATTGGGACGCCATAAAGGAATATCCGACATCCTGCGGCGATTTCGGCTGGCAGGCCGTCGATCGTATTGCGCCGCTCCTTGGAATGTTCCGGGCCAAGCGGTTTCCGGTTCTCTACCCCTATGTCGCGCCGAAGAATGCCGCCACGGATGGTGGGAGACTGGCTGAGAAGATTCCCTCGATCATGGGTATTGACGCGCGTGGGTATGATTTTGTTGATGAGGTGGCGCCGGTAACGGGGGATGTCCTGCTTCCGAAGAAACATCCCAGCGCTTTTTTTGGAACGCCTCTGACCAGCCATCTGATTGATCTTGGTGTCGATACGCTGGTAGTCACCGGCTGCACGACTTCGGGGTGTGTCCGCTCGTCGGTGACGGACGCCTTCGCGCTGAATTTCAAGGTAATAGTACCAGAAGATTGTGTCTATGACCGTGCGCCGACTTCGCATGCGGTAAATCTGTGGGACATGAATGGGAAATATGCGGATGTGATGCCGTCGGACGAGGTAATCACCGCGCTGAAGGTAATGGAGGTGGGCCAATGAGCGCGGTGGAAGTCGGCAGGGCGCTGGAGAAGCTTATTTCGGTTCTTGCAGACACGGAATGGACCGATATTCCGGAAGCTGTTCAAAAACGTGCTGCCCTTGTGATGTGCGATGACCTGGGCGCAATCGTGGCCGCCCGGGGTGAACCCGAGGTGCTTGCCCTCCATGATGGGATCGCCAGCAGTGCCGGCGCCGGCGAGGCAACAGTGTTCAATGGCAGAGGGCATCACCTGGATCGATATTCGGCGGCGCTTGCGAATGGGTGTGCTGGCGACTGGGCTGAACTGGATGAAGGCTATAGGCGCGTGATCTGTCATGCTGGGGTCTATTGTCTGCCGGCATTACTGGCCGAGGCCGAGGCCGAACCGCACAGCACGCAGGATGTGCTTCGCGCCCTAGTCATCGGATATGAGACCGTCGCCCGTGTCGCACGTGTTTTCACATTCTCAAATCTGGTGCTTCATCCGCATGGCAGCCTTGCGGCCGTTGGCGCGGCTGCGGCAATCGCTTCCCTGCGGCGCGTGCCGCAGGATCAGGCGGTAGGTGCGATTTCGAGCGCGGCAACCATGGTTCTCCCTGGTCCGTACACGCATCCCATTCAAGGGTCGCTTGTGCGCAATGTATGGCCCGGCGTGGCGGCGCAGACAGGCCTGCGCGCTGTCGACTGGTCAGGAATGGGCATTCGCGGTCTGTCCTCCGCCCTGCATGATGTCTATGCCGATGCATTTGGCGCCCGGCCTGACGCTAAGCAACTGACAGAAGAGCTTGGTGCCGCTTGGGCTATCTCTGACGGCTATCACAAGATATTCGCTTGCTGCCAGTATGGCCACGCCACGATCGAGGCGACCTGCAAGCTTCTGGAGCGGGTGTCGGCCAAGAGGATTGAGGCGATCCATCTTGAAACCCACAAAAAGGCCTGGATCATGGATAATCCCGACCCGGCCACTACGATTGCGGCAAAATTCTCCATCCAGCATATCGCCGCAACGGCCGCCATTCATGGCGGCGGCGGTGCCGAGGCCTTTTCCTCTGGCTCACTGCGGCATCCAGAGGTGGCGGCTCTCCGTCAAAAAGTCACGACTTCCCCCTATGAACCGCTTCCCGACTGGCCGAATGACCGTCCGACACGGGTGATCTGGACGCTTGATGACGGATCAACGGTGGCCGAGGAGGTGCTGAGCGCGCGTGGTGGTCCGGACCTGCCTTTCACACCAGACGAGATCCGGACCAAGATCCGCAACATTGTCCACTTGCCCTATCCGGACATGAGCGCCGTTACGGATGCAATTCTTGACCTTGATCAGACGACTCTGTCGCAATCCTGGCGCGAGACCGTGCGGACCATGACCGGCAGATGAGCGAGCCTCTCGACCTTCTGGTTATCGGCGCTGGCGCGTGTGGGCTGGCCGGGGCGATATCAGCCCATGATGCCGGCGGCAGTGTAGCGATCCTTGAAGGTCGTGATCGGCCCGGGGGAAATTCCGCGCTATCCACCGGATCCATTCCCGGTGCCGGTTCGCGATATCAACGTGCCGCTGGAATCGAGGACACACCAGAACGCATGGTCGATGATCTGATCCGGGTGGCCGGTCATCATGATGCGGATGAGCTGACCCACATGATTGCCCGTGAATGCGGGCCGCTGTGCGAGTGGTTGATTGATGATCTTGGTGCCAGGATGGAACTGATCACCGCCTACCGTCATATCGGCCACTCGGTAGAACGTCTCCATGCGCCGCGGTCTCGCCGCGGACAGGACCTTGTCGATGACCTGCTCCGGTTTGTCGCCGACCGAGACATTCCGATCGCAGTTGGCAATCGGGCGGAGAGGCTCCTTGTCGAGGGTGAGACTGTTGTTGGAGCCGTGGTTAATGGTGAAGACGTCGCAGCGCGCAAGGTCCTTTTGGCGACGAATGGCTTTGCCGCCGACCGGAAGCTGGTGGCAGAATTCTGTCCCGAAATCGCGGTGGCTGACTATTTTGGCGCGCCCGGCAGCACCGGTGACGCCATTCGCTGGGGGCGTGAGCTTGGCGCTGCGTTTGGCAATATGGGGGCCTATCAGGGCTACGCCGCGGTGGCCTATCCTCAGGGCCAGCTTCTGTCCTGGACCACGCTGGAAAAGGGTGGGATTCTCGTTGGTGAGACCGGCCGCCGCTTCGGTAATGAGGATCTTGGATATTCGGGCTTTGCGGCACACGTGCTGGATCAGGGAGAATTCGCCTGGGCGATCTATGATGCCCGCATTCATGGCATTGCCGAGGCGGAAGAGGAATATGCCGAAATGGCCACGATGGGTGCGGTGAGCTGGGCCGAGACCCCGGCAGCGCTGGCGGCGAAGGTTGGGCTCGATGCCGACGGGCTAACCGAGACCATCGCGGCCTATAACAGTGCAGCGCTAAATGATGGGACTGATGAATTTGGGCGTACGGCTTTTGCGCTGGCGCCGCTCCAGCCGCCTTTCGCGGCGGTCAGGGTCAAGCCGGGGCTGTTTCATACGCAGGGCGGGGTGCTGGTTGACAATGAGGCAAGGGTGCGCAGATCGACCGGTGGAACGGTCCCGAACCTGTTCGCCGGCGGTGGTGCCGCTGCCGGGATCAGCGGACGTGATGGGGCGCTTGGCTATGCTTCTGGCAACGGTCTGATCACAGCGCTCGTGCTTGGACGGCGAGCCGGATTGACAGCGATGAAAGAGATCGCTGCCGAACCATGACGGGCACGCTGTGAGTGGATCAGGTGTAATTGCCGATTTCGTCGCCCGCACGGCGCATGATGGTGTGCCGGAGGCGGTTATGGCTTCGGCGCGTCTGCATTTTCTCGATGCCTTGGGCGTCGGAATTGCCGCCTCCACGGTGGCTGAGAATAGGGCTCTGGCACATGAGGTTGCCAACGGAACCGCCAGCCTTCTTGGCGGTGGAAGTGCAGAGGCGGGCGCCGCGGCCATGATCAATGGCGCGTTGATCCATGCGCTTGAATTTGATGACACACATATCGGTTCGGTCGTTCATGGCAGTGCCGTCGCGGCGCCGCTGGCACTTGCCGTGGCACAGCAATGCGCTGCGAGCGGGCAAGATCTGTTAAGGGCCTACATTATCGCTTGGGAGGTTGCGATTCGGATTGGCCTTGCCGGCCCTGGCGCCTTTCAGGAGAAAGGGTTTCAGGTGACTTCGGTTGGCGGTGCCTTGGGCGCCGCGGCGGCGGCGTCTATGGTCATGCGACTAGATCGACAGCAGACCATTTCCGCCCTCGGTATTGCCGGAGGTCAGGCTTCGGGAACGCTGGCGTTTCTTGCCGACGGCGCAATGTCCAAAGCGCTGAATCCGGGGTGGGCGGCGCGAACGGGCATTGAGGCCGCACGATTGGCCCGGGCGGGCATGACTGGGCCGGAAGAGGTGCTTGAAAGTCGGTTTGGGGTGATGAGCATCTTCGCCAGTGGTCCAGAAACAATCGACCATAATTTAGCTAGCCTAGGGAACAAATGGTTTCTACCTGAGGCAGCTTTCAAGCTTTATCCCTGCTGTCATTACATCCATCCGTTTCTTGAGGCCGTTGAACAGATGATGGGAAAGGGCGTGTCCGCGCGGGATATTGTCAGCCTTACTGCTTGGGTGCCGCCTCCCGCCGCTCCGCTAGTCTGTGAACCGTGGTCACGTCGACAGGCGCCGGCGTCCGGCTATGACGGGAAATGGGGCCTTGCCTATTGCATGGCGCTAATGTTTCAGCATCGCAGGGTTGATGTTGCCAGCTTTGAAACAAAGCCCGATCCAGAAACGATTTCTCTAGCGAGGAAGATGAAATGGCAGCCAATGCAGGATCATGGGTTTCCGGACCGGTTCGCTGCACGTATCGATGTTGATACGCCTCAGGGCATCTTCCGTGCCGAGGTGGCGCAAGTCCGCGGTGCGTCGGACCGTCCTGTTGGCATTCCCGAAATTGTCGCAAAATTTATCGCCAACGCCACCCGCAGATACGACCCTGAAACCACAGGTTGCTTGAAGGAGTGCATTCTGAATATCGATAGCGTGTCTGAGGTAGGCGAACTCGCAGATTTGTTAGTCTGACTAGCCCATCAGACTTGGCAGGAAAAGTACGATGGATGGGAAGGCGATCAGCAGCGCCAACGTGAAGACATCCATGATAAGGAATGGCGTGACACCAGCAAACACCTCTTCCAGCCTGAGTTTGACGGGCGACGCCGAACGGACCACATAAACATTCAATCCCACAGGTGGCGTTATAAGGCTGATCTCCGCCAGCTTGATGGCGATGACCCCAAGCCATATCGGGTCATAGCCGACACTTGTCATGATTGGGAACATGACCGGCAGCGTCATAACCATGATGGCGATGGGATCAATCAACATGCCTAGAATGAGATATAGGATGGCAAAGCCGATCAAATAGGCAATCGGCGACAAATTAAGCGCGATCATCCATTCTGAGATGTCACCGACCAGCCCTGTATAGGTTAGGAACCGCGCAAATATGATGCCGCCAATAACGATGATAAAGATAGTCGAAGTGGTAATCCCGGCGTCCTTAAAAGTGTCAACAAGCAGTCTGCCATTCAGTTTGCGCTTGGCGGCGACGATCATAAATGCACCAAAAGCGCCAACAGCACCGGCGTAGGTTGGTACGAAGAAGCCCATATAGATGCCGCCTATGACAAGAATGAACAGAAACGAGATTCCCCACACCCCTTTCAAGGATTCCCACCGCTCTCGCTTTGTGATTGTGACATTAGGGATGGGAGCTAGATCAGGGCGCGCTTTGGCTACAATATAGATGCCCAGCATGTAGACAGCCGCTGACAAGAAACCGGGAACGAGCCCAGCGACAAGCAGGCGGGCCACCGATTGTTCTGTGATAACCGCGTAGATGATCATCAAGATTGAGGGTGGAATGAGCGACGCCAGCGTTCCCGAGGCGGCGATACAGCCTGCAGACAGGCGCTTATCATAGCCAAATTTGGTCATTTCGGGCATCGCCATCTTGGTGAACACGGCTGCGTTCACGATAGTCGACCCGCAGGCGGCGCCGAACGCGGCTGAGGCAAGGGTGGTGGCCATCGCAAGACCGCCGGAGATTTTGCCAAGCCAGTTATATGCCGCCCTGTAAAGGTCCGTTGTAAGCCCTGCCTGCGTCGCCAGTGATCCCATCAAAATAAAAAGGGGGATAACCGCTAGAGTAAAGGAATTGGTTGTCGAAAACGGCACCGTCGCCACCTGTGCGAAGGCCGCCCTCTCGTTGATCGTGATCAGAATGCCGATGAACCCGCTTATTCCGAGGCCAACACCAATATGGGTGCCGGTAATCAAAAGAAAGACAAGAATACACGCAACAATAACACCTGCGGTGGCGGGATCGAACATTTGACGTTACTCAGCCTTCTGCATGATTATGGCGTGCTCGCTTTCAATATCATTGCCGGTTCTGATACGGATGAGATCCTGGATCAGATGAAGGCATAGCTGCAGGATCATAAGGGAACAGCCGGCAACTAGTGTGAAACGTGCCGGCCAAAGCGGAAAGCGGATAAGCCCTGTTGTCGCTTCTTTGATCTGATAGGAATACTGCGCTTCAGAGATGGCCTCTGACAGGATAAGGCCGAAAAAGGCAATTGCGGCGAGGTCGGTAATTACATCCATCACTGCGCGGCCGCGCGGTGGCATTTTGAGATAAAGCAGTTCGACGCGGATATGGGCACGCCTAATCTGTGCATAGGCGAGGGCGCCAAAGACAATCAACACCATCGTGCTTTCAGTCAGCTCGCGTGGGCCAGGCACCGGGATCAGCAGAACCTGTGTGCCAACAATATCGGCGACACCAAGAAACATCGAAAAGAGCATACCAAGGCCACCGACCAGAAGGACGATTAGAGCAAGCCGTTCGACAATGCGGGATAAAGGATTCACAGCGAAATATGACAGCGGCGGGCACGAGCCCCGCCGCTGATGCATTTAGTTTGAATTGATCCAGGAACGCCAGTAAGCGGCGACCTTACCTGCCTCATCGCCCATGCCGCGTGAAGCCATGTTGTCGACCCAGTTCTGCAAGAGATCAGGAGCCGCAGCTTTCCACTTCGCAAGTTCGGAAGCAGGAAACTCTTTGATGACACCGCCAGCTTTTACAATTTCTTCGCCGGCCTTCTCTTCGGCCGCTTCGATATTGTCAATGTAGGCTTTGCCTGCCTTTTTGGCTTCTTCGAGCATTATCGCTTGGTCGCCAGCAGAAATATCCGCCCAGACGTCGTTGTTGATAACAATTAGGTGACCAGTAATTGCCATAACGGGTCCACAGCTATACTTGCCAGGCTCGTAGAGACGGTTCGACAGAATATTGCCGCGGTTCAGGAACGAATAATCAAGCGAACCGGTCTGCAGTGCTTCGTAGACATCACCAACACCAACTGATACCGGCACAGCGCCGACAGCTTCATGTGCCTTTGGGATATCTGACCCAAAAGAGCGGATCTTTTTGCCCTTCAGATTTGCGACGCTGTCGCAATTCTCGTCAGGACCAGTCAGATAGTAGCCACCAAGTGGCTGGTGGAAGAGGAACTTCACACCAAACTTTGTAAGTTCGTCCTCGAAGTAGGGAAGGTCCTGGTAGGCCGCTGCGGAGATTTCCATCGCCTGACGGGGACTTTCGAAAACGAATGGGATCTGATAAGCGCGCCAGTAAAGGAGCTGGTCAGAATAATATCCCGGTACAACAGATGCCATGTCGATGGCGCCACGGCCAGCAAGTGTTAGTACCTCGTTACCTGCACCAAGGCCACCAGCGTAGGTGATTTCAACCTTGACGCGACCTTCAGTTCTTTCGGTCACAGCCGTTGCAAAATCCTTCTCCGCCTGGAGAAAGGATGAATCGCCAAGGTAATGGCCCCAACGCAAAGTTATATCCTTTGCATTTGCGACCCCCGCAGTCAAAACCGCAGCTACGAAGATACCGGTAAAACGGATCAACATTTACGTCTCCCTATGATTATGACCGCTTTCTAAGGCGGCCGGAACAGATGGTAGGCGGAGCCAGCCCGGCTTCTGTATATATTCTGCCCAGCGTCTCCTCTAAAATAGTCTGGCGAGGCAACGGAAGAATTGTCAATATGACATTTAGCGAGGATGAAACGTGACTACTCTTCAAAGGGATCTCGACACCACCCTACAGGTGGATGGAAAGCTACGCGCACTTGATATTCTGGCTACGCTGGCCAGCCGGGCGTCCTGCCGCGACTTTGACGGCAGCCCCATCGCGCCTAAAACCCTGGAAGATATCGTGCGGGATGGCGTCGAGGCCCCGTCATCCTGCAACCAGCAAAACTGGCATTTCATCATCGTTACGGATCATGATCGAAAGCGGTTGGCTCATGACATTTCTGGTGGAAACCATCATTTCATTGAATGCTCGGCGTTGATCTACCTGTGCTTTCAGAAAGGGTGGACACACGGTAATTTTTCGATTGTCCAATCCGTTGCCGGGGCCTGCTATCATATGATGCTTTCCGCGCATCTCCGGGGGTTTCAGTGCATCTGGAATGCTGGCATAGGGGATCATGACCGGCTTCGGAAGATGCTGGCTCTGCCGCAAACCTTTGATGTCATCGGGGCGCTGGCGTTAGGTCGAGCAAAGCCGACGGCGCCCACCGTAAAGGCGCCACGGCGACCTGTTGAGGAGATTTTTTCCTGGGACAGATTTGACCGGCCTGCCTCCAGTATTTACCCGGTGCTGATGGCGCAGGCCTATCCTTATTGGGACATTCGGAATGACGAAAATCCGTTTGCCGAATGGAACCCGGCCTCCTGGAGCTGGGAACAGCTGGCGGATTTCCGGGGCTACTCGGTATGGGCAAAATCTCCCCTTGGGGGCGTCTATGTGTCGCGGCGTCAGGGGGATGCCCTGAAGGCTGAGCATGCATTGCTTCCGGCAGTGCATGCCGCCTCCAGAATCGCTGAAATCATGCCATGGGGTGGCACCTCGACGGCGTCACTGCTGAAACGACTTCCCGCCGCGACAACGCTGTCGGTGACGGAGTTGTCGCAGCATAATATCAGTTTCATCAGTGAACGGCTTGTCCAGGAAGGCCATGCGCCCGAGCGGGTGACATACATGCTCATGCGTGGCGGCATATTGCCATATGACACGGCAAGCCTTGATCTGGTGATTCTGCCGCAGGTCATTGAACATATGCCAGATCCGCAGGCCATGCTGAACGAAGCCCGCCGCGTTCTGGCGCCCGGCGGTCATCTGCTGATCAGCACGCGTAATATAGACTCTGCCTATGGCGAGATGTGGCGGACTTTGGAGTCACGCGGTCAGGTACCAAATCAAGGGCCGTTCACGCCCTGTCCCGCCATCGAGGTATCAGCCTGGCTGTCTTCACGGTTCGATATCGAGGAGGAGATCGGCATAGGCACCGAGGCAACCGGTGACGCCAACGTGCTGCGGGACGAATCGCGTTTCGGATGTCGACTGTACGCGGCGCGCTGTCGACGTGATCGTACCTGAACCAATCCGCTTGTCAGTTGAGGCTGCGGGCGACATATTTCCCGCCGCCAACGGCATTGTCCTGCAAGGTGCCATCGCGAAGCACGAATCGGCCCCGTGACAGCGTGTGGACAACCGAACTTTTCATCTTTTCGCCTTCATAGATTGAATATCCGGCATCCGTGCCAAGCCTGTCCCTGCCAACAATCCAGCTGCTGTTCAGGTCTACAATGGCGATATCGGCATCGGCCCCCGGGCGCAGCGCACCCTTGCCGGCCAGCCCCATCCGCCGGGCCGGGTTTTCAGTGACAAGAGGGATCAAGCTGGTCAATGGAAGACCGCGTTGATGATGCCCATAAGTCAGCAGGACGGGTAAAAAGGCGTCAAGCCCAGGAAAGCCCGGCTGCGCCTTCCAGATGCCGCCATCCTTACAGGCAATTGGTCTGTGGATATGGTCGGTCGCGATTGTATTAATATCCCCACGCGCAATCCCGTCCCAGAGCGCTTCCCGGTCCGCAGGCGCGCGAAGTGGTGGATTGACCTTGCCAATGACACCAACCTGGCTCGTCGTATCATGCGTCAGATAATGGAGGCAGGTCTCGATACAGACGTCCGAACCGGCATGTCGCTGGCGCAGGGCGGCATCAAGGGCCTCTCCGGAGGAGGTGTGGACCGCATGCACGGGGGCATTGGTGACGCGCGCGAAATAAGTGGCACGAGACAGCGCGTCGGCTTCCACAAAAGGAGGGCGTGTGGCGTTCCAGGTCGCAAGGCCATCCCGACCCTCAGGATCAGTGGCTACCACACGGTCCCTCAGGACCCATGCTACCTCGATGTTCTCTGGATGCGGGCAGAGAAGCCCGTTATGCGCCGCTAGAACCTCAAGCATGCGGAACATGAACCCGTCATCAGTGCCGGGAAGACCAAGTCGCACGCCTTCATCACCGCGGATGTTCATGAACAGCTTCGCGCTTGGCGCGCCGCGGCGGATCAGTTCGGGAAGCTCAACAAGATGATCTTCCGTTGCGATAACGAAATGAAAGCCGAAATCTATCCGTGCCCCGGCTTCAGTGATCTGGCAAAGTTCATCAAAAACAGGAAGATAGGGATCAGAGCTCATGACATACGAGATGAATGTAGTGACGCCTCCGATGGCCGCGGCCGCCGTTTCACTTCGCGCGTCCTCGGGCTGTCGGGGGCGGGCAATGTCCATGCCGTGGCCTAGATGAATATGTGCGTCAACCACACCCGGCAGGATCGTCAGTCCGGCAACGTCGACAGTTTCGCGCGCGTCGCCGCCGCCCCCCTGGGCAATGGCGGTTATGATGCCGTTGGTGATCAGAACATCGCACCTTTGAAGCCCAACCTCCGGCAGAAAGGCAACACCACCCCGGAGGGCAAGATCCACGTGATGAGACATGTCCGAACTCCCTTATGACCAAATCAGCATGGCCTGTAGTGAAATGCCAGATCAACCCATTAGCATGATCAGGGTCATGCGGGACGGTCTGGCTATGGATCCACCCGTCGCTGGCGGGAATGATTTGACAGGGTCGTTCAGTCAGCGGACAAAGGAGCAGAATAACAGGAGGCGCGCTATTTATGGAAACTCTTGCCGATCGTCGTCGCAGGTTTAGGGAGCAAATGAACCGGCGCGAGGCCATGATCGTTCCGGGGGCCGGCAATGCGCTGACAGCGAGGGTGATTGCCGACAGGCAGTTTGAGGCTGTCTATGTCACCGGCGCCGGCATCGCGAACACCCATCTTGGGACGCCTGACATCGGTCTAGTCACACTTACCGAACTTGCCGCCACCGTATCGACCATTGCCGAAATCTGCCAGTTGCCACTTGTTGTCGATATCGATACCGGTTTTGGCAACGCCATCAACACCCGCCGAACCGTGCGTCTGATTGAGCGCGCGGGTGGCTTTGCCATGCAGATTGAGGATCAAGTTTTTCCTAAGAAATGCGGGCATTTCTCTGGCAAGGCTGTGATACCAGTTGAGGAGGCCTTGTCCAAGATCAAGGCGGCCGTTGATGCCAGAGAGGACGAAAATACCATGATCATCGCGCGCACCGATGCCCGCGCCATCGATGGCATCGAGGCCGCGCTTGACCGTGCGGAGGCCTTTATCGAGGCTGGAGCCGACATGACGTTTGTCGAGGCCCCAAGGTCTGAGGCTGAGATGGAGATGATCACAAAGCGCCTGTCGGTGCCGCAGGTCGCCAATATGGTTGTTGGTGGCAAGACACCCCTAACCCCGCAGGCGCGTTTGGTCGAGCTAGGATTTTCCCTCATTCTCTATGCCAACACACCGCTTCAGGCGGCCATGCGGGCCATGACGGATGTCCTGAATGCTTTGAAATTGGATGGCGATGTATCGAGCGTCATCGACCGGCTGGCGGATTTCGATGAACGCCAGCGTCTTGTCGACAAGGCAAGTTATGACGCACTTGAAGAGCGTTACAGGGTGGAGTGACGGCGTCTGACACGTGCCGGCGCTAGCTTCACAGCTTTGCGTTGAAATTATGCTTTGGGTCCAGTTCAGGAACCGGTTGACCCACACGACCCGTCAGATCAATTGGCGCGCGTTTGACAAATTGCCCGGACCCCGGACGAGCCAGCAGCTCCCCATTCTCCACGATCCGTCTGCCACGGCCGAGAACCGTCTGCGGCCAGCCGGTTACCTCCATGCCAGCGAAGGGGTTGTAGTCCATGGCATCATGCATCTCGCCGGCGATGCGTGTCTCTTCAGGGTCCCAGATGGCTATATCGGCATCGGCGCCAATCGTGAGTGTGCCCTTGGCCGGCAGCATGCCATAGATACGCGCGGCATTGGTCGAGGACAAGGCGACAAACTCATTCAGACTGATCCGTCCTTTCACAACGCCTTCGGAGAACAGCAGGGGCAGCCGCATCTCGATTCCCGGCATGCCGTTAGCGATCTGGCGGAAATTGATATCGCGTCCAGCGTTGAATTTACCGGTGTCATCATAGCGGTAGGGCGCATGATCCGAGGACACGAGCGACAACGTACCAGCCTGGATATGCTGCCACAGCGCCTCTTGGGTCGCTACATCGCGAAGTGGCGGCGAGCAGATGAATTTTGCCCCCTCCATTCCCGGCTTGTCCAGTTCATCGCGGGTGAGAAACAGATATTGTGGGCACGTCTCGGCCCAGACTCTGCCACCAGAAGCGCGCGCGCTCGCAATGGTCTCAGCGCCACCGGGTGTCGATACATGAACGATGAATAACGGCGCGTCCGCGAGACGTGCAAGTGATATCGCCCGATTGATTGCCTCTTCCTCGGCTAAGGCCGGTCGTGACGGGGCGTGATAGCGCGGCTCGAGATTGCGGCCATCGACCAGTCGGTTGCCCATCCAATCCAGCATATCGTGATTTTCCGCATGCACCATCGTCAAGCCGCCATGCCTGCCGGCCATCGAGAGAATGTCAAGAAACTGCGCGTCCGAAACGCGAGTGGCGTAGGTCATGAACACCTTGAAGGAGGTAATGCCCCGCGCAAATACATCCGGCAGCTCCGCCAGCACCTCCGGCGTCGGATCTGTCAGGATGAGATGGTAGGACCAGTCGACAACCGATTTCAGGGTCGCGCGGTCATCATAGGTCTGAATCGTGCTGGCAAGGCTCTGGCCGGTCTTCTGGGCGGCAAAGGGCACGAAACAGGAATTGCCGCCGAAGGCGGCGGATATCGAACCGGATTCATAATCATCCGACGTCATGACGCCCATGCCGCTTTCCTGCGCGATATGACAATGCGCCTCGATACCGCCCGGCATCACGATACGCCCTGTCGCATCGATCACATCATCTGCGTCCGTGATCGACTCGGCGAGGGTGGCGATACGACCGTCTCGAATGCCGATATCGGCGTGAAATGTCTCTGTCGCGGTAGCAACAAGGCCGCCGCGGATTGCCAGATCATGTCGCATGATCACCCCTTTGTGCCGTCAGGATAAATGACGCCGGTCTGTGATGAAATCCGGCCATAATGTTCAATCCGCCGATGCCGCTTGAAGTCGAATACGGTGGCCTTGCCGAAGGTCGTTGCGTCCATATCGCAGGCATGGACAAGAAGTTCATCTCCAACCGTCGTAGCCTTTTGCATGATCACGCCATCGGGAGACACGATCACGCTGCCACCGTTCAGTGGATGACCATCCTCATCTCCGGCCTTGGCGACGGCGACCACCCAGGTGGAGTTCTGATAAGCGCCTGCCTGCACCGACAGGTCGGAATGGAAGGCACGCAGTTCGGCGCTTTCCTGCGAATTCTGCGAGTTGCCGGACGGCGTGTTGTAGCCTAGCATCGTCAGTTCCACCCCCTGTAGCCCCATCTCGCGATAGGCTTCCGGCCAGCGCCGGTCATTGCAGATCAGCATACCCATCCAGGCGTTGATGTTGCGCACAACGGGAAATCCGAGATCACCCGGCAGGAAATAACGCTTCTCTAAATGTTGAAAGCTTCTCTCGGAATCGTATTCATCATGGCCGGGTAGATGGATTTTCCGATATTTTCCAATAATCCGGGCCTCGGTATCGGTCAGGATCTGGGTGTTAAAATGCTGTCCGTCAGGTGTCAGTTCCGCATAGCCAAGCGATATTGCGATGCCAAGGTCGCGTGCCCGCGCGAACAGGGGCGCCGTTGCACCATTCGGCATCTCGCGCTCGAACCAGCTGTCGACCTCGGCCTGATCCTCGATATACCAGCGCGGGAAAAAGGTGGTCAGACAGAGTTCGGGGAAAATGACAAGATTGCAGCCGGCTCTATTGGCGTCATCCAGAAGGGCGATCATCCGCGCGACTACCGCTTCTCGAGTGTCTGCGCGTTGTATGGGCCCCATCTGGGCACCGCCAATAACAATTTCCCTCATCCTTCACTTCCTCGCAATCTTTAGACTCCCATGATTATTGATTGGTCAGGGGCGCTTTTGCCATGGCGGAAAACAGCGCATCAAGGGACTCTGCCTCATCAAGCGCCCCGATCAGCTCCCAGATCTGCGCGGCGTCGTTTTCATGCCAGAGCCGCGTTGTCAATGACATGAATTTATCGCGTATGTCTTTGGGTGGGTAGGGGGCGGACCAATCTCCCCGGTTGGTTTCCGTCGTGGCCTGCAATGTCTCGCCAGAGTTCAGTCGGATCGTTACACGTGCTGGTCGTCTGTGAGGCAGGCAGGCCGTCATCGCCGGATCTTCCTCCAGCCGCACCCGTCCTGCCAGTTTCAGGATGACGGGGTTTGTAACGTTTGGCATGGTGAAGCTGTTGACGTCCGTCGACTGATTAACGAGTGCGGTGGCCATTGCAAAGGGTACGGAAAACTTGCCGGCAAGAACATTCTGCGGGGCTGGGTCGTCAAGTTCAACAGCCAGTGAATAGGTCTCGACCAAAATATCCTCTATCTTGTCGTGGATGAGGGTCCCGTGCGTTTCCTGCATGATTGCGAGCGCATCCAAAGCTGCATGGTTGTAGCGACAGCAGGAATGCATCTTAAAGTAGTTGCGGCTGACCTCCCATCGGGTCCCGAGTTCGCTTGCGAACGCGGCTTCATCGAATACATCCGAGACCACATGGCCAAAGACCTGAGCGACACCGTTATGGTCCCCTGAAAAGCCGGCAGCGACCAGGTGACCGCACAGGACGCCCATCTGTCCGGATACGCCGGCGAAGACGTTTCGTACCGTTCCCCCTTCGAGCATCGTTCGCCGCGAGGTCGACAGACCGAGACTTGCTGACATGCTAATCGCATGACGCATCTGCTCCGGTGCTGATCCTTGAAGGCGTGCTACCGCTGTCGCTGCGCAAATCGCGCCCCATGTGCCATGTGGATGCATTGTTGGGCGAAGCTGTGTCGCGATCCCAACACGTGCGCCAATATCATAGCCAATGGCTATGGCGGCAAGAAATTGGCGCCCAGTCACCGGCGTGTTGGCCACACAGGCCAGTGCGGCAGGCACCGTGTGTATGCCAGGATGGCCCTTGCAGAATTGATTACCTTCGTCCATTTCAAGCGTCGTTCCAGCGGTACCGTTCAATAGTGCCGCCGTGCCGGCGGATAGGGTCCGCGTGGTTCCGATAAGAAGGGCTGGCCCTGCTTCTGTTTGGCGGCTCGACAACGCTTCCATATCCGGTTCTGCGGCGCCGCCAACAATGGCGCCGATGCAATCGGCTAGGATCAGCGACGTCCGCTCGATGACAGGCGCGGGTAAATCCGACGAAGCTCTTGTGGCGGCGAAGTGAGCCACTTGGTCCAGAGCTTCCTGTTCATTTCCATTCATTCCAGTCGAACCCGTCATCTAATCATATTCGTATGAATGGTAGGCCGTGGTGGCTTGAGGCCGCAAGCCATTCCCGTCATGCCCTTTTGTCTTTGCAAGCCTAGGGTGGGTGGCGGGTCGTGTGACTGACCTCTGCCTAGGCTTGGTTTGTATGCGCTCTATTGACAAGGTGGTGCAGAGGAGGGCTTCTGAAAGGACCAGTCAATGACCCAGCAGAGGACGCGGCAATGAAAGATGTTCTGGTGATTGTTCCTTTTCCGATGTCGGAGGAGAACCTGGCCCAACGCCGCGCGCAGCTGGATGCGGTCGAGCTCAGCGACCAGTTGCGTTTCACCTTCAAATCGACGAAAGCGGCGCCGCGCAATTATGTTAGCAAGGCTGATATGGTGCTTGCCGATGTTGGTATCCTCGAGGTTGGCCAGTCGGCGCAGGAGGAGGGGTTCGATGCTGTTTGCATCGACACGATGAGTGATTCCGGCGTCGCCGCCCTTCGCTCGGTGCTGGATATTCCGGTGATTGGTCCCGGCCGTGCCTCGATGCTGACGGCGATGCTGCTGGGAAGCCGTTTCTCGGTCGTCACTATGTGGAAGCACTGGTTCCACCTCTATGAGAAGACCATCGGCGACCTTGGTCTCCGGGACCATGTTGCCTCGATCCGCTCGATCGATGTCGCGCCGGACAACCAGGCTCTTCTTGCCGGCAAGGAAGAGGATATTTTTCCGCTGCTGTCGGCCGAGGCCGAGGCCGCCATCGCCGAGGACGGAGCCGAGGTCATTCTTTTGGGATCGACGACGATGCATCAGGCGCATCAGTTCCTGAGCGAAAGGCTTGATGTGCCGGTGATAAACCCCGGGCCGCTGACCTACAAGCTGGTTGAGGCGATGCTGGGCCTCGGCCTGTCACACAGCCGCGCCGCCTATCCTGCCTCTACGGTGCCGCGGACCGAGATGATTGCCGCCATGATGGCGGCAGCCGGTACTTTCGACCATTAGGGCGGACTGCCGTCCGGCTCCGGTCACCCCTGCCGGTCGAGTGTGTTCTCGCCCGACATATAGACACGGACCTCGGTAAACAGCCCGTCCATTG
>MDSW01111332.1_pt1 | contig 18697 bp, 18 predicted proteins | sample 811171 | NCBI WGS metagenome assembly MDSW01 (sample SAMN05326641, study PRJNA326480) | marine metagenome | isolation source: seawater | place: Atlantic Ocean: North West | collected 2012 | reverse complement strand
TAAACCAGCTACAAAAGATCTAGATCCAATTGCATTAGAAAAATTTAATATTTTAGATAAGCAATATAAAAACACGGCAGGAAGTTAAATATTTACTATAAACATTTCTTACTGTCTAAAAATCAATAGTCAAATCTATATGCTAGTTATTTTAATAAATATTAATTAGTGTTTAAAATATTTTCTAATTTCTGGTTTTGAAGCAAAATGTAAAATAACTGCAACTATGAAGAAAAAACCAACAAAATAGTATTCCACAAGCTCTACTTGAAAAGAATAAAAAACAAATAAAGAGCATAAGGCCAAACTTTTTAAGTAAATATTTAAAAATTGAATAGGGTACATTTTTTGTGATTGAAAAAATATATAACGAAAACCAAAATAGATGAATGTTAAAATTAATGATAAACGAATAGACTGCATTCGATGATAGGGTATCTCTTTGTTTTCTGCTAGATTTAAAGGAAAATATATATGAAAATTAAATATTTCGCCTATAAGTATTGCTATACCAAGCAAGGTTAGTAAAACAATAATTATTTTAGACAAAAATTGACTCATTTTTTAGCATGACCTTTTTTTAAATAAGGTTTGTGACCAACCTATGCAAAAGTATTTTTTCTTTATCAATCTATTTTATTTTTATTAATTTTGAAACAAATTCTTCATTTTTGTTACAGAGTCTAAAAAATTTTATCTTTTTTAAGAACGTTTTTAGTTATTTTGTATCAATATTATTTTTGATAAAACATTTTATAAAATTATTTTTTTATGTAAAATGAACAATCTGATTGGTTAATTGAAATTCTCTTATAAAATTCTGATACTTTTATGAAAGAGTCTAATAATTTTAATATATATTTTTTCAAATTTTCTTTGAATCCATAAGCATAATAAAAATTTGATAATTTTGTATTAGCTCTCAATCTAAATTCTAAATTTCCTTCTAATTTCGAACTTATATATCGAGCCACATAACTAATATAAATCTTCCCATCCTTTTCAAATGGAATATACCCCATAATAGGCTGTAAATAATCCTTATTTAATTTTTTATTATTAAAACTAGATCCAGGAAAATTTAAATATTCTACTTTAGAAAAAATACAATATTTTTTATTCTGAAAAGTATAATCAAGCTTACAATATAGGTTTTCCAAAGATCTATTTTTTAAGTGTTTTAGAATATCATCATATTCAATTAATTTGTATTCAGTTTCATTTAAAATAACTTCATCCTGCTGGTTTTCTAAAGGGCTTATATTATAATGATGATTGTCAAAATCATTATTTTTAAAAACAGGAATGTCTCTAATTAAATATTTTAATTTTTTATCCTCAATAATAGGTACTAATTCAGATTTAGACAGGTGTTTAAAAGGATGTGGGCCAACTAATTCTGCTTTGCATTCTTTTGTTAAATAAAATTTTTTATTATCTGTTAAATTTGTCAATGAGGCTTTTATTGAAGATCTCCAACAATTATCCGCTTTTGTCTTAAAGTACACATAAGAATTTTCTAAATCTAGAATTTTCATTTATTTAAATATTTTTTTTATGACATCAATATTAAATCATTCTTTAAAAACTTTAAACTAAATACATATAAAGCCTATATTTTTATGATAAAATATAAATTTTTTAATACTTGGATACAAATATATGATCCCTTGCTTAATCTGAATATGTTGAAGTCAATACCCCGAATTCCTTCGCCCATACAATAATTTATGATATATATTAATGATGAGAGCAATTATAATATTTGGTGGAATAATAATACTTGTCCCAATAATTTTTTTAATTTTATTAGCTAATGGTTGGATAGTTTTTTGAGTTATGAATGCTGTTTTTTTTGATTTATTTCCCTTATCTGTATTTCAAGATAAAATCATACTTTCTCAAGATGAAAAAAATAAATTAATTGATTATATATTCAAAACAGAAGAAAATACTAAAAAAATAAAAAAGATAAGCAAAGATGATGCTTGGCTTGGAGACTCAAAAGGTCATGAGTTTTTATTAAAAAATTCTATAATGCAAAAACTAGAAAAATTAATAAGTACAAAAATCAGGCTTTATGCAGAAATGTTAGATATTAACACTTCAAAACTAGAATTTTTTTATCAAAGATCTTGGGCAACAATTACTAGAGAATCTGAACGCATAAAGCCTCATTCACATGTTCAGTCAAATATTAGTTTTGCTTATTATTTGCTTAAACCTGAAAATTCTGGAGATTTAAGGTTTAACGCAGAGCCACAAAATGAAATTGCAACTGGATTATTTTCTGGAGAAAATGTAAGTTTAGGATTATTAAAAAAAGTAAATATAAGAAATACTCCAAATGCTGACGTTAATATAAAAGAAGACGATATTGTTATCTTTCCTTCTAAGGCAAGACACAGCACCATACCTAATCAAACTAATAAACCTAGAATTTCAATTTCTGGAGACATCACAATTATGCTTAAAGATAGTACTGGGTATGAGAAAATAATGCCTCACTATAATAGTTGGCAACCTTTATCTTAAACGAAATTCTATTTATTTAAATTAATAAAATCATAATTAAAATTATTTTGAGAATTTTTTTGTAAATAATATTTTTTATTTTTAATTACAAAAATAAAAGGAAAAAGAAAAACTGAGATTACATATTTAAACATATTAAAATAATTATAGTTTCCTTTTTTTTTATACTTTTTATATATTTTTACTGAACAAACTTTTTGAGAAAGTAATTTTGAAATGTATAATAAGTTACCATCAATATGCATGGTATTAGTAAGGTTGTTTATAGAAAAATTTGATAAAAAATTTCTTTTATACATTGCAAATCCAGAATGCCATTCTTTGAAATTAGTTCTGCAAATAATATTTTCATAATAATTCAATATTTTTATAGTTAAATAGGGAAATATTGGGGTCTGGTCTTCTTTTGGAAAAGCTTTTTTATCTCTATACCCCTGTACAATAGCATATTCACTATCTAAAAATTCTTTAAATTTATTTATTAAAACAGGGTCATATTGGCCATCACCATGCAATACAATTATATTATTACATTTAGTTAAATTTATAAAAATTGAAAATGCTATTTTTACTGAAGTAGCATACCCATAATTTTTTTTTGTTTTTATTAAGTTAATATTAAAGCTATGTTTTTGAATATTAATAAATTTTTTTATTTCTATAGAAATTTCATCAGATGAATGATCATCAATAATTAAAACATCAAAATCAAAATTTACATTATTTAAACCGCTCAATAATTTAAAGATTGTATTTGAGTGATTATATGTCGGTATATAGATTATATTTTTTGTTTTAAAATTCATATTATAATTTTATCTTTTATAGATCATATGGTAGAAATTATAGAAATTAATTCATACAGTATTATTAAAAAATAAAATAATGAAAAATATAAAAAATATATTTTGGTTACCATCTTATCCAAAGAGTGGAAATACGTGGTTAAGATTAATTTTATGTGGTCTTTTTTTTACTAAAGATGGCACAATAAATAATTTTGATATTTTAAAAAAAATTCCTGGTCACGATAGTTTAAACAATTTTGAATTTGTTAAAGAAGTTAATTTACAAGACTATAATATAATTTTCAAAAATACAGAATATAATGAATCTACCATTTTGGCATACTCCAAATATTGGATTGAAACACAAAAGAGAACACAAATTAAAAGTGGTTCTTTTGCTTTTTTTAAAACTCACAATGCAAGAGTAAAAATCAAAGATAATTATTACACTGATCCATCAACAACTGCTGGTTTTATTTATATTTCTAGAGACCCGAGAGACATAGCTATTTCTTACAGTAAACATATTAATAAAAAACTAACCGAGACTATCAACATACTTTTCAATGGACAAATTGTAGAAAAGGAAAAAGTTAATAATAAAATGCCAGAAATTTTATTAAATTGGAAAGATCACTACCTTTCTTGGAAAAAATTTTCAACTGAAGTCCCAAGTTTATTTATAAAATATGAAAATTTATTAGAAGATGTAGAAAAAGAAATAAATAAAATAGCAGATTTTCTTACCCTAAACTATAATTTAGAAATAGAAAATAAAATTGAAAAAATAAAAAATATAATTCAGACAACTTCTATTAAAAACTTAAAAAAAATTGAGAAAAATTATGGGTTTTATGAAAAATCAAATAATTCAGTTTTCTTTAGAAAAGGTAATAAAAATCAATGGGTAGACAATTTGTTAAAAGAACAAAGCGCTGAAATAGAGCAAAGATTTTTTAATGAAATGAAAGAACTAAAGTACATTTAATTTTTTTAATATAAATGTTTCTTAGTTAATGATATTGTGGCAAAAATGCTATGACACTTAGTCAAGATATAAAAAATTTTGAAATTAAACATTATCAAGGAAAAGGTCTAGACAAGTATTATTCTAAAGACCCCTATGTTGCAAGAATGATTTTAAACAAATAAATATAAAAATGAATATAAAGAAGTTTGTAAGATACAAAAAAAATATAGATAAAAAATTTAATAGAGCAAATTTAATTTCTATTGCAAATATTTTAAGTAAAGATGAATATTTTGTTTTTTATGGAACATTGTTAGGGCTTGTTAGAGAGAATGATATAATAGATAATGATGATGATATTGATATTCTTGTAGACATAAAAAATAGAGATAAAGTTATAAACAAAATAGAAAAATCAAATTTAGAAATTGATTACTCTAATCCATATAATAACACTCCTTTTTTTTTACAGGTTTCCAACATACTAGAAAATATTAAATCATATATAGATGTATATTTTTATGAAAATTATGATAATCTAGATTATCTTGTAGAAAGAGCTAATTTTCATCAAAGGTGGAACGATCCAAGTCAATCTTTGCACATACCTAAAAAATTGATATTTCCCACTAAGCAAGAAATATTTTTTAATACAAAGATAAGCCTTCCCCATGAAAATACCAAAACTTGTGAGTTTTTATATGGCAATGAATGGCAACAGAAATTAAGTAAAAAAAATGACTACAAAATTATAATAACCAATAACATTCCAAAATTACAAAAAATTAAAAAAATTGATATAGAAAATTTGTCTGAGGATGATAAAAAAATTGCTCTAAATATTCAAAATATAGATAAAAAAATTGAGAAACAGAACCAAGAAATACTTAAACTTAGCAAGGAAAAAAATGAATTAATTAAATATTTATTAAATAAACAAAAATAAATAATTATTATTTAGTATTATAAAATGGAAAACTACTCTTTTCAAAAAGACCTTATAAAATCTCTAAATATTGCTATTAATACAAATGGTCAATATACTTATATTTATAATCCAATTTTAAAAAAAGAATTCAAATTACTTTTAAATAAAAATTCAATTAGCTGGGTTATGAAATATAAAAAGCAAAGAATAGAAGATTTTTTAATAAAAAAAAGAATATTAAATATTCAAATAAATGACGATTTGTTTTGTTATATATATTATTTTTACCTTTTTATTTTGCAAGATATTTGGCGTATATTTTCATTTATTCCAAAAAGAATAGAAAATGTATTGGATATAGGAGCTGGAATAGGATTGTTTGAAATTTATCTAAATTTTGTAAATCCTCAAATTAATAAGTTTACAATTATTGAAAAAGAAAATTTATTTCATAACGATGATTTAATAGATGTTCTAAAAATGTGTAGAGATACCGCTTTAAGTTATAAATTAAAAGATAAGTTTCTTTTTTTTAATGATACAAATTATTTAAATATTAATCAAAAATTTGACTTAGTAGTATCTTTTAGAAGCTGGTGTTACAAATATAGTATAGATACTTATTTAGATTTTGTTTTACAATCTATTGATAAAAATTCATCTTTAATTATTGATATAAGGAATAATTACAATGCAGAAAAAATTATAAATAGATTTCAAGAATCAAAAATTATAACTAGTTATGCAGATCATAAAAGATACTTATTAAGAAAACTTACTAAATAATTTTATTTAAATTTAATAATATTTTATTATCAGCTTATGCACTTATTATCTTAAATTTATTTTTATGAAGATTATTAATTGTTTCATCAAATTCTTTTTTATCCAAAAACCTACTATTTTTACCATTAATTTTAATATTTGGAGAAGAAAAGAAAAAATCATTATCATATAAGTTTTTATATATTTTTTTATTCTTATCTGGGGCTTGAAAGATATTATTTTTAGATAAAGTTTCAAAAAGCTCAATGTCCATTTTATTATTTTCAATAATAATATCCATATCAATCAGTTCGCTAAATTTTTTTTTATAGTTTGACTCTTGATGATTTTGAAAAATGATGTTTGGTAGGTCATATTCTGAAATAATTTTTTTTATTAATGATAAAATATCATTTGATTTATATAAATAATCAATATTCTTTGATAAATTTTCATAAGCAAGATCCAAGCTTTTATCTAAATTTTTATTTTGGTATCCCTTTCCTGAAAATTGATTAGTTATAGTATTTTTTGTTATTCTATTGTCATCAAATAATCTTTGTAAATCATCACTTTTGCTGCAATAACCCCTATTTATCATCCAGTTATAATGTGACAAAGTTCTTTTAATTGGATCTCTAATTAAACTAATTTTTAAAAAAGACTTTTTTAGTAAATTATTAATTTCAAATGGTAAATGTCCATAGATGAAGTTGAACTTATTATAAAAATCATAGCTGGGACATTCATTAAAAAGTTCAAATGCAGTTTTTCCAGCTTTGTCATTATTTTTAAACAATGGGCCTTTTATTCTTGTTTGTTTATTAAATAGCCAAGAAAAAATAACTGAAAATGTTGTTCCAGCAGATTTTGGAACATGAAAAAAAAGTAGTGGTCTAATATTTTTTTTACTTTGAAATTTATTACATAAATAAAAAATTTTGTTCATTATAAATATTTCTAAGTTACATAACCCAATTTTGTCATTGTAGAACCTAATTCTTTCTCTATTAATTTTATTTGTTCATTATTCAATATTTTTTTCCATTCTCCCGATTTTCCTTTTCTGAAAAAATTATTATTTGTTGCTTCTGAAAATCCATAGGTTTTTTCTAATTCTTGTAATTTTGAAAATTTTGTTTTTTTTATTGTTTTAATAATATTGTCTTCTGAAAATTGTTTTTTTTCATATAATATATTTAAATAATTTATTGTTTGCTCCATTATTTTTTTAATATCAAAAATCATATCTTCATATTTTATAATTAGTCTTGGTACTGTTCGAAAATTAACCCAACTTTCTATATGTTCTTTCCAAGTGCAAACTGACTCATTAACTTTAAAAACATTGGTAACAAAATTGTTTTGAAATAACATTATATCAATTGCTTGATCAATATTCGTATTCATATGTTTTGCTAATGAAATACAAATATCTCTTGGATCTCTAATTAAATAAATAAAGCCTTTGCAGACCCTTTCATCTGTAAAATAATTATTGTTAATTATTCCCCTAATATTATGTGTTTTAAAAAATTTTAATTTTTCATTAGATGATAAATTAATTACTTTTTGTGCCTCTATCCAATTATTAGATATAAAATTAAAATCTAAATTACCATTTTCTTGATATTTTACATTAGGCAATTTGTTAAAATAAACTTCTTGAGAAAATAATTTAATTTTTTTTAAATCTTCAAGCAAAAATTCACCGTTGTTCATTAATGAACATATAATTGATCTCATCCAAGTATTTCCTGATTTCATGTATGAAGCTATAAACACTATTTTTTTTTTATTTTTTAATTTATCTTCAGTGTTTATCATCTTATTTATTCAGCATTGCATATATCAAATGCAATACATACCCTTTCTTCATTTGAAGAAAATGGTACAGTGCTATGAAATAGTGAGGAAGGAAAAAGAACGATGTCACCAATATTTGGACTAATTTTTTTTATTGGTAATTTCTCTTTGCTATTTGATATGAAGTCATCTCCATCTAAGTGAAACTGAATTCCAGCTTCATCTCCTTTAATTTTACTAGGAATTTTTAAATAAAAAACACCACTTACCCAACCTGATGGATGCATGTGGGGCATATTGTATCCTTCTTTCTTTAAGCGATTGCTCCAACAGACAAATTTATATTTTTTTGGCTTGTTAATAATAAAATTTATATTTTCATCTTTATGATGGTCATAATAATTTGATAGTTCTTTAAATATTATATTTTCAAGCCTTTTTATATTAGGTAACTCTGAGCAGGACAAATCTTTAGTTGTAAATCCTTTTATTGTAGTTCTACCTTTAGGCTCCCAATTAAAATCTTGATCTGATAATTCTGTCAATAAATTATTTATGAAGCTATTAGAATTTTTAATATGATTATCTATAGTTGACTTGTAAATAAAGTTTATTGGGTTAGGACAAAAAGGATAAATATTTTCGATATTAAGTTGTTGCGCTGCAAAAGATGCTAATGATGCTATTCTTCTATCATTAGGATCAATTTTAATTATATTTTTTAATTGCTTTAAATATTTTTCCTTAGACCCTTCTTCAAAACAACATTGTAGTGTTTTATAGAGAGTTTTTTCATTTTTAGATAAATCATAAAATTTAAAAGCCTCATCAAATTTTTTTTGTTTTCTGTAAACCTCAGCTATTTCAAAGTAGGCGCCATTATTATTTGGATTAATCTCTATTGTTTTATTAAAATATATTAGACTTTGATCTAAATCATTTAATTTTTTATAAGTAGTTGCTAGATTAAAATATCCCTTATCATAATCATTTTTTATTTCTAAACTTTTTTTAAAATGAGTAATTGCTAACTCATAATTATTTTCTTTTCTATACATCAGTCCAATATCATTATGAACTTCATACATAGAAGGATTAATATGAATAGCTTTGTTATATACCTCTATAGCTTGTGGTATTTTATTTACTTCTTGATATGCGATTCCTAAATTAATTATTGCAGAAATAAATTTATTATTATTTTTTATTGCTTTTTTAAAGTTTTCAATTGCATCAGGATAAATCTTAAGTTTTAAATAAATTATCCCAAGAATATTATAAAAAATATCGGTAGATGGATTGCTTGAAATAATCTTAATAGTTTTTGTTTTAGCTAATTCTAAATCATTGTTATTAATAAGAAGGGAAATTTCATCAATTAATTTTTTTATATTTTCAGTCATCAAATTTTGAGAATAAACTTAATTATTAAACATATTATTTATAAGTCACTTTAGCAACTTTCTTGGTAATTATAAAGCTAGGTTTTGATTTTCTAAAATCAATTAAATTCTTTTTTTTAGTCATTAACTTAGTTAATAGTATATTTTTTATTATTCTTTTTTCAAAATCTCTGTAGTTTTTTCTTCCAGAACAAAGGTCTGGGTTATTTTTTTTTAATTCAAATATATATTTTTTATTTGATATTTTTATTTTTAAAAATTTCATGACCTAATGTTTAAAAAATCTATACTTTGAAAAATAAAGAGGAAATTTATTTTTATTAGCAAATTCTATAATTTTTTTATCATTTATAGAGCCATTTGGCTGAACAATTGCTTTACATCTTTTTTTTATTAACAATTTGATGTTATCAGTAAAAGGAAAGAACGCATCTGAGGCAGCTACAAAAGGAATATCTTGTTTTTTAATTTTATTTATAGCAATTTTAGTTGAATCAATCCTACTTGTTTGACCTGCGCCTATTGATATAGTTTTTTGGTTTTTTACTAGAACTATAGCATTTGATTTAACATGTTTGCATACCTTAAAAGCAAAAATTAAATCATTAATTGTATTTTTTGAAGAATGATAGTTTGATACTAATTTTAAGTGTGATTTGTTAAATATTATTTTATTTTTTTCTTGAATCAAATAACCATTGTTTACTGAGTGAATTTCATTTTTCAAACTATCTTTTATATTGCTAGTTTTTATTAAAGTTAAATTTTTTTTTGTTTTAAGTATTTTTACAGATTCTTTTGTAAAATTTGGTGCTAATATAATTTCAAAAAAATTTTTAACTAATAATTTAGCACTTTTTTGATCTAGAGTACGATTGATGGCTACTATTCCTCCAAAAGCACTTATTGAGTCAGCCTTTATAGAATCGAAAATAGCTTTGTGGATATTTTGATTGCTTGCAACTCCACATGGTGAAGTATGTTTAATTATTACACTTGTTGGTTTTGAAAAATCTCTAATACAATTCAAGGAAGATTCTATGTCCTTAATATTATTAAAACTAAGATTCTTCCCTTGTATTAAATTTTTATAAATTCCTGAACCTATACCTTTATTTAAATAGAATGATTTTTGATGAGGGTTTTCACCATATCTTAAATTAACTTTTTTATGATTTGTTATATTTATAGTTTCAGAGCTTTTTGATCCTCCTAGCCACTTATAGATTGCTGAGTCATATTGAGAAGTTTTTAAAAAAGCTTTTTTTGCCATTTGTTTTTTAAAAATCAAATTTTTATTCCTATTATCTACTTTTATATTATTAATAAATTTTTTATAATCTTTTGGATCAGAGATTACAGTAATGCTTTTATGGTTTTTCGCAGCTGATCTTAATAATGCTGTTCCACCAATGTCTATCATTTCTATACATTTTTCATAATCTGAATTTTTTTTTATAAATTTTTCAAATGGATATAAATTGACTATAACAAAATCAATAATTGGAAATTTAATTTTTTTAAATTCATTCGTATGCTTTTTTTTATACCTGTCGAAAAGTAATGATGCATGAATATTTGGATGCAATGTTTTAACTCTTCCTTCTAAAATCTCTTTAAACTTAGTTACACTACTTACTAAACGGCATTTAAATCCCATTTTTTTAATATGTTTAGCAGTATTGCCAGTAGAAATAATATTAATATTATTATTTTTAAAGTAATTACAGAGAATTTTTAGATCAGTTTTATCATACACTGATATAATTGCATTTTTATTCACTTTTATTAATATTTTTCAATAGACCAATTAATGATCTTTTTTGAATTGTTTATAGAGCCTGAAATCACTATTTGAGATGTTTTTTCAATTTTATTAAAATCATTTACAAAAATACTTTCTTCAATATCTATTTCATAATTTGTTCTAAATAAGTAAGACGAATTATTTGTTTTAATTATTGCCGACATTTTTCCTCTTGTCAATAAAGCTTTACAAATTGGAGTTAAGTGAAATCTTGTATTAAAGATAAGCTTGTTCTTATTCAAAGCTATGGAAATAATCTCATCTTTTCCTAATATATGTGTATTTTTTTTGTTAATACTAATGCTTCTCTTTACGATTTTGTTATAATTTTTAGAATATCCATCATGACTTGCTTCCCAATTTAAAAAATTTTCATCCTCATTTTTTTTAAATAATATTTTGCTAGGTGCGCGTGCGAATGATTTTTTTTCAAAAATTTCACTTATATTGGTATTATTTAAGATAATAGTAGAATGAGCAGCGCTATATCTAAGATAATCAGGTTTTTTATTGTTTTTGATATTTAGAGAACCACAATTAGATATAATTTTTTCATCAACAACGCTTAGCTCAAAAGCTAATGTAGATGAGTGTAATTCATTATTTAATGAATCATTAACAGGATTGACCACATCAAAAATTATTTTGAGTTCTTTGTTTTCATATACAGATAATCCATTTTTATTATTTGTTAAGTTTTTACTTTTAACATAGTCTTCTTTAGAAATTATCTTTTTAACATTATCTATGAAAAAATTATTAGAACCATTGAAGAAGGCTAATGAATCATCTTTATGTATTAAGCATTTTAATACATTAGTCATATTCATTATTTGAAATTCTATTTCTTTTGGAAGATTAATTTTAAAAAATAATAGTATATTTTTAATCTCTATTAAATGATTTATATATTCTGATTGAATTTGAGGATTCATACTAATATGCATACCTTGAGTATTTATATTACTAGTAATATCCATTAATATGTTTTTTATAATTTTTTCTGTTTTAAAATTATTTATAGACTCAAACAATAAAATAGCTTTTTTTGATTCAATTGAATTTTTAATTTTGTTTCTTTTTGAAGACAGTATTTTTTTTAAATAAGAATAATGGCAATAAATTATAAAATTTAAATTAATTTTATCTTTTTTATGTGCTGATGAACCATAAAAATCAAAGTGATAAATTAAATTAATTAATCTTTGTGTTAGAAGATTTGTATCAGACAAATTAAAATAAAAGTTGTTGTATATTTTTATCCATCTTAAAATTTTATTACGAGTAATTTTAACTATTTCTGAACCGCCAATAGTTTTCGCAGTTTTTAACCAGTTTAAAGAATGATATAAATAATAATCACCTTCTTCTTTTTTGTAAAAGTCGTTTTCTTTTAATAATATTTTTTTTAATTTTTCTGAGTTATAAAAAAATAAATGTGAAAAATCATGATTGTACTGAATATAATTCATTTTTTTAAATCTTAATTTTAATAAAAAAATATTATTGTTAAATAAATATGTTGAATATTTAAATTTCATAATTTTTTATTAGTTTAGCAGCAAAAAAACCATCTACCATTATATCTTTTAATATACTTTTGGGGAGAGTATTAATAAATCCTTTTCTATCAATAAAATCTTTTGCTATATTATTTTTTTCGGACCTAAAAGGAAGAATAGAGAAATTTTTATTTTCATCTAAAAAACTTTCTATTTGCTTTACGGTTTCTATCTCAAGAAAAGAACAAACCATATAAATTAAAACACCATTTTTTTTCAAAATCAATTTTGATTTATCTAAAAATTCTTTTTGAACTTTTGTTAAATATTCTAAATTTGGTATATTTTTTTTTATTAAAATGTCAGGGTTACGTCTAATTGTCCCAACGGCTGAACAAGGAGCATCTAACACTATTAGATCAAATTGTTTATTTTTATCTATATAAAAAAAATCAGAATTATTTAATATAAAATTATAATTTAATCTTTTTAAATTTTTATTTAATTTTTGAAGTCTTTTTTTATTATTTTCATAAGAACTAACTTTTTTATTATCACACAGTATTTGAAATAGTTTTCCTCCTGGGGCTGAGCATACATCTGCTATATTCTCAAATTTTTTAATTGATATTAAATTTAAGGGTAACATAGCTGAAAAATCTTGTACCCACCACTCTCCTTTCTTGAAGTTGGGAATATCTTTAAAATTATATTTTTCATGTATGCCAATGGATTTTTTTGAGGTTGCCTTACCAAAGCTAATATAATTTTTAATGTTTACTTTATTTTTTAAAACAATATGTAAGGTGGGATGCTTACTTATATTGCTTACAAATAACTCTTTTTGTTTTTTTGTAATATTTTTTGTATTTGATAAAAACCATTGTGGAAAATCATTAAATTCAATGTAGTAATTATTATAAATACTTTTATTCCTTAAATAATTTCTTAAACAGGCATTTATTAAATTTTTAGGTGCTCTAATATTTTTAACATCACATAATCCAACGGTAGAATTTACAACTGCGTATTCTTTTATTTTTAAGAATAAAATTTGAGTGATAGCGCTTAATAGCAAAACGAATGTATCGCTATTTTCATCTATTTTTTTGACTAAATTATATATAATTTTCTTAATTAAAAAATATTGTCTAATTGATGTGAGAGAAGTATTATAAATAAACTTCTTATTGCTAATGCTGATTTTTTTATTTTTAGTTGATATAATTAGTGATTGATCATGATTATATGATTTTATTAAGGTTAATTTAATAATATTATGAATTATTAACCTAGACTCTAATCCTTCATCCATTATACCTAATTAAATTACTGAACAAAAATTTTAAAGACAATTAATGGCTTATTTTAGTTTTATTATTAATGATACTAACGTTCTTAAATATATTAAAGGGTTTGGCGAGTTTGATTTAAAAGTTAAATATTATTCTAAAAACTCAAAACTACGGTCTTTTTTAAATAAATTATATAAAAAAAATTTAAATATTAATTTAAAGTCCGAAATAAGAATAAGAGCAAAAAAAAATTTTAGTAGTGTATTATTTTGTTTGCCACCTAATATAGGACTTGGAGATACTATAGAATATGCTCTAGCAATTAAGTCTATTATTCTAAGCAAAAATTATAAAAAAGTTGGAGTTGCTCATGTTGGAAAATATACTGATGTTTTTAGAAAGCTTTTTGAAATAGATAATGTTTATGATTTTGTATCAGAAGATATATTAAAAATTTTTGATACAGCCTTTCACTTTACTTTAGAAATCAATCAATTGTTATTACAAAAATATAATAGACAAAATATAGAACAATTAATAACTGATTTTTTTGAAGTAAATTTATATAGGAAAAAATTTAAGAAAAATAATGAAAAAAAAATAATAGATACTATAAGTATTTTTCCTGTTTCAAACTCACCAATTAGAACTCTTCCAATATTTGTAATTAATTATATTATTGAGCTACTAATTAACAAATATAAAATAGAAATTTATTTAGATAATTCCATTATATCTCAATATATTTTCAGCAACATTATAAAAAAACAAAATTTGTTTTTTTATTATCCTGAAAATTATCAATCATTAATTAAAAAAATTCAAAATATTCAATTTGGTATTTTTCCAGATTCTGGTCCTTTACATGTTGCTAAAATATTCAATAAAAAAGGCATTTTGCTTATAAGTAGTGTTGATAAAAAAATATTATTAAATAATTTTAATAGTATTCAGTCAATTGATAGTGGGTATAAATCCAATTATTGCAATGGACCATGTGGATTAGTAAATGCTTTTAATTATAATGATAATTATGGATGTTATGATTCTCTTTTAATTAAAAAAGATCAAATTTTAAAAAATCAAAATTTAAAGAAGCTTCAAAGAGGAAATTTAATAGATAATTATTTACAACTATACATTAGCTCAACAAATTGTTACAAACATTTTAATAATAAAAAAATTAAATTATTTATTGAGAAGGAGTTAAACCTTTAAAATGCGCGGCACCTTAGAAACAATTGTAGGAGCAATGTTTGCTGGTAAAACCAGTGAATTACTTAAAAGAATTTTGTGGGCAAAACATCAAAATAAAAAAATATTAGTTATTAAACCAATTATTGATAATCGATATTCAGATAAGCTATTAATAACTCACAATAACTTAAGCCATGAATGCTATTCAATGCAAAATTGGGAAGATACAAAAAATAGATTTAATTTAACAAAAAAAAATTTTGATGTTGTTTTTCTTGATGAGGTTCAATTTATGAAACCTTCTGAAACTATAGAAAATGTTGAACAAATGCTTAATGAACAAATTGATGTAGTATGTGCTGGTCTAGATCAAGATTCAAGAGGAAAGCCTTGGGAAACATCATCTTTTCTTCTAGGTTTATCAGACAAGATAACAAAAATTTATGGATTTTGTAATGTATGTGGTCTTGAAGCTACAAAAACTTTTAGAAAAACACAGGGAGGTGAAAGAACACAAGTTGGTGCAGCAGATATATATGAACCTAGATGTCTAAAACATTGGAAGCCTCAATAAATTAATTAGTGTGCTTTATTTAATCTATTATCAATTAAATCTTTTACAACACTAGGATCTGCTAAAGTAGAAGTATCACCAAGTTGATCATGTTCATTTGCTGCTATTTTTCTTAGAATTCTTCTCATTATTTTTCCAGACCTAGTTTTAGGTAATCCTGAAGTAAAGTGAATTAAATCTGGACTTGCAATTGGACCAATTTTTTCACGAACTAATTGTATTAATTCTTTTTTTAAATCCTCAGATGATTTTTCGCCTGCATTTAATGAAACATAACAGTATAATCCATTCCCCTTTATTTCATGAGGAAATCCTACTACGGCAGCCTCTGAAACTTTAGAATGAGATACAAAAGCACTTTCAATCTCAGCTGTACCAAGATTGTGACCAGATACTATTATAACATCATCTACACGTCCAGTAATCCAGTAATAACCATCTGAATCTCTTTTACATCCATCGCCAGTAAAATATTTTCCATCAAATTGTGAAAAATAGGTTTGAATAAACCTTTCATGATCTCCATATACAGTTCTCATTTGTCCAGGCCATGATTTTGCAATGCATAACATTCCCTCACACTCTCCAGTTAATTCATTACCATTTTTATCTACAATAACAGGTTTAATTCCATAAAATGGTTTTGTTGCAGAACCAGGCTTTAATTCTATGGCTCCAGTTTGTGGAGCTATTAGTATTCCCCCAGTTTCTGTTTGCCACCATGTATCTACTATTGGACAACGTCCATTACCTGGTATTTCAAAATACCATTTCCATGCTTCAGGATTGATAGGCTCCCCAACACTACCTAATAATTTTAATGATTTTCTATTTGTCTTTGTAACAGGTTCATCTCCTTCACGCATCAAAGCTCTAATAGCAGTTGGAGCAGTATAAAAAATATTAACTTGATATTTATCTACAATTTCCCAAAAACGTGAAAAGTTAGGATAGTTTGGCACTCCTTCAAACATTAATGTTGTGGCCCCATTTGCTAATGGTCCATAGATTATATAGCTATGTCCAGTAATCCAACCAATATCTGCTGTACACCAATAAATATCTCCTTGTTTATAATTAAAAATATATTCATGTGTCATAGATGCATATACTAAATATCCACCTGAAGTATGCATTACGCCTTTAGGTTTACCAGTTGATCCCGATGTATATAAAATAAATAAAGGATCCTCTGCTGACATTTCCTCAGGCTCACATATATCATCTGAATTTTTCATAACTTCTTCAAGATACTCATCTCTTTCTGGAGTTAAATTAATATTTTTTCCAGTTCTTTTTATTATCAAACATTTTTTTACTTCTGGACATTGTTCCAGTGCCTTATCCGTTATTTCTTTTAAAGGTATTTTCTTACCACCTCTTATCCCTTCATCTGCTGTAATTATAAAATGTGACTTACAATCTAAAATTCTACCAGCAATTGATTCAGCTGAGAAACCCCCAAATATTATTGAATGTATAGCCCCTATTCTTGCACATGCTAACATTACATAAGCAAGCTCAGGAATCATTGTTAAATAAATTGTTACTCTATCACCTTTTTTTATTCCTATTTTCTTTAGCGCATTCGCTGTTTTACAAACTTCATGCAAAAGCTCTTTATAAGTAATTTTTTTTGAAACAGATGGATCGTCACCCTCCCAAATTATTGCAATTTTGTTAGGAGTTAATTTTGCGTGTCGATCTATACAACTTTCAGTAACATTAAGAGTTCCATCATAATACCATTTAATATCTACATCTTTCGCACTGAATTTAACTTTATTTATTTTAGTATAATTTTTTTTCCATTGTAATCTTTTTCCATGTTCGTTCCAAAAATCTTCATTATCTGAAATTGATTTTTCATACATTGATCTATATTGATTTTCATCAACCTTGGCATCAGACTTCCATTCATTTTTTATTTTCATAATATTTGATTATAATAATTATTTATATTTAAAAAGTTACAATATTTTAAAAATAATGCAAATTAAATTATATTAGATATTCTAGTTCGTGCATTGTTTTGTTAAAAATATCTTCAACTTTAATTATTTGTTTCGTTGAAAGTTTTTCTTTCCAACTATCTATTTTGGCATTGCCGAAAAATAACGAGTTTTTTGGCGCTTCATCAAAACCTTTATTTTTTTCATAATTTCTAAAAATGTCTATTTTTGTTGTGTTAAAAACATTTAAATTTTTTTTCATAAGAATATCATAATCAATAGATAATCTATTTCCTAAAAATTCTGATATTTTTTTAATTTCTTTTTTAGGATTATTAATTAAATTTTCATATTTGATTAATAGCCTTGGTACATTCAAGGTCTTCCAGCTTTCATAATGAATATTCCATGATGACATAAGAGCTACAGCTAAATTATTTTCCGCAGAAAGTAATCTTTTTTGATCAAATATTGCATCCATTGTATCATTAAATTTTTTTTTCATATGATTTGAATATGAAATTATTATTTCTCTTGGATCTCTAATTATATAAATAATTCCAGACGTTAAACTTTCATTAGTAAAATTATTATTATTAACAGTAAGATTTGCACTATGAGTTTTAAAAATATTATATATCGGATTTAATTCTTCACTAAAAACTAATCTTTCTTGGCATTCCAGCCAATATTTACAAATATTTTCTATCCTGTCTAATTCATTATAATCTTTTTCATTTAAGTTTTTGACAAAATCAAATCTGTTTTTTTTTTCAAATACTTCAATTAATTTTAATAAATTGAAATTAAAATTTCCATCAGAAGAATATAATAAAGATGAAATAATAGCTCTAACCCAAGTGTTTCCACTTTTAGGATACGATGAGATCCAAATTATTTTTTTCATTTTCTAACAGATAATTTAAGAATTCGTTTCCATGAATTTTTATCAATAGGCATTACAGATAATCTGCTTTGTTTTATTAGAGCTAGATGGCTAAGTTTTTTATCTGTTTTAATTTGTTCTAAACTTATTGGATTGCCAATTTTTTGTTTTGCTTTTACGTTGACAGCTACGAATTTTTTTGTTTTGTCTGTTGGATCTGTATAATATTCTTTAACTACCTCAACTATTCCAACAATTCTTTTTTCTTTTACTGAATGATAAAAAAAAC
>MDSW01068685.1_pt1 | contig 18697 bp, 14 predicted proteins | sample 811171 | NCBI WGS metagenome assembly MDSW01 (sample SAMN05326641, study PRJNA326480) | marine metagenome | isolation source: seawater | place: Atlantic Ocean: North West | collected 2012 | reverse complement strand
TGGCATCGACCAGATCCGGAGGCGTGACGGGATGACTGAATCGAATTCAATCTCCTATCGTCAGTCATCGACGGGGCAGGTCGACACTGAATTCACGGGTGAACGTTTCATACCCGGTATCGGTGGCCAGATCGAAGCCGAGCATGTCCACCGGTATCTGTTTGCTCGCCAGTTCGTTGAAGGTCGAGATGTCCTCGATATCGCATGTGGTGAGGGTTACGGAAGTGATCTGATGTCCGGTTTGGCCAAATCGGTCATCGGGGTCGATATCGATGAAGAGACCATCGCCCGCGCACGCCAGGTTCATACGGCTTCCGATCTTCGCTTTGAAACAGGATCGTGCCTTGCGATTCCGCTCGAAGACGACTCGGTGGACGTGATTGTGAGCTTCGAGACGATCGAGCACATTGCCGAACATGAAGCATTCATCACGGAAGCTCGCCGTGTCCTGCGGCCGGGTGGCCTCATGTTGATATCCACCCCGGATCCCGACAATTATCTCCAGGACGAGGAGGACAATGTCTTCCATGTCAAGGAACTCCGGAGAAACGAGTTCTTCGAGCTGATGAACGGCACGTTCAACAACGCCTGCTACGGTGCCCAGGAATGCATCTCGGGTTCGGTTCTCATGCCACTTGATGATGCCAAGAGGTTTCGGACGCCCGTTCGTTTCGAACTCGACTCGCACGAACTGGCTGCCAAGGAGCAGGGCAGATTCGGCACATTCAGCATCTATCTCGTCGCCATCGCTTCCGATCAGGATCTGCCGGAAGTAGATTGGAGTCTGCTCGATGTACCGGACTATTCGATCACCACATTCATGAAGCTCAAGCACGAAATGTCGCTGCTCGCCAATTCAGTTGATGGAATGAAGGCCGAATACGACGAGGCGCTTGGATCGGCGTATCGAGAACTCGATTCTCTTCGTCGCTCGCTGCTTGTACGGATTGCATCGAAGATCGGTCTTGTAAAGAAGCCGACCGGGGACGGATCATGACCGAAATCTGTCCGCGGCTGATTGCGTTCTATCTGCCACAGTTCCATCCGATACCGGAGAACGATGCGTGGTGGGGTCCAGGTTTCACAGAATGGCGCAACGTTGCTCGAGGACGACCACTCTACAAGGGTCATCAGCAACCACGGCGACCAGCTGATCTTGGCTACTACGATCTGCGTCTTCAAGAGGTGCAGCAAGCCCAGGCCGATCTGGCATCGGAGCACGGAATCCACGGCTTCTGCTACTACCACTACTGGTTTGCAGGAACGCGACTGCTTGAAAGGCCTCTGGATACCGTTCTCTCGACAGGTCATCCGAAGCTGCCCTTCTGTGTCTGTTGGGCCAACGAGAACTGGACGAGACGATGGGACGGCCTTGAGGAAGAAGTCCTCATCGGACAACAGCACTCGCCAGAGATCGATCGCCGTTTCATTCTCGATCTCATGCCGACCCTGGCCGACGATCGCTACATCACGGTCGATGGCAAGCGATTGTTGATGATCTATCGTCCGACACGACTCGTGGATTGCCATCGTGCGACGGATACCTGGCGGGATGAAGTCCTGAAGGCCGGACTCGGGGATCTGCATCTCGTCATGGTGCAGCATGGTGACGACAATCCACTGCAGATGGGCTTCGATGCCGCCGTCGAGTTTCCGCCTCACGGCATCACGGTGTCCGACATCCAGCACAAGCTCGAAGGGCTCGACCCCGAGTTCCGTGGCGGCATCTATGACTATGGCGATGTGGCCGATCTGGCGACCGGTCGAGCCCGCCCGCATCATCCACTTCATCGAGGCGTGATGCTTGGCTGGGACAACACTGCTCGAAGAGGTGACTCTGCGACGATCTACCACGGTGCAACACCGGAGCGCTATCGACGCTGGCTTCAGGACATGCTCCATGATGCACGTGAGAACGGCGGACCGGATGAAGTCGTATTCATCAACGCATGGAACGAATGGGCTGAGGGCACCTATCTCGAACCGGATCAGACTCATGGTCACCAGTGGCTTGAAGCCACGCGCGATGCCGTCGAATCACTTGGTGGCGGGGGCGATCGAATCAGTTCTTCCGAGACCGTCGTCGCGACGGCGTTGGACCCCACGACCGAGGATGTCAACAGACTCCTGAAGTTGCGCAGACGTGCCAGGACACGACAGAGAATGCAGACGTTGATGATTCGCTCGGGCAACTTCATGCGACGGCCCGACAAGATCGCCAAGATCAAGAAGCATCTGTCCGCCGTGATCAGGAACAGCTGTCGCAAGATTCTTCCGAGTCGAACCGCAGGCAAGGCCTCGATGGAACCCCTCTGGCGATCGGTTTCCGGAAGTCGTTCATCCGGCCATCATCCGGTCATGTTCGTCGGCCATGACTCACATCTGGCGGGATCGCAGATGCTTCTGCTCGAGATGCTTCGGATGGCGAAGGATTCCAGCCTGATCAATCCGAGTCTTCTGCTGCTCGGTGAAGGGGTTCTGGAACCGAAGTACCAGAAGCTCGCGAACACGTGCAACATCGTTCCGATGCTCGAGGCCGGCATGCAGCCGCATGATGCCATCGAATCAGCCATCCGTTCAGCCCCCAGCAGGCCTGAAGTCGCCATCTGCAGCACGGTTGCCTGTGCTGGTGCAGCTCAGGTGTTCCGCTCACTGGATATTCCTGTCGTTCATCTCATCAACGAACTGCCGACCACGATCAAGTCGAACGGCTGGGAGGAACTCGTCGTCGACATCGGATCTTCCGTCCGTCGGATGGTCTTCGTTTCACGTTTCAGTCAACAGGCCTTCATCGACCAGTTTGGACTCGACGAAAGTCGCTGCGCAATTGTCCATCCAGGCTGGCTCGGCAATGGCCAACTGCAGACGGATCGTGATCGACTGAGGAACCGGATCAGAAAGGAACTGTCCCTTCCGCAGGATGCCCTGATCATCCTGGGCTGTGGCCAGATCCATCCTCGCAAGGGTGTCGATCTCTTCGTACAGACTGCTGCAGGGGTTCTGTCCCAGGCCGGAACGGAGTCCGTGCATTTCGTCTGGATCGGTGATGGAACCGTCGACGACACCCGCTGGATCGTCCATGACATCGATGCACTGCCATGCAGGGACCGGATTCATCTGGTGTCGTCGAAGCCGGATATCCAGCCGTACTTCGAAGCTTCGGACATCTATGTCCTGTCATCACGTGAAGATCCCTATCCAATCGTCTGCGTCCAGGCCATGGCTGCAGGCTTGCCTGTCATCGCCTTCGACGATGTCGGTGGCGCACCGGAAGCATTGGTTGATGGAACCGGTGTGGTCGTGCCGTTTCTGGATACGGGCGCCATGGCCCAATCCATTCTCGATCTGGTCAGGGACGATGCCGCCAGAGCACGGATGGGCCAGGCTGCCAGACAGCGTGCCGAGGCAGGATGCAGTTCACGCCATCACTTCGACGGCATTCTGGATGTTGTCGCGACCACGTGCGGGGTTCAGCTACGAGAGTCCTCGGGCCAGTAGCCACTTCACATAGTGATCCATTGAGTAGCGTTCCTGGACGATCTGCCGTGCACGTTCGCCGAGATCCCTGCAGCTTTTGGGGTCCGACGTCCACTCCTGAACCAGAGTGGCCATGCCGTCTACGTCGCCGAATGGAACGACGGCACCACCTCCGGCATCCAGCATGGATGGTGTTCCGCCAGAGTCCTCGAAACAGACCACCGGCATGCCGCAGGCCATGGCTTCGTGAACGACACACGGGAATGGATCTTCCCGTGACGTCAGCAGATAGAGGTCGCTTCCCCTGAAGGCTTCTTCGGTGTCTTCGACTTCTCCAACGAAGTGAAAGCGATCCGAGATCCCGGCTCTGGCGACATCCCTTGGGCACCAGAAGGTCGGATCGAGATAGGTCTCGGCACCACTTCCGATCCATGCGAAGTGAACCCGTGGGTCCACGCCATTGCGAAGCGCAGCAAGGGCGGTCAGCAGGAAGAGTTCAGGACCCTTGCGAAGTTCGAGACTGCCACAGCCGAGGACGATGATGGCGTCGTCATCCAACCCGAGTCTTCGACGGAAGCTCGATCTGGCATCGTCGTTGCGACCATCGAGGAAGTCCTCTCGAATCAGACCCTGCGGCTGGACGACACCATGATCCTCGGGCAGTTCGGCCCATCGGCAGGCGACCGCCTTCATGGCATCGCACGGGTACACGATCAGATCAGCACTGTCCGCGACCAGCCTGTAGTCGTTCTTCGATGAGTTGGTCGCGAAGTCATGCACCAGCGAGATGGTCGGCCAGCCGAACGCACGGATCCATCGAGCGAAGTACCAGGTCGGCGCCGTGTTGCAGATCGCCATCCGCTGTGGAGCCTGTTCGAGCCGACTCATCAGTTTCCGGCCGTATGCCGAAGGCGCGCCCCAGGGATTCAGGCGGTTTCCATTGATGATCCATGCATGCTCGGCGAAGTCGTCAAGCAGTGGACCGGGGTTGGCATAGACCACGGCACACTGGACATCATGATCCCGATTCAGTCGTCGGACGACGTCCAATGCCAGGAGAGGTCCGCCGGTGCGGGATGCTGCGTGCGTCACGATCATCGCAACAGGGCGCTCGGGATCGACCGTGATGTCGGCGGGATCCGTCGATGGGCCGGGCGATTGGACAGGAGGCGGCGTTTGACCGGCAACCTTCCGTGCCATGTTGAGGACAGGTGAGGGCGCGACGCGTTTGATCAGTTTCTTGAGCGACGAGGAGGCTGGAACGGGCTCGTTCACATCACCGGATGGTGCGGATGAAGAGAGATCCATGCCGTCAGTGGTCGGTGTGGGTCGTTCCATGAGTTCGAGTTCTCGCATTCGCGGATCATCCAGTCCAGTCCGGTGACCAGGTCGGGCGACCTGCGCTTCTCCATCGAAGATGCGAGAAGACATGTTCGGGTCCGGGTTCAGAGGAGGCAATACGGAGGGGTCGATGTTCTCGATGATCGGACGATCACTGAAGTGCGGTCGAATCGAACGACAGAACCAGGGCCAGTAGCGTGGCCAGTTGGACGGCAGGGGCGCCTCGGAATTGGGTGATGCTCCTGCGCAGGACAACGATAGAAATCGGTGAAGACCATCACGTCCCTCCTTGGCCATCAGGTGCTGGACACGTCCCGTCGTGTTCTGGGGATGTACGCGATAGCGCATGAGAACCTCGGGAACGAAGACAGGCTCGGTGTGGAAGGTGGATCGCAGCAGGAAATCCCAGTCATGGGAGAGCTGGTGTTCGCTGAAGCCACCAAGTTTGTCGTAGAGACTTCGGCTGAAGACGAAGTTGCCACTCGTGACCGCCGGATTGTTTCTGAGAAGTGCGAATCCGACTGTGGGGCAGGCGGCGGCACTGGCCAGCACGTCCTGATACCAACCGAATTCGGGAGCATCCGCTTCAAGAGGGCGATCATGTTCGTCGATCATCTCAACAAGCGTGAATGCAAGACAGTCTCGATCATCAGACAGGGCCGGTGCCATCCGCTCGAATCGACCGGGGAGAAAGGCATCATCCGAATTGAGGATGGCGAGGAACGTTCCCCGTGAATGTTCGATTCCGCGCATGATGGCAGCGTGGGCGCCACGGTTTTCCTGTTCGATCAGGATCGTGCGCTGAAGTGGACTGTCCTTGAGACAGTTCCGGATGACCTTGAGACTGTCATCCGGCGACCCGTCATCGACGATGACCAGTTCGATGTCCAGCCCATTCGTGGCCTGGGCGAAGACGGACTGGATGGCAGCCTCGATGTACCGGGCATGGTTGTAGGACGGGATGACCACTGAAATCCGCATGACCTGTGGAAGTATAAGTCGCCTTGACTCGTGCTTCAGTCGTTGTCGGAATCCAGTGCCTGGACAAGCACTTCAGGGAAGCGTTCATTGGCAATCGTGGCAAGCATGACCTCGCAGAACTTGCGTTCACCCGTTTCGAAGATCACGGTATCGGCCCGAGCAACGGCTTCCGCAAGCAATGTGATCTGCCGCGCATCGTTGGCATGGACCGAGATCAGATGTTCGAAGTATTCATGTCCGACGGATCCGGCATGATCCCAGAACGAATCCCGGACGATGAGCGTCGTTCCCTCGATCAGGCGACCCGGTTCACCCTGCTTTCGCGTGACGACGGCCGGCAGGGATCTGGCCTGATTGTCCAGAACCATGTCCGTGGTACCGGGTCGCTTCGCCGAGTAGTAGAGAAGATCACGTTCAACCGATGATCCGGAGAGACGGTCGAGATCCAGATTGGCCTTCACGGTCTTGAGCAGCGTGACTTCATCCGGGTCGTACAGTCCCGGCTGGAGTGTCTCGACCAGTGCTTCGACGAAGACCTCTGCGCCATTCCAGGTCCAGTGCGTATCCGTCGGGTAGTACAGGGGTGTCCGCTCCGGATCCAGAAGCCTTGCTTCCATGGCGGGTGTGATGTCCATGAACCAGTCGCCTTGTGACGCCAGTTCCGCTCGCATCGACGTTGTGCGTTCCTGGGCGACGTCATGTTCAGCAAGGATCCAGTCCGGCAGGTGTGCGTGGTGAATGGAGGCCTTGTTCGGCACGAGTGACAGCACGAAACGAATGCCACGGGATTCGAGCAGGTCGGCAACGACAGACAGTCTCGAGACGATCTGTGACCGTTCGTCTTCTGGACAGTGCGGATCAAAGGACGTGGCGACGAACAACCAGTCGTCATTGCCGAAGACCACCTTGTGAAACGGATTGGGGATGAGACCTTGTCGTGCCAGACTGGACCGGAAGCCGACCAGCCTGTTTCTGAGCGGCATGCGATCCTCGAATGCTGCCGAGATTCCCTGGAAGGTCTCTTGTCGCCATGCCGTGTCCCAGCTCGGTGTGGGATACGGCATCAGTGATCTGGCTTCCAGTGCGGTGTTCCCCGTCCACCCGAACAGAACAAGGGGCGCTGGAATGAGAATCATCAACCAGAAGAGCAGCATAAAGATGGAACGTTCGATCTTCATCATCAGAACTGGAAGTAAATGAATGGACTGAAGGTACCACTGATGATCAGCATCAGGGTCCATGGGAAGACGATCAGAAGGAGTCCGGCTCGGGCCAGACGAGCAGATCGTGAATTCGAGCGCGTGATCCAGAGGCCTCCGTAGAAATCGTGAGGAAGAAAGACAGTCAGGCCGCCCAAGATCATGAGAATGACGTTTTCAGGCGCCAGCCAGGGTCCCAGGGCGCCTGTGCCGTGGAACTCGAAATCAAAGAGCCTGGCGTAATACTGCAGTGCGGAGGCGACCGTCGGACACATGAAGATCGGCCAACCCATCATCAACATGAAGACGGTGATGATCCGTCTCCTCAGGGGACTGCTGACGGCTTCGGGATCGGTGAAGTTCCGTTTCGTCAGTCGTTCCCAGATCATGAGCAGGGCGTTGTAGGCACCCCAGATCAAGAAGGTCCATCCGGCACCATGCCAGATGCCGACGAGCACGAAGAGGACGGCGAGATTGAAGACCACCTTCGCCGTGGATCCTTTGGAGCCACCCATCGGGAAGAACAGATAATCCCTGAACCATGTCGAGAGCGTGATGTGCCACCGTCTCCAGAAGTCCGTGAAGGACAGCGAGGCGTAGGGCCTTCGGAAGTTCTCCGGGAGTTTGAAGCCGAACATGCGACCCAGGCCGATGGCCATGTCGCTGTAGCCGGAGAAGTCGAAGTAGAGCTGTACGGTGAAAGCGAACAGGCCGATCCACGCGGCTTCGGTGGTGAGATCCTCGATCGGAATGTCGAATGCCCGCACCTGGATGGCACCGGCGGCATCTGCGATGACGACTTTCTTGGCGAGTCCCCAGGCGAATCGGATGGTGCCTTCGCAGAAGTCGTCCCATCGTTCCGAACGTCGTCTGATCTGACGATCGATTTCATGGAACCGGACGATCGGTCCCGCGATCAACTGTGGGAAGAAGGAGACATACAGCGCGAAGTCGATGGGATTCCGCATCGCGTTTGCCTTGCCACGGGCAACATCGATCACGTAGCTCATCGACTGGAACGTGTAGAAGGAGATCCCGATCGGCAGGACGATGTGGGACCAGGCCAGTTCCGCCGTACCCAGATACCCGCCGAACTGGTTGAGCGCATCCACGAAGAAGTTGGCGTATTTGAACCACCCCAGAATCACCAGACTCGTGATGATGGAGATGGTGATGCAGATCCCGGCGAGCAGTCTGTTGCCACGTTCATGCGCGGTCTGGACCACGAAGCCAACGATGTAGTTGGTCACGATGGCGGCCAGCAGCAGGAGAACGAAGACACCCGCACCCCACAGGTAGAAGAGCAGGCTGGCGATCAGCAGAATCGCATTTCTGGCTGGTCTGGGTGCCACGTGATAGAGCACCACGACCAGTGGCAGAAAGAAGAACAGGAATGTGATCGAAGAGAAGACCATTGCGCTGCTTGCGATCGGTCCAGGAAAGCGGTCGACAGGGTACTCGGAGGGTGAGAGTCATGTGCATTTTGTTCCCACAAACCCGCCAGCGGCTACCATGAGGCCATGTCGATGGTTCTTGCGATACAGCCAACGGACCTCTCGAGGCTCGGACAAGTCAGCGTTGTCGGGGGAGCCGGTTTCATCGGTCTCAACCTCTGCAGGCACCTGGCCCGCTCCGGGGCGTCGGTGACGGCCATCGATCCCAATCCACTGAGACGGGAAGCCATCGAGGGCTTCGACATCCGGCACGAGCGGTCTCTGACCAGACAAGCTGTCGAGGGTTCATCCGTCGTCTTCCATGTGGCGGGTTCGACCGAGCCGGCTTCTTCCAACATTCATCTCCGTGAGGACATGGCTGGGACCGTTGGTCTCACTCTGGATGTTCTCGAGGTGACCCGATCGGCCGAAGTGCCACAGGTGGTTCACGTGTCCAGCGGGGGGACGGTCTACGGGCCCAAGGCACCGACGCCGACACCCGAATCGGCTCCGACCGACCCGGTGTGCGCCTATGGCATCTCGAAGCTCGCTGCAGAGGGGCATCTCCAACTGGCTGAGCGGCTTCATGGAATCCGCGCGTTCAACCTCCGCGTTGCGAATCCCTATGGACCCTGGCAGGATCCGCGTCGCGGACAGGGCGCCGTCAATGCCTTCCTGCACCGTGCCATGAATGATGAACCCATCGAGCTCTGGGGCAACGGTGACATCATCCGTGACTTCCTTCACATCAACGATGTCGTGAGTGCCTTGTGTCTGGTGCCGCTGTATGAAGGTGATCAACGCATCTTCAACATCGGATCGGGCGGCGGTCTGTCGATTGCCCAGTTGATCAAGGACATCGAGTCGCTGATGGGGCGGCCCGTCCGGATCGATCGTCGACCGGGACGCGACGTCGATGTCCCATGCAGTGTGCTCGATATCAATCTTGCACGTCGCGAACTGGGTTGGCGTCCCATGGTCCAATGGCAGGAAGGTCTGGAAGATTCACTGACGTGGATGAAGCAATACGTTCCTGCCGAAGCCGAGACGAGATGAGTGCCATGATTGACGGGGAACCGGTCGAGCTGTCCGTCGCCCTGTGCACATGCCATGGGGAGGCGTGGCTGGAAGCCCAGCTGGACTCCATTCTGTCGCAGACCCTGCAGCCTTCCGAGCTGATCGTCGGAGATGATGCTTCGAAGGACGGTACGTTTGGAATTCTTCAGGCATTCTCGAAGCGCGCACCCTTTCCGGTTCACATCGCTCGACACGAGCCAGCGCTCGGGGTGGTCGACAACTTCGAAGTGACCCTTTCAAGAGCTCGTGGACAGTACATCGCGCTCTGCGATCAGGATGACCTCTGGTTGCCTGACCGTCTTGAGCGAAGTGTTTCGAAGGTTCGGCAGGCGGAAGGAGACGGGTCGAAACCGGTGCTGGTTCACAGCGACCTTGTTCTGATCGACGCCGATGGCCGGGACATGGGCGAGAAGTTCATGGAGATGAGAGGACTCGACGGTCATCCCGCAAATCCACTGTGCGTTCTTCTCCGTCACAATCTGGTCACGGGTTGCACGGTTACCTGCAACCGAGCGTTGCTGGAGGTGGCTCGTCCGTTTCCAGAGCGACTCGTCATGCATGACTGGTGGCTGGCACTGGTGGCGGCGACCACTGGCGAAATCCATTTCATGGACGAACCGACCGTGCGCTACCGGCAGCATGGGAACAACCAGGTCGGCGCGTCTCGATTCATCAGCCGCTCCGGATTTCTTCGTGCCTTGCCCAGCGCGTCTTCCCGACGGGCGTTGGCAGACGTCTTCCGACAGGATCTGGAATTGGGCTCGCGTTTCCGCGATCGGTTGCCGGATCCGGTTCTCGAGTTCATCGATGCCATTCCCTCGGGCGGCCGTCGGCTGCGGAAGGCTGCGGTCGGTGCGGGCATTCAGCCTCAGGGCTGGGCCCGACGAATCCGTTTCTTTCTGGAAACCTTCACTGGCGGTTATCGACGATATCTGTGATCACGCTGTTCCGCGGACGGGCTTCCGCGTCACCATGACCTCCAGATAGTCGGCACTCAGACCCCGGGACACGTCGTCCAGCAGAACGATCGTGGTATCGAGCCCGCAGGCATCTCGGATGCGGTCGACGATGTCATAGCCATAGTGCCAGGTCACCAGCGATCCTTCATTCCGATCCATCGGATTGCGATGGTATTCGGGTTCACGCAGATGCTCGATGGTTCCGTCTTCCTGTCGTCTTGCGCACTGCTCGGTCAATCCACGTCCGTTGACAAGCGGTGTCGTGAAGATGTGCGCTCCACCGGGCTTCAGGGTCCTGGCGATTTCACTGAATGCGGAGTCGATATCGAAGATGTGCTCGAAGACATCCTGCGTGATGACGAGATCGAAGCGTTCGTCGGCAAAGGTCTGATGCTCCAGATCCTCGCTTCTCCATTGATTGGTGGGGTCCATCTCACCCCAAGGAGTCGATGGATCGTATTGTGATGCGCAGTAGTCCACGCACTCGCTGGCCAGTCGGGCCGAGGCTGCACGATCTTCCGGGGAGGATTCATGGACACTCGACCGGTTCCAGTCCGGATACCAGTCCTGGATGACCTGCATCAGCGCACGTTCACGTGGAATGCTCCTGCATCTGGAACAGAACAGGCCATCTCGGTACCACGCATGGGTCGCCTTGAACGTGACCTCCGATTCGCAGATCGGACAGGTCCCGCGTCCACGGTAGACAGGACGAACTTCGCGGAAGGCTCGAACCATTGCGGCTCGAGGGTTCCTGATCGCGGTCTTCATGCGTCTGAACTGCCGTCCCATGTCAGTGATCCGACCCCGATGACCCTGCTGTTCTCGCCGCGGACTGTCGTCGTGCTTCCTTCAGCCAGCCACGACTGAAGTTCCTGCTGGCATCGGATCTTCTCAACGACGGGCTTCGCAGAATCTTCGGCCAGGCCTCGAGTCGACCACGCACGAATGGCAACAGACAGCCATGACGAACCGCCTGGATGGCCAGCATGGCGGTCAGCACACAGCGTTGGGGGACCGCAGACCACCATCGCCTCAGCGGCACACCGGTCCAGAAGAGCAGAGTGGAGTTTCGACTGACGAAGTAGGCTCGCCGTGCAGGAATCTTGTTGTAGGTGAGTGAGATCCGATGTCGGACTCTGGCGTCGGGAACATGAGTACATCGGTAGCCGTGCTTGTGCAGTCGGAAGCCGAGCTCGGTGTCCTCGTAATAGCACTCGAGGTCTTCTCTGAAGAGACCACCGCACTGTTCAATCACATCGGCCCGCGCGAGCATGGCGCAGCCTGTGGGACCAAAGGTGTCCTCGATCTTCGAATAACGGGTGGCCGGTTCGAGATGGCCTCGTCTGAATCCCCAGCCACATGAGGCATAGGACTGTCCTGCAGAATCCAGAAGATCCGGTTGATCCCAGCAGATGACTGACGGCACCACACAGCCGCGGAGCGGGTCGGCGTCCAGAACCTCTCGACATCGCTTGAGCCAACCCGGTTCGACCACGGTGTCCGCATTGAGTACGCCGACATAGGTTCGGTTCTCGTCGCGGTTCCGCCACCCTTCACAGCAGGCCCGTGCAAAGCCACCATTGATCTTCCGTCGTATGAGCCTCACACCCGGCAATCGCGCTTCCTGGATGCGGTCGGGCGTGTCGTCTCCACTTGCATCGTCCACGACGATGACATCGAGCCCCTCGGCCATGGGATCCGAGAGAACGCTTTGAAGACATTGCAGAACAACGTCCGCGTCCCGGAAGACGGGAATGATCAAGCTGATCTCACTGGCGGGTCGTTGCATGGGGCGGGGTCTCCCGTCCTCTCGGCCCGTGCGTGCCGGAAGCGTCAAGCCTGCCGTTCGGCGTACCAGGATTCCTCGTGCGACTGGAAGTGTTCGCCACGTTTGATCTTTCGCCACCAATCCTCATTCTCGAGGTACCAGCGGCAGGTTGCAGCCAGCCCGTCCTCGAATGTCCACTTCCGCTCCCAACCCAGTGATTCGGCGGCGGCTGGATCGACGGCGTATCGGTAGTCGTGTCCCGGTCTGTCCGGTACGAACTCGATCAGGGACTCCGGCTTGTCGAGATTGTTCAGGACGCCCTGGGCAACTTCACAACCGGTGACTTCAAGACGCGCACCGAGGTTGTAGGCGAGTCCGGTTTCACCCTTGTGGAGCACGATGTCGATGCCGTTGGCATGATCCTCGGCATGCATGTAGTCGCGAACGGCATCACCCTTTCCGTAGAGGGGCAGTGGCTTGTCGTCCACCGCATTCGTGATGAACAGTGGAATGATCTTTTCCGGGAACTGGTAGGGACCGTAGGTATTGGATCCTCTGGTCACGACCACGTTCAGGCCGAAGGAGATCCCGTAGGCGAACACGAGATGCTCTGCCGCGCTCTTCGATGCGGCATACGGGCTCCGGGGCTTGAAGACATCGGACTCGAGCGAATGGTGATCCGTGCCGACCAGGTCTCCATACACCTCATCCGTCGAAACATGCAGGAAGCGGGAAATTCCAAGTCGCTTCGCCGTGTCCAGCAGGACATAGGTGCCTTCGACATTGGTCTTCACGAATGGTCGGCCGTCGACGAGGCTTCGATCCACATGACTCTCAGCGGCGAAGTTCACCACGGCGTCGCATCCGGCCATGGCCTGTTCGACGGTTTCGGTATCCGCGATATCACCTCGTACGAATTCGATCCGATCCTCGAGACCCGTGAGATTCTCCGGGTTCCCCGCATAGGTCAGCGCGTCATAGACCACGATCTTCCGATCAGGGTCCTTTTCACAGACCATTCGTACATAGTTCGACCCGATGAAACCGGCGCCGCCGGTCACCATCACCTTTCGGTACTTGGACACGATGTGAGCTCCCGTTACTGGCCCAGTGGAATCGTGCCATTCTAGCCAAATGGGTCGTTTCGTGCGGTTTCTGGTCAGTTGCCGGGCTGCTGGGTAGCATTCGAGCCGCCGGGAGCCGGATCCTCCCGCTTGGGGACACCATGGGAAGTCCGATGAGCCAGATGACTCGCCGAAACTCCGCTGACGCTCCGATCAGCGATCTGTCTCCGCTGCAGCCGCTTCTGTCGCCATGGCGTCATCGGGATCTTGTCCTGCGGCTGGGAAAACGAGACATCGAATCCCGCTACAGAGGTTCCGTGCTGGGACTGATCTGGGCCATCGTGCAACCACTCGTCCTGCTGGCGGTCTACACCTTCGTCTTCGGCATCGTGTTCAAGATGCGGGCGACGAAGATCGGTCTCGAGGACAGTGCCGCCCAGGTCGATGAAGCAAGCTTCGCGATGTCGCTCTTCGCTGGACTGATTCTCTACAACCTCTTCAGTGACTGTGTCGGCAAGGCGCCGAGCATTCTTCGCGAGAACGTCACGTTCGTGAAGAAGATCATCTTTCCACTCGAGATCCTGCCCTGGTCCACCATGGTCATGGCGATCTTCAATGCGATCGTGGCGACGCTGGTGTTCGCGGTGTTCTACGCCTTCATCGAAGGTACGCCACCGTTGACCATTCTGCTCGTCCCGATCGTCGTTCTGCCGGTCATCATCATGATCCTGGGACTGAGCTGGATCCTGATGTCGATCGGGCTGTATGTGCAGGACACTCAGCAGGTCGTCGGACTGGTGCTGATGATCGCGTTGTTCACCTGTCCCATCTTCTATCCATTGTGGATGGTTCCGGATCCCTGGCAGAACTGGTTGTATCTCAACCCGTTGACGGTTGCGATCGAGATGGTCCGGCAGGTCACCTTCGCCGGAACGCTCCCGGATGTCTGGGCATGGTTGATCTACCTTGGTGCTGCGTTGCTGGTCGCGTGGATCGGCTGGATCTGGTTCAGCATCACCCGTCGGGGATTCGCCGATGCCGTCTGAACAGCCAGCCATCTCCGCACGCGGGCTTTCCAAGGCCTACCGCCTCTTCGATCGCGGGCATCATCGCATTCTGCAGCAGCTGCCCTTTGGATTGGGTCGACGGTTCTATCGAGAACATCACGCGCTTCAGGCATTGGACATCGATGTCATGAAGGGGGAGTCCGTTGCCGTCATCGGTCGCAATGGCTCCGGAAAATCGACCTTTCTCCAGCTGCTCTGTGGCACGAGTACGCCGAGTACCGGCTGGATCGAGACCCATGGAAGAATCGCACCGCTGCTTGAACTGGGTGCGGGGTTCGCCCCGGAGTTCACTGGTCGCGAGAATGTCCGACTGGCCGCTTCGATTCTCGGCATCTCAAGACGCGCACTCGAGGATCGGATCGATGACATCATCGAATTCGCCGATCTGCCGGATGGCTTCATCGATCAACCGGTGAAGCGGTATTCCAGCGGCATGTATGCACGACTTGCATTTGCGGTTGCGATCCATGTGGATGCCGACATTCTCGTGGTCGATGAGATCCTGGCGGTCGGTGATGGCGCTTTCGTGCAGAAGTGCATGCGAGCCATCCGCGAGTTCAAGAAGACGGGCACCCTGTTCTTCGTATCCCACGACACTCCGGCGGTTCTGGGTCTCTGCGAACGGGCCATCTGGCTGGACAAGGGTCGTCTGATGTCCTCTGGTCCAGCCAAGGATGTCGTCCTCGAGTACGAAGCCAGTCTCAAGCAGCGTTCCGTCGGCAACGCCGGATTCGAAGTCAAGACTCGCAGCGCGCAGGATCCGATCACGGATCCGCGCAGCGAAAGGATCCGTGAACATGCCGCTTCCGGACAGGAAGCGATTGCGATCTTCGATCCTGCTGCTGCAAGCTTCGGTGAAGGCGGCGCCGAGATCCAACGTGTCCGTTTCCTCGACCACACTCGTCAGGAACTCGACGTCCTGTTTGGTGGTGAGGTTCTGGAACTGGAAATCTGCGGACTGGTCAAAGGTGAGATTCCGTCACCAATCATCGGTTTCTATGTCCAGGACCGGCTCGGCCAGGTGCTCTTCGCGGACAACACGGCTTTCGGGACGACCAAGGTGAGCGCACCTCTTGTCCCGGGAGGCGGTTTCCGTGCAGGGTTCCGTTTCCAGATGCCCTGGCTGCCAGCCGGGGAGTATTCCGTCGGTGTCGCGATCGCCAGCGGCCCCGTCGAGGACAGTGTGCCCCAGCACTGGATCGAATCCGCGATGACATTCCGCATTCACGGTTCGCATGTGGCCACGGGTCTCGTGGGTCTGCCGATGATGTCCGTCACGCTGGATCCCGTGTCCTCCGAAGACCGTGGGCAGGAGCAGCCATGACACCCATCTGCGAAGTCTGTGGCGGACGGGCGTTTCACTTTGAAACCGTGCTCTGGGATGAGCTGGTGGACGCGTGGGGCTTGTCGGACGAGGAGCGTCTGTACATTGATCGTCAGCAGGGTGAATGTTGTCGCGATTGTGGCGCCAACCTTCGATCGATCGCCCTCGCGGGCGCGATCCGGTCACATCTCGGAATGGAACACTGGCTGCAGGACGAGTTGGTTCGTCGACGTTGGCGGAAGCTGGACATTCTGGAGTTGAATGAAGCGGGCACGCTGTCACCGTTGTTGCAGAGTCATGCCGGGCATGTGCTCGGCTGCTATCCGGAAGTCGACATGCAGGCCATGCCGTACCCCGACGCCTCCTTCGATCTGGTCGTCCACAGTGACACGCTGGAGCATGTTCCTGATCCGATCAAGGCGTTGTCGGAATGCCGCCGTGTTCTGCGTCCCGGAGGCGCGTGCTGTTTCACCGTACCGATCGTCGTGGGGCGACTCGGTCGACGTCGCGATGGTCTACCACCGTCCTGGCATGGCGAGCCGTCGACGTCTCAGGACGACTGGCGAGTCCAGACCGAGTACGGCGCAGATGCCTGGTGCGAGGTCCTGCAGGCCGGGTTCAGCCGGGTCGGCTTGAACGCCGTGGCCTATCCATGTGCCATCGCCATGTCCGCAGTTCGTTGAATACGGTCGTGAAGGGCTGGCGATTCCGGGCGGATCAGGAGACACTGGTAGCCAGGAGGCCAGAGCTTTGACCATGCCCACGCCGGTAGACAAGAATGCGGAACTCCAGGCACGCATCGACGAGATGGGGCCCTGGTTCTATGACATGGAAATCGGGAACGGTCTGCGAACGACCTCCAAGGTTGCTGCAACGCATGACGACATTCATGTCACGCGAAGGGAGATGGTGTCCAGGGCCGTGCAGAGCCACTTCGGTGATCGACTCCAGGGTGTGAATGCGATGGATGTCGGTTGCCACGAGGGATACTTCAGCTTTCTGCTGCGGGAACTCGGCGTCCCCAAGATCCATGGCGTGGATCTTCGGCTCGAGAGCCTGAACAAGGCGAAGGCCCTCGCGGAGATCGCCGGTCATGATTCCATGACCTGGACGCACTGCAACTGCGAGGCGCTTGATCAGCATGTCCAGGATCAGTACGAACTGTGTCTCTGCGTCGGGCTGATCTATCACCTGGAGAACCCGATCAGATGCCTGAGGCAGATCGCAGACCGGTGCGGTGAGATGATCGTGGTGGAAACCCAGGTCTGCAATGAAATCCACGGCGAGACGGAATGGGGCCGTCAGGAATGCAGAATGCCTTACCAGGGCGGGTTCGCCCTGATCGATGAGACCTGCTTCGATGACAACCCCGAGACGGGGGCATCGCCTCTGGCGCTGTGTCCATCGCCAGCCGCCCTGGAGACGGTTCTGAAGGCTTTGGGATTCGACCGGGTCGAGACCATTGCACCCCCGGAATCCGGAAATGAGCAGATGTTGCGTGGCAAGCGGGTCGTGGTGGCGGGTTATCGCTCCCAGGGCCATCAATCTGGCTAAAAAAATGTCGAATGTCGGCCATATGGGCCTAAGTGCCTGTCTTCATTGGTCTTAGACGGATTTCTGCCTCAATTCCGCCTGAATCGCCTTCAGGGCCTTCAAATAGGACAATTCCTGATGATGTCGGCACACGATCTGTCATCTGTCCTTCTATGGGGTGCTTGAAGGCCGTTCATGGCCCTCAGGTTCTCGGACTTCAAGGTCGGGGCGATCCCGCCCAGTTTGACAGCAGGTCCACGATCCTTACAATTCGCGACAATTGCCGGGCCCCCGGTATGTGGTCTTTTTGGATGGCGAAGCTGCCATCCGCCGATAGCGGGGACTCCGGTACGTACGGAACCAGTTTGTCTTTTTTGCTGTTGGTGAGAGGGCCGGCAGCGTTCATGAATCTCTAGAGATGGGCGTGCCAAGGCAATGAGACGCCGAGGCCAAACAGGAGTTAGGAAATGAATTCATTGAAGAAAACCGGCATCGCAGTGATGGCCGGTGGTCTCGTGGGCGGATTCGCCACCGTGGCCCTCGGAGCCAATGAGCTCTATGGCGTTGGTGATATGGGTAATTTCAATACCCCAATGCCTGACGGCAACGCAGACTGCGTCATCATCAACACGGACTACAACACCATTGACATCCTTTACATGGACAACAATGGTCTGAACTCCCAGGACACTTCCGGTGAGCTGGTTGACATCACAGTCGATACCGCAGGTGAGGGTTATGGCCAGAATGTCAACGGCACTCAGGCCATCCTGAAGTTCATTGCCAATGAAAGCCCACTGGCTGCATTGGATGACCGTGTCTACGCTCCAGGCTGGTACGTCTGGGCCAATGTCAACAACAACAACACCGGCGGCACCGGCGGTACTGGTTACTACCAGCTCGACGGACCTGCTGGCGGCTACTTCTATGCAGGTAGCGGTCGTGTTTACGGCACCAACCGTAGTGCCAACTACTACAGCCGTGAATCCATCGGCATGATCAACATCACCAATGGTGGTACCGGTTATGTAGTCGGCAACAATGACTCGGCTCTTCCGATGACCGGCATTAACGCTCAGAACTACAACACGGCAACCGCTCTTCAGATCAGCGTCACCAACTCGAACGCTGGTTCGATCGGTAGCTTCGGTTTCCCAACCGCAGTCAACAATGGTGCTGCATTCGATCCTTCATCCGATGCACCTCGTGACTTCCTCGCTGCTCCGACTGCAGGCCTGCAGCCAGGCGGCGCACTCGCAAATGGTGCTGGTATCGGTTGCTCCGCATTCGATATCGTCAACTCCACCAATGCAACCATGTGGATCTTCAATGACAATGGTTCTGGTGCGAAGACAAGCTCCCAGGCATACGGCAACTACCGTCTGTACCTCGGCCACACTCCTCCGCAGGCCAACGGCACTGCTATCGAGGCAGCTGGTTGGGATCTGGCAAATGCTGCTGGTGAAGTCTG
>MDSW01027439.1_pt1 | contig 18697 bp, 21 predicted proteins | sample 811171 | NCBI WGS metagenome assembly MDSW01 (sample SAMN05326641, study PRJNA326480) | marine metagenome | isolation source: seawater | place: Atlantic Ocean: North West | collected 2012 | reverse complement strand
TTGGATGCCAAACTGGTCGCACTTGAATTTTATTATCAAAAAAAACTTTTAAAATTTTTTCTAAATATCGCTTATTGCTATTTTTTAATTTTAATAAATTTAACCAATTATTACTGACAGAATATTTTGGGTTTTTTAAAATTTTAAAATTATTTAAACTATTAATTCTTTTTAAATAATATTCGTGGATTTTTTTTTTCTTTAATAAAATCCTATTAAAAATTTTAAATTGAGCAACCCCAACAGAAGCAGAGATATTATTTAATTTAGCATTATACCCGATATCACCATGAATAAATCTTACAGGATCATCTTTAGCTTGGGTGGATAAATATGAAATTTTTTTAAAGTAATTTAAATTATTTGTAATTATTGCGCCACCAGCACCTGTAGTTAAAATTTTATTTGCATTAAATGATATACAACCAATATCGCCAATCGTACCAGAATGTTTCTTTTGGCCCCTAATAGACAAAAAACTACCTAAACTTTCAGATGCATCCTCTATTATTTTTATATTTCTATTTTTGCACAAAGAAATTAAGTCTCTAAAATCTACAACATTTCCAAATACGTGTACTATAATTATTGCACTTACTTTTCTATTTGTTTTCTTATTAATTGATCTACCATTTTTGAAAACAGTATTATTTAATATAAAATTTTTTACTTTAAAAACATCTATGTTTCCAAAAGGGTCACTATCCATAAAAATTGGATTGCAGTTGTTATACAGAACTACATTTATGGGTGATATAAATGTTATCGTAGGCACAATTATTTCGTCATGTGGTTTTACAAATATTGCTTTCAAACTTAAATCTAAGGCTGTCGTCCCAGAATTAAGAGCTACTGAATATTTTGATTTTGTGTATTTAATTAAATTATCTTCAAATTTTTTCACAAAATTTCCACCAGTGGAAACCCAGCCAGTTTTTAAGCAATTTGACACATTTTTTATCTCATCTGAAAAAAAATATGGCTCATGCAAAAGAATATTACTCATTTATGATTATAAAATACTTTACTATTAAATTTGTTTTTTTTGGATTTTTTCAAATAATTAATAATATTAGTTATTCCCTTTTTTAAAGAGATTGTTTTTTTTATTTTGAACTTCGAGATTTTAGAAAAATTTACACGGTAATTTCTTTTGTCGAAATGATCTTTTTCTACAAATTTATAATTTTTATTTTTTGGAAGCAACTTAGAAATAGAGGATATGATTTGTCTTTTTGTAAAGTTTTCCTCACTATATCCTGTATTAAAAATATATTTATTTTTTGTTAAATTTTTACTTTGGATTATTTTTCCGACAATCAATGAAAGATCAATTAAATTTAAATATGGCCTCCAAGTATCTGCATGATAAATCTCAAATTTTTCATTAAAATAAACTTTTTTAGCAAACTCGTTAATCGTTAAATCAAATCTCATTCTTGGTGAAACTCCATATAAAGTTGATATCCGCAGAATTATTTTTTGAATTTTGGAGTTATCTTTTAATAAATATTTTTCAAATTTTACCTTTGTTTTTGCATATAAAGAAAGTGGTTTTAAATCATCGGTTTCTTTTAAAAGTTTTGAGTTTTTACTTAAACCATAATTGCTGCATGTAGAAAAAAAGAAAAATTTTTTAATTTTATTTTTTTTTGTAATTTTGAAAAAATCTTTTGATGCAGTAAGATTTGTTTTTGTAGTTAATTTTTCGTTTACTTTACAAGCTGGGTCTCCAACAATGGCTGCGAGATGAAATACTATATCAAATTTTTTATTATTAAAAAAATTTTCTAATTTTTTTTTATTGAGAATATCTAAATTAAAAAAATGAAATTTATTACTATTAAATTTTTTCAATTGCTTGTTATCAAACATTATTTTATCAATTACGGTAACTTCATGCCCTTTTTTTAAAAGATATTCAGTTAATGTTGACCCAGCAAAACCTAATCCACCTGAAATTAAAATTTTCATATTTATTTTATTATTTGTGAATTGAGCATTATATTAAATTTACCATCTTTCAAAGAGACTAATTCAGTATAATCTCCACTTTGAACAATATTACCACTGTCTAAAACAATGATTTTATCTGCATTTTTTATTGTGGACAACCTATGAGCAATTATTAAAAAAGTAATTTCATTAGTTGAAGACATGATCTCAATTGTATTTTGAATTTCTATTTCTGTTAAACTATCAAGCGAACTCGTTGCCTCGTCCAAAATTAATACCTTTGGTTTTTTCAAAAATACTCTTGCCAAAGATAGTCTCTGTCTTTGTCCTCCAGATAATTGGACACCTCTTTCTCCAACTATTGTATCAAGCTTTTCTGGCATTTTCTTTACAAATTCATCGGCATTTGCTTGTTTTAAAGCATTCCAAATATCATCTTCCTTTATATCATAATCTGCCATCCAAGTTAGATTACGTTGAATTGTGTCGTTAAATAAAAAAATATCTTGAGAAACGTATCCAATATTTTTTCTAAAGGTTCCTATTTCTAGATCTAAAATATCATTATCATCAATCATAATTTTCCCTTTTTGAGGTGAAATTAATCCTATAATTAAGTCTGCAATAGTTGACTTTCCGCTACCTGACTCCCCAACCAAAGCTGTAATCTGATTTTTATTAATTTCAAAATTTAAATTTTTTAATACATTTTTTTCATTATCATACTGAAATGATATATTTTTAAAGCTGATACTATTATTTAAAGAAATAAATTTTTTATTTCCAAACTTTTCTTTAAGATCTTTTGCTTGTCTAATGATATTTTCCACCTGCTCATAACTTGGTAGAAAATTGCTAATATTTATTTGAACTCCTACAAGTGTATTCGATAATGATACAATTGAAATTAAGCTGTAAAATATTGCAGCTATTTCTGACAATTTAATTTCGGTATTGATAAAAAAACCAAAAACTGAAACAATTATTACTATGCCTAATGGTTGATAAAAAGCATTAAATACCTGCTGTAGCATTTGACTTCTTAAGGTTGCTTGAACATGATGGTCAAATTTATTGATATGTTTATCTTTAAACATCTTTTCTTTGCTATTTATTTTAATCAATTTTGAAGCTTGTAAGGTTTCAACAAAATTTGATATTAATCTGTTTGCGGTTTCAACATTAGCCTTGCCAAATTTAAAACTAAGAGGATTTCCAAATTTAATTACTAAGTAAGCAAGTGAAGCAAATAAAAAAATAATAATTATGGCAACCTTAAAATTTAAATAAATTGGTATTGAAATAAAGAATATTAATTGAATAAATGATGCAAAGGATCTTGCGATATGACCTATGGTTGTGCCTACGTTATCTATTTCTTTAACAAAAGTATTAATAATTTTTCCATAATTTGATTTTGAAAAAAAATTCCACTTTGAAAAAAGAATAGAGTCTAGTGCATCTAAATTAATTTGTTTAATAAATTCATATTTAATTTTTAATATAGAATAATTTATGAAACTTGTGATAACTCCCCTTAAAAGTTGACCAATAACGAAGATTAACCCAAGATTAAAAAAATTTGCCTGAATATTTAAATTTTTGAAAAAATTTAAAATGTACAGTGAAAATTTTGAAGGATTATTTAATTCTGGATCAAGTATATAATCAGCCAAAGGTATTAATGAAAATACTGATAGTGCAATAGTAACTAATTCAATACCCAATAGAATACACATAAAAATGAAATTTCTAGGTGATTTTAAAATAATAATTTTTAAAACTTTTGTTATGTTAGAAATCATCATTAATTTAAAAGTTCAGGGTTTTTTTTCAGAAAATTTGGGCTAAAAATTGCATCATAATTTTTATGTAAGTGGTTTAAATTGTTTATTTTAATTAATCTTTTATAATTTTCCCAAAATTTTAAATTTAATAGATTTTCTTCATCAGATTTAATGCCTTTATTTTCTAAGCTATCCAATACCTCCAATAAAAATTCATCTATTTCTATATCACTTAATTCCTCAAGAGTAACATTTTCAAGAAATCTTTCATTCGTAGGATCCCCGTAACTAAATATTTCACTTAACGTTAATTTTTTTCCTGTCTTTTTATTTTTGTGATGTTTTGTTACATGATAGTGATTTTTAAAAGTATAAAAACCTGAAACAGGTACTGATATCCATGCCATGGGTACTCTAGAAACATAACTACCAAGATCTACACCTGTGCCTGTAGTTGCTGTAAAAAAACTCTTTGTATGAAGATAAATATCCATTATATCTGACTTATGCGAACTATTAGCATAATCAATGATCATTGGATTAGATGTGTCAATTTTTTCTTTAACTATTTTTCCCATACGCAAAACTTTATAACCTCTTTTTGTTAAACTGTTTGAAACTTTATTAAATTTTTTTATATCCCAGTTTCTGTAGTTATGATAATTCCAGTCTCCTCGAGGATAAGTTTTTTTTAGATAAGCGTCATCTCTAACATTTAGGCAGATAAATTTTGATTTTTCAGTAAGTCCTAGATTCTTAAGACCTATATTAATTTTATCTATTTCATATTTACTATTGAATTTAAATGAATGATTAACTTTATACAAATATCCGTTTAAATCTCTGTCACCATGTGAGCCTAAGGTATTTATATTAAACTTTTTCAACTTTTTAAAATAATTAATAAAATTATAAAAAGGTTGAACTAGCAAATTGGGATATATTTTTATTTCTTTTTTATAGTGTTCTGAAAGGTACAGGTTGGAAACACTTACATTGTCAAATGAGATTATATCAATATATTTTTTTTTACGACTATCAAACATTTTTTTTTCTGCTAAATAAATTTCTGTATTAGCAATAAAATGACCTATTCTGCTTGACCTGATAATTCCAAACCTAAATATTACAAATCTACTTAATAAAAAAAAAAAAATAAATGAAGGTAATACTATAAATAATATAATTAATTTGTTCAAAATGATAGAACTAAGCACTCTTAATTTTCTTAAAAACTCTAAGACACCTAATCGTTTAATATCTAAATAATGCTTCTTAATTTTCATAAAATTATTACCATGATTTTGGAGGTAATTGAAAAAATTTCTCTTTTTTTATTTCGTCAAGATTATCAATAGTTTTATGTACATAAAAGCTATCAACTTTAAAATTTTTAACAAAAATATAATCATTTTTCAAAAGTATATTATTTAATTCAGGCGTAGGTCGTTCAACTGTTAAACTTAAAAATATATATTTTTTAAAGTTGAAGTTTTTGAGTATTTCTGTTTCTGCTCCCTCAACATCTAAACTAAAGTAGTCAATTACTCTTGGGGCATTATTTTCATCTAAAATTTTTTCAAGAGTCACTGTTTTTTTTGTTTTAATTTTGTGCTTTGAATTATCTAATAATTTTTTTCTCTTAGAAAAATTATTATCATATGTTTCACCGATTATTCCACCAGTTGGTCCCGCTTCTAAGAAGTCTACATTTTTTTCTCTCCCACTAACAACCTCATTAACACAAAGGCAATTTCTATTCTTCCTCAGTTTTTTAAAAAAAACATTATTTGCTTCAATTGCAATTCCATTCCAGTTAAAGAATTTTTCTAAAACGTAAGTGTTATTTTCCATTAGTCCATTTGTTGCAGCTAAATCTAAAAAATAACCCTTTTTTTTAAATTTGAAGATATCATTAACTACCCACTTGTCTTGATCTTTTGAACCAAAAAAATTTAAATACCCCATTTTTAAAAATAAAATTTTAGGTAATAGCATAACTATACTTTTTAGATAAAGCATTTTTCCGTACTGTTTCGGAAAATTAGTATACAGAAATTTCATTAATTAAATTAGATTGATTAATTCCTTTTCATCTCTTTGAAAAACCAAACTATTGCTCATTAAAAAATTTAAACTTTTTATATTTGGTTTATTTTTTGAGAAAGATAAATCTTCTCTTGCAAAATGAACTTCATAATTATTATTTATTAATTTTTTGAATAATTTGATATTAAATTTTCCTCCATATGAAAATTGCAATGCAGTAAAAAAAACAACTCCATTAAGTCCTGGAGTTTCATTCAATTTTATAAAGATCCATGGTTGACTCTTTACAGTTCTAAATTCTTCTGACGCATATGCAGTTATTAATCCACACTCTTTTTCAGCTTTTTTTTTAATAATTAAATGTTGTTCAGATAAAGGAGACGGAATTAAAGCATCAACACATGAATAAAATGTTTTCACTCTAGACCCTCATCTTTTATTTTGTTTAAAGCAAGCTTCGTTAGCTCGGACACTTTATATAGTCGAAAAAAATGTAAAGGAAATTTTTTACCCGATGGAGAAAACAATGCTTTAAATCTTATATTTAAAGAAAATCTTGTTTCATTGGTATTATTTGTGTCAGAGCCATGATAAATATATGGTAAAAAAAACAAAGCCTGGCCAAATTTTACATTTGGATAATTTTTTTTATCCTTGAATTTATTTAAAAAACTATCCCAATCATCTGGATTTTTTTCAAGTTCATCTAGTGCATTTTTGGTTGATGTCATATCAATTGTATACATTGATTTCGTATCCTTACAATCAACTAAAGGTATCCACAATACTAATTCAAAATATGAATTAGGAGGTGCATCTCTATGTGGTATAGTAGGGTTCAGATCCTTTGGTGCTTGAATGACAAGATTTATTGTTTTTTGAACAAGCAAATCTTTTCCAAGCATTTCCTCTATTTCTTTTGCAAAAGACTCAAATATTAAATCAACCAATGAATTATCACTTGATATTTTTTGTATAACATTAACCTTTTTTTGATTTAGGTCAGTGTCCGATAATTCACTTAATATTTTATGAAAATTATTTAAACCTATTTCTGGATTTTGTTCATTATAATTAAATTCCTCTGTGATAATTTTATATATGTTATTTCTTAATATTTTTAGGTTGTTGAATTGAGAACTATTAATTACTTCCCATCCTACATCGTAAATTTTTTTATCAATATTCTGATCCATCAACATTCCATATAGCACCTGAACAATAAGATGCAACTTTAGAGGTTAAAAAGTATATTACAGATGTTATTTCATCTGGTTTTGCCATTCTGCCAATTGGAAGATGGTTTTTTTTAAAATTTTTCCAAAAGGAGTTATTTTTTTTTTGAGAAATAGTCATATATCTATTTGGTAATTCTATAGGACCTGGGCATACACATGCCATAACAACCTGATCTTTAATTAATTTTCTAGATACGCTAGAAACATAAGTATTTAAAGCAGCTTTTGCCGACGAATAAGCGACAGGTGCTGAATAATTATAAGCAGCAGATGATGAAACATGTACAATCCTTCCCCATTTATTCCTTTTCATTTGAGGAATAAAAAAATTATTTATATCAATGATGTATCCAAGATTGTTTTCCCAAACCATTTTATAGTTATCGCTGTTCACATTATATTCATAAATTTTTTTTGAACCTCCAACGTTATGAATGATTATATCAAAAAAAGTTTTCTTTTTTTTGAAATTTTTAAGTGTTTGTTTAATTTCCTTGGAGTTTGTAATATCACAAATCACTTGATCTACTTTTCTAGATAACTTGCGATTTGAATTTCTAGATATTGTTGTAACTTTATATTTATTTTTAACGTATAATTTAGTTAAATGAAAACCAAGACCACTTGAACCACCTACTATTAAAACTTTTTTGAATCTCATAATAAGTAAAATAATTTTTATTTATTACTTTATCTAAAATCTTAAATAAAGTTTACGTGCAATGGCTTAGGTCCACTATTAGGCACAATTTTTTTAATACCTTTTGCGTGGTAATCTAAAGCTTGATTAACATAATGCGTAATTGGTAATGTACCCATCATAGTTTGGGCATCAAAATTTGGAGATGCAATATAATTCATTATTCTTGAGTATCTATCAGATTTAAAAATATCTTTAAATCTTTCCTCCGTGAAATTTCCCATATGCAACTTTGAATATCTTGCATTAAAAAATTGTCCAGATGGAGCCACCAAACCAGTACCACTTAATTGTAAAAGAAATTGAGGTCCATATAATCTATTATAAGACGACACACCTTCATCTTTAATTTTACTCCATTTAGCAATGATTTTCGTTTCATTTGTACTCATATTCTCAGCCTTCGTTATTAAAGGATACATATCTTCATACAAAGAATAATCTATTCCTAGAGTTCCTAACTCATCATCAGAGCAATGTTTTATAACTCCATAATCAACACCAAGATCAACAGCTAATTTTGCAAAAGGAATTATTTCGTCTTTAAACTCAGGAGTTAAAACCATTTGAATTCCAAGTGTTACTCCAAGATTTAATTTTTTTTTTAATTCAACTGCATATCTTATATTTTTCATAGCACGATCAAAAACTTCTGTATGTTCTTCACTTTTGTACATAACTTTTGCATAACCCTCTGGAGTTCCTGCTCCAACAGTAAATCTAACCCAACTCATATGTGGCAAAACCTGATCAACTTTTTCTTTTTCAAACTCCCACCCGTTAGTAGCATTTCCTGTATCTATACCTAATTCTGAAGCATGTTGAATGAATGGAACATACGCTTTTGATAAAGTGCTTTCACCATCAGAAACAAGGGATACCGCCTTAATTCCTACTTCTGCAAAATCATCCAATAAATTTAAAGCTTCTTTGGTTTTAACACTACCTCTATCTTGAGGCTCTTGTACCATCGCATAACAAAATGAACACATAGCGCCACAAGCTCTAGTTAATGCCATATCAACACTTACTGGGGCAATTTTTTCACCATTTTCCCAAGCCTCAACTCTATCGTAATGATATGAAACTTTGTGTGAGTCTAAAATTAAGTTCCCTTGATTGGTTTTAACTGAATTATCAGTTGAATTTATATTATTTGTATGTTCGACCATAGAATTCTCTTCTTATCCTTCATCTTTGTTAAAAGTTATGCCTCTTAAATTTCTCAATTTACTTTTGTCTCCAATGGGCTCAAACCAAACAGTTAATCCCTTATCTATATTATTTTTTAATTTTTCTTCAAGGTCAAGAAGTACATTTCCTCTTTTATTTGAAGGGATTGAATTATTTACTTTAAAGATGATTTGACCGTCATTCATTGCATTAAATACTTCAAAATCTTTTAAATTTTCGTCATTTTTTAATTCATTTTGAACAAGCTCTTTTTTATTTTCTAAAGACAAATTTTTCCATTTATCACTTGTCTGGGGTGTTTTCTCAAACGCAAAATTTTTCATATTTGTAAATATAAATTTTTTTTAATTAAAATTCCATCTATTATTAATTTATTGTCAATTTTAAGATACATTTAATTTAAGCATTTTTTTTACATTAAAATAATTTTCATTTTCAAAACTCTCTGGTAATTGGCCATTTTTAAAGGAATTGCATAACTCTCTTACTGCATCCTCAATTGTGAATTTTGGCTCAAAATTTAGAACATCTTTAATTTTATCAGAATTGATATGATATGATCTTTTATCATCACTCTGCTGACGCTCTATGGTAATTTTCTTTTCTGGATATTCTATTTCCACAACTTTTTTTACAATCTCAGCTAATTGATTAATACTTAAATTTTGATATCCAACATTAAAAATTTCATTTGCGATTAAATTTTTATCTGCCTCAATTAATAATTTTACAGCTCTAATATAATCGAGAATATGTAAATTTGGTCTCAATTGATCTCCACCAAACACAACAATTTTATTTTTATTAATTGCAAAATTTGTTAAAATATTTACGCTTAGATCTAATCTTTGTCTTGTAGAATATCCACAAACGGTTGCGGGCCTAAATGTAACACCAGTAAAGTTTTCATCTGTATGTTTTGTTAACATAGGTTCACACATCCCCTTAAATTTATTATATAAAGTTAAAGGTATTAAAGGATGATCTTCGCGAACATTTTTTTGATCACTTATGCCATAAACTGAACTTGTAGATGCGTAAATAAATCTTTTTACTCCCGATGACTTAGCAGATATTACCATGGGTTCAAATGCATCTAAGTTTACAGATTTAGATAATTTTTCATTTAAGGAGAAACTCGCATCGTTAGAAATACAAGCTAAATGTAAAAAAATATCATGATTTGAACAACTCTCTTTAAGATGATTTGTATCTCTAATATCACCTTGAATAAGTTTAATTTTTTTTGATAAATGGTTTAGGTGTTCTTTTCCAAAATATAAAGTATCAAAAACTGTTAAATCATAATCATTTATTAAATCGTCTAGCAACCTACTACCTACATAACCTGCGCCACCTGTTATAAATATTTTTTTCTTCATTTAAATTAAATGTTGTAAAGTTTTTAAAATTAAATTGGGAGAAATCTTTACAGTATTACCCATCATTTGTACATTGTGAGATGCTGCAATAGATGAAATAAACATAGATAGCTCTGGATTTTTTGTGTTTTTTAGAAAAATGGCAAAAATTGCCATTAGTGTATCTCCAGTTCCTATTTTATCAATTATTTTAGTTGCATAAGCTGCTGAATTTATAAATTTTTTTTTTTTTGTGTTGAACAATTTTGAACCATCACTACCTCTAGTAATTACTATGTAATTAGTGTTTATCGATTTACTCAATTTTCTTATAAGTAATTCTATATCAGTGTGCTTATCTCTCATTTCATGTCTAAGCTCTCCCTCATTTATTATAGTGCATGTAGTTTTTTTAAACATATTTAAATTATGATGAAAAATGTTTGCTGCATTTATTTGGGAATTTACAACTAAAAATTTTGCTTTATTTGAAATCAATTTTGCAATTTCATCATTAATCAACCCATGCCCATAGTTAGCAACAATAACAAGATCATATTTTTTAATATTAGAATTTAATAGTTTTTTAAGTTTATTTTGGTTCTTATTATCCATAAAGCTATCATCAAAATTATAAAAACCGACAACTTTGCTACCAGAATTTTTATCAATAAATTTTTCTTTTTGGATTGTAGGACCATCAATGTAAAGAAATTCTTTCTTAATTTTTTTTTCTAAATTTTTATAGACAAATTTTTTAGAATTTACGTTTTTTCCTATATATGAAATCAGTTTTATTTCATCACAAAAAGTTGATAGATTATTTGCTATTGCTCCAGAACCTCCCATTATTAAGTTACTCTGATTTTTTTTAAACATCATTATTGGATCTTTTCCTGACTTACCTAAAGGTTCACAAAGTGTATATTTATCTATTATAAGCTCTCCAATTACCAGAACCTTTAATTTTTTTAATTCTTTAAATTTTTTGTATATAGAATCATAGTTCTCAGTTTTTTTAATGTTTTTTACCTCTTTCAATTGCTGGGGGCTTAGTAGAAGTTCCAAATCATTAAGAATTTTACTAGAACTAAAAGTTACATCGTCTGTGTAAACAATTTTTCCTTTGTTTTTTTTTAATTCATTTATTTCACTTTTAATTTTGTTGGTAACATCTTTATTTAAATCTTTATATTCTTTACCTTTAGAATAAAAATTTGGTTTCAATTGTTTAATTGCATCTATTGCTGATGGAGAATTTACTTCAGAAACATAATCTATTATATCAATATTTGATAAAAATTTTTTTCTTAAATCTTGATTAAAATAAGGTCTATTTGGGCCTTTATTAATAAATTTATCTGTAGTTATTGTAACAACTAAAATATCTCCAAAACTTTTCGAACGCTTAAAGTGAGCAATATGACCAAAATGAACAAGATCAAATACCCCATGGCACAGAACTATTTTATTTCCATTTTCTCTTTTTTTTTTTAGAATTTTGGCAAGTTTGTTTATGCTATATATTTTATTTTTCATTGTTTTTTTTACCAAGATATTTAAACCAATCCTTTGTTGCAGTATTTATTTTTTTAGGCGTCCATACAGGTGCATTTTTCCAATAATTGATATTATTAATTAAGAGTTTTATCCCTTTTTCTATTGAAATTTTTGGTCTCCAATTTAATTTTTTTTTAATTTTATTTATGTTTGCATAAGTACAATCTGGTTCTCCAGGCCTTTTTGGTATTTTAACTTTTGATCCACCAAGAAGTTCCACTATTTTATTTACAGATATAGTTTTACCACTTCCTACATTAAAAACCTCATTCTTAATTTTTGATTTCGCTGCTGTTATTAGGGCAGAAACAACATCTGTTACATATGTAAAGTCTCTTGTTTGATTGCCATCACCTACAACTGTAAATGGTTGTCTTGCCAACTTCTGAGCCAAAAAAACTCCAAACATTGCCCCATATGTGCCTGACGTTCTAGAACGTGTACCATAAACATTAAATAATCTTAAAGATATAACATCTATATTGAACAACTTTCCCCAGTGTAAACAAAGCTGTTCACCTAAATATTTTGTCAAAGCATAGGGATATTGATTATCAATATTTTCAGTCTCTGCTGTCGGATATTTTGATGGAATCCCGTAGCATGATGAAGATGCTGTATAAATCATTTTTTTAACAGAATATTTTTTACAAGCCTCCAAGACGTTAAGGGTCCCATTCACATTTGAATTATAATATTTGACTGGATTATTGATACTTGGAACAATATCAGCAAGAGCAGCAATGTGAAATACGCAATCAACATCTTTAAATTTTTTAAACCAATTTCCTTTCTTGCTAATATCACATTTAAACAAATTCACATTTTTAAAATTTTTCAGATTCTCTCTTCTACCAGTACTATAATTATCAAGTACTATTATATTATTATTTTTATTTAGTAATTTTTCTACTAAATGACTTCCAATAAAACCCGCCCCTCCTGTAATTAAATATTTCAATTTGACCTTTTAATAATTTTTAAGAGTTTATTTGACCATTTGTTATCATATCCATATCCTTTATCATCAATTATCAGATCATAAGAAGGCTTGCCTAATATTAATTTATGGTATTTTACGTTCCATTTTTTTAATTGACTCACAGTCAATTTATACCCCATCTTCTTTGCTAACGATGATTTATCTTTTGATCTACCCATAAATCTTGAAGTAAAGATTTTAATTACATACCCAGACTCATATAATTTATTAAGAATATTTATATTTTTTTTTATAGGAGTTGATTTATGATAATTATTTTTTAATGTTTTACACAATGTATTATCTAAATCAAAACAAATAATCTTTATATTATCATTTATTTTCATGTAGGTTTAATATTTTATTTAAAATCTTATTTTCACTAATTCCATGACTTCTTAATAAATCATCGTGAGATCCATAATTTTTAATATTTTTGTCCTTTAATGAAAAAGACATTATTTTTCCCTTATATTTTTTTTCGAAAGTTTTTGATTTAAATACTGATGAAAAGGACCCTCCAATATGTAATGCGCCTACTCTTTGGGGTAAATCTAAATTTTTTTTTCTATAGTTAAAACATCTTTTATTAGATAAATTTATTTGTGATTTTGTAAGGACACGCATATTGAAGTCATCTAATATCAGATAGTTTAAATGAAGTATAGATATTAAATAAATTAACTTAAAAAATTATTATTTTTTTTTAAATATGAATAACTAAAATTATCATTATTTTTATAATTTCTTTTTTTATATAACGGGTCACCAATTATGTTTTGAGATTCGAAAAATATTTTCCAAAAACGTAATTGACGCTCTTTGTCCTCACTAGTAATTGAAATTTTGTTTTCTAGTCTTTCAAGAACTTCAATTATGAAATCTTTTATATCTGATGAATTATTTTTAATTAATTCATAGTCAGTTAAATTTTCAATTGAAGAAAATGTATGAAGTTTATTTTCAAAAATTTCTTTTAAAGTTAAAATTTTGTTTAATTTTTTATTTTTAAATGTACCTGTAATATTAAAAATGTTTTTTTGAAAATAATAAATATCTTCAAGTGGAAAAAGTATTTGGGCCATTGGCTTCCTAAATAATCTACTAAAAACGTCCATTCCAGTATTGGTCGTGATACAAATCTTACATTTATACGCTAAGAAATAATCCATAAATTCACTTTTCCAAGAGCTATTAACGTAGTCTATGAAATATTCATTTTTATAGCTTATTTTGACTGATGAGTATTTGCCCATACGCAAAACAACAAATTTTTTTTCATTTAAGTATTCTATTGTTTCTCGAAATAGTTCGATATCATAATTTCTATAATTAAGGTATTTCCAGGAAGTATTTTGAAAATTTTTTTTGTTGTAATCTTCATCTCTACAACATATCAAGATAATTCCATTATGTTTTTTTGGAATTTTGTCCAACAATATCTTGTTTCCCTTATCAATCTCTTCATTATTTAAATTAAATATAACTTCATTTTTATTAAGTAAATTAAAATGATCATATGCTTGCATATTTCGATATATTAAAAAATTTTTAAAGAAATAATTAATTGATGTTAAAAAAAGAAGTGAGTCATAAACAATTTTGAAATAGCTAGGTAATATAATTATTTTTTTTTTGAGTTTTTTAAAAAAATATTCATTAGAAATGTAATTATCTCTAATAAAAAAAATGATTGTTTTTTTTTTAGGTAAAACTTTTTTTTCAAGAAGTACTAATTCGGGAATTATTACCATTTGTCCAAGCCATTTAGTTTTTAAAAAACAAAACTTAATATTCAAAAATGGATATAGAATTATTGATGCTGCTAAGCATATTGGATTTAGCGTCAAGAAAAGAATAAATCTTTTGAAGTAATAAGTAGCGCCCAAAATTTTAAACCTATTAAACATGATTAAAATTTTTATTAAAATATTGTAAAGCTTGATTGTTTGTTTTTATCAATATTGATAATGCAAAATAGATTGGACCAATAAAAATTAATTTTAAAAATTTTAAAATATAATCTTTTCTTTTACTTTTGTTTTTAATGAACAATTGAATTTTTTGATAAAATGACGACATTTAACTAGCTATCAATTAACACACTTCCATGTTTCCAGCTTTTGGGCATTTGGGAAACTTGTTTTATTTCCTTCCAATTTTTTCTTTCTACATAAAATTTTAAATTATTTTGTTTCATAAAATCATATATTTTTCTAGCTGAACCACTATCATTTACTTCAAAAAAAATTTTTTTTTAATTTTTTTTTTTTAAAACTTATTGTGTTTAAAATATCATACTCCGAACCTTCAACATCAAGTTTAATTATAAAATTTGTTTGTGGTAAAAAATTCAGTATTTTCCTTACATTTACTTTTATAACTTTGTGCTTGCCATATACTTTCTTCGAAGTGTTTTCAAGAGTGTTAGCAGTTAAATTATCTTTTATTTGGTAAAATTTTGATTTCCCATTAAAATTTGAAATTGCAAAATTATATAATTTATAATTTTTACACACATTAGATTTTAAAGTTTTTTTATATTCCTTGATACTAAGATGCATTTTGCTTTATTCTTTGAAAATAACTCAGCAATATTTTCGCCAATTCCCTGGGATGCGCCTGTTATTAAAACGGTTTTATTTTTTATACCTAAATCCATTATTTTTTTCATATAATTTTTTTATTGAGTTAAATATTTTTTGTGGCTCAATTCCATGGTCTTTTAGAAGATCATTTTGCGATCCATAATTCTTTAAATTTTTATCTTTTAAGGCAAATGAAATAAAATTACCTTTATACTTTAATTCTTGAGCTTTTATTTTTAATATTGAGGATAATCCATTAATTTCTGAAATATCTTCAAGTGTCACAATATTACTAAATTTTTTAAAAATTTTTTTTATTTGAGCGTTGTTATCAGGTTTTAAGGTATGATAGCTTATTATTGTTGGATATATTTTATTTTTTTTAAGTTTATCTAAAATCTCAAAGAAGAACTTTATAATTGGGCCTGTTGCTATGAGACACATGTCATCTTTTCCTTTTATTATAATTCTTGGTTTATTAAATTCCCATTTTTCGTAAGAATTTTCAGTAAAATTTTTTTCGCCCGCTTTACCAATTCTTAAATAGCAAGGAGATTTGTTTTTAGAACATAAATATTTTAAGCAACTCTCTAATTCCATAGGATCGCAAGGATTAAGAATTTGGAAATTTGGCAAACATCTTATCACTGAAACGTCCTCCTGAGTAATATGTGTCCCGCCAAGCGTTGAATATACTGTACCAGCACCCATTCCTACAATAACAACTGGAAGATTTTGATATCCAACATCAATCCTTACCATTTCGAAAGGTCTAAATATTGAAAAAGAAGCTATGGTATATGCAAATGGAATAAGGCCTCGCATGGCAAGACCTGCGCACATGCTTATCATGCTAGACTCTGCCACTCCAACATTTATAAATCTATCAGGATATTTTTTACTTAAAGTTGCAAGTTTTCCTGCAGGAGAAATATCTGCGGCAACAACTCTAATCTTATTATTACTCTTACTGAATTTATATAGCACCTCTGCAAATTTATTTCTCATAATTTATAATGTTTGTTTAAGATTTTTTTTGCTTTTATATATTCTGAACTATTAGGAGATCTATAATGCCACATAGGAACGTTCATCATAAAGTTTATTGGGTAACCTTTTGTTGTTCTACATATTAAAGCAAACGGCTTAGTTTTTTTTTTAAGTTTAGTTTTTTTTATAATCTCAGTTACATTATGACCATTACAATAATCTGCTGTCCAACCAAATGCTGTTAACTTTTCTCTAATTGGGTTCAATGTTGGATGAGTATCTTTTGAAAAAGTAGAACTTTGTAAACCATTGTAATCAATAAATAAATTAATATTGTTTATTTTTAATGATGAGATCATCAACAAGTATTCCCATGTAGTCCCTTCCATGAGTTCACCATCACTTATTACAACAAAAATTTCCTTTTTTTTTGAAAGTCCTATTGCAAGACCCGATGCTATTCCTAAACCATGTCCTAAAGAACCAGTAGAAGCTTCTATCCCGGGATTACCATAATCAGGATGAACACCTAATTTGCTATTTTTTTGGCAATAACTTTCTAAAAATTTTTTAGAAACTATTTTTTTACTCTCAAGAATAACATATTGCAAAATACCACAATGACCTTTTGAAAGGATGAACTTGTCATTTTTTTTTTTTAAAAAATTATAAATAACATCGAGTATTTCAACAGATGAAAAAGATCCACCTATATGAAGAGCACCAACTTTTTGTGATAGTTGTAAAATTCTATTTCTATAATGGTGACATCTAATGTTAGATTTTTTTATCGATTTTTTACTTATTTTAAGCATTATTAATATAAGAGGAGTATCTTTTTATAGCAGTAAAAAAATTTTTGTAAATGAATAGTTAATAAGAACTTATTAAATTTTTTTTAAAATAAATGCTTGTTTTGTTCCAAAAATTTTAAACAAATATTTGCATTAATTTCTTCCTGATCTTCAAAGCCAGATTTAGTTAATTTTTTTTTGGTTAATTTATTTTTAATAAATTTACTCCAAAATAACTTTTCTAATATTCTCTCCTCATGTTTATCATTAACTTGATTTTCAAAAACATTACAAACTTCCTCTACCAAATATAAAATTTCTTTTTTATTATTTTTAATCAATTTAAACTGATTTTTATTAAGTTTGTCAAAAGTTGATAATAAGTGAAGTTTGTTTGATAAAATTTCATTCATATTTAGTATTTTATTTTCTCTAATTTCTTTGATAAAACCAAAGATATGTTTCCAATTTTTTTTGGAAATAAAAAATATCCTCTATTGGATTTACTATTACACCAAATGGTTTCCTGAAAAGTCTTGCAAAACAATCCATACCGGTTTGTGTAGATATACAAAAACTAGATCTATAGCCTAAATAATAATCCATAAAATCACTTCTCCACTCAGAAGTTGAGTAATCTATAATATTTTTGTTATCAGTGTGTAACTTTGAGCTATTGTATTTGCCCATTCTTAAAACAACATAATTTTTTTTTGCAAGAAATTCTGCGGCTGGCATAAAATCTTCAAAAGAATAATTTCTATAATCTAAATAGTCCCAGTGATGGTAACTAAAATATTTATCGTTATAATCTTTGTTTCTTACACAAAATAAAACGATTCCTTTAAAATCATGTTTTATTACATCTCTAAGAATTTTTTCTCCTTCTTTTTTTTCATCAGAACTAATATTAAAAAAAACTTTCTCTTTATCTAAAATGCCTGATGTATCTCTTTGCTGATCGTTTCTAAAAGCTTTGTGTTTGTTAAGCTCTGAAAAAAATTTGGAAAAATAATCAACCAAATTAAAAGTATCTAAAAAAATTGAAGGGTATATTTTAATTTTTGATTTTAACTTTTTATAAAAGAATTTATTTGAGATATATTCATTTATAATTAAAAAATCTAATGTATTAGGGAAAAAATCTTTTTTTTCATGGATTTAAACCTCGGTTCTTATTACAAATTCCCCCAACCAATCAGATTTAATTTTACCTACTCTAATAACTATTATCTTGCTGATGGAAATAATTAACAAGAATAAGAAAAAATTTATTGGGAAAAAAGAAAATCTTATAAAAAGCTTTAAAAGTGTCTTTATTTTGTTAAATTTAATCAGCTTTTTACTTTAATTTGAGATTTGTTTTTCATACAAAAAAAAATAAATAAATAAAATAAACGATATTTTCAATATTTAATCTAATAAAATTTTTTTCAGTGCATAAATCAAGCCAATTGAGCTATTAGTACTGGTCAGCTGCACGCATTACTGCGCTTCC
>MDSW01027426.1_pt1 | contig 18697 bp, 12 predicted proteins | sample 811171 | NCBI WGS metagenome assembly MDSW01 (sample SAMN05326641, study PRJNA326480) | marine metagenome | isolation source: seawater | place: Atlantic Ocean: North West | collected 2012 | reverse complement strand
GCATCATGAAGAATGTCCCTACGCACAAGGAGCTCTTCGATGGAGATACAGAGATCTTGTTGCACAAATGGAACAAGATGTCCCCGGTACACGCCATAGTCTTGTCCGAATGGCTGACAACATCAAAATGGTAGCAAAGCAAGAACCTGCTCCAATTCGTACTCAACCAATGAAATGTGAACGCTGTGGCTCTCCTACATCAGGGGCGACATGCAAGGCATGTGATATGCGTGACTTACTCGACGTAGATTTAGAGTAGGTTGTGAATCAATTCATCCAAATCTTGTGGTCGTTGGCAATAGTGGCAACGAAGTGTGAGAGGATCCGTACTGGTGACTCGTAGTCGATGTGGAAGTGGTTCACGTAGGTTCTGAGTAATACAGTTTGAGAATGTGCATTGAACAACATTACGTACTTCTTCTCCGAGATTAACGGTCAACTTTTCTGCAACAGTATACGCACGAATGATTGCAATACTCGAGTCAGGTGCAACAAGAGCAAGGCGATCGAGTTCAGCCTGTGTCAATTCACGATCTTCGACCTTTACAATGTCCTTTGAACCCATTTTCTTCGAAGGTACGTTCATCACTAAGGAAACAGGTACTGAAGTATCGCGAGCGATGTTGAGTAATTCGAGAACTTTCAAGGATTGTCCCGATGGAATGTGATCGATAACGGTACCATTCCGAATCGCAGTGACTCTTCGCATGTTGTGCTCGTCAGCCATCAAGCCTCACCTCCTTGAATCTCAGCAGGAACTTCGATGTTCAACAATCTGCAAAGAAGCGCCATTCGAGCGACAACTCCGTTGAATGCTTGTTCAAAATATCGTGCATGCCGTGTTGAATCAACACTCGGATGAATTTCATCAACACGAGGAAGTGGATGCATGATAATCATCTCAGCCTTCACATTTGCAACATCACGTGCATGAAGTTTGTAAGCTCCTGCAACCTTTGTGTATTCATCTTCATCAGCAAAGCGTTCTTTCTGAATTCGAGTCATGTAGACGACATCAGCCTGGTTGATATTTCCAAGGAGGTCTTCAGTCTCCGTAACATCAGCGCCATGTTCTCGCAAATCTTCGATGATCTCGGTTGGCATACGCAAAAGTTCGGGTGATGCGAGAATAAGTTTGCAACCAAATCGAACCAATGCATGAGACAAACTATGGACAGTTCGCCCATACCGTAGGTCTCCAGCAAGTACAACAGATAATCCTTCTAGGGTTCCATGAGATTGCAGTATAGTAAACAGATCGAGCATGGTTTGTGTAGGGTGATGTCCAGCACCATCCCCTCCATTTAGAATTGGAACACGCGCAGCATCCTGGGCATATCGTGCAGCACCTTGTCTTGGGTGGCGCATGGCGATGATGTCCGTGTAGCCATCAACCATCTGAATGGTGTCAAACAGTGTTTCGCCTTTGACAACTGAGGAGGTTTTGACATCACCTAGATTGACTACATCACCTCCCAATCGCTTCATTGCAGTCTCAAATGACATACGTGTGCGAGTACTTGGTTCGAAGAAGAGATTGCCTAGAATCTTGCCTTGAAGTAGAGGGAGAAATGTCTCTCCTCTCGCTACTGGAAGCAGACGTGCAGCATCTTCTAGGATGCTGAGAATGTCTTCATTCGTTAAATCGTCCATCGTGATGAGCCCTTTCATTTCAAGTCCCCTTCTATACCAACCATCCAAGCATACCCATGAACATTGTTGCAGATTTGGATGCAAATCGTCGGTGGTTTCATGACGAAAACACCCGTCCGTCAACTTATGCTCTGGGGAGATGTAGAGGATGCCATCAAGGCTGAACGTCTCCTTCGCATACGACGAATCGAACGCTTGAGTACGATTTGTGCCTTAATGTGCCTTTCTGGAGCGGTATGGCTCGCCTGGCCAACGCTAAAGGATGCCTTTTCTGGAAATGCAGAACTTCTCTCCGGTTTGGGAATGCCTATACTTGTCATCCTCTGGGGCATTGTCCTTCAAGATTTGATTCTCGATGATCCAAAGGCTAGAACGCGAGTAGGTGCTGCATGCAGCATATTTTGGCCTCTCCTAATGATGTTCTCAATACGTTCCTATGGAACCGAGGTGAGTGATATACTTGCAGCAGTGCTATTGCTCGGTCTTGGTTTTTCGATGTACCAAGGTTCCGCTAAAACATTACGAGGGGGAATCGATGTCATGCGATTCCGAGCAATGATGACCGCTCTTGGTGGTCTAACCGTCCTCGGTGTTCTAGTAGGAGATAGGGCTGAAGAAACGTGGATTGATTCTCCAATTGATTGGTTGCATCCAATATTGGCTGCTATTGTTCTTCTTCACGTTGCTTATCTTTGGATTGCTGGAGACAATTTACGCCATGAAAGGAAAGCTTTCAGAACAGAACTTGATCGATTGGAAAATCGTATTCTCATTCTTCGCTCAGAAGGAGCTGCAGTCGACCAAGCAAGCAGTTTGGTCACGACTGCGAAGGAAGAAGGACATATTGATCCTGCTTACGGGATGCGTCTACTTGTTGAAGCAGATGAGGACATTGAGCGTTCTCTTTCTCTTGCTGGTGACGTGGACATTGTTCGCACAGAAGCATTGGCAGTTATTGAGCATGCAGAGGATCTCACGCCTCTTGCAAAGCGCCCAAGGAAATCATATGAAATGGGTCAAAGAGAAGCCTCTCTTGGTTCCTTAAGAGAAGCAGAAGCCTTGTACCGTCAAGCGAAGATACGGGCCCAAGAAATTGTTACCTGGTGGGCTCAGGCCGAGGAAGCCATCAATCATGCCAACGGATTATTGACAGGACAATCAGGGGCAGCTATCGATAACATGAGACAAATCATACGAGATGCTCGTAAGCAACTCGAGCGCGAGGCTCCAAAGAAAGCATTCGAACTCGCAGTCGTCATTCCGATTCAACTGCAAGCAGACGGTGACGCAAAGGAACGCGCAGAAGTTGTCTTGAAAGATGCAGCAAAGGCACTGAAAGCAACAGATGGATTTGATACATCAGATCTTGAGAACCGAATGGAACAGGCGGAAACAGCCCTTGAAGCAGGCGATACTGGCCAAGCGATTGGTTTGGGAGAAGGTATCATGCGAGTCATCAACGTTGAGCGTGAGGCGATGGACAGCGTTCGTCGTGCTTTGCGTCAGCGAAAGAAACTCCTCGCACGCTTCGAAGGTTTCTCGGATTCAGATAAGTGGATGCTCCGCTTCAAATCTGTTCAAAAAGCAGCGGATGAACAACAATGGAGTCATGCTGCAACGTTGCTTGAACGATTAACCATCGATCTCGATGCCCTTGGTAACGAACAAGATGAAGCAAACACGTTGCTAACATTCGTTCGAGAAGAATGGGCCATTCTGCGAAATCAATGCGAAGCCTCGAATCTTCCACCAACTGATGAGGACATGAAGAACACGGATGCGGCAATTGCTCTCGCAGAAGATCGACTCAAAGAAGGGCAAATTCCTGAGGCTTTGGAACAACTTGGTCAAGCGGATGCAGCAATGGAACGCTTACGTAGGCGAGTCTAATCAAAGAAGGCCTCTTCTTTCAAGTGCTTCAATATCAAGCCCTGCTGGTAGTCCAAGATCAACAGGCATTCCTCCGATAGTAGCAATGATTCCATAGAGATGAAGATAGAGCCCTATTGGGGCTTCTTTCTCATTTGAATTGTACGGGATTCGTTTCCAAGCAGACCGTTTATTGTAATATTTAGAAACGGATTGTTCGGGTGAGTGTGTAATCCAAACGTTAGCTATAGCGGCATGTTTGAGAGATCGAGAACTGCTTAATCGAGGTGGAATTTGAACAGTATGGACGAGTGGCCAATTCTTCATCCAGTCTCCTCCCGCATCAATGAGCATCGTAATACCAGTCGCTTCACTTCCCATTGCATCCATATGACCTAATTCATGAAGGATTCTAACCAGGGAACGGACATGAGGATGGCGAGGTTCAGCAGTTCGTAATTCACGAGCAAGACGAACAGCAGTATTGGGGCGATTTCCATCCAAATGCATGAGAGCAAGCACAACTTTTCCTTGAGACCATGTTGAAGTCGGATACTTCGAATGATCCTTATGTTTCTTCATAAAATCTTCAAGCATTGTTATCGCCTCTTCATGACGACCTGCTAAACGCATTCTCGCACAATCACCAAGGAGCATCATTCTGTAAGCAGGAGAATTCTTCGTTGCCTTTGCAGGTTGAGGTTCACCAACAGATGTACGTCGTAACAAATCGATGTTTCTTCTCATCAATGGATCGATACTGAGAATCGGTTGAGAAACAACAGGAACTTCTCTTTTCGGACTAAGAACAGCAGCAAACCAATGCAAGCGGGCGGCTTCAACATCACTCTTGTTGAGCAGGGACAGACGTGGTGCTGCCTCTGGTAGATCTCTTTGACTGATGCTTGCAGCAGCCAATACTAACCGAGCAACTTGGGCTTCACGGCCGCCTTGGAGAGCGAGCATTGAGACGGCGTATTCTTCCGCTTCTTCCCATCGATTCAAACCTGCATAAAGTTGCATTCGAGCCCCAGTTTCTCTCAATAAATCGAGCCCTTTCATCGAATCTTCACTCGTATTGAGAATGTCATCAAATTGTTCGATCGCACGTGTCCATGAGTCTTTTGCAACCAATTCAGTAAAGGGTTTCTGCTTGAGATAAATGACATCTTCCATCTGCGTTAGCATGTCTCTTTGCTCACTTATTGAAGCATCAAAAGAGATGTCATCAAGTTTTGAGCCGACTTGTAATGATGTTAACCAAATAAAGAGGAATCCAATTTGCCCACCTGCTGCAAGCATCCATGTCAGTTCCTCCATTGCATCTTTGGTAACGACTGTACACAACGTATCCTCCCAGGCTCCACATTTATCGCCTTGAGGCAAGAAACTTGAGTCCCAGAATGTGATCATAGCCAATGCCAATAGGAGCATAGACTGACCTGCAAAACCAGTGAAACAGAAGTTCAGGACTTTGGCTTGTTGACTGCGTTCTGCTCGAAGTAATCGGCTATCTGCGAGTCGGATTCCTCCTCTTCCAGAAACATCCTGAACATCTAAGAAAAGAATTCTTGCAACTTCATAAACGAAGAGGAAACCAACGAGGGCAACGTTGAGAAGCAAGAACAACAGAATTGCTGAAACCAGAGGAACTCGAAGGCCAGGTTCTGAAATGTTGGAAAACAATTCGATAAGGAAGAAACCAAGCACACCACCTTCTTCCATGATTGTAGCTTGTTCTCTGTATTCTGGAAGTTCAAGAACACGATCAGAATGTGTAAACAACTCGGGAGATACAAGAATTGCAACAAGAGAAATCAACGTATTAATTGCAACAATTGGCATCGCAATGGTGTTGATATGAACGATTCGTGCAATCAATTGTTGACGAGCATTCGGAATATGGTTGTGGAATGGTGAGGCGTTCCCTTTAGCAATCTGGGCTGATGATTGCCTTAGGGCTTGCCACGAAGTACCCAGAACACGCCCGTAGGCGATGATTGAGGGTGAAAACGCAAGGAGAAGACAAACGCTCAATTTACGATCGGAAGAGACGCCTCTTGCATCGAGAATAGAATACAAAACTGCTATTCCGCAGAACCAAAACACGGTCAGAGCAACGTATGCATAGGATCGAGCGCGGCTCGCTTCTTGTAATCGAGCTCGACCATGGCCAATCGGTTTGATGATTTGAGCACCCAGGGAAGATCCAGACGAGATAATTGCTGGCCAAACAATCAGAATCAAGGCAAGTGCAATATTTGGAGCATGGTATCCATCACTCCATCCTTGAGAAGTGATCAGATATTCGAAAAATATCAAAAGGGCTCCAGTCAAAGCAAAAAGATAGGTTGCAACACCAAAACGCATTCCTCTGCTTTGAAGAAGATCTCGAGCCTCTCCAAATGAAGAAGTGATTGTATGGACTTCATATCGCTTCGGTCCAGTTTCAAAAGCAACCTGTAAACCACGTAACTGTCGAGGAACAACCGTTCTCCAAAACAACAGGGCGATTGCTGCTGCTAAAATCAGCGGCACAATCGCTACGACGGAAAAACCGTCGAGAATGGGTGGAGCCGACATGATTCTCGTAACACATTTTCCTTTTAATTGAATGCGAATGAATATGTGACTCAATGAGTTTTTTTCACTCTGAATCAGGAACCAAGGATGGTTCTGCAACTTTTTCACGAATTTCATTCACGATGTTTTCAACGAATTGTTCAAGTGGAAGATCAGATATTTGTGAACCAGTTCTTGAGCGTAATGAAACACAATTATTGTTCATTTCACCATCGCCAAGAATCATCATGTAAGCAGGTCGCATCTTGCGATGCGTTCGAATCTTCTTTCCAATTGTGTCATCACCATCATCAATCTTTACACGAACATTTTGCTCTCTCAACTTCTCGGCAACTTCAGCAGCGTAGCCTTTATGCTTCTCGGAGATGGTAAGAATGTGGCATTGGGTTGGAGAAAGCCATGTTGGGAATTTACCTGCGAAATGCTCGATAAGGACTCCACAAAAGCGCTCCAATGATCCGAACGGTGCTCGATGAATCATGACAGGGCGATGATTTTCACCATCATTTCCTTTGTACCAAAGATCAAATCGTTCTGGAAGATTGTAATCGACTTGAACAGTTCCAAGTTGCCATTCACGACCGATAACATCTTTCACCACGAAGTCAATTTTTGGACCATAAAACGCCGCTTCACCTTCTTCTTCAGACCAATTCACGCCAAGCTTTGCTGCTGCAGCACGACATGCTTCTTCTGCTCGATCCCAGCGTTCAGAATCTCCAACATATTTGTCGGAGTTCGGGTCTCGCAAACCGACGCGGACACGATAATCATGCATTCCAAGAACATCAAAAATAGTCTGTACGAGTTCAATACATCCCATGACTTCGTCTCCGATTTGGTCTTCGGTAACGAAGAGGTGAGCATCGTCTTGCGTAAATCCACGAACACGGGTCATTCCTGAAATCTCACCAGATTGCTCCCATCGATAGACAGTACCAAACTCAGCGAGTCTCAATGGCAAATCCCGATATGAGCGTGCTTGAGAAGCATAGATTTTGACGTGATGCGGGCAGTTCATTGGCTTAAGCATGTAACCATCGATATCACCAGTACTCATCATGTTGGATAATTCTGAACACGAGCAGCCTTCATCAGCCAACTTCTTCATTAAATCACGTTCAACAAGCGGCGGATACTGGCTTTCTTGATAATATGGGAAATGCCCAGATGTACGATACAAATCGAGTTTGCCGATGTGTGGAGTAAACACTTGATCGTAGCCTTGTCGACGGAGATGATAGGAAATGAAATTCTGTAACTCTTGACGGAGAATCGCTCCTCGAGGCGTCCATAGAATCAGTCCTTGTCCGACTTCTTCATCAACGTGGAACAATTGTAAATCCTTGCCAAGTTTACGATGATCACGGAGTTTTGCTTGCTCCATTCGATTCAAAGTCGCCTTGAGAGCATCCTTTGTTGGCTCTACGATTCCATAAATTCGAACCAGTTGCTCTCGAGATTGATCGCCTCTCCAATAGGCAGAGGAGACAGATGTCAGCCGACTGAACATCAACTTAGCAGTGCTTGGTACGTGGGGTCCAAGACACAAGTCGTACCATTCACCTTGCTTGTAAATGGTCGAACCATCACCGTCTTCCAGTTTATCATCGATAATTTCAATCTTGTATTTATTTGACTTGAAATGATCACGGAGTTCTTGTTCTTCAAGTTCAACCCTTTCAACCTGAATGTTACGTCGAGCAAGCTCATGCATCTTCTTCTCGATTGCCTTGAGATCACTTGCTGCAATTGGTTCCATTGCAAAGTCATAGTAGAATCCACGATCGATTGCAGGCCCAATGGTTGGTTTTGCATCTGGATAGATTTCCATGACCGCTTGAGCAAGTAAGTGAGCAGCACTATGGCGGAGGATATGAATTCCTTCATCACTGGATGCGAGAATACCTTCAACGCTGCAGTCGCTATGAAGAGATGCTGAGAAGTCCCTCTCAACACCGTTGATACGAGCAGCTAAGCATCCATGCTTCTTTCCAAGAGCGTCAATGACAACTTCTCCAGCAGTAATTCCTTCTGCGTATTCATTGACTGTTCCATCAGGCAAGGTTACATTGACCATCGACATAGACTCGCCCCCTGACCACTGGTCGACGGTCTTCTTCATGAAACCGCCGATTAAATTCACCAATCAACGATGATGTCATCATCCATACTCTGTGACGGTTTGTCGAGAATAACTTGTTTTTTCTTCGGAACTTCCTCTTCTTCTTTCTCCGGAGCAACAATAATTTCTTCCTGAACTTGAACTGGTTCAAGCTTGAAACCAAATTGAGGATTTAGCGGACTTTGCTCTGGAGTTTCCTCTTTCACGGTTTCCTCTTTCAGTGGTGCTGTTTCTCCTTTTCCGATATTTTTCATACCTTCTTCCATGATGTCATCGAGAACGATTTCGTCGGGAGTTGATTCTTTAGGCATGATTGTTGACCTACATTGATAATTTTAATTCATCGGTATATTTGTTCATGTTTCCCCCTTTTTGACCATGAAGAATATAGATGGCTTATGGATAGCACAAGTAGAATGGTTAACGAGATTGATGCAGTTCCCTCTCCCCAGTCCACACAAACAGAGGAGGGTACTTTACCTCCAATTTCTTACAATGGAGCGTTTCTTCTTCTTGGCATGATGGCTCTTTTATTTCTTAGTGGATTGACTCAAGGAGATTACAGGCTAGCTTTACACAAGATGGGCTTTAGAGACCCAGTAACAAAAGGTTACACAATTCTTCTTACCACTCCAATATTGTTTGAATTAATGTTCAATCGTTTAGATCGTATGGTTCAAAATTTCCCAAGGATTCGCAAAGCATTGCATAACCTACATCGACATGCGCCATATCTCATTATCACTGGCTTGGTCATGTTTTTCATGAGAATTGAGAATATCTTCGATGTTTCATTCAATGAGTGGATGGGGTATGATCTAACTCCAATTGTTTATGGAATAGAGGGGAACATCGTGCCAAATATTCAGGAGACCTTACGTACGTCTTGGATGGATGCTGCGATGGTCACAGTCTACGTGGGATTGTATGCATTGATGCATATTGGCTGTGTCTTTGGATTCTCTGTTAGCGGCAACACAGAGATGGTGAAGAAATTCACATTCACATGGTGCGGCATCTATCTCGCAGCATTGCCATTTTATCTCTTTGCTCCGGTGAATGAGGTTTGGGTAACGAGCAGTTTGCACTGTGATTTGTATGGTTGGAACGAAGCAAGCGGAATTCTCTATGACAGCTGCGATGATGATTCGGGATACATCCACGCCATTGCTTCGATCAACAATTGTTTCCCGTCACTTCACAACGCGTTTGCGTGGGCATTACCATTTTTGTTCTGGAAAACGGGCTATAAAAAGACGGGTCATTTCTTTGCTATATTCGCATCATTGGTAACTCTAAGTACAGTCTATCTTGCAATTCATTGGCTAACTGATATCGCAGCGGGGATTCTTCTTGCCTGGATAATTACTCATTATGCTGTTCGGATCAACTACACCATTCAACCTTCACTAAAAGTAACAGATGTCGGATGGATTGATGACAAAGCAACCATTGAAGATGAATAGGTTGTAGCATCTTTATGCGCATCGGTATTGTCGTCAATCCTGATGCCGGGCTGGGAGGGCGTCTTGGCTTCAAAGGAAGCGATGGGCGAGCCAAAGAAGCCCGTGAAGCTGGTGCAGTTGATCGAGCAGGACCCAGAATGCAACAATGTATTTCCAAATTCAAGGAATTACTTGCTTCAAGCCTGAACCGCATGGGTGTTTCACCTACAATCGTGGCATGGTCTGGACGAATGGGTGGTGATTGGCTTGATGGGTTTGAGTATGAACAGCGAAAAGCATCTCCAACTGAATCGACCGCTCAAGATACATCTCATCTCGTTCAAGACCTACTCAAAGCAGAAGTCGATGTGATTCTTTATGCTGGAGGCGACGGAACGACTCGAGATATCGTCAATGCTCTTGATGGGAATGAAACACCATTAATCGGTGTTCCTGGTGGCGTAAAAATGCATTCCGGTTGTTTTGCAACCACTCCAAAAGCCTCTGCAGAAGTCTTACTCGCTTTCCTTCAAGGTGATTTGATGGTTGCTATTACTGAAGTCATGGACTTGGATGAAGAAATCTATCAGAAAGGTGAATGGAAGGTTCGTATGTATGGAGAGGCTTGGACGCCTTCCAGCCCACGATTTATGCAAGGAGCAAAAGAACAAGTCGAACGTGCTTCGGAATCGGATACAATCGAGGGATTAGCAAATCATATCGGAAACTTGATCGATGACGAACCTGAACTCATGGTCATCTGGGGAAGTGGAGGTACACTACGACGAATGGGAGAGCATCTGAACGTAGAATTAACACTGCTTGGAATTGACATTCAGCACAAAGGAACAATTTATTCTGATTTGAATGAACAACAATTGTTGAGTCATCTTCAGGGATATGAGGGGCCACGTCTCCTTCTTTTGTCTCCAATGGGCGGCCAGGGCTTCCTTATTGGCCGAGGCAACTTACAACTTTCTCCAGATGTTCTTCGAGCCATTGGGTTTGAATCAATCCTTGGGGTTGCAACTCCATCAAAACTTCTCGGCCTCTCCAGTGTACGTATCGATACCGGCGATCCATCACTCGATGAAGAATATCAACAACGTCGTTTCATAAAATTACTACAAGGTTATCGAACGACTCGAGTCATTCGCATCCTTGAATCTTAAGGTAATTCTTGCCCACTTGAAGCGAGAAGCAATCCGAGGAATGGAGGGCTTGGCCGACCTGGTCTTGATTTGAATTCAGGATGGTATTGGACACCAACGAAGAATGGATGATTATCGAGTTCAAAGATTTCACAACGTAGTCCACTCTCATCCTTACCAACAAACTTCAATCCAGCTTGTTCAATTTGCTCAACTAGATCAGGATTGATTTCGTAGCGATGTCGATGTCGTTCATCCACTTGAGCCTGTCCGCCGTAAAGGCGGCGTGTGACACAGTCCTCAACTTGGAAGATCGTTGGGCGAGAACCTAGACGCATTGTTCCTCCAAGATGTGTCTTGGAGATTTCAGGCATGAAAATAACTGCAGGGTTTGCAGCATCTGGATCAAATTCAGTGGAAGTTGCATCGCTGATTCCCAACACATTTCGACAGAATTCAATGGTTGCAACTTGCAATCCCAAGCAGATTCCTAGATATGGAACATTATTTTCTCGGGCGTATTGTGCTGCTAGAATCTTTCCTTCGATTCCACGGTCGCCAAAGCCACCTGGAACAAGGACGCCATGTGCGTTCTCGAGCAGAGACCATGCATCAGAATCCTTGCTTTCCTCAAGGTCGCTTGCTTCAATCCAATCAATACGTAATTTCCGATCGACTGCAATTGCTGCATGCTGAAGCGATTTGATGACAGATAAGTACGCATCAGAAAGGCCAGTGTACTTTCCAACCATTGCAATATGGACTTCTTCTTCCAGATCGTCAAGATGGTAAGCCATTTTCTTCCAGTTTGAAAGAATTTCATTTTTGTTGCAATCAATACCCAGGATATTGCAGAAGCCTTGTTCTTCAAGCATCAACGGTACATGGTAGATGTTCGGGACATCGTGTGTCGAAAAGACTGCTTTGGAATCAACATGACAGAATGCAGCGAGTTTGTCTCTTGTCTCTTGAGTCAAAGGCTTGCTTGAACGACAAACAAGAACATCAGGAGTGATTCCTAATCCCATCAATTCTTTGACGGTGTGTTGTGTAGGTTTTGTCTTCTGTTCACCAACGGGTCCCATAACTGGTACGAGTGAAACGTGAACGAAGGTGACATTTTCTCTACCAACACGGAATTGGAATTGACGCAATGCTTCCAAATACGGTGCACTTTCAATATCTCCAACAGTTCCACCTAATTCGACAATGCATACGTCTGGGGAAGCGTTGCTTCCATCAGCAGAGAGTTTTGCAACATCTTCAATCCAATCTTGCACTGCATCGGTAACATGTGGAATGACCTGAACGGTCTTGCCAAGATAATCGCCTCGACGCTCTGCTTCAATGACCTTTGAGTAAATTTTTCCAGTGGTCAAATTATTGTCGCGAGCAAGGTTGAGATCAAGGAATCGCTCATAGTTGCCGAGATCCAAATCGACCTCGCCGCCGTCATCCAAAACAAAGACTTCTCCGTGTTCAAACGGGCTCATTGTTCCAGCATCGCTGTTGAGATATGGATCAATTTTGATAGAAGTGACTCGCAGTCCAGCGCTTTTCAAGAGGACGCCAATGCTACTTGCAGTGACACCTTTGCCCAGTCCACTGAGCACTCCTCCGCTGACAATTACGTACTTCACCTCTATCAACGGGCTTTTAGGCCGTCGCGCATACCATATCAATATTGGCTAAGGAGATGAACTATGTCGGGAGCTACAAGGGAAAAAATTCTGGTCACGGGAGCATTAGGCCAGATTGGTACTGAACTTGTTGAAGCTTTGAGGGATAAACATGGAACTTCTTCTGTGATCGCTTCTGATATCCGAAGTGACGAGAAGCAGAATTCAACCAGCCAGGGCCCCTATGTGACCCTGGATGTTTTGGATACCGATTCGATTATCAAACTGTGCAACGATGAGGGTATTGGGACTGTATATCATTTAGCAGCATTGCTTTCCGCTACCGGAGAAAAGAACCCAGAACTCTGTCGAAAGGTAAACGTTGGAGGTACTGTATCGGTCTTTGAGGCAGCAAAGAAGTGTTCTCTACGAGTTTTCTCACCATCTTCGATAGCAGTTTTCGGACCAGATGCTCCAAAACATGCTCCACAAATTACAGATCTGAATCCGACAACGGTTTATGGGGAAACGAAGGTTAGTGGTGAGTCACTTGCTAGAGAATACGGAGATAAATATGGAATTGATGTTCGTGGCATTCGATATCCTGGGCTTATTTCATACAAGGCGCCAGCGGGGGGAGGGACAACCGATTACGCCGTTGAGATTTTTGACGCTGCAATCAATCATGGATATTACGAATGTTTTGTTCGACCAGACACACGATTGCCTATGTTGTACATGGACGATGCTATCAAAGCAACCCTAATGCTCATGGATGCGCAGAGTGATACGCTTGGTCCGTCCAAAGCAGGATACAACATCGATTGTCATTCATTTACCGCTAAAGAACTGGCCGATGCAATCTCGCAAGAAGTGGACGGATTCAAATGCGATTTCGTTCCAGATGTTCGCCAGAACTATGCTGATTCATGGCCAGACTCGATTGATGGTTCTGTAGCAAAAGAGGAGTGGAATTGGTCTCCTAGTTACGGTCTTGAAGAGATTGTTAAGGCAATGCTCGATGGCCTATCAGAAGAACGTTGATTTCTTTTGATAATCACGAAACTTATTGAGAAATCCACTTGTAGGTTCGAGCACCTTCATCGTTTCCTTCTTCACTAATATTGACCAAAGCGAATTCACCACGTGGGGCGACAACGCTCTTTTCTTGCAACCCTTTGTGGAGGTTCTCATAGGTGATCTCATCAATAGCAACTCGTCCAGCAAGGCGTTCGAAGAGTTGCCATCGAGCAACAACTTCTCGCCATTTTGGCGCTACCTTTCCTTCGAAGACTTTCGCCTTGGCTCCTGAACCATATCCACAGAGACCAAACAATTCTCCCTCGAGATTGGAATTGTCTTCCAGATCAGATTCAAAGGTCGACATAAGAGCGAGGAAAATGGAACCTGTGTATTGATTTCCGATAAGACTGGATGCACGTTGGCCTTTCTCAATTCGTTCCTTATGGAATTGTATGTATTCTGGAGTTTTCGAGATCGCTCTTCGATAACCATCCATTTCATTTTCCCATGCAATTAGTGCTTCAGGGTCGTCAGAACTTGGCTTAGATGGTTGTTCTCCAATCTGTTCAACAACACTTGGCCACATCTCTGTATCGATTCGATCGTGACGGAATACATCAGGGAACATCCGCTTAGCTTGGAAAGCATATGGCAAGTGCATGATGATTCGAGACCACTGTTGTGTGAAGCGGGTATCCAGTTCAGGGTCCCAACGCTTTTGCTTTATTGCACGTTCACTGAAGTTGTAGAATGCTTGACGAACGGCTTGCTGATAGCATCGATTGGAAAATTGTCCATCAAAGACAGGTTCGTCTCTGTGAACGTTTACGGATTCTTCTCCGTGAGCAAAGATGCCAAGTCGGCGAACTGTTGATTCAGGAAGGTGCTTGACCATTCGTTCAACAATTCCCTTCCTGAGTGATTGTCCTGTTTCTTGAGCAAGTTGCATCACGTTCGTAATAACACTTCGAAGACTCACATTTCGACGTGGTTTGAAGAAATCATGGACAGGAGTTGTCGAAACTCCCCAGCAATCTGGAATTTCAAGTAATCTAGGATTTTGTCGAATGAGAAGTGCTCCTCCTCCCGCTCCTTGTGTGTATTCTCCACTTGACTCAAGGTCGTATTTCGCATTATCAGAGAAGATAACTACGCCAATTCGTTCATCTTCAAGTGTTGAACGTGCAGCCCAATCGAGTGTTGTGTGAAGTGCGTCGACGGCGCCGATACAAGCAAATGTCATGTCAACTACGTCGCAGTTTCGAAAACAATCAACTCCAAAACGGCCTTGATAGCGCTGAGTAAGCATGTCAAGAATGTAGGTTGCAGTAGGTTTTGCACCATCGAGAGCAGATTCTGTTCCGAGATACATCCTTCCAATTGTTCGTGGATCGATACCATTTCGATCGATTAAACGCATGACTGCCATGGCACCCATTGTCGCTGTATCTTCATGGACATCTGGAATAGCCATCGCTTCCAGTCCGAGTCCTTTGTTCAATTTTCCATAGTCTGCACCTCGCATTTCTGCGAAGTCTCGCATGTCCATGTAGAGGCGTGGAAAATGAATCGCCACATCGTCAATCCCAACTTTGACCATGTATATCCGCTGAATTTACTATATATATAGGGTGGTTATGATTTGACGAGCGCCGAATCGTGTTTATCTACGGTCTGGAGCAGTACCGTCAAGAGATGCTTGTACGTCTTCAGGAACGCTGATTTCTTGTCTTGCCCAGAGGACATCATCAATACGTAATACGGCAACTGAGACTTCACTTGCTCCAGAGATTGCCTGTTCAATAACACGAGCAGGTTCGACCACTTCGCATTGTATCATGTCTTCTGGAAGTTTGGAGTTGACGTTTAATCCAATGGAATCATCATTATTGGTCGATTGAATCGAGACGACTTGCAGCAGGGTGTCGATAGGATCCATCCCTGCATTTTCAGCGAGTACTCTCGGAACTGTCTCTAAACCATCGGCGAATGCTTCGATTGCGAGTTGTTCTCTTCCAGGCACAGTTTCAGCAAATCGTCGAAGTCGACGGGCTAGTGCGATGTATGTTGCACCTCCTCCAGGGACCAGTTTCGGTGATTCCATCAGTCTACAAGCAACTCCAAGTGCATCAGCAAAACATCGTTCTACTTCAGCAACAACCGTTTCAGTGCTTCCTGTTGCAACAAATGTTGCTCCACCTTCATCGGCTTCTAGAATCCAGTGTTCTGAATCACCCCATCGCTCACAGTAACTTTTGATGAAGACTCCAACGTCTTCTTTCCTCGCTTGATGAATGGTTGGTACGAGCAATGCCCCACATCCCCTTGCAAGCAATTCAAGGTCACTCTTCGCAACACGTCGGAACGCTTGGATACCTGCCTTTGCGAGATGAGAATGCATTGCATCATCAATTCCTTCACGACAAGCAAGAACGTTGATTCCAAGACTTGATAATTTCTCAACCTGGTTGAGCAGTCGTTCATGTTCAGCATCCCTAAAGGATTGAAGAACTTCTGTCGAGGTGACATTGAGTTTCACATCGGTGCTCATCGAGCGTAGTTCAAGTCCACCATCGACTAAGAGAATAGATCCAGGCCCGAGAGTTGAGGGCATATCTCGATGCGCACGTTTCTTTGCAAGGGCAAGTCCAGTGATAAGATTTGATTCTTCAAGAGTAGGACCACTTCGGGTAATGACCTTGACTCTGGTCGGATCAGCGACCATCTTTCCTTTCGAACCCATAGCAATGGTTTCGGCAGCACTAACGGCACATTGCGCAATGACTGATTGCATTTGTGTATGCAACTTTCCAGCTAATGACGTCTTTGTTGCCGCAAGAATTTGTTCTTTTGAGGCTTCTATACTCAACTCCGGCATTGCATCTCTACAGAACTGCTCTGCGATTCGATATCCACGGGCGATGGTTGCAGGATGGACGCCTTGTACAACCAAATGCCAAGCGTTTTGCAGCCATTCAGCAGCGAGGAGAACGGTTGTTGTCGTTCCATCTCGAACGGTTTGGTCTTGCGTTGCACTCGCAGAGATTAGCATGTGTGCGATAGGATGCTCGACTTTCGCAGATTCGAGGACAGTGATACCATCATTGGTCACCATACTGCGACCTTCGTCATCGACCAAGAGTTTGTCAAGGCCCTTAGGGCCAAGTGTTGAGCGGACTGCTCCAGCTAATGCAATAGCAGCCTGGATGTTCTTGCGAAGGGCATCTCGCCCCGTGGTTCGATCCGTCTCCTCAAGGATCGGGACTTCGCTCATAGACAATCCACCTGAGCCATGCACATAAGTCCAATGCTCAGTCTTCTTCGTCGACGACTTCGAAGTCAGCATCTACAACATCGTCAGTTTCAACGTTGATGTTTCCATCTCCTTCCTCGTTCTCAGATTCTGCCATTTCAGCAGCAGCAGCCTCGTACAGTTTGGATGAGATTGCATGCATCGATTCCTCAACTTCCTTGACCTTTGCTTGAATTGTCGCTTCATCCATTGCATCATAATCGATTGGCTTTCCTTCTCCATCTTGGACAAGTGCTTCAAGTTCAGAGAGTTTTTCACGGACTGGTTCGAGATCAGCAGCATCGAGTTTGTCTTCGTTTTCATCCAATGTTCGACGAGTTTGGTAGACGATTTGATCTGCCATATTTCGCAGTTCAACCTTTGCCTTTCTTCGCTTGTCTTCTTCTGCAAAGTTTTCAGCTTCTGCAATCTTGCTCTGAATATCTTCTTCGCTCAGGGATGTTTGTGATTCAATCTTGATGGATTGTTCCTTTCCAGTACCCATGTCTTTTGCGCTCACGTTAACGATACCGTTTGCATCAATATCGAAGGTTACCTCAACTTGAGGAACTCCACGAGGGGCAGGAGGTATGTCTGTGAGATGGAACTGGCCAAGGGTGGTGTTATCCTTTGCAAATTCTCGTTCTCCTTGAAGGACGTGAATCTCTACAGCAGGCTGGTTGTCGCTTGCAGTTGAGAAGATTTCACTTCTGCGAGCAGGGATTGTTGTGTTCCGCTCGATCATTGTTGTTGTAACGCCACCAAGCGTCTCAATACCGAGAGTTAACGGTGTAACATCGAGGAGAAGGATGTCGGAGACTTCTTCATCACCAGCGATGATTCCAGCTTGTAGTGCTGCGCCCATAGCAACTGCTTCATCAGGGTTGATTCCTTTGTATGGAGCCTTTCCAGTTTCCTTTTCAATCGCAGTTTGTACTGCTGGGACTCGGGTTGAACCACCGACGAGAATGACCTTGTCGACATCACCTTTCTTCATACCAGCATCTTTCATTGCTTGGCGAGTTGGTGCCATCGTGTCTTCGATGTGCTTTGCGATGAGATCTTCGAAACGTGCTCGAGAAAGCGTCATGTCAAGGTGCTCTGGATTACCATCTTTCATAGTAATAAACGGGAGATTGATCTGAGAGGATTGAGTTCCAGAAAGTTCGATTTTTGCTTTTTCAGCGGCTTCCTTTAGACGACTCATTGCTTGGTTATCCTTGGAAAGATCGATTCCAGTTTCTCGCTTGAATTCGCTTACAAGCCATTCGATGACGCGGTCATCGAAATCATCGCCACCGAGTTTATTGTTTCCTGCTGTTGCTTTTACTTCGATTTGAGGTTGTCCATCAACGTTGTAGATTTCAAGAACTGAAACGTCAAAGGTACCTCCTCCTAAATCGTAGACGAGGATTGTTTGGTCATCGCCTTTGTCTGCACCATATGCAAGAGCGGCAGCAGTAGGCTCGTTGATGATACGGAGAACATCCATTCCAGCAATACGACCAGCATCCTTGGTTGCCTTTCGTTGTGCGTCAGTGAAGTATGCAGGACATGTGATGACCGCTTGCTTGACTTCAACACCAAGATATGCTTCAGCATCAGCCTTCAACTTTTGAAGAATAAACGCTGAAATTTCTTGAGGCGTGTAATCTGTATCGTCGATGTTTGTATTCCAATCTGTACCCATGTGTCTCTTGACAGAGATCATGGTTCTGTCAGGGTTCGTTACAGCCTGTCGCTTAGCGGTGATACCGATAAGTCGTTCTCCATCTTTGCTAAATGCAACGACAGAGGGGGTTGTTCTTGCGCCTTCTGCGTTTGCAATAACGATTGGCTCACCGTTTTCGATGGTTGCTACACAGCTGTTTGTTGTTCCTAAATCAATTCCAATTACTTTGCTCATTTGTTCATCTCCTTTCACAGAATAGGGATTC
>MDSW01029557.1_pt1 | contig 18699 bp, 1 predicted proteins | sample 811171 | NCBI WGS metagenome assembly MDSW01 (sample SAMN05326641, study PRJNA326480) | marine metagenome | isolation source: seawater | place: Atlantic Ocean: North West | collected 2012 | reverse complement strand
CGCCGTTGTGATCTTCGAAGTCGCCTTGAGGAGGCTCCTGACCTTCGCCGTTGTGATCTTCGAAGTCGCCTTGAGGAGGCTCCTGACCTTCGCCGTTGTGATCTTCGAAGTCGTCTTGGGGAGGCTCCTGCCCTTCGCCATTGTCATCTTCGAAGTCGTCTTGAGAAGGCTGCTGCCCTTCGCCGTTGTCATCTTCGAAGTCGTCTTGAGGAGGCTGCTGCCCTTCGCCGTTGTCATCTTCGAAGTCGCCTTGAGGAGGCTGCTGCCCTTCGCCATCGTGATCTTCGAAGTCGCCTTGAGGAGGCTGCTGGCCTTCGTCCTCGTGCTGAAGGGCTACTGCATCGAGATCGTCTGGATTATCGGTGTCATCATCTTCACTGTCATCAGAAAAAGGATCGACCTCAGTTACAACAGCTTCAAGCCCTTTGGATTCCGCATAAAGGTCGATCAGAGCCCTGAACTGTTGCCCATCAGTAATGGAGTTATGACCTGGGCTCGATATTGATCCGAAATTGAATGACTCATACAGTTCAAGACCGTCGAAGAAGCTTTCAAGCTTCTGCTGCAGATGGCCCGTAAGTAGTTCCGGTGTGAATGCTGTTTCTCCTTCCTCCAAGGCCAAGGGGATATGGATTTCAGATTCGTATTGAGGCCCATATGGATCTTTGAAACCTCCGCCTGACATCATAAACAGTTCTTCCTTTTCAAGATCACTGAGAGGAGATTCTTGATTAGAATCACCCCCGTAGATGTCAACCAACAGTGTGTAATGACGATATTCTGAGTGGGTGTGGCCTGCTTCATTTTCTTTTGGAATCTCGATTTCAACATTCAGCAGAAGATCATCGCCACTATCAAATGCTTTTCCTTCTACTTTCAGTGTTTTGGCAGCAAGTCTTTGCTGATCCCAGGGAAGATGCCATGGTGTTTCGAAGAAGACATTCGGGAAGTAATCAGACCACTCTGGGTAATCAACCGAATCATCAATGGCAAGGACACCCAGACCATCCCCGTAGCGATCAATCGTGACAACATTAGTTTCTTCCCAGTTCTGCCAGGAGCGAGTGATCAGGCTGAAGCCATCGGGATCAGCCGCTACAGCAGTTCCTCCTTCATTTAGTTTTCCAAACCAGACTGAGTTATAAACTCTATCGAGTTCCCCATCTTGATGTTGTAGAGTCAAGGTAACACTGAAGTCACTCAGCTCTTGTCCATCTGCCAGAGCGGAAAGTTTGATGCCAGGGTTGACCACTTCAGTACTTTCAGCACCACCACCCATCTCCGTGTTGCCACCAGTTCCTTCCTGATCTGGATTGAAGGGGCCTTCTTGCATCTCGTTCGGCGCATCCTCCTCTTCACCGGGAGGATTTTCGGTATCAGCCTGATGGTTCGGTTGATTGCCAGTGATTGGGACTTCACCGGTATTATCAATTTCATCGTTTTGCGATGTTGATACATTCTGTACATCGTTCTGCTCTGTCTCTTCCTCTTGCATGACTAGCTGAGTGGTATGGATGTCTTGATGTTCTTCGTTCATATCAGGCTCTCCCTCATTCATCATTCCGTTTTCATCATGTCCGATTGGTGGCTGGCCTTCTGGCATGTCATTCGGTCCTTCATCGCCACCCATCTCGTCATGCCCAACCCCATAACCAGGCATGAAGTGACTTTCGATGTATTTAGTCCACGTGACATCCGTTGCTTGCGCCCAAGCTGCTGCATCCGTGATTGAACCAATTAAGACCTCGAGGCTTTCTAATTGATGAATGTCCTCGAGGGTAATTTGAGAGGCGCCTGCTGGACCTATGGAAAGTGTGGCACTGGTCAGATCTTCATTGCCGATAACAACATCAAAGACAGACTTATCGAAAAACAGATAAGTTTCGTTTGCATTGATACTTTGTTCTGCATCTTGTTCGTCATTGCTTGCCAGTGCATCTGCTGGTATTGTTTCTTTGATCAGGTCGTCATATGACATTCGAATTTCCCATGATTCTGGAATCGCATAATCTGTGGCTTCGAGAGACGGAATAGCGCCCTCCTGTTTCAATGAGATTTCAATCTCGCTAAATGCTGCTTTTACGTCGTTGAGCTCAAGCTTTGTCCAGGTTGTGAACACATCTCCATCTGCAGCATCTGGATTCAAGGTTTCAACGACAAAATCTTCTGTGATGAGTGGGTCGAGACTTATAAAATCAATATCTCCTGCCATGTCCCAATCAATTCTGAATTGTGTTTCTGTCTTGCTGACTGCCATGCGAAGTCCATCATTTGCACCGTATGAGTTCTCAGACAAACTTTCGAGACGCTCGGAGATTTTGTCGTCATTGAACGAAACGACTTTCCCTGTTTTGTTTGTGAGATTAAAAATTGTTTCGCGTCCTGTCTCTTCGAGATTCGAAACTTTGTATGTCGCGAACGATTTGATTGAGTTAGGTAATCCCTCATGTTCGGCGAAGCCTAGTTCAACTCCATTATCGAGGCCAAGATTGGTTCCATTGAGAACGATTTGATTGTTGTTGATGTCAAAATATCCCTCAGCTTCTTCCATGCCATTAATTGAGTATTCGGCTTCTCCTATCCTGACGTCCAGTTGAAATGCATCAAGAGACCAGAAATCAGAAATTGGATAACTTTCAGCTAATAATGGTCCGACAACAACGTCGGTAGAACCCTCTGTCTCTCCTTCAATTTTGAAGTCAACTTCGAAGCTATAGCCTTCTTGAATTTCTTCACTGACAAAGACGAAGATGTAATCTTCTCTCATCCCTGGCATTATCCCTGAGTCGGGATACATGAGGCTGAATGGGTCAGTAAAGCTGGGTATATTGTTTTCAATAACTGTTCCGTCTTCATCTACTAGCTTGACCGTTCCTGTGAAATTGCCAAGATCATCAAAATGTTCAGATAGATCACCCATAAACGACAGTTCTGCCAAAGTTGCTTTATTAGCTTCGCTGTGTGCTGGTGAACCATTTGATCCATGGAAAAATTCACGGAAATTTGAGGAATCGTAGTCGTCGGTACCGCTTAATTTGTTGGCGATAGAAACGAACGTCGACGAGTAGTTCTCTGCAATGTCAGGATTTCCTTGAGTCTCTGAGATTGTGTCTTCGTCATTCCCTTCGTGTCCGTCATCCACGTCATTTGCAAATTCATCGTTGTTTTCATCATCTATCTGATTGTTGAAAATGGCATCTTCTTCTTCGTTGTCAGGGTGCTGTAGTGCGATGTCTTCAAAATTGTCACCATCTTCGCCGTCGTCTAGCTCAGCATCGGGATCCAGCTCGTCGTCTTCGGCCTGGTTGTCGTCGATATCTTCTTCTTCGCCGTCGTCTAGCTCAGCATCGGGATCCAGCTCGTCGTCTTCGGCCTGGTTGTCGTCGATAGCTTCTTCTTCGCCGCCGTCTAGTTCAGCATCGGGATCCAGCTCGTCGTCTTCGGCCTGGTTGTCGTCGATAGCTTCTTCTTCGCCGCCGTCTAGCTCACCATCTGGATCAAAGTGATCCTGTTCGCCATCGTTGTCGTCGATATCTTCTTCTTCGCCGCCGTCTAGTTCAGCTTCCGGATCAAAGGGATCCCCTGGGCCATCACCATTCTCTCCATGGTCTGGCCCAAAGCCTTGATCTTCGTTTCCTGGTCCGTCCCCTCCCTCCGGTGGCTCCTCCTGTTCGTTGATGATCCCTGCCCAATTCTCTAATTCATCAATCATCCACATTCTGTGCTTGAGCAAATCGCTCCAGAACCACCCAAGAGCAGGTATCTCGCTGAGGCCACTGGTTTCCAGTTCACCATCGAGCCAAGCATTGACCACATATCCGTATGCATCGAGACCGTGCAGCTTGCTCATGATGAGAAACCAAGGGTGATTTAGCATTTCCTGCATTCGAAGCATGCTTTGCTTCGGCAGGAGCTCATTCTTTTATGATAGATATTTTTTTCATATTTGTCGAGTCTGCTTGGTCATTGGTCATGCTCATTATTGGATTCTTGATGCCCCCCCATATCTTAATTTCTTGTTAAGGGGCCTAGTAAATCAGTCATTGAGAAATTCGTGTGTCCGCAGGAATCTATCTATTGAATTTGATCAATGAGTCTATTGCGGATGATGTTATTTCGATTGTTTTTCAGTGCCCTTTGAGCCGCGACAACCCGTGAATGTCAGTCTGATATCTTTTCTGTGTGCCTCTGGTTTGGGCATTAATTTGTTGCATATCTGATATGAGTTCTTTCGCCCTAAATCAACAAAAAACCGCCAGCTGGTGACTGACGGTTTTGTGGGGATGTCACTAGTGCCTTATGATGGCACTAGATGTCAGAGTTGTTATAGGAAGTCGAAGCCAGAAACAATATCAGAACTCGAATTATTCTCTTCGCCCTGGAAGTTGATTTCGATTTTTCCTAATGAGCCGTCAAGTTTCTGGAGGGCTTTAAAGCCATATTTATCACCATCAACGAACAGCTTGTCACGCTTGCCAAAGTTATCAATTGTCAGCTTTTTCTTGATATTTCTCAGTGAGTCGATTTGTATTTTGTCTTTTTGGTTGTCGTCACCCATATTGAACTCGGCCTTTTTGACCTCACCCTCAATAACCACTTCGTCTTTACCGCTTCCAAGGTCAAAGATTGCCTTTTTAACAGTTGCATCAGCTCCAATCACAATATCGTCTCCACCGGCACCGGTATCAACTGTCGAATTTTTGAGGGTCCCACTCTCAAACGTTGCCTTGTCTTTGCCTTCCTGCATGGTGAAGGTCGCGTTCTTCAGCACCTTGGATGTACTGACCAAATTTGCAGTAACGCCTTCCTCGAAAACAAATGTCGAGTTTTTGATTTTGGATCCATCAATACTGAGGTCAGGCTTGTTGGCGACAATTTCAACATCTTCAACTTTCTCAGTGGCTTTCAATGTCAGGCGACCAGTGTTGTCTTCGGCGATTTCGACCTTGTCTGCTGTTTCAGGTTTGACTGTGACTTTTGAGCCACCGGTTGTTGTCGCGACCACACCCTTGTCTGTTGCTTGAACCGCAATATCTGAGGAGGTTTTGATATTGTTGACAGCGGCTTTAGCTGCTTCGGAAGCGTTGCTGGTTGGTGCTTTGATAGCAGCACCCTGAGGCGTTGTTCCAATGGCAGGTTCACCAGTACTTGTTGTGACAGGCGGTGTTTGATTGGAAGCACTTGGTGCAGATGGAGGTGTGCTTGTCTCTGCGGGCGTGCTCGGAGTCGAGGGAGTCGAAGGAGTCGTTGGTGCAGTTGGCGTAGTTGGCGGAGCGGGGATATCATTTTCAATGGTCTTAGAAATCTCAACATTATTGAATGTATTGTTCTCGTCTTTGAAACTATTGGCGGGAATTGTAATTGTTGTATCGCCGGAAACGTTGTTTGCTGATGGTGTAAATGTTCCGTATCGGATCAACTGATCTGTTGAACTTGCATCTAGCAGAGTGAGCTCTCCACCTGTAACGCTGACGTGTTCGATCTTGAAGTCGGTTGGTACACTTTGAATGAATTGAATTGCGATCTGACTTGCGTCTAAGTCGACATCATTTAGGTCGTGGTTGATTGTTATCGTGGGAGGGACAAGCGTATTGATATTGATGATTGCTTGCGTTTGTGCGCTGTTAACGTTCCCGGTCAGGTCGTTAAATTTAAATCTAGGTACTGTGATGATGCCGGCAGTTGTGCTGTTGGCTGCTGGGGTGAAGAGTGCGGTGTAAGTAAGGTTCTCGCCGGAGAATTGGCTTATCGATCCTCCGGTAACCAAAATATCTTCAATTTCGAAATTCTGGGGTGACTCTGACTGTATAGGCTCAGAGAATGTGAAGGTGATATTAGCAGTCTCGCCAATGGTGAGTTCTTGATCGTCTGCTGTGATAGCAACTGAAGGAGGCGTTGTGTCCCTGGTGTCGACCGAGAGTGTTATTGATCGTTCAGTGTTGGCGTTCCCAGCAGCATCAGTGAATTTTTCGGCGTCAACAGTCAGAACACCATCAACATTGCTGTTGAGAGTAGGAGTAAAGGTCGCGGTGTAGGAGTTGCCGCTTCCGTCAAATCCGCTCAGAGTACCACCAGCCACGGTTATATCTTCGACCGCAAAGTTTGTTGAGGCCTCTGAGAGGGTGAAGCTGATGTTGGCCGTTTCACCAATGCCGAGAGAGTCGACGTTCGAGGCGATCGTTACCGTTGGAGCAGTGACATCGGTATTCACCGACATTGTGATTGATCCAGCAGTGTTGGCATTCCCAGCCGCATCAGTGAATTTGCCCGCGTCGATGCTCACGACACCATCGGCAATGCTGTTATCCGCTGGTGTGAAGGTTGCGGTGTACGTTGTTCCTGTGCCGCTGAAGCTGCTGAGAGTACCGCCGCTGACGGTGACATCATCTTCGGTGAAGTCAGCTGAATCCTCTGAAAGGGTGAAGGTGATGGTGGCTCTTTCATTGGCGGCCAGTGCGTTATCGCTGGTGGTGATCGCAACTGTCGGAGCTGTGGTGTCAGGAACGACAGTGTTCACCGTCATGCTCACGGATGCATCGCCGGTGCTTGCATTGTCGGCGGCATCTTTGAAGGCACCTGCAGCCACGGAAACAACACCAGTTGTGGTGCTTTCGGGGGTGGGGGTGAACATGGCGGCGTAACTTGTGCCGCTTCCAGAGAAGTTGCTGATGGAACCACCGCTGGCGGTGACATCGTCAACAGTGAAGTCTGTCGAGGCTTCAGACAAGGTGAAGGTGATGGTTGCTGTATCGCCAACACCCAGTTCAGCGCTGTTGGTTGTGATCGCCACCGTTGGGGGTGTCGTATCCCTGGTGTCAACCGTCATGGAGACTGAGCCAGCACTTGTATTGGCGTTGCCGGCAGCGTCCGTGAATTTGCTTGCGTCAACGGAAACAACACCTTCTGTGGTGCTGTTGGCAGTCGGCGTGAAGGTGGCTGTGTAAGCCGTGCCACTCCCTGCGAAGTCACTGAGCGCACCACCCGTCACTGCCACGTCGTCAATGGTGAAGTCGGTTGCTTCTTCCGAAAGCGTGAAGCTGATGCCAGCTGTTTCACCAATCGTCAGTGATGCGTCATTGGTCGTGATCGCGATTGTGGGTGGTGTTGTGTCTGGAGCGACAGCATCACCCAGTGTCACGACACCATCGATGACATCTGTTGTGGTGAGTGGGGTGTTCGATCCGTCAACAATTCCGTTGATCGAGACTGTCTCCTTGGTCAGATCGAAATCAAATATTGCGTCAGCGGTTCCGGCTGGAATTTTGAAGACAAGACTTCCAATTCTGATCGGGTTGTCTTCAGCAACGGCTGAGGCATCCGCCACCGGAATTCCGTTAGCACTTGCGCCACCTGCAACTCTGATAACACCGGACTCTCCATTCTCTGTTGCTGAGGCCGCAAGCGTCGTGAGCAGTGGATCATGATCTCCATTCATTTCGTAGCCGGGATCAACCAGCCACCCAACCATGTTGGATCCTCTCAGCCTTGAAACGTCGTTATCGGTGGGATAGTTGTTGAGCAGCTTGGAAATCTCAACTGCTGATCCATCCTCTACGAAATTGAGTACAGCGGCGTTGTAGCCAATCTCAATCTCAAAACCACTGATGTGAGTCGGGCCTGGGTCAAGGAAAACAATGTCAACCGGGAGGGTGACTGTTTGCACCGTCTCAGCGGATTCGACTGTCGCAGATCCGATCCTGACGATTGGGTCGATGGGATTGACGCCTGCACCGGCCAGCTGGGCGATGCTATCGCTCACGTAGTCGTTCACTTGCATGAATTCAGAGTTCTCTAGACCAACTATAGTTCGTAGCCCCTGAATTGCATCGCCAACACTCAGTGAACCGTTTCCATCTGTGTCACCGATGATTGTTGGATCAGTGTAGGAATAGCCAGTAAAGCCTTCATCCAGCCCGACGATGTTGCGCAGAACGCTGATGGCATCGCCAACTTTGATTTCTCCGTCGCCATCGTTGTCGCCCATGATGGCGATCTTCATCAGAGCAGATGACCCCATGATGTCCAGCGGCGCACCTGTGTCTTTACGGCCGGACGCCTCAACTCCGAACAGCTCTTCTGATCGGAATGTACTGTTCAACGGCACGCTGGCATCGATGCGAAACAGTTCACGATCGTCTTCGATGGCGGCCAGTTCAGAGGGTCCGGTCAAAGTCACGCTCAAGCGACCAACGCTCTGCTCGAGATCCGTGGTGCTGATGCTCCAGCCTGCATCGGTGAGGTCACTCGCCAGCGTGATCGTGTTGCTGCCGGCAATGGTGAGTGAACCGGGTTCAAAGTGAAGTGTGACGCTTAACTCGCGCAGATCAGTGGTGTCGGTGATGTAAACGGGGATTCCGTCTCCACCTTCAAGATTCACCTCCTGGCCAGGAGCACGGGTGAAGCTTGGCAGGTAAACCAGCCTGCTTTCATTCGTCACGGTCTGGATGGTGGTGGATTCCACCGTGTCGTCGGTAGTCAGCTGCAAGCTTCCAGCGACAGTTCCGATCAGAGCATTGCCGGTGGAGGGATCCATGGCCAGGGAGCCATCGGCATTCAGACCCTGCAGGTGACCTTTGCGGATGCGGAAGTCGTATTGACCCGGTTGGGCCATCTCAGCGGGATCACTGGGGACGAAGGACAGACGGCTGGTGACCGCATCCTTATGCACGGAACCAGCAATCTCGGTTTCAGCTCCATCGACTGTGCGAACGAGGAAGACCGATTTGCTGTTGCCAGCGACCCTCAAGCCACCGATGTTCACGGGAATGTTGAGGTTGAATCCTGCGGTCGTTCCGCTCTGCTCAGCTTCTGTGGTTTCCAGCACAGCCTGACGGATCTCGAACGCGTACTGGCCCATGTTGCGGCCGAGTTCGATGTAATCAGCTTCCGTGAGGGAGCCATCGAAGCCAGGTTGTGAACCAGCTGTGTCTGTTTTGGTGTCGAGCTTCAGTTTCTGATCCGTTGCGGCACCTTCTCCGGAGAGCATGGCGACGTAATCGCCGACGGCCAGCTGAATCACCAGTTGTTCAGTGAGTCCTTGTGCAGGATGCTCCAGGCTTGCGGACGACGTCAGCTCAGTGCCATCGGCTTTGAACAGTCGGATGTCGGGATCTGCCTGCTGGGTGGAATCACCCAGGATCTTGGTGCGGAGTTCATAGGACCCTGCCTGTTCGATCCTGAAGCGGAACAGGTCGATGTCGTCGGCACCGACGAAATCACTGCGAACAGGTGCATCATCATCCAGTCCCAGCTCTGCGCGGTAGAGGGCCGCGAACGGGTGTGCGTTCTCACCGCCATCGGCCCCGATTTCGCCCTCAAAGATCAAGCCTGTTGCAGGAACCGATGGGATGTCCAGTTCCACTGCTGTATTGTCCTCACCTGTAGTGATGCCAGTGGCTTCAAGGGAGTCGGCAATCAGATCGAGATCGAACGTGCTGCCCTGCAGGGTTGAGAGGTCTGATCCGTCGTAGCTGACGGAGTTGTTCAGAAAGCCTGTGAGGGTGCTGTTGCTTCGGCCGGTGACCGCTGCAGCTAGAGATGCTGCGATGGTGTAATCGCCCGTGCTTCCATACACGGAGTGACTTAGGTTTTCTGGGTTGACGATGTCATTCCCTGAACCCCGTACTGCTAGGAAATACTCGGTGCCGGGGTTGATGCTTGCACTGAAGTGGGCGTCACGGTTTTCATCGTTGGGGTCAGTGATGCTGACGTCACCTTGATTATCGTTGCCATTGACGCGCAGGTATTCAGATCCAGCATCGTTCATCGTGTAAAGATCCAGAGCCACGTCGAGTCGCTCTGTGGCAGCAACACCTTTGGCTTCAACACTCAGAATTCGTGAGTTTGTGCTTGTTGCATTGCCTTCTCCATCGCGATCGAAGAAGATCCTGAAAAAGTCAATATCTGAAGGCCCCACCAGTAGGTCGTTGGTGGTGATGTCATCCCCGATTGTTCCTGAACCTGTGAAGCTGTTGCTGCTGAGATCAATATCGGTGATTGAAGTCGCGCCGATGTAACCATCGGCATCCAGTTCTAGGCTGCTGAAATTGGGTTGATAATCAATGTGTATCTGATAACTACCTTCATTTACAGTGTTGACTGAGCGGCCGTTGATTGAGGTCGGCTCATAGTCCTGTTGACCTTCTAGTTGGGATACCCCGATGTAATACGTCTGATCTTCAAGGACTTCTACGTTGAGATGACTTCCTTTGTGATCCGCCTCGGTGCTTTCAGTGACATTGCCAGCGATGTCCTGGGCATAGCTGCTCGCCGTGTCGCTGGCAATTTCTTCTCCCCGAGAGTTGAAGACACGAAGCATGGTTGCTTTTGTCTTCTCATTGGCATCTGCTACCGCGTCGACATCAATCAGTAATCTGCCATCTGTCGTTGCGTTCAGGGTGTAAAGGTCAACGTCGTCGACGAGAAGCACATTCCTTGTAGTGCCATCCTCTCGGTTGAGATCGGTTCCGAAGGATTCCCTCAGGGAAAGACTGTTGCCGGGCGTTAATTCAATAGTATCGGCATTGATGAGTGTTCCGTTCGGGTCAGATTGAACGTTGGTATTGACGATCACGTGCAACTGCGTAATGCCTGTAGACCCGCGGAATCGATCCGTGGCAGCAGCAGCGTCGTAGCCATCTACCGTTCCATCAGGGCTACCGTCTGGTCCGGTTGTGTCAGCAGGAACAGCCTTATATTCCTCGTTGCCGTAGCCAGAAACCGCGACGGCGTAAATTCCTGGATCAAGGTTCAGATCAAGACGTGAATAAACATCATGGCCATAATCATCATTAGCAGCCAATTCGTTGCCATAATTTTCACTGCTTGGATCGGCATCGAATAGTCTGAGGACTGTGTCAATCTCCGCATCGTAGAAACCATCCATGTCGGCATCCATATCGAAGGCTCCAATCACCCCGACATCGGTGTTGCCATCGGCCGCACGAATGCGGAAAGACGTGTCCCTTCTGTCTTTCCCGGGGTCAAAGGCCATGTCTTGCACAGGAGTGAATTTGACGGCAAACATGTTTGCGGTCGTGGTGTTATCTGCTGTTCCATCTGCCGTGACCTGATAGGAGGAATTGACGGCTGCAAGATATGAGGTATCAAATGTACCAATGGCATCTGAGATGGCGCTACCGTCGAACAGAACGATGTCTGCCAGATCAAAGTTGCTTACGTTCTCCCGATTGAAATCAAACAGGAGGTAATGTTGTGTATTTGCCTTCAACGTGTCGACCATATTCGTTGGGCTGCTGATCGCTGCTGTGAGTGTTCCCCCATTCACCTCATAAGCTTCCACATAAGCCATGGGACTTGCTTTCGGACTGGTGAGAATCGTGATGGGTGTCTTGACACCTGCACGATCTTCGCTGGGGATTTCGAACGTGATCATGTCGACATCTTTCTGGCCGACGGTGTACCAGTTGCTGGCAGCCTCACCAGTCACTGAATAGTCAATCGGATCTGTTCCGATCCAGACGGGGACATCGAAGCCGTTTTTGAAAGAAGCTGAATTGATGATGTCGAGCGCTCCTTCACCAGTGGTTGGGTCGGCTGCGAAGCGCGCCGTTGCCAAGGTGCCATTGCGATCCTGTGCTTCGACTTCTCGGAGGGGAGCTGTGGAGATGTTGAGTACGTAGCGGCCTGTATCGGCTTCGATAGCGTTCTCTTCGCGGAGAGGGTTGTAGCCGTCGTTGTCGTAACCGCTGACGCCGAGGTAGTACTCACCATCAGCAAGTCTGGCGTTGATCTTCGATTGGAAGGGGAGTGTGCCGGAGTCGTCGTCGTAGCCGATCTGCTCGCCAAAAGCATTGAATAAGCGCAGGATTGTGTCGACGGAAGGGTTGACTACTTCACCGGCATTATTTTTCAGGAAGCTCGTTTCGATGGTGACGCGGGCCCCTTTGGCCTGCACAGGATCAGCTCCATCGACCAATTCTCCCGAGTTGTCGATGGCTGCAAAGTTGACATCAGAAGTGTCAACTACAAATTTGTATAAGTCGATGTCTTCTGGTATCCATCCACCAAACAGGGTGTCATCAGGTGCATTCCCAGTCGTCATCAGACGATCACGTCCGATCCAGTTTCCAGCAAATCCATCCGAGTTGATTACATGCGTCGCTGATGTTCCGTTCAGGGCGTTTGTTGTGATTGCCGTTGTGTCGATGGTCAGCGAGCCGAGATCGTCAGCTTCATGTTTTGTGGTGTCTTGATCCGTTCCTCGATACTCGAGGTTTGCTTCTTGCTGGTTCAAGCTCAGGTCGTAATGCACCCCTTCGGTTGACCAATCCCAACGCATGTCGGTCCAACCGTAAAAATTATCGTTCAGTGTTGATGTATTGCCGAAATAGATGTCAAAACTGACCTCGTCGTAATCGACGACTTTTCCTGCTTCACTGCCCAACCCAGATTCACCGTAGCCGATCACATCACTGGCGTAGAGACCTGCTTGCGTGTCGCCAGCCTCTCTATTGAGAAAATCTGCATCGAAGTATTCGTCAACGCCAACGAGACCGAGCGCGGAGTCATCCAGCGGGGCATTAGCAAACACGCTATCGATAATGTAGTAACCCTCATTGTTGGCTGTGTATTTCAACTCACGTGATTCATCCACATCAGTTGTGCCGGCATCATCTGCTCTGCCGTTCTGGATGGCTTTCCAGTTTCCGTATAGATTGTTGTTCTGCTCTTGGGTGCTTAATCCAAAGGATCCCTCGTGAGCAAATCCGTAACCTTTGTAGAAGTCTCCATCACCTGCTCCAAAGTAATAAGTGAACGTGTAATAGGCGTAATCGGTTGGGTTGGTACCAACGACGTCGGCCTGAAGTTCAGGAGAGAATGCGTATTTTTCATTGTTCTGGAAGAAGTTGTAAGCTTCACCGGTTTCTGACCCGAGTCCAGCATTGCCTCCTCCCAGAGTGTGGATAGCGAATGCAGCTCGGGCATTGGCATCCAGACTGCTGTCATCAGAACTCAGTTTGGTTCCGGCCGGTGTAACAACATTGCCATCCTCGTCCAGGATGTTGTGGGATACCTGGAAGTCGTAGTAGTCATCGATCAAGATTTTTTTATCAAGTTTCTCCACCTCATCGGCATCCCGCTTCAGGGTTTGTACTGAGGTGATGGTGTAAATACCATAATCACCAACCACTTGCTGGTTCAGGCTGTAGAGAGGCGTCTCATCGACGACACGGGCATAGCCATGACCTGTGTAGAGCTCAGAATCAATGGAATTAGCCTGTGTCTGCGCGCTGTCACCGCTCAGGAAACCGGGAAGTGTCGTGGTTCTTTCGACTACATCATTGATGTCAACCTGGACGTCGATGGTTTTGGTGATCTGATCACCGATGGCGCCTTCTGGAACATCATCAGAGATCTCAACTTGAAATTGAAAGTGCGGCCTTGATTCGCTTGCAAGAGTTTCATAATCAGGATCGACCTTGAAATTCAGCAAACCTGTTGATGAATTAATTGTGAAGAAATTGGCATCGCCGGTATCAGCGCCAACCAGGTTGAAGCTGAAATCTGTAGTGCCGTCGTCATCAATCGCAGTCAGTTGTCCAACAGTGCGATTGCTTCCTTCATTGATGGAGAAATTGGTTGCTGAGCTGAGTTCAAACTCCTCATTGAGGTTGACTAGTGGGATGGTGAATTGTGTGTCTGCGGTTGATCCATCTTCAGATGTCGCCCGTACAGTGACTGTGACATCGGGATTGGCTTCGAAATTGAGTGCGTCTGGAACCTGAACAGTGATGACACCTGTGTTGGGATTGATTGCGAAAGTATCCGCAGGTGCATCGCCCTCTGCCACCACAAGGCTGTAGGTCACACCGTTGTTGCTTCCATCGGCATCGGTGCTTGAGGCCTGGATCCCTGTTGCAGTGCCGGAGATGGCATTTTCGTTAAGAGAATCACCAGTGCTGTTGATATCGATCGGTGCACTGACCGGAGATTCGTTGATATCGTTAACCCTGATGGTGAGTAGCTGAGCTTTGGATGTACCCGCACCGTTGCTGGCCGTGAGCTCAACGGAATAGACGTTGTCTGTATCGGTATCGGATGGAGCTTCGAAGTCTGGTGCTGCGACAAAGCTCAGGGAACCATTGCTGGCCTCAACGCTGAACAGATTTTGATCTGCCCCTCCAGAAATACTGTAAGTGTACGGACCCTGAGATTCGGGGTCAGTGATTGCCTGACCGCCCACAAAGTCATCCGTTGTGCTAACAGTTGTGGTTCCTTCGTCTACACTTCGGCTTGCAGAACTGTTGAAGTAAGGATCGGCTTCACCCACATTTTCCACACCGATTGTGAACTGACGGCTTGTTGTGGATCCATCAGATGATTCCGCGACAACTTCAATCGTGTGGCTTTCTGCTGTTTCAAAATCAATACCAGCGCCATTCTTGACCGTGACAACTCCGGTGTTGGGATGAATGGTGAAGAGAGCATCATCTGATCCATCACTCAGCGAATAGGTGATGGTGTTGTTTGTGGCATCTTGGTCGATTGCGTTTGCTGTGATGTCAACCTCTGTGCCTGCTACAGATCCTTCGGCGACGACGCCATCGAACAATCCGTTGTTGATTTCGATGGTTTCACCCTGACGATCAGCCGGCTCGAGGAATTCGACGTCGTGTTGATCAACATCAGTAATCTGAACTTGAATGTAACGCCTCTTGCTAAGTGGAATGGCCTGACCATTCGCATCGAGCTCGTTTCCCGGACCACCGCTATCTCGAACTTCAATGGTGAGATCGAAAATCCAGTTTCCGTTTTGCTTCAGTGTTTCGTGATCAGGTGGAGTGATTAGGCTTAATTCTCCGGTCGCCTCATCGATCTGGAACAGTCCTGGTGTTGTATCGGTGGCTGAGCTGTCGTCAACGATGCTGAAACTAAGAGCATTCTGATCGGCTGCATCAGGGTCGCTGGCGAGCAACGTGGTAACGGCCGTGCTGCCTTCCGGAACGAGGTAGACGTGTTTTTCTGTCGGGTCCTGATTGATCGGAGAATCAAGAAATGCTGGTCGCTCGTTGATATCGCTGACACTGATCGTAATTTCCTGAATCACACCAATTTCTGTATCTGCACCATTGATCGTGGCGACTTCGTTTGAGCGAACATTGACTTTGTAGATATTGTCTGAATTGCTATCAGCCGCTTGCTCGTAATCCGGACTTTCTTTGAAGTTCAGGACTCCAAAGGTGTTGTTGCCAATTTGTATTGGATTGATAGTGAACAATTCTTGATCATCACCTCCTACAATGGTGAAGTTCTCGTTGCTTCCGCTCAGTTGGGCAGCGAGCGTCACGTTTTCATCAACGGCATAACTTGCTTTGGTGCTGTAACGGTAGACAAACCCATATTTCTGGATATCTAAATATGCATTTTCGACGAGATCTGCTTCGTTTTGATTTGTGAATCCTGAATCAAATGTTCCGTCGCTGCCGTCCTCACCAAAAGCATCTCCTTTTTCCGATCCCAGCCCTGATGTACCAAAGCCGTACACCTGAATGGCATTTCCGTGCTCGGTATCGACGTCGTTGTACGTTGTCAGTTCAACGCGGCCGACGTCACCTTCGGCGCCATTGACGATACTGTGAATTACATACATTCCTGTTCCAGTTGTTGCTGACCCTTCTGTGTCTGTCAGTGAAACATTGGAGATTGTGACACTGTTATTCTCATCTGGTGTCAGGCCTTCTGCATAGATTGAATTTACATCTGTTGCGTATCCATAGCCTTTGTATGAATCACCGTTGCTGTATGTGTAAGTGAAGTAATAGGTGATTTTATCTCCACCATCGGTTGGTGCTACAAACATTCTTTCAACCTGCTGAACGGCTGAGTAGACATTCATCCTTTTGTAGTTCTTGAATGTCGCCGTGACATTGTTATTTTCATCATCACCATCGAACACCTGAACAGCGGTGCGATCGAGGATGTCTGCCACTTCACGGGTGGACAGAAGACGGCCTCCGAAGGTGAGTGCAGCATCCTGGAGCAGAGCAACTGCTCCAGCGACCATTGGCGAAGCCATGGATGTGCCGGCTTTCGACCCGATTCCGTTTCCAGGCACTGTGGACGGGATCATCGCTCCTGGAGCGAACAGCATGCCGTCGTAAGTGCTCAGGCGTTGGGAGAAGGCTGTAATCCGGTCGGCTCCTGTTTCGAAGTCAATGGATCCTCCACCCGTCTGAACATTTTGGAGGGAGTTGTCTTTCCACACAGCTCCGACCGCCAGGGAACTTGCAATGGCGGGAGACATCAGGTTCTCCCTCAGTTCATTGCTGAGGTGGTTTGCGAAATAACTGTTGCCTGCTGCTGAAACAACAGTTATTCCGTGCTCTTCCAGCTCTTGAATGATCTCTCTGACCTGTTGAACTGATTCATCATTTTCTGGACGGGTGGCGAAGAAACCGCCTCCCAGAGACATGTTGACGGCAATAATGTTGTGCTCTGTCCGATTCTGAAGAACCCAGCGAAGAGCTTCATTGATATCAGCGGCATTCATTCCATAGGCGTCGCCGACGCGTAATCCAAGTACATCAACACCCGTTGCAACACCAATTTCTGGATCGCTGGAGCCAACGGTTCCAGCAACGTGAGTTCCGTGCCCCACATTGTCGATGAATTCCTCGGAGGCTGCTTGTAGCTCTGCGTCGGATATTATCTTGTCATTGTTTGTGTCAAGCAGAGTTATCTGACGGGTCGTGCCATTCCCTGCACTGCCGATGAAATCGACATATCCAACAAAATTATCTTTCAGTTTGTCGTGAGTTCCCTCGACCCCTGAATCGAGAACAGCAACGCTGAAATTTTTGTAGTTATCAATGTTTTCACCGTTTACCAGAGGGCGTTCACCATCGATTTCGGAGTAACGAGGGTCGTTGCGTAGCCCCGTTAAACCGATCAGATCAAAGGCTGGGTTGTTGACCACCAGCCGTTCAGCTGGTGCGTCGTCGTTAACGATGATGGTGGAGGCACTGAACTGACCGGACTGCAGCACCGAGTTTCCGGTCGGATTGCTCAGCTCAATGCTCAGTTGCTCGTCAGACTCAAAGATGCTGTCTTGGCTGATGGACAGGGTGACGGTTTTGGCGTCACCATCTCCATCGCCGAAGCTGACCGTACCGCTGGTGGCGCTCAACAGGTCATCACTGTTGATCACACCATCACCAGTGGTTTTGATGTTCCAGTTGACGGTGGCTTGGCCGGTCAGATCGCCTGTGCGGGCGATGTTGAACGTGATAACTCCGGCTGTGTCTGCTTCGGAAACGTGTGCTGCGCTGGCCGTGACCGCGATGCTGCTCAAAGCCTGCGTGGCTGTCTCCACAACGGCGAAGCCATTGCTTGCCACTCCGCCGTAGTTGGGTGCTGTCGTCGACAGGTAGACGTTGATCGGACTCTGACCTTCGGTGAACGTCTCTGATGCCGTGAAGCGGAGATCAAACAGCTTGATACCACTGTCGCTGAGAGCCTTTTCATCTCCTGGCCAGTCCAGCTCTCCGTTCCAAGTGGTGTTGGGATCGTCGTCGAACAATTCGTTCGCGACGATGTAATTGAAGGCAATCCCTGTATCTGTTGATGCGTTTCCATCGATCTCACCCGCGTCCAGTCCTGTAAAGGTTCTACCGCTTGATTCGAGCGAGCCGCGCAGATCAGATTCACTGAATGCCGTGGGTACCTGGAATAGATCTGTTCCCAGGTCTGCGTTGTAGCCATCAAAGGTCAGGGCTGAACTGTCGAAAGTCACCACAGCTCCAACGCCAGCCAGGTTCACGCTTGCTGGATCATTGTCGACATCGTCAGACGCAACGCGATAGTACACAGGTACTAGCAGGGACTTGGAATCGTCTGCAAGAACTGGTGTTACGAGGATCGATTGCGTCTTCGACATGACTTCCTGCTGAGGATTGACACACTCACCTAATTCTAGCCAGCATTCATATGCTTGTCAGTTAAATCTAAGGTTTAAAATGGTGCGTTAATGCTTTTTCACTCAAGAAATATGCAAAGCAGGCTTCTATCGACCTGTAATGATCAATATCTTTTAACCAAAGTTTCATTTGCTTTCCGATTAATACCATATCAAAGCCGTTCCTTGGGTGATCCAGATCACCGAAAGTCAGATGGTTTGGATGAATGCCAATCCTTCGGTCAGGGCATTCAGTGGTTGGTTGTTGTCTCCTCCGAAGCCGCCGACTGCTTTTCCTTGCTCTAGCCAGGCCTCGGGTTGTCCGGCGTTTGTGTCGCTTCCAACCAGCATATGGTTTTCGGAGGCGAGCCCCTGAATGCCCTGAATCAGAGCTCCTCCAGGAAACGTTCCCAGAAGATGGCGTAGCAGAATGTGACCTTCCAGGGACGCTGTAGTTTCTCCATCGGCATTGAAGTCTGATTGCCAATTCGTAATTTCATCCGGCTCAGTGATCACATCAGCGACTGATTCCGGCGCTGTTTCACTCAGCTGGTTGATGCCGGCGTAGCGGATCACTGTTTCTGAGGCTCGCTCCCAGCGATCTACTTGTCGTACCTCCAGTGCCTGTGCTGCTTCATTGGTGAGTGTCAGGCTGTCACTGCCGTCACTGTGTAATTCCAGCACACTGGCATGACGGTCTATTGGATTGACTTGCGTTGTCCAGTCGGATTCATTTTCCCAGCGATATTGCCAGCTTCCAGCGTTGACCAGTTGATTGATCT
>MDSW01122993.1_pt1 | contig 18701 bp, 17 predicted proteins | sample 811171 | NCBI WGS metagenome assembly MDSW01 (sample SAMN05326641, study PRJNA326480) | marine metagenome | isolation source: seawater | place: Atlantic Ocean: North West | collected 2012 | reverse complement strand
CGGAGAGATGCGCCGGGCAAAGTCCTTAAGGATCGGCGTCCACATCGCCAACGCGGTCGTATGGGGACCAGTGTATAGAACGCGCCTTCGTCTTCGCGTCCGACTTTTTTTCTTTTTCCGCCGCCGCCGCCGCCGACGACGACGCCGACGCGTCCTCTCCCACCACCGCCGCGCCGCCGCCGCCGCCGCTCGCCCGAGACGTCGTCGCCGTCGTCTCTGTCGGCGTCGTCGTCGTCGTCGACGACGACGACGACGCGACCTCCGGCGCTCGCTTGACGTCGCTCGGGCGCGCCGCCGACGCCGCCGCCGCCGCCGACGACTTCTCCCCCCCCTCAGTCCCTTTCCCGCCCCCTCTCGTCGCCTCCGCGACGACGACGACGTCGTCCGCCCCCGCGCCGCTCCTCTCCGTCGTCGTCTCCGCGTCCGCCACCACCGCATTCAGCGGCTGCTGCAGCGGCACCGCGAACTGAAACGCGAGCAAGCACCCGATCACGTACGCGACCCTCCGGACGCCGTTCACCGTCCCCCTCAGGGTCGTTCCATACAAAGCGATGTCGGGGTGGAGTTGAAAGGCGTCAGAAGCGGAGTTGAAAGGCATCGCGGTCGGGGATTGAAACCGAGGGGTGGGCGGAGAGAGGCGACGGCAAAAGTCCTTAAGAAACGGCGTTCACCACGCTAACGCGGTCGTATGGGGACCAGTGTACGGAACGCACCGCAGCTTCGGCGGGGAAACCTCCGAGAGGTACAGCGGCACGATCTGCGACGACGCGCCGACGCCGACGCCGGTGATGAACCTCCCCAACGTCATCCACGCGAACGAGTCCGCGAAGCCGCTCACGAGCGTCCCGACCGCGAGCGGGACCGTGACCGCGGCGAGCGCCGCGCGCCGGCCTTCTTTATCCGCCACCGGTCCGATGCCTAACCCGCCGAGAAACCCGCCCGCGACGAGGACTGAGGGTCGAGGGTCCATACGAAGCGACGTCGGGGTGGAGTTTATAGGCGTCAGAAGTGGAGTTGAAAGGCGTCGAGGTGTGTCTGGATTGAAAGCGAGGGGTAGTGGGCGGAGAGAAACGCCGGCGAAAGTCCTTAAGGAGTGACATTCACCACGCGAACGGGGTCGTATGGGAACCAATTTATAGAAGAACGCACCTGACACCACCGCGCCCTTCATGACGTTATCGCCCGCGAAGCCGAGGTCCTCCGCGATCGCGCTCAGAGGCGCGTTGATCACCGCGGAGTGGTATCCGAAGAGGAACGCGCCGAGGCACGCGGCGGAGACGGACGGGATCAGCGCGGGGCCGACGTTCTCGAACCCTCCTCCGCCCGCGTCGTCGTCGTCGTCGTCGTCGTCGTCGTCGTCGTCGTCGTCGTCCGCGTCGCCGCGCCTCGCGTCCTCCTCCGCCGCGTCCGCGTCGACGACGACGTCCGCGGACGACGAAGACGCCGACGAAGACGCCGCCGCCGCCGTCGTCGTCGACCTGGCGGCGTCGCCGTCGCCGTCGCGATCGCTCGCCGTCGCGCGGACGCGCGCGCCGATCGCGCGAGGAGAGAAGAAGCGCGCGACGACGGGTGCCCGCTCGCCCCTGCGATGTATCGTCGCCGCGACGTCGACGCGCGCGCGCCGCGCGCGTCCGACCGCGGAACGCGTCTCGCGCCACCCGCCGACGCGATGACGCGCCGCCGCGCGCGCGTCGACGACGGACCTCATCCCGGCGGTCGCCCCCTCCCCGGGATGGTCGCGCCCCCGGATATGCCACTTTCCCGCGCTTCGCTTCGTCGACGCGGTCAGGTCCAGTCAGGTCCTTTCGCGGCGTCTCGTCAGCACGCCGGTTCGCCTTCTCGCCGCGCTGTCGAACCGCCACCGTTTCGCCCCGCGCGTCACTTCCCTCGCGCGGTCTCGCCCGCGGGAACGATGGCGATGAAGTCTTACGCCCCGTCGGCCGTCGCGCGGGGGTTCGCGCTCGGCGTCTTAGGGGGGGGGCTCGGCGTCTTAGGCGCCGTCCGAGTGATTAAAGAAATCATCGTCTTCGTCCGCGACGGTTTCTTCGCGGACGAAGAATCCGCGACGACGGACGCGCGGTCGTCCGCCGGCACGCCGTCGACGCCGAGTTCCGTCGGGTCCGTCGAGAGCTCTCGCGACGACATCGCGTCCAGCGCGTCGGACGTCGACGACGACTTCGCATGCGACGCGATGGAGGAGGCGTGGAGGACGACGACGACGACGACGAGGAAGAGACGACGACGACGACGACGACGACGACGACGCGACGCCGACGACGCCGACGCCGACGAAACGTTCGCGAAGATTGCGTTTCGCGGTCTCCAGTGCGCGGCGTGGACGTTCGTTCTCGGCCCGGTCGTGCAATCGGTGCTGACCGAGCCGCCGGAGTCGCGCTTGTGATGATCCGACGCGAACGATACGCGTCGTGGACGAGAGAGACGGACGGTTCGGTTCGGTTTTTTTTATCCGCGCCGCTCACTTAGACTACGTAGCGTCATCTCCCCGCCGTCGCGAACTTCGCGTGTAGCTTCAACTCCGCGGTCTGCTCCTGGAACTTCTTCAAGTACGACTCGAACTCCTCCGCGCTCTTCCTCGGGTCTTTCGGTATCGGCGAATACGCGGGAAGCGACCGCGCCGCGGCTCTTCGCGGCGTCCCCCCCGTCCCCGTCCCCGTCCCCGTCCCCGCGGCGTCCCCGCGGAGCATATCCCCGACGTCCCCGCTCCGCCGCCGCTCGAACGTCTCGATGAGCTGATCGATCTCCTTCTTGTGCGCGATTCGAAGCGCTTTCAACTCGTCGCCTTTCGCCTTTTGCGTCTTCAGGAGCGCCTCTTTCGCGAGCTCGCTCTCGCGCCGCGACGCCGTCGCGATTTCCTCCGCGCGTCCGAGCCTGACGACGCGTGGAGGACCGCGATCGGTGAGCGTCGATGATGACGTGGAGGATCGTGATTGGTCGTCGTCGTTCGCGCGAGAAGATAAAAAAGAAAACGCACGCGCGTCGCACCTGTATTCGAGCTCCCGGCACCGCTCGCGAATCGCCCCGAGCTCGTTGACGTGTTCGCTGTCGCCGACGACGACGACGCCGCCGCCGCCGCCGCCCGCGCCCCCCGTCGTCGACCCCCTCCCCCGCTCCCGCTTCGTCGGCGTGACGATCGTCTTGCTCTTGCTTCTCGAAAACCCACCCCCCGACGCCGACGCGTCCGCGTCCGCGTCCGCTTTCGCTCTCTTCGCCGCGTCGGTCGCGCGCTTCGTCCGCTCGGAGAGCGGCACGGCGATGTCCTCCATCGCCGCCGAATACGCCGCCGCCGCCGGGTCCGCGGAGGTCGTCATCGCGGTCATCGCGCACGACGCCTCCGCGCGTCGGAGGAGGTCCTCGAGGCTCGCGCGCGTCGTCGGCGAGTTCGGGCCGCCGCCGATGGGGCCTGAGGGGGGGTGGACGCGTGCGGCGAGTGAGGAAGCGCGCGGCGCGCGTCGGTCGGCGCGCCGGCGCGACGACGGGACGGGACGGGACGAAAAAACCAAAAACGCGACGGAAGGCGTCGGCGTCGGACCGGCGGCGCACCAAAGTCGTCGAGCAACGAGCGGTACGACGTCTTCCCGACGCTCTCGAGGAACGGCCCGCGGCGGCGATCGTTGGAACACTCTTTCGACGCGCGTCGCGCGTTCCACCGGCCGCTGCCGCCGGAGAGCCCGCCACCGCCGCCGCCGCCGCCGAACGCGAGGCAGTACAACGCGTGCGGAGGCAACATCGCCAAGCGTCCGTCGTAGGGCATCTTATCGAACGGCGCCTCGAGGCGTCCGACGCCGAGCTGATGCAGCAGCAACCTCGCGTGGTTGTTCCGGTTCTTCTTCCACGCCGCGTTTTTCACCTGCGAGAGAGGCGGAGCGAGGCGGGGGGTCGAGCGAGTCAGTCCGTCGCGTTCGGTCATCAGACGTCGCCGCGGGTCGGGAGACGCGAGGATGTTAGCCGCGCTAATCCCCGTCCCGGACGACGCGCGACGCGCGGAGTGAGTGGACGTCGCCGACGGCGCGCTTCTCGAACGACGACGCGCGACGCACCGGCTCGCTGAGCTTCTTGATCCACGCCTCGCATCGTATCCGCGGCGCCCTCGCTACCATCGCGAGTCGCGTCGAGATCTCGTGCGTCGCGTTGCGGAAGGCGTCGTCCAGCGCGCATCGACGCTCGTGCTCGAGCGTGCCGTGGCCGGGGCCGAGCTGCGGGGACGCGCCGTAGGACGCGCGCTCGCCGCGCGCGGGCGAGAGTTTGACGCCCGCGCGGAAGAAGTCCTCGCGGACGCCGGGGAACGAGAAGCTCATGTCCGCCGCCGGCGCCGCGCGTCGGCGAATGCGCGTCTCGTGGCGTGCGTTTCTCTTCCCCCCGAGAGTGCGAGAGCTTTCGTGCCGCTGCGCGCGTGTGACCAGGTTGGACGAGCCACGACGACGCCGCCCCCCCATCACTCCCGCGCGCGCGGCGTCGGGAGGGACGATGCCGTACGTCAGCGACGGTGCGTCCACCCGCCCGTCGCGTCGTCGTCGTCGTCGTCGTCGTCGTCGCGCGGCGGTGGCGGCGGCGCGGTCGCGGTCGACGCCGCCGCGCGCGTCCCCGCCCGCGTCGGCATCCCACGACGACTCCTCGAATCTGAGATCCGCGCCCCTCCGTCGCTCCCCCCTCCCCGCGCAGGTTCGGTCGTGGAACGGCGGTCGGCGTTCCGTCTGAGCCTGATCACCGACGTCTTCTGGCGACTCGTGAACGTCGTGTACGCGTTGTGAGTGCGCCCCGCTCGCGACGCGCGTCGTGTCCCGTTCCAACGCTGTCCTCCCTCCCCCTCCTCCTCCTCCTCCGCGAGAATGATTCGACCTGAGACGTCCTCCCTCTCGCGCCTCCCCCATCCCTTCGCGTCGCAGCTTCCAGACGATGATCAGCGCGGAGTACAGCGAGACGTACGCCGGGAAGAAACGAGGAGGCGGTAAGCGCGTCGGCGGCCTCGGCTTCGGCGGCGGCGGCGGCGGGATGGGAGGCGGAGGCGGAGGCGGAGGCGGGCGACCGGGCGGCGGCGGAGGAGGCCGCGGAGGCATGTCGAACGTGCGAGGGATCGACCACTCCGCGGCTTCGTCCGCGGGCGGATGAGGACGGTAAGCGTTCAGGGGTTCACCCCGGGCGTCGTTCGTCGTAAAGGCGCGTCGCACGGCGCGACGCGACGCGACGCGACGCCCGGACCCCTTGGACGCGCCGTCCGACGACCGCGTGATGAAAGAGCCGACTGAGAGGACGAGATGACGCGGCGGTGGTCAACCCATGAGACGCCACCGCCGCCGATGCCGTCCGCGACGCCGGTCGTCGCCGCGGGGGAACGATCGAATCGAATCGAATCGACGCCCCGGGCGAGGGCCGACGGCGTTCTGTTTGGCGAAGTCGTGTAACAACAAGAACAAAAGAGAACGAAAGGTTTCGGTTTCTTCGGTTCCGACGCTCGATGGCTGCTAGGACTAGGTCACGTCGCTCCGCCGCCTCCCCGTTACGCGCTCGCGCTTCTTCTCATTCCGCGCTAGAGCTCCGGCTTCGTCGCCTTCTTCCGCTTCTTGCCGCTCGCCTTGGGGATGTCGCCGTCGCCGTCGCCGTCGTCGTCCTCCTCGCGCCTCTCTCGCTTTTTCGAAGCCTTCTTCGCGGACTTTTCCCTGCTCTCCTTCCTCTCGGCGGACTTTGGCGTCTTCTCTCCCTTATCTCTCTTCTCCTTCTTCTCCTTCTTCGCGCTGTCTCTCTTCTCCTTCTTCTCCTTCTTCTCTTTCTTCTCTTTCTTCTCCTTCTTCCCCTTCTTAACGCTCGATGATAGACCGTTTTTCTTCGACCCGCCGCCCGCACCGCCGCCGCCGACGGATTCCACGTACCCGATCTCCCCCGTGCGCGCCTCGTCCGTCAAGCTCCCGATCAGGTGCAACACGTCGTCGAACTCGCTCACGCTCTTCACCGTGAACAGCACGGTCGACCCGACGCGTATCACGTGCTCGCGGTCGATCGGGCTCGGGCTCGTCTCCTCCCATCGCCCGCCCGGGCACTCGTCGTCGATGGGGGCGGGATTGTGCACGAGCCCGTCTCTGATGTCATCCGCGCCCACGGAGACGTTGAAGACGCCGAGGACGAGGAGACCGATGAAGTCCACGCCGACTTTGTTCACGACTCCCCTTAAAACGCTCCCGACGACCGGGCAGAACACGCGCGCGGTCGTCTCCACGTCCAGGGAGACGTGCCCGGCGAGATGGATGATGCCCGCGGTGCGCGATCGCGGGTGCACGCGGACGTCGTCGTAGGACATGAGGACGCCGCCGAGCTGGTCGTGGTGCCGCATGAGCATCCCGTCGAGGATCTCGCGCGAGCCGCGCTCCGGGTCGTCCATCGCGGAGGGATGCAGCCCGAGCGTGACGATCGCATGCTTCGTGACGACGGCGTCGTGAGGGGAGGAGGAGGACGACGACGAGGGTCGCTCGGCGTCGTCGTCGTCGGCGTCCGAAGAAGTCGGCGCTTTTTTTTCGGCGGCGGCGCGCGGACGCGCCATGACGACGACGGCGACGACGCGCGCGAACGCGCGAGGGGTTGGCGGTCGAGACGCGGCGGTCGCGATGCGGCGCGGCGATCCGCCGGCGGAGCGCTGAGCTCGCGGGGTCGACCGACGCCGCGGGCGGAGGCGCGGAGCGCTGTGATGGACGAGCGAGGGCGGCGGCGGTGTGTGCAGCCAAACCTTTTTTCGGAGGTCGGACGCGGACGCGCGGTCGCGGTCCCGTCACGGAAGCGAGATCTCGATCGCGTCGCGTCACTCATTCGCGCGCGCGCCGCACGCCCTCACGACACCCGCGTCTTCACCGCGCTTACCCCCCGCCCGCGCCTCTCCGAACATGGCGCCAACGCTCAAGCTCGTGTACTTCGACGTCATGGCCCGAGGTGCGTCGCCGCGACCGCGCGTCCGCGACGTCGCGTCGCGTTCGAGCTGCATCTCTTCTTCCCAAACTTTTTCCACGAAAAAACCGTCTCGCGGGTTCGGAAGCCTTCCATCATCGATCGATCCACCGATTCATGCGGGTCGACTCCATCGCGCGCCGTCGGACGCGATCCCACGCCGCGCCGTCCTGACCTCCGCGCGACGAACGACGCCACGCCGCAGGCCTCCCTCTCGTGATGTGCCTCGAGCACGGCGGCCTGGAGTACGAGGCGAAAAACGTCCTGCGCGGCGATCTCGATTGGGCGGCGATGAAAGCATCGGACGACGCGCCGTTCGACCAGCTCCCCGTTCTCTTCGTGGACGGGAAGCCGATCGCGCAGACCGCGGCGTGCGCGCACGTCATCGGCAAGATCGCGGGCACGGACGGCGGCGACGACATCGCGGACTACGCCGTCTCCTCGATGCTGATCTCGGAGACGGAAGACATCTACAAGGTGCGCGAGTCTGTCTTATTCTTTTTTTTCTCTTCGACGACGGAGTAAGTTGACAACTTACTCGTAACGTACTATATAACTCGTCGCTCGCGTCCGTTATGCTGACCGAGCGCGCGCCGCATCGCCCCACGCCTCCGCCACCGCAGGATCTCGCCAAGGGCGCGGTGACGCAGTTCAAAGAGCTCGGCGACCGCGCGGAGGACAACAAGGCGATGTGGGCGGAGGCGTTTCCGAAACACTACGCGATGCTCGAGAAGCTCGTCGTCGCGGGCGGCGACGCGTTCACGTCCACGGGCGTCTCCGTCGGCGAGATCTACCTCTGGTCCATCCTTCATCAGGCACGGGAATAGTACTGTACTGTAGTGGCGTCTCTTCCCGGTCGTCCGGTCGACTGAAAAAACGAAACGCATATCGACTGACCGTTATACTTCCTAATCGATCCCCCCCCCTCCTCTCCGCGGCAGGTCTCGCTCATGGCGGGCGAAGCCGGGAAGACGTCGCTCGACGCGTTTCCAAAGCTGAAGGCGTTTTACGACCGCGTCGCGTCGATGGAGAAGACCAAGGCGGTCCTCGAGGGGAAGACCGCGATGGGCCCGAGCCTGTGGGGGCAGTACTTCATCGAGTGAGCGCCCGTCTGGAGGAAGAGAGGAGAGGAGAGGCGCGTTCGTTGTTTACCATTTTTTGACACACCATTTTTTGACGCAACTGTCGCACTCGCGACTCGCCCCCGCTACCCGCCGCTCGCAGCGAGTCGTCCTCGCATGTTGCCAAAACGCGTGAAAGAAATCGGACCGGATCCCTCGACGGCAACACACCGCCGCGCGCATCTGCCGCCCGCAGACACGCCGATACGCTCGCACCGCGCGCTCGGGAAGAACCCGCGGCGACCGCGACGTCGTCGGGGGCGCGCGGAGACGCGCGAGAGGAACGTTCCACGGCGCGGCGTGGCCGCCTCTTCGGACGAATCGTAGCGAGCGAGCGAGAACGCAATTTTAACTTAATAGGAAGCGAGCGGGGACGCGCGACGCGACGGGAAGCGCGCGCGCGACGCGATGTACGAGCCGTGCGTCCTGAACAAAGAGCTCCGGTTCTCGTGCGACGTCTGCGGGGACCTCCCGATCGAGGGGAAGCGGTGGTGCTGCAACGTGTGCGAGGATTTCGGTGCGCGCGCGTCCGACCGACGGCGACGGCGACGGCCTCGCGCTCGCGCTCGCGCCGCCCCCACGTCTCCCGCCCCGACGCCCCGCCCGTCGTTCGCTCCGCGCGATCGCTCGCTCACCTCTCTCTCTCCCCTCCCTGTTCTTCTTCTTTCCTCTCTCCGCCAGACGTCTGCGATAGCTGTCACAGAGCGTCGCAATCGAAGCGCGACCGCGGCGGCGCCGCCGCCGGCGCCGACGACGTCGGCGCGCACTCGAGCGACCATCCGATGCAATCGTTCGACTCGGACGTCAGATACGAACCCGTCCACAGCGGCAACCTGAAAGACGTCATGGCGAACGCGATCGAGCGGTGGTTCATCGACACGCTTCGAAACGCGAAGAACGGGGACGTGAACCAGGCCGCGCTCCTCGCGGAGATGCTCGCGACCGGGTACGGGTGCAACAAGGACGCGGAGGAGGCGAGGTATTGGAAGCAGGTGGCGCGCAACGGCGGCGCGCGGAGGTTGGAGGGGGTGTACGACAGGTTGCCGTGACGGCGGGCGATTCGCGCGCGTGATGTAATTTATTTTGTTTAATGAGCGCGCGAGCGCGCTATGGTATGTATGCCGCCCTACAGCGCGCGCGTCGTCCCGTCCCGTCCCGTCCCGTTCGTCGTGTCCGCGCGCGACGCGCCCGCCGAAGCCGCTCGCGTCACGCGTCGTCGCCGTCGTCGCCGTCGGCGGCGGCGGCGTCGGTGGCGGCGGCCGGCGTCGCCGCCTTCTTCGTGAAAAACTCCGTCCCCTGCCTCGCCCCCGAGGGCGCCTCCGGCGGCCCGCCGTCCTCGTCCCCGTCCTCCTTGTTCTCCTTGTCCTTCCTCCCTGAGGGGCGTTCCGCGCGAAGCGACGAATGTCGGGGTTGAGTTCAAAGGCGTCAGAAGCGGAGTTCAAAGGCAACATCGCGGTGTGTCGGGATCGAAAGCGAGGGACCCTGGGCGGAGAGAATCGCGCGCGGGCAAAAGTCCTCAAGGAACGGCGTGCAACGCGCGAACGCGGTCGTGCGGGGACCGGCGCGATCACAGAACGCGCCTGAGCCGGGCTCCTTCTCCGCGGGTTTAAACGCCCAGACGTGGTCGTGTAAAAACTCCAGCCGCGGCTTCCGCATCACGAACCCCTCCAGGTCGTCGTACTTGACCGTCTTCCGCTTCCCCGCTTTCATCCCGAGGAACGCGCCCTCCGTGAGCGACTCCAAGAAGAGCTCCGTGGCCTTGGAGACGACTTTCGCGGCGTCCACGGCCGCGGTCTTGACCTCTTTGTCGCACTTCATGATGCGCTTCACCCTCGCGAGCGGCAGGGTGACGATCTCTTCCTCGCCGTCCTCGTCGTCGCCGTCCTCGCCAGCCTGCGATCGATCGAGGACGAGGAGGGCGGCGCGCGTGGGGTGGTGGTTGGATTGTTTAGTGGGGAGGAGGGAGGACGCGGCCGCGGCGCGCGCGGCGGTCGCCGCGATCGAGGTGGAACGATCGACCGACCCATCGCATCGATTCGATCGGCGCACAGCTGTGCGTCGTCGCGTTCAAAAGAAACGAACGAACGAGGGACGGGTTCGCGACGATCGATCGCGCGCTGTCTGTCGCTCACCTCCCCGCCCTCCGCGTCCGCCGCGCGCGTCGCCGCCGTCTCCGCGTTGATCGCGTCCGCTTTCTCCTTGTACGTCGCCTTCTGCGCGTCGCTCAGCGTCTTCCAACGCACGCCCACCGCCTTCGCGATCTCTCCCATCGTCGGCTTGACAGCCCCCGCGTCGACGAGCGCACGCTTCACGTCCTCTCGCACCTCGTTCGCGTAGACGAGGTACGGCGCGATCTTCCCCTTCTGTTTACCGCCCGCCATCGTGTCGCGTCGCGATGGGTAGACAGACAGACGACGCCGCGTGTCGGCGCGCGCGCGACGATGCGACGACGGCGGGGCTGGCGGGCGCCGAGGAGTTTTACGTTTATACGTGCTCGTGGTCGCTTTCAAAAAACCGCTTTCGCGGACTCAATTTTCACCCACCCCTCGGTTTCAAAGTTTGACCGCGATGCCTTTCGACTGACCGACGAAGCGGTCGGCCGCCCTCAGCCGCGAAAACAGAGCCACGTCGTCCACCACTGCGGCGTTACTTTCGTAGGCGCCGGGCGGAGGGCGAGGATGGCGACGTCGGAGCCTCCGCCGCCGCCGCCGCCGCCGCCGCCCTCCACGACGCCGCAGCGATGGAAGCGCGAGCTGCGCGTGATGCTCCGCATCGCGCTGCCGATCGTCGCCACGAACCTCCTCGGCGTGACGATGACGCTCGTGGACTTCGCCATGGTGGGCCGCCTCGGCAAGGAAGAACTCGGCGGCGCGGCTCTCGGGAACACCGTGTTCTACCTCCTCCACTTCCCCATGCTCGGCCTGCTCACCGCGCTGGACACGCTCCTCGCCGCGGCTTTCGGCGCGGGAAACTTCGAGGCGTACGGCGCGTGGACGCAGACCGCGAGCGCGGTGGTGTCCGCGCTGTCGATTCCCGTCAGCGTCTTCCTCGGCGTCGCGACGACGCCGCTGCTGCTCGCCATCGGCCAAGACGCGACGCTGTCGAAGCTCGCGGGGCGGTACTGCGCGCACCTAACGTGGGGACTCCTGCCGTACTACCTCTTCATCGTCGCGATGAAGTTCATGCAGACGCAGCGCGTGTTGGCGCCGCCGGTGTGGATAGCGGTGATCGCCAACGTCGTCAACGTCGGACTCAACTACGCGCTCATCTACGCCGCGGACTTGGGGTTCGACGGCGCGCCGATCGCGACGAGCGCGTCGCGGTGGTTTCAGTTCATCGCCGGGATGACGTACTTGCTGTCGCGGCCCGCGAGCACGGCGAAGACGCGGCCGAGGTCGTTCATCGGATGGCGGCGGCTGCGGAGAAGCGTCGTCGCGTTCGCGTCGCTCGCGGGGCCGGGACTCGCGATGCTCATGATCGAGGCGTGGACGTTCGAGATCACGACCATCATGGCGGGGTACCTGGGCACCGTCGCCCTGGACGCGCACCTCACGATGCTGCAGCTCGCGACGTTTTCGTTCCTGTCGCTGCCGTTCGCGGTAGCGGCGGCGGCGACGATTCGAATCGGCGCCGCGCTCGGGGGCGGTGCGTTCTACGTCACACTGGTCCCCATACGACCGCGTTGGCGTGGTGAACGCCGATCCTTGAGGACCTTTCCCGGCGCGTCTCTCCACCCAGGGTCCCTCGCTTTCAATCCCCGTCCTCGACGCCTTTCAACGCCAACTGACGCCTTTGAACTCCACCCCGACGTTCGCTAGGCGACGCGGCGGCGGCGAAAGACGCCGCGGCGATCACCTTCGCGGTGTCCTTGGGGTTCATGGCCATCTGCGGCGTGATCTTCGCCGCGTGCGCGGATTACTTGGGGTATCTGTTCACGGACGACGAGGAGGTGGTGAGAGCGGTGGCGGAGATCGCTTACATCGCCGCGTTGTTCCAGCTCGCGGACGGCGGCCAGGCGCGTCAACGCGTCCGTCCTTCTCGGCCAATCATTCTCGTCCACGCGTCCGTCCCCCTCGGCCAATCATTTTCGTCCACGCGTCCCCCTCGGCCAATCATTTTTCTTTCTGACCGACCGCGCGGCACTCTTTGTACGCGCATACGCTCAGGGCGCCGCCGGCGGCGTCTTTCGCGGGATGGGCAAGCAGCTCACGGTGATGAAGCGGAATCTTCTGGGGTTCTGGGTCTTGGGCCTTCCCGCCGGCGGGCTGCTGTGCTTCGTCGCGGGGATGAGACTCCCCGGGCTGTGGTGGGGGCTGACCGTCGGGCTGAGCGTCACGACCGCGATCAGCGTGGCGCACCTCTCGATGATCGATTGGGAGCTCGAGAGAGACCTCGCGATCGAACGCGGGTTGAAAAACGGGAGCCGGGACGGCGACGGCGACGCCGACGGCGGCGACGACGCGGACGACGACAACGTCGTCGCGGAGGCGGCGTACGTCCGCGGCGAGCGCGAGAACGGCGGCAAGTACGACAACGTAGTGTGATCGGAGCACGGAAGTACGTACAGTACAGTAGCATCGCATCGCGTCGATGATAGGGCTACTAGGGCTACTAGGGATACGTAGGCGGAAGGACAACTTCTTTACTTGACGACGCGTTCTTCGGACGGAATCGTTTTCGCTCCGCCCGCGCGTCCTCCTCCTCCCTCCCTCCCTCCGCCGCGCCGCCGCCGCCGCCGCCGCCGCCCTCTCTCTCTCTCTTCACTTGCTCTTGAGCGCGTCGATCCCGGTCTGGTCGTGGAACGGCGTCGCGCCCTGCTGCGTCGCGACGAACGCGCCGACGCGACACGCCCGCTCCAAAGCCTCCTCGGCGCCCGCCCCCGACAGCAACCGATCGAGCAACGTCGCGAGGAAAGAATCCCCCGCGCCGACGGTGTCCACGGGCGTGACCTCGAACCCGGGGTGCTCGACGAAGCCCTCGGTCTTAGAGACGATCGCCGCGCCGTCGCCGCCGCGCGTGACGCACAGCAACTCGCACCCGAGCTTCGCGTGCACCTTCTCGGCCAAATCCGACGCATCCGAGGACTCCGACGACTCGATCCCCAACCAGCCCGCCATCTCCGGCAGCTCCTCGTCGTTGAGCTTCAGAAGCCAGCACCCCGTCGCGTGCTCGACGCACAGCTCCGGGTCGATGAACGGCTTCCGGAGGTTGACGTCGAAGACGCGTCTCGACGCCGCCGCCGCCGCCGCCTTTATCGCCTCGCGCGACCGCGCGTCTCTCTGCGCCAAAGATCCGTACACGACGACGTTGCCGCTCGCGGCCGCCACGAGGTCGTCGCTCGCGGTCATCGCGTCCCACGCGGAGGGCTGAACGATGTCGTACGACGGCATCGCGCCTTTCATCGTGACGACGACGAACCCGGTCTGAGGGTCGTTCCATACGAGCGAACGTCGGGGTGGAGTTCAAAGGCGTCAGAAGCGGAGTTGAAAGGCGTCGAGGGCGGGGTTTGAAACCGAGGGATGGGCGGAGAGACGCGCCGGCAAAAGTCCTTAAGGATCGGCGTTCACCACGGCGACGGGGTCGTATGGGGACCAGTGTGAGATAGAACGCGCCTGAACGCCGCCGTCGTCCACTTGGATGGAGGCCGTGTCGAGCCCGCGCGAAGTCAGGCGACGCAATACCTCGCGCCCGAGCTCGTCGTCGCCGACGCGCGAGACGATCGTCGCGGGGCGGCCGAGCTCGTTGAGATGGCACGCCACGTTCGCGGGGGCGCCGCCGAGGAACAGGCCCGCGGGGAGGGAGTCCTGGGGAAGGATGATATGATATGATGATGGGGCGGGGGAAGGGTGAGTCAGATCGGATCGCGGATCCCTGGACGAGACGACGACGACGACGCGACGAATGCGACCGACGAACGCGACGAACGCGACGACGACGGCGGCGGGCGACGCACCCAGAGCGCTTCTCCGATGACGGTCACGCGCTCCTCCGCGGCGGCGGCGACGCGCGCGGCGCGCGCGCGCGAGCGGACCGCGACGCGAGAGGACGACCGAAAGGTCGCGGACGCGCGAGGGCGCGCGCGCGAGTCGACGCCGACGCCGACGCCGACGCGCGCGAACGACGCCGCCGCGGCGACAGCGCACGCCATCGTCGCGTTCTGTTATCCGCGGAGTGTGATGAAGCGCGCGTCGATGGACGGACGACGCGGGCGGGCGGGGCGCTGCCGGTGATGGATGTCACCGCGGGGGGGAAAAGGTAGAAAAGAAGTCTCGACAATTTCCGCGTTGATCGCATCTCACCCTCACTTCCGCGTTTTCAAACCACGCCGCGCTCTCATTTCACCCACTTGACCCTTTCCATCCGATCAACGCCTCGTCAGATAGTCCTGTCAGAAATCCACACCGGTTCGGGGAGAGACAGGAATAAAGACGGCTCGAGGGCTTGCCACTCGCCCTCTTTGCAATTGCACGCGGCGAGCGCCCAGTGACAATTGAAATCTCGCAACCATGGTGAAGGTGCGTCCTCCGATACGTCCTCCACGTCGTCGTCGCGCGCGCGGCGACCGCGGGACGTCGCGTATCCCCCGGCGACGCGGACGCCGACCCCGCGCCCGCGCATCGGTTTTTTTCCCGTCCCGTCCTAACCGCCCTCGCTGACGCCGTCGCATTCGTCCTCCGCCTCGTCTCCTCGCAGTTCTCCATCGATGAGCTCCGTCGCCAGATGGACAAGCAGCACAACATCCGTAACATGTCCGTCATCGCGCACGTCGATCACGTGAGTGCGCCCGCGCCCGCTCCCCCCTCGAGCTCGCGGCCGGGGAAATTTATTCGCAATCGCGGCGGCAGGGTTCCGGTCTCGCGTCGGCGTCTCGGAGGCGGCGTGAGATTCGCGCGCCGCGCGATCGCTCGCTCGATCTCGCGTCGCGCGTCGCGATCCGCGCGGACTTGCCCTCTCGCGCGCGATCGCGCGCGCGCCCGTCATCGCGGGACGGCGCTCGAACCGCGCGCGCGATCGCGCGCGCCCGCGCGGCGCGGCAGCGCGCGCGCCCCGCGACGCGAGCGCGCGCTCGCCCCCCCCTTTTTTCGCGTCAGCGTCAGGTCGCCCGACCGCGCGGATAAAACAAAAAAACCTCGCCCTCGCCTCGAGCGCCTCCCGCTGACCGTCCTCCCTCCTCGTCATCCGCTCTTCCTCCTCGCATCGCAGGGCAAATCCACGCTGACGGACTCCCTCGTCGCCGCCGCGGGCATCATCGCCGCGGAGAACGCGGGCGACGCCCGCCTCACGGACACGCGTCAAGACGAGCAAGATCGCTGCATCACCATCAAGTCCACCGGCATCTCGCTCTTCTACAAGATGGACGAGGAGTCCCTCGCGCTCATCCCGAAGCACGTCCCGCGCGAGCCGGACTGCAACGACTACCTCATCAACCTCATCGACAGCCCCGGTCACGTCGACTTCTCCTCGGAGGTCACCGCGGCGCTTCGAATCACCGACGGCGCGCTCGTCGTCGTCGACTGCGTCGAGGGCGTCTGCGTGCAGACGGAGACGGTGCTTCGTCAAGCGCTCGGCGAGCGCATCAAGCCGGTCATGACGGTGAACAAGCTCGACCGATGCTTCCTCGAGCTCATGCTCGACGGCGAAGAGGCGTACCAGAACTTTTGCCGCGTCATCGAAAACGCAAACGTCCTCATGGCGACGTACACGGATGACGCGCTCGGCGACTGCCAAGTCGCGCCGGAGAAGGGCACCGTGTCCTTCTCCGCGGGGCTTCACAACTGGGCGTTCACGCTCACGGTCTTCGCGAAGATGTACGCCGCCAAGTTTGGCGTCGAGTTTGATAAGATGATGGAGAAGCTGTGGGGCGACAACTTTTTCGATCCAAAGACGAAGAAGTGGACCAAGAAGCACACGGGCGAGAAGACGTGCATGCGCGCCTTTGTTCAGTTCATCTACGAGCCGATCCGTCGCGTCATCGACGCGGCGATGAACGACAACAAGGAGAAGCTCTGGCCGATGCTCGAGAAGCTCAAGGTGAAGGAGAAGCTCAAGCCGGCGGATTTCGACCTCCTCGGCAAGCCGCTGATGAAGCGCATCATGCAGACGTGGCTCCCCGCCGACGTCGCGCTCCTCGAGATGATCATCTTCCACCTGCCGTCCCCGGCGACGGCGCAGAAGTACCGCGCGGACACGCTGTACGAGGGTCCCCTGGACGACAAGTACGCGGAGTCCATTCGCAACTGCGACAGCAGCGGGCCGCTCATGCTGTACGTCTCGAAGATGATTCCCACCGCAGACAAAGGACGCTTCCTCGCCTTCGGCAGAGTCTTCTCCGGTAAGGTCAAGACGGGCATGAAGGTGCGCATCCTCGGCCCCAACTACGTTCCGGGCGAGAAGAAGGACCTGTACGTCAAGTCCATCCAGCGCACGGTGCTCTGCATGGGCCGTCGCCAGGACGCGGTCGAGGACGTTCCCGCGGGCAACACGGTGGCGATGGTCGGCCTCGATCAGTTCATCTCCAAGAACGCGACCATCACGGGCGAACAAGAGGTCGAGGCGCACCCGCTCAAGGCGATGAAGTTCTCCGTCTCCCCCGTCGTTCGCGTCGCGGTCGAGTGCAAGAACTCGCAGGATTTGCCCAAGCTCGTGGAGGGTCTCAAGCGCCTGTCCAAGTCGGACCCGATGGTGCTCTGCCAGATCGAAGAGACGGGGGAACACATCGTCGCCGGCGCGGGCGAGCTCCACCTCGAGATTTGCCTCAAGGATCTCCAGGAGGACTTCATGGGCGGCGCGGAGATTCGCATCTCCGACCCGGTCGTGTCTTATCGCGAGTCCGTGAACAACACGTCCGACCACATCTGCATGTCCAAGTCCCCGAACAAGCACAACCGTCTGTACTTCCAGGCGACGTGCATGGAGGAGGGCCTCGCCGAGGCTATCGACGACGGAGACGTCACCCCTCGCGACGAACCGAAAGCCCGCGGCCGTTTCCTCGCCGAGAAGTTCGGCTGGGACAAGGACCTCAGCAAGAAGATCTGGTGCTTCGGCCCGGACACGACCGGCCCGAACCTCATCGTCGACATGTGCAAGGGTGTCCAGTACCTCAACGAGATCAAGGACTCGTGCGTCGCCGCGTTTCAGTGGGCGACCAAGGAGGGCCCCATCGCGGAGGAGAACATGCGCGGGATCAAGTTTGAGGTTCACGACGTCGTGCTTCACACGGATGCAATTCACAGAGGTGGCGGGCAGATCATCCCGACGTGCCGCCGCGTGTTGTACGCGTCCATGATGACGGCGGAGCCGAAGCTTCTGGAGCCGGTGTACCTCGTGGAGATTCAAGCGCCGGAGGGGGCGCTCGGCGGCATCTACTCCACCATCACGCAGAAGCGCGGGATGGTCATCGAAGAGATGCAGCGCCCGGGGACGCCGATTTACAACATCAAGGCGTACCTCCCCGTCATGGAGTCGTTCGGGTTCACCGGGACGCTTCGCGCGGCCACCTCTGGTCAGGCGTTTCCGCAGTGCGTGTTCGATCACTGGGACATGCTCGGGTCCGATCCTTACGACACCAACTCGCAAGCTGGGAAGCTCGTGCTGGACATTCGCAAACGGAAGGGCATCAAGGAGTTCATCCCCGCGCTCAGCGAGTACGAGGACAAGCTCTAAGGGTGAGGACGAGGAGGATGGCGAGGAGGAAGGCGGTGTGTTGTGTACTGACTGCGTCAGAAAACTAAAAAACTTTGTGAATATCAGATGCATCGAATCGAAAAACATTTCTCGCCGCGTCGTCCGACGTCGCCGCGCCGCGCGCGGTCTCGACGCCCCCCCCTTCCCCTTCTCGCGCGCGGTCCTTTCGGGACCCGTGTCTCACAGCGCGGCTCGATTTCTCCTCGCGCGCTCGCGTTTGAGGTCTCTTCGTAACGCCGCGATCGTGGACGTTAATCGGAGGATCCAATCGTCTCGCTCGGCGAGGACGCTTCGCATTTCTCGTCGGTACTCGTCGTCCTCGTCCTCGTCGTCCTCCTCCTCGTCGTCCTCCTCCTCCTTCCCCTTCGCGCGCCGCCGCCGCGGCGCCGCCGGCGCCGCCGCGCGCGCGAGCATCGTCGCTCTCCTCGTCGCGGCGACCGCGGCGTCGAGCGTCGCGGCGCCGCCGACGCGACGGACGAGCGACGCGAACGCCGCGTGCCAAAACGCGACCCACGCGCTCGCGGCTCGAAACGCCGGGCGCGCGAGCGCGGACGCGAGCGGCGTCGCGCGGTCCACCCCGGACGCGCACGCGCGCAGCGCTTTGGACGTCGCGGAGAGCGCGCGCTCGGGCGTCATGCGCGCGTCGAATGCGCGCGGGAGCGCGCTGAAGGAAGCGACGCGACGGACGCGAGAAGGTCCCGTCGTCTCGGACGTCTGCCAAGTCGAGAGGTGCTTGGAAGACGAAAAGTCACCGGCGATTATCGATAGTCGAGGCACAGGAGTCTGCGTACCACCGTAAGTTGTTCGTACGTACGTGTACGGTCACAATTCGTGCGAGCTATGATACGTGAGCCCTTGGGCAAAGTCCTTAAGGAACGGCGTTCACCATGCGAACGCGGTCGTATGGGGACCAGTGCGAAGAATGAACGAAAAAATAGAAGACGACGG
>MDSW01093175.1_pt1 | contig 18704 bp, 16 predicted proteins | sample 811171 | NCBI WGS metagenome assembly MDSW01 (sample SAMN05326641, study PRJNA326480) | marine metagenome | isolation source: seawater | place: Atlantic Ocean: North West | collected 2012 | reverse complement strand
TTTTTCAAGTGGATAATTTTTTGTAAAATTGTTTGATTTGTCTAAATACTCTATTGAATCTTCAATAATAGAGTTTTCTAAGTTACTAATTTTTGTAATTAATTCAAATTTAATTGATTCTAGATAAAATAAGCTAGTAATTTTATCGCCAATTGAATTGTTAATTTCTAACAAACTATTTTCTATTATTTTAACTAACTTTTCCATTAATATATTATTATAATTGAAATAATCTAAAATTTTTAGAAGAATTTTTATAAATTGATAAAAAATTAGGATCTATAATCAGCATTTATTTCTATGTATTTATTTGATAAATCTGAACTGAAAACTGTGTGTTTTTTTGTTCCAATATTTAATTCAACATTTATTACTATTTTTCTTTGCTTCATGTATTTATCTAAATTTTTCAAATTAATTTTTTTGTTCATCATTCCATTTTTAGCAACAATGAGGTTTCCAAATCTTAGAACAATTTTTTCTTGCACAATTTTTTCTTCAGTCTTGCCAATAGCCATTACAACTCGTCCCCAGTTTGCATCTTTGCCATGAATAGCCGTTTTTACTAGTAAAGAATTTGCAATTGAAAAAGCAATATTTTTGGCTTGTTTTTTAGTTTTAGCATTTAATACATTAACTTCTATCATTTTGGTAATTCCTTCACCATCTAAAACTATTTGTTTAGCCAAACTTGACATTACTTTTTTAATTTTCTCATTAAGCTGTGTTCTTAATTTATTTGTTATATTTATTTTTTTTTCGTTTTTTTGAGAGAATAACATTACAGTATCATTGGTTGATGTGTCCCCATCTACAGTTATAGAATTAAAAGTATCATCTATATTTTTTGAAAGGAGTTGTTTAATTTCATTTTTATTAAGTGGTAAGTCCATAAAGATATATGCCAGCATCGTACCCATATTAGGAGATATCATTCCAGAACCTTTAGCAATACCATATATTTTATATCTTTTATTTTGAATAATAATATCTTCTTTTGAGATTTTTGGGAAAGTATCTGTCGTCATTATAGCCTTTGCAGCATCTAAAATATTTCCAGTTTTAGAATTATTAATTAATCTAATTTTATCTAGAATAAGATTTGTATTGATTTGTTCACCTATAACTCCTGTTGAAGAAACAAAAATTTGATCAGTTTTACAACCGAAATAATTTGATGTAAATTTTACATAATCATCTATATTTTTTATTCCTTTTTTACCCGTAAAAGCGTTAGCATTACCAGAGTTGACAATTAAGATTTTGCATAAGTTTTTATTGTTGTTTTTTGCCCAAATTATTGGAGCTGCTGGTGTAAATGATTTCGTGAAAACACAAGAACAATATACAGGTTTTTCAAAACAAATTACTAATAAATCCTTTTTATTTTTTTTGAAACCAGCATTAAAAGTGTAAATCTTAAAAAAATTGGGTTTAAATCTTATGAATTTTTTTGGTTTAAATGGAGATATATAATTATTCTTCATTATGAAATTTTTTTATATGTTAGATAAAAACTATATAGAACATTAAGCGTTCATATGCTATCAGCCATTACCATAAAAATGCTTAATATTGTAAATAAATTATTCGGTTCTTCTAGCTCAAAAAGATTGAAAGAATATGGTAAAATAATTGAAAAAATCAATAAAAATGAAAGGGAATTAGAATCTATTTCTGATATTGAAATATCTAAAAAAACTTCAAATCTTAAACAAAGAATAAAAGATAATGAAAGTTTAGATGATATTTTGCCAGAAGCTTTTAGTTTAGTTAGAGAAGCCTCCAAAAGATCTATAGGTCTAAGACACTATGATGTGCAATTACTTGGAGGAATAGTACTGCATAAAGGCCTAATTGCTGAAATGAAAACAGGAGAGGGAAAAACATTGGTGGCTACTCTTGCAGCTTACTTAAATGCTCTGGATAACACTCCTGTTCATATAGTTACCGTTAATGATTATCTGGCTAATAGAGACTCTAAGTGGATGGGTAAAATTTATGAACTATTAGGTTTAAGCGTTGGTTGTGTAAGATCCGACACACCTCACGAACAAAGAATTGAAGAGTATAGCAAAGATATTGTTTATGCTACAAATAATGAGATAGGTTTTGATTATTTAAGAGATAATCTTAAAGCTGAATACAAAAATTTATTTTTTAAAAAACAAGGTTTTGCAATTGTTGATGAGGTTGATAGCATTTTAATTGATGAGGCAAGAACACCCCTGGTAATTTCTACAGAATCAAAAAGTTCTGTTGAATTATATCCAAAAGTTAATTCAATAGTAAAATTATTAAAAGAGGATGATTATGAACTAAATGAAGAAAATAAAAGTATACTTCTTACAAGTAAAGGTATGACGCTAACAGAAAATCTTTTAAAAAAAGAAGGCTTAATTAAAAATGGAACTCTTCAAGATTTAGATAACATTTCACTTAACCATAACATTATTCAAGCTCTCAGAGCTCAAAAAATTTTTATTAAAGATAAGGATTATATCATCAAAGATCAAAATATCATTATAGTAGATGATCTTACAGGTAGGCCAATGGAAGGAAGAAGGTATGGTGATGGACTCCACCAAGCAATAGAAGCAAAAGAAAATTTAACTATACAAAATGAAAATCAAACAATAGCATCTATAACTTATCAAAACTTTTTTAAAACCTATAAAAAATTATCAGGTATGACTGGAACTGCAAAAACTGAAGCTGCAGAATTTGAGGGTATTTATAATTTAGAAGTAGTTGAAATTCCTCCTAATGTTCCAGTAAATAGAATTGATAAAGATGATCAAATTTATCTAACTAAAAAAGAAAAATATGAAGCAATAATTAAATTAGTTTTAGACAGACATCAAAAAAAACAACCGATATTGATTGGAACAACATCAGTAGAAAATTCTGAAGTTTTATCAAAAATATTAAATCAAAATAATATTAAACATAATGTTCTGAATGCTAAATTTCATCAAAAAGAGGCTCAAATCATTGAAGAAGCTGGGATACCGAGTAAAGTTACAATTTCAACAAATATGGCTGGAAGAGGTACTGATATAAAACTGGGCGGTGTTAATGATAATGAAGGTGCACAAAAAAAAGTAGCTATAGATGCTGGAGGTCTTTTAATCATAGGTACGGAGAGACATGAAAGTCGAAGAATAGATAATCAACTAAGAGGAAGATCGGGCAGACAGGGTGATATTGGTGAAAGCGTATTTTATCTTTCTTTAGAAGATGATTTAATGCGCATATTTGGTTCAAAAACACTAGAAAACGTTCTGGGAAAACTAGGTTTAAAAGATGGTGAAGCAATAACTCATAGCTTAATTACAAAATCTCTTGAAAGAGCTCAACAAAAAGTTGAGTCTTACAATTATGATATAAGAAAACAAATACTAAAATTTGATGATATTTTAAATGATCAAAGAAATATAATTTATCAAAATCGAAAAGAAATACTTTCATCTTCTGATCACTCTGAAACAATAAATGAAATGATTGATGATGTAGTTGGAAGTTTAATTGACTTGACAATTCCTAAAAAAAAATATGCCCAAGAATGGGATGGGGTATTGTTGAATGAAAAAGTAAAGGAAATATTTGGTATTGATTTACCAATATCTGATTGGATTAGTGAAGAAGGAGTTGATGAAGAAGAAATTAAAAAAAGATTATTAGATCAAGTTAATCAAAAATATAGAGATAAAAAAATTAAATATTCTGATGAATTAATAAGATTTGCAGAAAGACGAGTAATGTTATTTCAAATAGATAATGATTGGAGAGATCATCTGGCAGCTATGGACTCATTGCGTGGCAGTGTAAATTTAAGAGCTATGGGAGGCAAAGATCCTTTTTATGAGTATAAAAAAGAATCATTTAATTATTTTGATGAAATGCTATCAAATCAAAATGAAAAAGTTTTAAAAACATTATTTAATATAGAGTTAGTTGCAACAAATGAAAATGAAGATAAAAAAATTATTAAAAAAGTTGATAATTCATATATAGGTAAAAAAATTCAACGAAACAGTCCGTGTCCTTGTGGATCAGGCAAAAAATACAAATTTTGTCATGGTGCCTAATTATTAGTAATATTTAAATATTTTTCATTTCTAATTTTTACAATATTTTCCAGCGAAGTTTCTTTTAGTTGTTTTATTCTTAATTGAAGTCTTTCCTTTAATATTTTATATTGATCTTCTTTAAATCGATGTGCGCCCCCAGGTTTTTCTGGTATAACTTCATCAATAACTTTTAAATTAAGACATTCATCAGCTGTCAATTTTAAAGATTCTGCTGCTTTTTGTATAGAATCATTATTTCTCCATAAAATAGATGCACAACCTTCTGGTGATATTACAGAATAAATAGAATTTTCTAACATCAATATTACATCTGCTGTAGCCAGCGCTATAGCTCCTCCTGAACCCCCCTCACCTATAATCACAGAAATAATTGGACTTTTTGTATCTAAACTATTTGCAATTGAGGAAGCAATTGATTCAGACTGACCTCTTTCTTCAGCTTCTTTGCCTGGAAATGCTCCGGCTGTATCCACTAATGTAATTATTGGCATATTAAATTTTTCAGCCAATTTAAATAACCGTTGCACTTTCCTGTATCCTTCAGGTTTCGCCATTCCAAAATTATGTTTAATTCTAGATTCCATTGAATTTCCCTTTTCAGTACCTATCACCATAACTGAAACATCATCAATTTTAGCAAACCCCCCAACTACAGCCTGGTCATCAGCATATTTTTTATCACCAGCCAAAGGAAGAAAATTATGGAAAATATTATTTATATAATCAATTGTATGAGGCCTATCTGAATGTCTAGCTACCTGAACTTTTTGCCAGGAATTCAAAGAAGAATAAATTTTTTCAAATAGTTTTGCTTTTTCTTTTTGATGTTTCAAAATTGAGACTTTGTCTATTTTGTCACTTTGTTTTAAAATTTCAATTTTTTTATCAATTTCCGCTATTGGTTTTTCAAAATCAAAATAATCTGCCATTAAATAATTTTACTTTCTTCTAATATTTCAATAATTAATTCTTTAAAAACGTTATCCAAATCAGTTTTCATAATTGATTTTATTAAAATTTTTAGATGATACGGATGAATTTCTTGCCATTTTTTATCATTAATAGAAATGTGCGAGCTTAATATTAGTTCTGATATATTATTTTTTTCTGCTGAATTTTTAATTTTTTCTATTAAAAAACTAGACGGCATTGATCTATTATCAAAAAGTTTTTTATTTTCTTCTAATTGAATTGAAATATTTTTCTCTTCAATAATTACCTGAATAATTGTATTTAAAATTTCATCCTGAAATACATGATCATTTTTAATTTCAAATAGTTTATTTTCAATTATTACTTTAATAAAATCTTGATTGCTAATAGAAGTTTTTAAATTATAAAGAAGTTTTACTGATTTCAAATTATTGTTATCAAAATTTTGATCATCAATTAGATAATTTTCAGCAAATAAAATCCATTTTTCAGCTATATCAAAATCATTGTTATGTATGTTGGCTCTGGCAATATCTAGAGAATATTCAGCAAGTTCTTCAGACGGATTAATATTTTTTATTAAATCTTTTGAAACATCATATGACATTTTTTCAAAGCCGATTTTTTTTGAATAATTCCAGAATTCTGTCAATGAATCTAACCTGGTTATGGGCAATAATTGGATATTAGATTTTTGAAATAAAAGTGCCATTATTAACTCTTTATTGCCATTCAAATCGGTAATAGATTGTTTAGAATTATTTAATTGATCATTACTAAAATCAACACTTCTATATAACGCTGATAAACTCTCAGCATCAATAATTCCTATTTCATAAGCTTTATGAGCAGCTTTCAATCGCAATGAAATATCAGTTGATGGACTCAAAATTATTGGTAATGACAAATTAGTTGGATCAAATTCTAATAATTTTTGATTTAATGGAAGATTGCCTAGTCTAAGCATTGCGCTATAAAGAGCAAGTTGATCATTTTCAAAAAAACTTTCATCAGAAAGTGAAATTAAATCTGTAGAATTATTTTTTAAACTTAAATAAATTTGTTGAAAGTATTCATCATTATCATTTAAATCAATTAACAGAGAATTTAAAAAATCTGCCTTTTCAACTTGATTCCTTGCAAAATTACAAAAAATATTAATTTTTAAAACTAAGTTATTTTTTTCAACATTGGAATTTTGCATAGATTCATTAAAATCGCATGCTTCTGATATGTCATTAGTTGTAAATAAATAATCTAAATTCAAAAAATCATAATAGTTTTTGTAGTCATTATAAGTAGAAATATTTTTTAAAAAACTCAAAGCTTTTGGTTTTTGCCCTAACTTAATTAATGTTTTGATCCTCAAGTAATCAAAATCCTTTTGTTCATAAAAACTTGGCGCAGCTAAAGTTTGTTGTAAATTATCAACCAATAAGTCTGATAGGGTCTTAGAATTGTTAATTTTAATGTTATTAAATAAAAAATCTAAATCTTCTTTATTTGAAGTTTCCCAAAAACTATCAACAGTAATTACTTCATCAGAAGACAAAGAGGATATTTGATTTTCTTCACTTGTTAATATTTCTGGATTTTCATCTGTATTGATTTCTTCTTGATCGTCTTCATTGATTGTTTCAGATGAATCATTGATTGTATCTTCGGAAATATCTTCTGAAATAAATTCACCATCAGATTCAATGGCATTTGTTTCTTTTATGATATCACTAATATCATCATCAACTGTTAAAGTGATTTCATTATCTTGTTTATTGCCACTATGAAGATTAATTATTTTAATTTCAGAAGATGAAATCTGAAAACTATAAAAAAACACTAATACAAAAAAAACTAATATTCTCATTTTATTTCTAAATCATACTCCTCTTGAATAACTTTTGTCGGGGCTGGTATCTCAAAACTTACAATACCAGCAAAAAAAACTATCAGAATTAGAAAGATAAATATTATTATATATTTGCTTTTCATTACTCAATATTTTGTTACAAATCGGGTTAAATACAGATATTTATAAATTTTTTAAGCTTTTTTTAGATAATTAGTTAAAATATTGTCAAAAATATGAAAAAAATAGATTTTGAAAAAAAACTCGCAGAATTAAATAAAATAAATTTAGCTATTATTGGTCATATGGGTTCAGGAAAATCTATATTTGCTAAGTTAATTGCTAAAAAACTTCATCTTGAAAAAATCGATACTGACAGAGAAATCTGTAAAAAAGAAAATCTTAGTATAAATGAAATTTTTGAGCTCCATGGAGAAAAATATTTTAGGAAAATTGAAGAAAATATTGTTTGCAAATCACTAAATTTAGAAAATCATGTTATATCATTGGGAGGAGGTTCAATATTGTCTCCAAAAGTTAGAAAAAAACTTAACAATAATTCATATACAATTTTTTTAGATACTGAACTAGGTGAACTAGAAAAAAGATTATCAAAATCAATTAATAGACCATTGTTGCAAAACAATAATATTTTAAATAAACTAAAAAAACTGGACACCCAAAGAAGAAAGTATTATCTAGAGGCAAATATAAAAATTCAAAATAATGATACAGTCAATAAAGCTTATTTAAATTTTATTAAAGCTTTTCAAAATTAAATGATTAAAACAAATATTAGACTAGGTAGTGTAAAAAGAAATTGTGAAATTATAGTTGGAAAAAAAATTCTTAATGCTTACTTAAAAAAATTAAACAAGAAAAAACAAAAAAAATTTATTATTATAGATAATAAAGTATTTAATAATTTTAAAATTTCTATCAAAGATAAAAAAACAACAGTTATTAAAATCAATGGGTCTGAAAATATAAAATCTATCAATATGTATTGGAAATTAACATCAACTTTATTAAAAAAAAATATAGATCGATCTTCAATAGTTATTGCAATTGGAGGTGGTACCATAGGTGATTTGACAGGATTTGTAGCAAGTACTGTTTTACGTGGAGTAAATTTTGTATTAATTCCAACCACCTTATTAGCGCAAGTAGATAGTTCAATAGGTGGCAAAAATGGGATCAATTCTGAGCATGGAAAAAATTTAGTGGGAACATTTTTTCAACCTAATCAAGTGCTAGTAGATATTGATTTTTTAAAAACTTTATCAAAAAAACAATTAAAATCAGGTTATGCTGAAATATTAAAACACGCAATTATAAACGATAAAATTTTTTATAATTGGTTAAAAAAAAATTACATTAAACTATTTAATTTGAATGAAGATGTTTTAATAAAAGCAATTGTGAAAAGTATAAAAATTAAGTTAAAATATGTATTATCTGACGAAAAGGAAAATCTCACAAATATTAATTCAAGGGCTATTTTAAATTTTGGACACACTTTTGGACATGCTATAGAATCCATTAATAAATATAAAGCTTCAATATCGCATGGTGAGGCGGTCGCTATTGGTATGGTTATTGCAACAAAATTGTCATATAAATTAAATAAAATTGGAAAAAAGGAAATGTTAGATATAATTAAACATATAAAAAATGCTAAACTCCCTATTTATTCAAATTTAATTAAAAAAAATAATTTTTATAAAAAAATAATTAATGATAAAAAAAATAGAAATAATCAGGTGAACTTAATTTTATTAAAAAATATTGGCAGTGCCTATTTTTCAAAAAATCATAAATTGTCAGAAATCAAAAAAATGATTTTAAACATCAACTAATTTTGAATTAATTTATATGGAATTATTCGATCTTTTTTTATTAATTATTATAATATTACTTGTAATACTATCAGGTTTGTTGTCTGGATCTGAAACAGCAATTACTGCTGTTTCAAAACCACGAATAAATTCAAAAATTAAACAAGGTATACTGAGAGCTATATATGTAAAAAAAATAATTGACCAAAAAGAGAATGTAATCTCATCTTTATTGCTATCTAATAACTTAGTTAATATATTAGCCTCGTCTCTTGCTACAGCATTCTTATATGAAATTTTTGGAGTAACAGGTATTTTTTATGCTACAATTCTTATGACTTTTTTACTTGTTATATTTGCTGAGGTATTACCAAAAACATATTCTATAAATAAACCTACAAGAACTGCTATTAGTATTGCACCTACAATTTATTATTTAAATAAAGCTTTATATCCAATAGTAATATTTATTAATTTTATTGTTAAATTATTCATAAAAAAAATAATTAGTACAAGCGATAAACTAAAAGATCAACAATCTGAAGAAGAACTTCGTGGGGTTATAGATTTATATAAAACCTCTAATCCTGATTCAGAGGAAGAAAAAAAGATGTTGCAAAGTATTCTTAGTTTAAATGACACAACAGCAGAAGAGGTTTTTACACATCGTAAAAATATTTATTCAATTGATATAAATTTGAATTTTAACGAGATTAAAGAAAAAATTAATTACAGTAATTATACAAGAATTCCTTTTTGGAAGAACAATCAAGAAAATATAATTGGTGTGCTAGATAAAAGATCGCTTAATCTTGATTTATCTATTGATAAGGATGGAAAAAATAAAATTATAAATTTATTAAAAAAGCCTTGGTTTATTCCAGCTACTACAAATTTATTAGATCAGTTAGTTATGTTCAGAAATAAAAAAGAGCATCTGTCATTTGTTGTAGATGAATACGGAGAATTATTAGGACTTATAACATTAGAAGATATAATTGAAGAAATAGTTGGAGAAATCGTTGATGAGTTAGATAGCCCCCCTTTAGAATTCATTACTAATACCGAAGGTAAAATAATATCAGATGGTAAAATGAACATAAAAGACCTTTACAATAAGTTTAATTTAGAGCTCGAAGACAAAGAAGCTAGTACTATTGGGGGCTATGTTATGAATCTTTCAAAAAAAATACCTTTATATGGAGAAAGCGTTACAGATAAGTTTTTTGCGTACAAAGTACTCTCTCATTCAAGAAAACAAATTCACAGAATAGAAATTTCAAAAATAAATTAATTTATTTTTATCTCGTATGAATGAAGACCATTGACAATCTCATCTTTTAAAATTTCATTAATTTTATTATGAATATTTATTTTTTTTTTATAATCTATTTTGGTTTTAGTTTTACTTATTTTTTTTTGTTTTAAAACAAATAACAAATGTGTTTCTCCAGTTCCATCAAAGCTATTATGACCAATGTGCATTTTTGAGTTGTCAATGATAGTTACATTAAAATAAGGAAAATTTTCTTTTAATAATTTTTCTATCCTACTTTTGCGTTTCATAAAAAATATAGTATATGATATATTAATAACATGGTTAAATTTAAACACACCATTGTCAAAAAAAATCTCTCTTGGGAGCAAAAAAAAGTAAATAATATATGCGATTATGCTGAATGTACTGAAATTGGAGTCCATAAAGCACCAAAATCAAGATCAAATATCAAAAATTATTATTTTTTTTGTTTAAAACATGTCCAAGAATATAATAAATCTTGGGATTTTTACAAAGGTCTGAGTGTAGACCAAATCGAACTATCAATGAGAAAGGATACTGTTTGGAATAGACCTTCTTGGCCTCTTTCTGGTTCACCAGACAAAATTATGGGACAATTGAATGAATTTTTTAATAATGATTATAGTCTATTTGAAAAACATAATGATTTTGAAGATTTTGTAGATAATAAAATTTTAAAAGAAAATTTAAGCAATGAAGAAAAAAGAAGTGTTGAGCTTTTAGAAATTTCATTACCATTATCTGTTGAAGATATAAAAAAAGCGTATAAAAGGTTAGTTAAGATTTTTCATCCAGATGTAAACAGAAGTAATAAGCAAGCTGAAAAAAAATTTAAGGAAATAAATGAGGCATACAAAATTTTATTAAAAAAATTTCTTAAAAAATGAATTATAATATAAATATAGAGAATAAAAAAAAATGTTTGAAGAAAAACCGACCATCAAAATAGATACTAACAAAGTTTTTGGAATTAATTGTAATTTTGATGTTTATGGTTTTAAAAATAAAAATAAATATGTTCCTACTATAGATAGTTCTTATAAATTTGATCCTTCAACAACAGCTGCAATACTAGCTGGCTTTGCAAAAAATAGAAGAGTTTTAATTCAGGGCTACCATGGTACTGGAAAATCTACACATATTGAACAAGTAGCATCAAGACTAAACTGGCCTTGTGTAAGAGTTAATCTTGATGGACATATTAGTAGAGTGGATTTAATTGGTAAAGATAGTATTGTCATCAAAGATGGAAAACAAATAACAGAATTTCAGGATGGAATATTGCCTTGGTCTTATCAAAATCCAATCGCATTGGTATTTGATGAATATGATGCTGGAAGACCCGATGTTATGTTTGTAATTCAAAGAATATTAGAATCAGAAGGTAAATTAACTCTCTTAGATCAATCCAGAGTAATTGAACCTAATAATTTTTTTAGACTATTTGCAACTACTAACACAGTTGGTTTGGGCGATACTTCTGGTTTATATCATGGAACGCAACAAATAAACCAAGGACAAATGGATAGATGGAGTATAGTTACTTCTTTAAATTATTTAGAAAATAGCGAGGAAGCAAATATAATATCAAGTAAAATTGAATCTCTTAACAACAAAGAAGGAAAAGAAATAATTAAATCCATGATTGCAACAGCTGAGCTTACTCGTTCGGGATTTATAAATGGAGATATTTCAACTGTAATGAGTCCAAGAACTATAATTACATGGGCTGAAAATTACATTATTTTTAATGATATTGAGTATTCTTTTAAATTATCTTTTCTTAATAGGTGTGATGAAATAGAAAAGCCAACTATTCATGAATACTACCAGCGTTGTTTTGGTAAAGATATCAATGAGTCTAAAATTGTAAATGTCAGAGAGTAAAAATTCTATAGAAATATTCAAAAAATCAATAGCTAATACTGTTAAATCAGTAGGTAGAATAAAAGATATTGAAATAAATTTTATAGATAAAAAACCTTACATTAATGGAAAAACATTATATTTATCTGAGCCATCTTCTAAAGACCTATCTGATAATTTAAATTATTTACGAGGTGAGGCAGACTCAATGGCTTTAGAATTTCGCTTTCACAGTAATGACATCCATCGACAATATATTTTTGATGATGATTTAGCCAATCAAATATTTGAAGCAGTAGAAAGATCACGTATTGAAGCAAAAGGTTCATCTATATACAAGGGAATCAAGTCAAATATTTTCAATAAACATTCAATAGATATTGGAGTTAAAGATGAATCGAAAAACGACTCATTAATCAATGCGTTCAAATATGTAAGTTATGCTGAACTAACTAATCAAAAATTGCAGGGAAAATTTTTAAATTATAAAAAACTTCTAAAAGAAAAACTAGGTGATAACTTTGACAATTTTGTAAATAGTATTAAAAAAAATGTAAACAATCAAGAAAATTATGCAAATGACATAAAGTCTTTACTTAACCAATTAGGACTTGGAGATGCAAAAACTTTGGATGATAATAATGAAAAAAATAAAAATCAATCAGAAGATAATGAAGAAAATAAGGAAAGCAACAACACAAATTCAGAAACTAAAGAAAATATTGAGTCTGAGAACAAATCTCAAACTCAACAATTGTTATCCTCTGAAGAACAAATAGAAAAAATGGATGATAAAACTACTGAAAATGATATGGATTACATACAAAGCATTCCTCAAAATAATAACGAAATTAATTACAAGTATTATACAAACGAATATGATGAAATAGCTATTCCTGAAGATTTGTGTGAGAAAGAAGAGCTTGACAAACTTAGATTATCTCTTGATCAACAAGTTTTTTCTTTTCAAAACTTAATTACTAAAATTGCAAACAGACTTTATCGAAAATTATTAACCTTGCAAAATAGACAATGGGAATTTAATTTAGAAGAAGGCATCTTAGATACTTCTAAATTAGCAAAAATAGTTGCTAATCCATCTAATAAATTAACTTTTAAAAAAGAAAAAAATATTGAATTTAAAGATACTATAGTAACTTTATTAATTGATAATTCTGGATCAATGAGAGGTAGACCAATTACTCTTGCCGCAAGATGTTCTGATATATTGGCCAAAACACTAGAAAAATGTTCTGTCAAAACTGAAATACTAGGATTTACAACTAAAGCATGGAAAGGGGGTAAATCTAGAGAAAAATGGATTAAAAATGGAAAACCTGAAGAACCTGGCAGGTTGAATGATTTGAGACACATAATTTATAAAAGTGGAGATGCGCCTTGGAGAAGATCAAAAAAAAATTTAGGACTTTTACTCAGAGAAGGAATTTTAAAAGAAAATGTGGATGGTGAAGCTTTGATTTGGGCATACAATAGATTGAAAAGAAGAAATGAAAAAAGAAAAATCTTAATTGTCATTAGTGATGGAGCACCAGTCGATGATTCTACTTTATCTGTTAATCCAGGAAATTATTTAGAAAAAAATTTAATTGATTCAATTAATAAAATAGAAAAAAAATCTGATATTGATCTAGTAGCAATCGGTATAGGACATGACGTATCTAGATATTATAGTAAGGCTGTAACAATAATGGATGTAGATCAACTAGGAGAAGTTTTATTAAATGAATTATCAAATATTTTTACCATTGGTAAGAAAAAATTAAATTAAATACCAATTATCTTCAGCTTTTTCTAAATTGTCATTTTCAATTGCTGTTCTTATATATTTCATCAAGCTATTAATAAAAAAAATATTATGAATACTTAATAATTGAAGTGCTAATAATTCATTAGATTTAAATAAATGATGTAAGTAGGATTTAGTATAATTAGCACAAGTGATACATTCGCACGAATCTTCGATTGGCCCCAAATCTTCTTTGTAAAGTGAATTTTTAATATTTATTTTACCTTCTTTTGTTTTAGTTAACGCAGCTCCATGTCTAGCAATTCTAGTGGGATTAACACAATCAAAAGTATCAATACCATATTTAACGAGTTTCCAAATATCTTTGGGCTCACCTATTCCTAAAAGATGAATTGGATGAGAGTTGTTTAATTTAGAGGATGTAAAATTAACTACTTCATACATTTGTTCTTTAGAAGCTCCTAAACTTCCGCCAATGGCTAAACCAAAAAAATCATTTTTTAAATTAAACTCAATACTCTCTTCCCTTAAATCATTGTAAATTCCACCTTGAATTATACCATACAATTTTTGCTGCCCTGAAGAACCAAAGGTTGGTTCAAAATTAGATCTTGTATTGAATGTTTTCAATGATCTATCAGACCATCTATGACTTCTATGCATCGAATCAGAAGTATATTTCTTATCAACATTAAATGGGGTACATTCATCAAAGACTAAAATTAAGTTAGCTCCTATTTGCCTTTGTAATTCTATGGATTTTTCAGGAGTCAGAAGTATATTTGAACCATCAAGGTAAGATTTAAAAAGTGCTCCTTCTTCTGAAATTTTTATAAGTGATTTATTTTTAACATAATTAGTTTTGCCTTTAATTTCATTTGCGACAGAACCATGACCTAATGAAAAAATTTGAAACCCTCCGCTGTCAGTTAACATGGGGCCATTCCAATTAATAAATTTATGAATACCCCCATGTTTAGAAATTATTTCTCCACCTGGTTGAAGCATTAAGTGATAGGTATTAGATAAAATAATTTGCGTTCCAGCATTTTTAGCATCCTCAACAGATAAAGATTTTAATGCTCCTTTAGTAGCGCAAAAAATAAAAGCTGGTGTTTTTATTCTACCGTGTGGAGTTGAAATAATTCCAGTTCTAGCTTTTGTTGAAGATGTACTTGTAATTTGCCAACTGTAATCATTCATTGTTAATTATTTTTCTTTAGGTACAAAAAATTTTGCTAAATATATAAATGGTGTATCAAATATGGCTATAGCTAACCTTAATATATATGTTCCAAGTATGAAGGTAAATAAGACTGTATTAAAATCTAAGGGATTGGGATTCAATATAATCCAAGCAAATATACTAAAAATTGTATTATCAATTAAAGAGGAAATAATAGTTGAAAAATTATTTCTTATCCACAAATATTTTTTGTTAGTTAATTTAGATAACTTTAAAAAAAACCAAACATCAAAAAATTGACTAAATAAATATGCTATCATGCTTGAGACAAAAAAAATTGGAAATGGTAAAAAAATACCTAAAAAATGATCTTGTGTTTCTAAAGCCCATAAATAATTTTCACTAATAGAATTTGCTTTTAAAGGTGTAAAACCTAATGTAAATAACATAAAAAAGGTCATCAATAAAAAACCTGAAAAACCAACTAAGATATTTTTTTTTGCGCTTTTTACATCATAATGTTCAGCTAAAATATCAGTACACAAAAAAGTTGAGGCAAAAAGTATTGTGCCCAATGCAATAGGATCAGGAAAAAAAGGGAATTCAACTAGTTTTAATACTTGAATATTCCCAGCAATTATTGCTATTACTGTATAAACATATAAACCACTTTTTCCAAATAATTTCAAAAAAATAATAACAAAAGAAAAAGTACAAATTAAAAAAAATAACCAGGTGTAAACAATATTAATTGAATTATAAATTAAAACAAAATTTTCAAAATCCAATCTAAGAATTTGTAAAAGACCATAAAATAAATTTAATAGGTCCACTATTATTCAGAAGCAGCTAAAATTCTTTTTTTTAATTTTTTTGCTATTAAAGGTAGTTTATTATTAGATGTATTTATTAAATAATCATCAAGTCCACCTTTTTTTTCTACTGTTCTAATTGTGCTAGCAGCAACTCTTAACTGAACTGTTTGTTTTAATTTTTCACTTACAAAAGATATTTTTTGTAAATTGGGAAAAAAACGTCTTTTTGTTTTATTATTTGCATGACTTACATTATTGCCATTTAAAAATTTTTTACCCGTTAGTTGACATGCTCTAGACATAATAATGAGAAAGCTATTAGTGATAATTTATCTTAAGGTCAAGACTATATATTTCATAATTGAAAATAAGAGCTCAAATAGGTTGGTACTATATCAGTTTTTTTTAGAAAATTTTTTTCAGTATTCCATTCCGGTTTTGAAATATTAAATAAAGAACTGTGTATTCCGGACAATATTAGTGTGCTATCAATACCAAAAGTATTTGCACCTTTAATATCATGGTAAATTGAGTCCCCTATTGCTATGGTTTTAGATGGTTGGAAATTTATAATCTTTTTCGTTGCTTCTCTATAAATCTCGATACTGGGCTTACCTAAAATAATGACTTTTCCACCAAATTCGGAGTATAATTCAGCAATTGAACCCATGCAATAAATTTTATTTTTGCTTGAAGTTTCAACTGATTCAAAATCTGGATTTGCGCATACAAAAGTCATTTCTTTTTTTAATGCTATTTTTAAAATTGGAACGTAGTCGGTAATACTGTATTTGTGCTGAGGAGTACAACCCAATATAAAATCAGCTTGCTCAATTGATTCAACAAAATTAAAATCTAAACCATTTACAAATTCAGCATTTTTTTTATCTGTATTGTCATAAATATGAAAACAATTTTTACTTAAATTTAATTCTGTTTTATTTTTTAAATAGTTCCATACCATTTCTCCACTAGTCATAACTTCTATAAAGTGATTTTCTTTAAATCCTAATTTAGGTAACCTTGTTATAGTTTCTGATTTCCTTTTAGATGAATTGGATATTATAATTAATTTTTTATTTCGTTTTACAAGTTGTTGAACACATTCAATTGCTAGGGTATATCCTTTTTTTCCATCATGAATAACACCCCATTGATCTAGGATAAAAACATCATATTTATCTATTATCTCTGAAATACCTGAAATGAGTTTCATGTATCAATTCCTATGACTTCTTTAATATTTTTATAACCATCAGTGTTCATACAAGTAATTAATTCATTTTTTATTTTTTTAATAACAGAAGGCCCTTGATAAATTAATGAAGTGTATAATTGAACTAAAGAAGCTCCTGATTTTATTTTTTCATAACAATCAATACCACTAGAAATTCCACCTACTCCTATTAGAGGTATTTGCCCATTAGTAAGATTGTACATTTTTTTCAATATTATTGTAGAGTTGATAAATAAAGGCCTACCACTCAAACCACCAATTTCATTCTTTCTTTCTGAAAGAAGTGTTTTAGGTCTATCCAAAGTAGAATTAGATATTATAATTCCATCAACTCCTAATGCTAAACTCATTAAAGCTATATCCCTAAGTTGCTCATCATTTAAATCAGGAGCTATTTTTAGCAAAAGAGCTTTATTTGATAAATTTTCATTTTTATTTTTTATATTATTTAAAGATTTAAATAAGTATTCTATTTGACCCCTATATTGTAAATTCCTTAATCCTGGGGTATTAGGAGAAGATACATTTATAGCTACATAGTGAGCTAAAGGACCTAATCTATCTAATGCATTACAATAATCACTTACTGCATCTGAAGTTTCTTTGTTTTTTCCTATATTTATTCCTATGACACCATTTGAAATTAGATTTAAATTTATTTTTTCTAATTTTTTTGCAACAGACTCCATCCCTATATTGTTAAATCCAAGATTATTTATTATTGCTTTATCTTGGTTTAGACGAAAAACTCTTGGCTTTTTATTTCCGTTCTGAGGTCTTGGTGTTACTGTTCCTGCTTCAACAAAACCAAAGCCGATATTTATTAAAGGCATAACAACCTCAGCATTCTTATCAAATCCTGCTGCTAAACCAATAGGATTGATAAAATCTAATCCCCATATATGCTGATGGAGTTTTGGATCTTCTATTGTATTTTTGTTAGTTTTTAATGATTGTAATTTTAAAGCATTTAAAGTTAGATAATGTGCAACTTCAGGAGGAAAAAACCTTAAAAGATGTGCCAATATATCAATCATCATCTGTTTTATTTTGATAAATCTTCACCTTTAATCACTTTTTTTAACAACAAACATGTTTTTGTAATACCATATAATCTTATAAAAGAACCTAATCTCGGACCTCTTTCTTGACCTAAAAGAACTTGGTAAATTAATTTAAAAAAATCCCTTAAATTTTCAAAGTTATATTTTTTTCCTATTTCATAAATTTCCGTTTGTATTTCTTCGGAAGTAGATTTCTTGTCTATTGTATTTAATAAATCATACAAATCTTCAAAAATTTTTTTATTATCTTTTGAAATCTTAAGATATTTTTTATAAGGCAATATGAAATCAATATAATAATTAATGGAATACTGAATTAAATTATCTAAATAAGAGTTTTTTTCATATTTAATATTACTATCATATTCATTAATAAAGCCCCAAATTACGGTTTTGTCTGTTGAATTACAAATATTAGTCAAATTTAGTAATAAATTATAATTAATTTCATTTGTAATAACTGGAGGTTTTCCTGAGTGGATATGCCATACAGGATTATTATAATTTTCAGGTATGGTGTTTTCAGAATATTTTTTTAAAAAAGTTGAATATTCATCAATATTTTTAGGTATTACATCAAAAAAAAGTTTTTTTGCAGACTTTGGTTTTTGAAACATAAATAAAGACAAGCTTTCAGGTGGTGCATATCTTAACCATTGATCAACACTAATTCCATTTCCTATTGATTTTGATATTTTTTCTCCTTTTTCATCTAAAAACATTTCGTAAATTAAATTTTGTGGAGGTTTTTTATTCA
>MDSW01217561.1_pt1 | contig 18705 bp, 11 predicted proteins | sample 811171 | NCBI WGS metagenome assembly MDSW01 (sample SAMN05326641, study PRJNA326480) | marine metagenome | isolation source: seawater | place: Atlantic Ocean: North West | collected 2012 | reverse complement strand
GGGGGGGGGCGGGGGCGCGGAGAGGAGGTAGGTACAGAGGGGACCCGCGAGGAGCGCGCGCCGGCGCGAGGGCGCGCCGGCGCTCGACGAGGGGCGGACCGGCGAGCGCGTCGCGTCGCGCGGGGGAGGGCCCGCGCGGCACCGCACCCGCGCGGCGGAGACGCGCGCCGCCGACATCGCGCGCGAAGTCGCGGGAGCGTCGGCGGTGCGCGTCGGGGCCTGGTCGCGCGGAGCAAGTGCATGCTGACGACGCCAAACCGAACCCGCCCCAGTTGACTGCGCCGCGATCATCGAGGCCGCAGCGCGACGACTGATCAACTCGCACGCAACTGGCGCGGTGCCGACTCGCTTCGCCCCGGCGGGTTCGTTCGTGGGACGCCGGATTGCCATTGATGAACCCACTTTGCGCGCGCTGCTTCCTCGCTCTCTTATCCTTCGCGCGCGCTCTGGCGCGCCTTCGGCCGGTCCGCGTCCTCGGATGGCGTCGCCCGGCGCTCCGACGGCGACGCGCGCGACGGCGTCCTCGTTCGCGCGCGTGCCGCGGTGGCAGAGGGAGTGGCTCGCCGCCTCCCTCGGGTGCACTGTCGCGGACACCATCTTCAACCCGCTCGAGGTGCTCAAGGTTCGGCGACAGATCGCGGTCGCCTCGACCACCGCCGCGTCCGCCGCGCCCTCCTCGAGCGCGTCGTCCTCCACGCTCGGCCTGGCGCGCTCGGCGATCGCCGAGCGCGGGCTCCTCCGCGGGCTCTGGCTCCCCGGCCTCGAGGCGACGTGCTACCGCGCCTTCTCCTACACCGGCTTCCGCATCGGCATGTACCCGTCCGTCCGCGACGCGGTCGCGCGAACGATGGGCGGGGGCGACGAACGCGCCTCCTCCGGCGCCTCCGCCTCCGGCGCCTCCTCCTCCTCCCTCCCCTCGCGCCTCGCCGCCGGCGCTCTGACCGGCGCCATCGGCAGCGCGGTGTTCAACCCGATCGACGTCGTCCGCGTGCGGCAGCAGGGCGCGACCCCGTACCCGAGCACCCTCGGCGCGTTCGTCGAGGTGGCCCGGAGCGAGGGCGTGGTGAGTGGGTTATACCGCGGCCTCGGCGCGTGCGTCCTCCGCGCGGCGATGCTCAGCGGCTCGCAGCTCGCGACGTATGACACCGCGAAGCGATGGTTACGCGGCGACGAGGGGTCCCCCTGGGCGGCGCGCGGTTCCCCGTGGGCCGTCCCCGAGGGCCCGGCGCTTCACTTCGCGGCGAGCTTTCTCAGCGGCGTCGTCGCGCAGACGGCGACGCAGCCCGCGGACACGCTCAAGACGCTCGCCATGGCGGAGACGGGGAAGGGGGACGGCGCGGGGACGATCGCGGTCGCGAGGAAGGTATGGCGCGCGGGGGGCGTCCGGGCGTTCTACCGCGGGTTCTGGCCCGCGGCGGCGAGGCAAGGGCCCGTCATGGTCATCCAGATGCCCATCGTCGAACAGTTCAGAAACGCCCTCGGGCTGGAGTACTTCTGATGCCAATAACTCCAGGAAGTCCTCCGTCGTACGAAAGTACTCCACTAGACTACGCCTCATGGTTATTAATACGACTACCTAGCCCTAGCTCCAATCCTCCTCGACCTACTCCCACCCGGGTGAGCGACCACCCTCTCGCTCATCGCTCATTACTCCCCTCCTCTCACCCCCCTCCCACACGTTCACCCCCCCACCTTCTGCGCGCTTCTTCCGCGAAGGCGCTCCACGCGAACCGATCGCCGAAGTGCATGTCGTACCAAAAGTTCACCGCCGTCGCGGGGACGTACTCGCCCGTCTCCGCGTCACCGAACGCCCCTCTCTGCGTCACCGCGTGGAACCACATCGCGGGGAGGTACAGCGCCTCGCCCGCCCGCACCGTCACTGTGAGCGGTTCGATTGACTCTTTCGCCTTCGAACCGTCGACCAGCCCCGGGTTCGCGACGGGGTCCGCCCACCACCGCACCGACCGCGCGGGGGACTCGAGGACGACCGCCGCGCCCTCGAACGTCGCCGCGGGCGCCGTCACGGCGCGCATCATCGCGATCCCCTGGCACGGCGGCACGAGCTCGAACGTCTTCGAGCCGCTGATGACGCAGTAGATGTTCTCGTAGTGGTCCCGGTGGAACGTCGTTCGCGCGCGCTCGTCGCCGCACCAGAGGTTGACGGCGTCGGGCGCCGCGCCAAACGCCGCGTTCGCCCACTCGAGGTCGACGCACTCCGCCGCGAGCGCCGGGAACTCCTCGCGAAGGCTCCCGCACTGCCGCGAGACGTACGGGACGCAATAGCTCGGGTCGTCCGCGGGAAGCGCGCGCGTGCGGTCCAGCTCGGCCAAGAACGCGCGGAAGGTCATCGAGCGCTCCTCAGGCTGAGCGAAAACGACCGGCGGGGCGGGGGCGGGAGCGTCATCATCAACATCCCCCGCGTCGTCGGGGTCCGCGCGAACCACCTCCACGCCGTCGGTGGCGAGGAGGGCGTCGCCGAGACCGTTCGGGGTGACGTTCACGGAGATGAGCGCGGACTCGCCCGCGCGCGAGGCCATGTGCTCGGGCGACCACCCGCGCGACGCGGGCCAGTGCGCGATCGCGCCCTCGACGACGACGGGAAGGTTCCGCGCGACGTAATCGCGGCTGAACGCGAGGGCGCTCGGGGGGGAGGGGAGGCGCGGGACGCTCGACGGGGCGAGCTCGCGCGACTCCCGCGCGAGCCACGCGAACAAGTCGGCCGCGTCGCTCGCCGAGCCGTTCTCGGCCGCGTCGAACGACATGGACCGGGAGAGCGCGCCGGCTAGCGAGGTGGGGCGCGCGCCCGAAAGACCCGGGGGACGGGACCGAACGCGCCGCCCGGACCGAAAAAGCAAAAGCGCGATGACGCATCTCGAGATTCCCGAGCGACGCGCTCCGGGAGATTCGGGAAAAAGCATCCGACGTGGCGAGATTCTCGAGTGACGTGTATGCCGAAACGTCGAGTCGCTTCGGCATACCACGACGCGCTCTCTCGCCGCGCCGCGAACGCTTCCAACCGACCACCTTCCCCCCTCCACGCTCCATCTTTCAACCAAAGACATGGGTAACGTCGCCAGCCAGGGTTACGACGGTGCGTCTCGCGCGCGGCGTCGCCCCGTCCGGGAATTGTTTCCTCCATTGTCGTTCGCGCCAAAAAAATCTTTTTCCCCGAACCGGCGCCGCTCGACGCCACTCATCGCGCGCGCCTCACCCCGCGTCGAGGTCCCGGGGCGCGCGACATTCGACTCGCGCTCGGTCGCCAGAACGCGACGGACCGCGCGATCGGTACCGCTCGCGTCCCGCGGGTCGCGTCGTCCCGTCCCCGGCTTTCGCACGTTCCGAGAGATGCGCTTTTCCGACTTTCGCGTCGCTGACGCGGACGCATCGAATCCTTCGTCCCTGGCCCCCCTTCCCCCTTACGCGCCCTCAGTCAAGTACAACACCGACCACAACATCCACGTGCGCAGTCCCGATGAACTCATGAACCACGGCGAAGCGCGCTCGCCCCGCTCGTCCGTGGACATCGAGAGGCGCCGCGCCTCCATCGACGAGTCCCGCGCCAGGCGAAGCATCGACCTCAGCAACCAGAGGACGAACCTCGGGAAATTATACGCCATGGACAACAACGTCGCGCACGACATCGAAGACAAAGGCATGTCCGCGCTCATCTGAGGAGACGAACGCGAGGCAAGTGATGCGCCTCGGACGAAAGCAATCGAGGCGAGAGCACGCTCGAGGGAGGTGAATCGCTCGAGCGAGTGAGAACAGACAGCCTGGCGTAGAAAAAACGAAAGTACTACTGAATCAAGACCCGAAACAATGCAAGGACGCGACGTTCCAAACCTTCGATTGCGCGCGACGTGAGCGCGTACCCCCCGCGGGAGACAACCTGTACCGTCGGGAGTACTTGTACCGTCCGCGATGCCGCGCGTGTACGAGTAGTCTACGCGAACGTTTACGGTTCCGATACTGAAAGAGCGCTTCGCTCGCCATCCGGCCCGTTCCGTCGCGCGGTCGGCGTTCGGTCACCAGGTGGCCCTCGGTCCGTAGGTTCCGTTGGAGGGCGTCCACCCCGGCGGGAGCATCACCCCGCTCCACCAGTGCGCCTCCTCCGGCGCGTCTCCGTGCCTCTTCCGGTAACTCACCCCGTCCTTCGCCATCCTTCGATCGTCGTTTCTCCCCCTCTGGTTGAGCTGCGGCGCCTCGGGCGTCTCCGTGAACTTCAGCCAACAGTCCCCGCCCCGGTGCGTGTGCGCGTCGGGCTCGAAGCACCGCTCGAGTTCAATCGGGCACCACACCCACGCGTTACACGGCAAGTCCCCGAACGGCCCACCGCGCGCTTTCCCCGGCGGTACGTGCGCTCGACACGCCTCCGCGCACTCGCGCGCGGTCTGCTTCACGTTGCCGATCCCCCAGGCGACCGCGAGGCCGTCGTACGACGCGTGCGGCTCGAACCACGCGACGTTTCGCTCGCGCGCGGCGGCGGAGCGATCGAATTCGCGATTCGTCGCCGACGCGTCGAAGCACTCGGGGACGACGTGCGCGTACCCGTCGATCGCGGGGTCGCCGCACTCCCGAGTGCGCGCCGGGGGGGTCGAGTCGCCGGCGAGCACGTCCAACGCGCGGAACGAAGAGTCGTCCGGAGTCGCCGACGAGCCGAGCGGAGGCGAGCGAGCGTTCGCCCGAGCGTTCGTCGTCTGAGCGTTCGGAGCCGCCTGATGCGCCTCGGGCCCTCGTCGTTCGCGTTGCATTCGCTTCCGGTCGGAGAACAGCCCCGAGGTCCACGGGACGTCCTCTCCGGAGGCCATGACGCTGGTCCCTCCGCCGTCCTGGCGCTTCAACCAACACTGCCGCCGCTTCCCGTCGCACGCGTCCTCCTCCCCGCAGTGCACCCACGCGTTGCACTCGGGGTGCGCGCGACACTTCGCGCAGCACTCCGCGGGCGTGCGCGCGAGGTTCGAGGGGAGCGAACCCCACCCGTTATCGACCACCTCGCCGCCCAGCTCGAGGCGCGCGACGGCGCCGCACTCGCGCGGCGCGGACGCCCCGGCGTCGGTGGAAGATGAGGACGACGACGCCACCGGCGAGGGCGGAGATCCGGGCGGAGGCGCCGCCGGAGACCCGGGGGGGGGCGGTGCCGTCGCCGCGCGCGACTCGACGCCCGCGGTGGCCGAGCCCTGAGCGATGGAACCGGTGAGGGAGGGCGTCGCCGCGACCGCGCGGACGGGGTCTCCGGTGCCGCCCACCATGCGACGCTTCGCGACTTCGAGGAACAGGGCGACGGCGAACAGGGCCACGAGGCCCGCCCGCGCGCGCCATCTGCCCATCCCGACGCGGGAGCGGTCGCTCGACGCGGTCGCGAACGCACAGGCGCCGGACCGCGCGGGCGCGCCCGTGTCCTGCGCGCTCGACGATGGAGAGCGAACGCGACGAAAGGGAGATCGACCCGACGTTCTCACACTCCGAATCTCTCCGGGCAACTCGTTCAACGACGCGAGTTGCCGCAGTCCTGCCGGGCCCGATTCAAATCTGCCGTCGGACAGACCGACTTCGCCACACCGACTCCGCACGCCCACGCCGTCGCGCTCGGCGCGCTCGGCTCGATGCACGCCCCCCTCGGTGGCGACACTCGCCTGACGCCCGCCGGCCTCGAGAAGCTCCTCCTCGCCGCGCGTTCCTTGGGCCAGCTCGACCTTCGCGAGCGCGGATTGACCGAGATCCCGCCCGAGGCGTTCGGTCTTGAGGACGACGCGGACGCGCCCCCTCCTCCCGCCCAGGCCCCCGCGACGATCGACTTCGACGCCCCGGACGAGGACGACGGTCCGCGGTGGTGGGAGACGAAGCCGCTCACCGCGCTCCTCGCCTCGCGCAACGCCATCGCGCACGTCGCGGGCGACCTGACGCGGCTCCCGCACCTCGAGGTGGTGCACCTCGACCGAAACGCGCTCGAGTCCTTGCCCGACCGCGCGCTCGGGTCCCTGCTCCGCCTGCGCGACCTCGACGTGAGCGAGAACAAGCTCCGGCTCCTTCCCGAGTCTCTGCCCGTGGAGACGCTCGCGAGGCTGGCGTGCGGCGGGAACGACCGGCTCGAGTCTTTGCCCGAGTCGATCGGCCGATGCGTTCGCCTCGCCGAGCTCCTCGCGCCCCGGTGTCGCCTGCGCGCGTTACCCGACTCGTTCGGCGCTCTGCACGCGCTCGTTCGCGTGGACTTGTCCGGGAACCAGCTCGAGCGCATCTCCGAGGAGGCCGCGCGGGGGTTCAGGGCGACGCGCGAGCTGGACGTGAGCAGGAACAAGCTGGTCGAGCTCCCGGAGGCGTTTGGTTTTTCTTTGGCGCCGCACGCGCTCCGCGTCGACGCGCGGGAGAACCGGCTCTCGCGGCTCCCTCGTTCGATCGGCGCGATGAAAAAACTCGCGGAGCTGTACGTGGGTTCGAACGCGCTCGAGGCGTTGCCGGAGACGCTCGGGGACTGCGACGCGCTCGCGACGCTGGACGTCTCCGGGAACGCTCTGAGGGCGCTCCCCGCGTTTCTCGCGAAACTGCCGAGCTTGGCCGTCCTCGACGCCTCCGGCAATGACATCACCGTCGTCGCGCCGGAGCTGGGGACGTGCGCGAACCTTCGAAAGCTCGCGCTCGACGGGAACCCGCTCCGGTCCATCCCGCAGAGCGTCGTCCAGGGCCCGACGCGCGAGCTACTGAGACGGCTGAGGGCGCGCATGGAGGTGGACCCGGACGAGGGCGAACTCCGACCGACGTTCGGCCGCGACGCGGCGTTCGCGGGGCGGTCCCCCGAGCGAGCCTCCGTCGCCGTCGCCGCCGCCGCCGCGCGGGTAGCGGCGATGAAGAGCGACCCGGACGAGCCCCGCGCGGGGGGGCTGGGCCCGGCGAAGTGCGACCTCAGGGGCGCGGGGCTCGGGCCGGCGGTGCCCGCGGGGGTGTGGGCGCACTGCGCCAAGGGCGTCGAGGCGCTCGACCTGGGCGACAACCCGCGACTCGAGACAGTGGACCGCGACGCGCTCGGGGCGTGCGGGGAGGCGCTCCAGACGCTCGCGCTGGACGGGTGCGGGCTGACAGCCTGGCCGTTACCAGTCCCGCCGGGCGCGGACGAGCTCGCGGACGACGGCGGGGGGGGGGCGTGCGTCATGTCCGCGCTGAGGGAGGCGTCGCTGGCCGGGAACGCGTCGCTGGGTCCGCTCGTGCCCGCCGGCGGGTTCGAGCTCGCCCCGGCGCTCACGCGGTTAGACATGTCCGGGGTGCTCGGCGCGAACGACGCGCTGGAGAACGGCCTCCTCGCGCCGCTCATGGAGACGCTCGTGGACCTGGCGTGGTGCGGGGGCGGGCTGACCGAGATCCCGAGCGAGGTGTTCGGGATGGCGAAGCTCCGCGCGCTGAAGCTTCGGGATAACAAAATCGCCGAGCTCCCGAAGGCGACGGCGAGGGTCGCCGCGCTGGAGGAACTCGACCTCACCAACAACGATCTCGCGACCGTCCCGCCGGAGCTGGGGAAGATGCGGAACTTGCGGCACCTGGGCCTGGAGGGGAACCCGCTGCGATCGATACGGAGACCCGTCATCGAGCGGGGCACCGCCGCCGTCTTGGAGTACCTCAGGGACAAAATCAGAGAGTAGAGGAGTGTTTTAAAACGCGCGCGAAAACGTTATTTCGTCACGACCAAATGGCCGCACGTCGTCCGCGGCGTTTGGTCATCTGGCGGCGTCCACCTCGTACGTACCCTCGAGACCTCGCACCGTCGGGGTCCGTCATTCGACGACGTCTCGTATTTACGACGCTCGTCGAACGACCGTCCCTCCTCTCGTCAAGTTTTTACTCGCACGCGCGCGACCGCCGCTCCCGTCACTCGCGCATGCCCCGGAAGAAGAAGGGCAAGCGGGCGATCGGGGATCTCATCCGGGGCGCGCGCGAGGACAAGCCGAGGAAGGTGCCCGCGAAGGACGGGAACGGAATGCCGTCCCCGTCGGTGGGAGCTGCGACCGGGGAGGCGGGCGCCGCGCGCGACCCCGAGCCCGCTCCCGCCTCGTGCGTCGTGGACGTCGACCCCGCGAGGCGGCTGCTGTTCGGCTGGAGCCTGCGCCGGTTCCTGGACGCGCGCCCGCCATCGACCGTCGTGCAGCTCTCCAGGGACGACACCGTCGGCGGCGCCATGGCGAAGCTCGCGAGGCACGGCATCCTTTCCGCGCCCGTCGTGGACGAGAGAAACCTCGTCTTCCACGGGTACGCACGCGCTCGCGAGCCACGACGAAATCGCGCTCCCGGCGCGTCGACGCGTCCGAGACGAGAAATCGGCCGAGTTTTCTTTTTTTCCAGTCGAGGTTTTTTTCCTGCCCCCCTCGCGCTTGCGCCTCGCGCCTCGCGCCTCGCCCGTCGCTCATCTCGTGTCCCCTTCCGCGTCGCAGATTTCTTTCTTGCCTGGACATTCTGCACGCCTTCTTGGACGGCATCGACCCGAGCCTCGCGCGTTCGTCGTACGCCGCGCGGTTGCCCCGCGAGTCGCGCATGGAGGAGCTCGACGCCGTCGCCGAGGAATTCCTCGCCGCGCCGCTGAGCAAAGTGCGAAACTCCCCGGACGGGAAGCTCGTCTACCGCGGCCACGGCGACGACGCCACCATGCTCGACGTCGTGAGCCACGGGTTCTTCCACAAAGCCTCTCGCGGAAGCCGCTCGACCACGAAAACTGGAGAATCGGAGAAAGACGCGCCCCGAGGAAAGCTCGAGGGCGAGGCGAGAACCTCCCCGGACGAAAAGCTCGTCGCGCCGTCCGCTTTCGGGTCGCCGATGACGCCGCCTCTGCCCCGCGCGCCTCCGGGCGCCGCCTCGGCGGTGCCCCTCCGGCACGAACACGAGGCGATCGTCGCGCACCCGCCGCCGCTCACGATCGCGCAGCGCGAGCGACAGGCCGACGAGGACCACCGGCTGAGGCGCGAGGCCGAAAGAGAGGCGCCCCCCGGCGAAAGGAACGGCGCTTCGAGATCCGGCGGCCTCCGAACCCAGGACGTGGACTCGCTGGAAGCGGGAGGAGCTCGTCGTTCCCAGCCGCCGGATTTCGAAGCCGCGAAGGCGATAGAGGCGGAGGCGTTCGGGGCCTTAGCGGAAAGTACCGCGACGCCGCGCGTTCGGACCCTGGGCGTCTGCCACCGCCTGGCGGTGTTCGAGAACGACGAGGCAAACGACGCGATGCGCATCGTCGCCGTCGCGTCTCAGCTGGACGTCGTTCGGTTCCTCCACCGCCGCGTCGACGCTCTGGGCGCCGTCGCCGAGGCGACGATCGACGAGCTCGGCCTCGCTTCTTTCGGCGAGAGCTCAAGCTCCGGCGGCGTCGTGACCGCGCCGTGGGACGCCTCCGCGCTCGAGTGTTTCGCGACGATGCGCGCGCGGGGCGTGAGCGCGGTCGGCGTCGTGGACCAGGCGGGCGAACTCGTGGCCAACCTCTCGGCGTCGGACCTCCGAAGGCTCGACGCGCGCTCGTTCAGGCTCCTCGCGCTCCCGGTCGCCGAGTTCATCTCGAGGAGGAAGGGGGACGCCATCGGGCGGAGGGGCGCGCCGTTCGCCGAGGCGAGAAAAATGGAGAGGGCGAGGGAGGTGGACGAACGGAGGGCGGAGACGTTGAAGGCCGGGATGGCCGCCGAGAAGAAGAGCGGCGAGGAGGCGCCGAAATCCGCGGGAGACGAACGGCGAGGCGACGGGAACGGAGGAAGCGCCGAAGTTCCGATCTCGTCCTCGGACGAAGATTCCGACCGCGCCACCGTCTCCGCCGCCGCGCGCGAGCGCCGAGACAAGAGAGCGCTCCGGAAGGGCGAGGCGAAACGAGCCGAAGGCGTCGACGAAGGAGGCTACTCGTCCGGGTCCTCCTCCGGCGGCGCGGATCTCCGCCGGCCGCCGCTCCCCGAGTCGAGCCGCACGTTCGTCGAGCTCGTGTTCGCGCGAGGCGACACGACGCTCCGCCGCGTCCTGCACCTGATGTCCTCGCACGCGATCCACCACGTGTACGTCGTGGACGACGGGGATAAGCCCCGGGCGGTGGTCACGCCGACGGATATCCTGCGCCTCTTCGTCGTCGACGACGAGGAAAGCCCCTGGCGCGAGCGGTGGGGAGGGGGACCTCCCGCGGACGACGCCGCGGAGGTGAGGGGCGAAGGACGAGGGACCGAAAAGACGCCGCCGACGTACGGGGGCGCGGAGGGCGTCGTCGTCTGATGAGAAGGGAGAAGAGGAAGGGAAGGACGTTTGAGTACGAACTGAGGGAGCGACACGATGAAAGACGGAACGAGCCGACGAGGGGAGGACGGTCGGCGACGCGGTCGCGGTCGCCGCCGCCGGGTGCGAGAAAAACGTGTGTGTGATGAGATGTGAACCTCGAGGATCTCATCGCATCAAGTTCGATCGCGCGTCCTCCGCGATTTTCTAAAACGTCGGTTCTTCGCGCCTGGCTCCTCCGCCGCGCCACCTTCCCCGGCGCGGCGCCGGCGTGAGCGGTCGGCGGAGGTCGCGCGGTTCGCCTAGGGTCGTCCGCGGGGCTCGCCCGGGGGCGTCCACGCTCGCACGGGCTCCGCGACCCGGGCGCCGCGATGTCGTCGCTTCCGATCTTCGACTACGGCGCTCCCGCGTCGGACGGGGAGGCGGACGGTGACGACGATGATGCCGCGCGGGATCCCCGATCGCGTTCGGGCGCGGGCGGCGTCGATCCGTCCGTCGCGCCGGCCTCCGCGTCGGAGCGCATCGCCCCGCCCGAGGGCGCGGACGAGCTCGTCTCGAACGCGCAGTGGCAGTGGGCGATCAGCGCGTCGGACGCGGCGTCCCCCGACGCCGCGCGTTCGACTCCGCGCGTCGCCGCCGCCGACGCCCCGCCGAGGCGGCCCGCGTTGCGCGCGCGATCGTCCACCTCGCCGACGACGGGTCCCCGGACGACCCGAGCGGCGACGCTCCCCCCGGTCGCGGAACACCCGACTTCATCGCCCGGCCCGTCCCCCGCGGCGGCGGAGGTGGTCGCCGCGGCGCGCCAGCGCCAAGCGGCCGATCGCGAGAAGCTCCTCGTCGTGGAGCGCCTCGTCGAGCGCGAGTGCGAATCGACGAGCGAGCTCCGGACCCTCGTCGCGCGCATGACCTCGGAGGAGTTCATCGCGGCGTGCCAGGAGCGATGCCTCGCCGGCCGGTGCGGGTGGCCGCTGTGCTCGAGCGCCCCGCGCGGCGCTGAGCGAGACTCGGAGAGGCCCCGCGGGAAGTACCGCGTCGCTCTGGCGGAGCGAAAGGTGTACCTCCGAGGCGACCTCGACATGTTCTGCGGCGACGCGCACAGAAAGGAGGCTGAGACGCTCGGGTGCTCCCTCGCGCTCAACCTAGAGGAGGGAACGAGCAACACGGGCGCAAGCTCGGAGGGGGCGAAGAAGGATGCGCGCTCGAGAGAGAAAGCTGATGCGACGCGCTCGGGGCTTGAAGGCTTCGGAGGCGTCGGCGCTTCCGAGAAGAAAAAAACCGGGACCGGGAAAAAAGGGGCGCCGGCGTCGGCGCCGGACGCGAACGACGCGGCCAGCATCACGAAATCGCTCGTGGTCGAGCGCTTCGCGCCGCGGCGGCCGACGGACCCGGCGCCGACGGCCCCCGGGAGCGTCGACGGTCGGCGAGTCGCGGACGCCGTCGAGGGTTTCCGGCCGAAAGAGCTTCTTCCCGTCGGGAAGAAGGCGATTTCGTCGAAGGAGAAGCCTTCACGGAACCCCCCCGAGGGTGAGAAGCAGAAGAAACGTTCCGTGACGTTCGAGGTTCCGCCCGAGCCTCGCGCGGACGCCGGTATCCCCGCGGTGCGTCCAGAAGCCGAGTCCGGCGGCGCGTTCGCTCGCGCATCGGCGGCGAGCGCTCGCGAGCTGGACGAGGCTTTGGACCGCGAGGTTCGCCGCGACGCCGACAACGCGTCGCTCGACGTCTCCGGCTCGAAGGCGACGTTTTACTTCGACGTCTTCCAGGAGGGCCCCGAGAAGGCCAACAAGGCGGGCGCGAACGTCATGGGGACCTTCTCGGAGGGGCAGCTCAAGCGCGTCGACGCGGAGGAGGAGACCGATCCATCGGCGCTCGAGAACGATCCCAAGGACGACGAAGCGCTTTCGGACGAGAACGACGAAGGGGTTCCGAAGGGGGAGGGTTCCGCGGAGGAGGCGGAGAAAGAGGAGGCGTCGAAGGCGGCGGCTCGGGAGCGCGAGGCGCTTCGCGCGGCGTTCGCGGGGCGACCGTCCGACGCGGCCGCGTCCGAGGGGACCGAGACGGACGCGGAGACGGACGCGGAGACGGAGGCGTCGGACGACGACGCGGCGGGCCCGGGCCCGGGCGCCGCGCCGCCGGTGAGCGAGTTCGGGGCGACGTGGATGATGCTGGACGGGTGGGTCACCCGCGCGACGTTTCACCACCTCGCCGGCGAAGGCGCGGGGGCTTCGAGTTCGCGCGACGGAGCTCTCCCTCCGGGGGATGGCTCTCCCCCGGAGCTCCCCCCCCGCGGCGGGTTCGCGGGGCGGATGTCGGACGCGGCGGCGATCGAACTCTCGCGCGCAATCCCGGCGGCGCGCGAGGCGCTCGGGCTCCGCGCGTCCATCGCCGCGCTCGAGCTTCAGCTCGGGAAGCTCCTGCGCACGTTCTTCTTCCACTCGGCGGCGCCGGCGCTGCGCCCGGAGCGGTGGGCGCTGGTCGCCGCGATCATGCTCGAAGCCGAGGCCGTCAGGATGGCGCGCGAGGCGCGGAGGGCGGGAGCCGAGGGGGGCGCGAACGACGAAACCCCCGCCCGAACCCCCACCCTCCCGTCGCTCGCGGAGGACGCCGAGGGCGAGGCGTTCGGCGCCGGGATGAAGGCGCTGACGAGACGCGCGCGCGCCACCGACGAGGAAAAGGCGGCGTACCTCGACCTTCTGTTGGGAAAGTGCGCGGAGGGGTGGTGAGCTCTCGGAATACCGATGAGGCGTGCGACAGGCGCGAGCGTGATATGATATATATCACGCGATACCATAAGATAGGTTAGTCGTCGGTGATATGATACAAGTAGTAGTACACATCTCAGAGCACCCCTTCGCCTCGCCGCGCCGAGATGTCTTAAAGTCTAAAAAAAGAAACGCATCGTTCCGGAGACACTACCTCGTACGTCCGGGAGACGCGCACTCCTCGTCCTACGCGCCTCCTCCGAGGACCTCGGCGAGGGCGCTCACGGCAGTTCCCGCGGCGGGCTCGACGGCGAGCCCGACGGCGACGGCGACCCCGAACGTCCCCGCGGTGAGCGCCGTGGCGATGGCCGCCTTCGCCTTTTCGGACCCGCCGCCTCGGAAGAAGCCGTACGCGCGAAGCAAACGCTGCGTCGCGGGAAGCGTGCCGAACACCGCGGCGACGGAGGTCCACGCCTGCACGAGCATTCCCTTGGCCGGCTGCGGGAGCGCCGCCCACGCCGCGACGTTCGCCGCGTCCAGGCCGGGGAGGATCAGCAGGGCGTTCACCTCGTACAAAGGGTACTGCGCCAAGACGACCGCCGCGTACACCTTCCACGCCGGGATGGAGGAGGAGTGTTTCGAAGCCGTCTCCTCGGGCTCGGTCCTCGTTTCCGCGATGAGGCTGATCGGTTCCGCCGGGAGCCACCCGCCCAAACTCCCGTCGTCGACGCCGATCGAGGAGGCGCGCGCGGTCACCATCGTCTTCGCCTTATCGCCCGAGCCGACGTCGGCGCCGTTGAACCGCTCGCCGCGCGCGAGCCATTCGGCGCGCGACGCGCTGCGACGCCACCGCTCGAGATCGTCCCTCCGCTGAAACACAACCGCCACAGTCTCGGGGCGCAAGGATCGGGACGAAGGCGTTCCGACGACCGCCCCGGCTCCGCCTCCCACTCCCACTCCGCCTCCCACTCCGCCTCCGCCTCCGGGGAAGTGTACCCACGAGAACCGCCGCGAGTCGTCCCCGAGGGCGTCCGCGATGAGCAGCTTCCCCTCGGCGAGCCACGCCTCGTAGTCGCCCCGCGCGGACGCGTCCACCACCTTGGACGTGCACACCAGGATGGCGGGGGGGGAGAAGGCATCCGCGCGCCCCGACGTGGACGCCGACGCGGGGACGGACGCGTCCTCGAGGTCGTCCTCGTCCGTCTCGTCGAGCGCGACCGCGGGGACCGCGGAGGAGGTCGCGGGGGAGCCCCAGAGATGGCGGCGCTGGTTCCCGCGCGGCGCGGGACGCGGAGCCCGCGTCCAGGCCGCGGCGCCCGCGGCGTCGGGCGGGGCCGCGTCGCGGCGGAGAAAGGCACCGACGCGCGCGCGCGGCTCGGCGGCGACCTCCGACGCGGGACGCGACGCGGCAACCGCGGGCTGTGCGAGGGCGCGCGGCGCGCGGCGCGCGAGGTGGCGCAACATCGCGCGGCGAGAGCGGCGCCGCGCGGCGGCGAGTGCGCCGACGCTCGAGGATGCGAAAAGGCCCGCGAACGGCTCAGGATGGAGAGTTTTGCCGCGAAACGCGTGCCACCTGGACGCGTTCATCGCGGCGATTCGTTGCAGAGTCGCGGCGGAACGCGAGGCGGACTCGTTGATCAGCGACGACGACGCCCGGCGGGGAAATCACAGAGTCCGCCGGGAACCGACGAGTCCGCCCGCGGGGCGCAGTCGCCGCGAGTCGATCGCGGCCTCCCACTCCCGCGCAGGATTCGCCCCGCCGTCGCACACCGCCTCGCGCCGCCGTCGGCAGCGCGCGCGTCTCGTCGCCCTCCGCGCGCGGCGCTCGGAGTGACTCGCGCGAGCCGTCGTCGTCGCGGATCGGTCCCGCGTCGCGCGAACGCCCGAGACCGCGCGCGATGGTGTTCTTCTCCGCGCCGCTGCTGGCGCGCGCCGCGAAGCGCGTGGGGTTCCTGAAGCTCACGACCAAGCGCGCGAGGAAAGGGTACTACAAGGGCAAGGGCGCCATCCCCACGGGAAGGCACACGAAAGCGGGTGCGTCGTCGCGACGCGCCGTCTCGGCCGTGCGGTCGCGTCCGTCGTCGCGTCGCCTGCGCGCGCGTCGACCAACCCTAGTGGACGAAAGAAATCGCGACGAGCCGGAGTCTTCGCTCTCGACTGACCCGACCGATCGCCCCCTTCCTCCCTCTCGCCCTTCCCCTCCTCCTCGCGCACCTCCCTCCATCTCGCCCATTCCTCTCAGGCAACTACATCGTCCTGAAGCACAAGGCGCCGAACTTCATCCTCCCCGAGGTGGACCTCGCGTCCTTCCCGCTGAAACCGTACGTCGCGAAGAACGTCCCGAAGCGACCGGAGCTCGTGAGTAAGTACCCCCCCGGAGCCGCGTACAGCACGCTGGTGCGATGACGATCGCGCGGGGGGATGTAAGCGAGAGAGATAACTAGTGCGATATCATACACAAGACGCGCGTCGTAGCCGAGACTGCGGAAGACGCACTCCCCTTTCGTCGCTCCCAGAGGAAGCGTCCTCCGTCGCTACTATTTACTCCTCGGCGCCGCCCGCCCTCGGCCCCCCCGCGCTCTCTCGCCTCGCGTCCGCCACCTCGGCGGCGCAGAGCTTCGCCATCTCCGCCTCGAACGCCTCGAGCTCGTCGTCCACCTCGAGGCCGTCCTCCGCGCCGTACACGTCGCGGTTCCAGAAATCAGCCTCCTCCGTCCGCCCGGCCGCCGCGCGTTTCAGCGGGGACATGTGTGTCAGGTTCTCGAAAAACGACGTCTCCGGGGAATCGTCCCCCGTCGGAAGCGACTCCGCGAACGACGCGTCCGCCGTACCGGCGCGAGGACCGCCGCCCGCCTCGCCGGCATCGGTGCCCTCCTTCTCTCCCCCCTCATCATGAGTCTCTCCGATCGTCTCCGCCTTCTCCGTCGGCGCTCCCCTCGCCTCCCCGAGCGCCGCGAGCCACTCCCGGTGCGCGTCGGAGAGCGGAGACGAAGCGTCCGCCTCGTTCGTCGACTTCGAGCGACCGAGGCGCGCTTCATCGACGGCCGGGCTCGATTCGGCGCCTTCGACTCGGCCCGCTCCGGTCAACTCCTCCCCGAACGGCCTGCCGCCGCGCGCCTCGATCGCCTCGCGCCGCTCGCGGAGTTCCTTGGCGCGCGCGGTGATGAAGTCGGGGAGCTCCCGGAGCCCCTCGACGCGCGAGAGAGAAGCCTCCCGCTCCGCAGCCTCGGCCTCGAGGGAGGCGCGCCGACGCCGCGCTACACGCGCGGCCGCCTCCGCGCGCTCGAGCTCGAACTCCGCGAGCGCCTCCTCGGCCGTGCGCCCGCGCGCCTCGCCGAGCTCGACGCCCTCGTCGATGTCGCGCCGCACCTCGCGCACTTTTTTCAAGCCTCGCAGCGCGTCGTTCGAGTCCCGGACGATCGCCATGGCGTGCTCGAGCTGCGCGCGGTACGCCGTGTTCCAGCCCGTGGCGTCCGCGGAGAGGGGGGCGTGCGCGCCGTCGCCCCAGTCGTTGTGCACGTCGGGGTAGTTGTGCACGCTCTGCTCGCCGTACAGGTCGCGCACGGGGACGTCGGACACGTCCGCGCCAGCCTCTTGCTCTTTCGCGAGCGCGAGCTGATCCTCCCACTCCTTCTCCACGCGACGCTCGAGGGGGGTGAGCGCGGAGGGGGCGTGCTCCTCGCCGGGCGCGGACGCGTCCGCGAGCTCCTCGATCAGGGGCATGACCGAAGGCGGAGAGGGCGTGAGCCAGGAAGCGCGCGCGATCTCTGACGAGACGACCGTTCGTGTGATATCTTGGAGTTGACCGCGCGGGGGCGCACCACCCGCGTGTGCCGGTTGTTGTCGTTTCTCTCGGGGCGGTCGACGCGCCAACGCACACGTGCGCCCGCGCGCGCCCCGTGAGGCGCCGCTGCGCGCGCGTCGGGGCGCGTCGCGATGCGAGGCGACGTTTCCGACGACGACGACGCCGCTCACCCCGGGTGCGTCCTTCGTCCCGCTCTGTCCATCTTCGTTCGGCGCGCCACGCGCTCGGGTGCCGTTTCTCCTCCGCCTCGCCACGACTGCTGACGTCGCCGTCCTCCCCCCCCCCGTCCCCCGCAGGTGGGGCGCGGACGAACGCCTCCTTCGCTTCCGCGTCGGCTCGGCCCCGCGCGAGGACCCGAACGCCGTGCGCGCGCACCTCCCCGAGTTCCTCCCGCGCGAGCGACCCCCGCCGGTCGTCCAGCCGCGCCCAACGACGCATCATCACCCCGCCGCGGCGTTCGTCTCATCCGACGCGGCGACGCGCGCGTTGGCCTCTCTCCCCGCGCACACGCAGCGCCTCGTCCTCGCGCAGTCGATGCTCTCGCGCCAGCAGCGCGTCAACGCCGAGGTCGCGCGGAGGCAACTGTGGGAACGCGCGCGGTGGGAGGCCTGGGAACGCGCGAGGCGAGTCGCCGCGGACGCGGACGCGGAGGCCGCCGCGCCGCCGAGCCCGACGGAGGAGGGGGAGGTCCGCCTCTCCCTTCCCCCCGAGTCTCTCGAGGCGGCGTCTCTCGAGGCGGCGTCTCTCGAGGCGCGTCCCGAACATTCTCGCGACGACCGTGTTTCGACCGCGTCCGGAGACGCTCCGCTCGAAGGCCCCGACGCGTCGTTCGCGGCGATCGCGCGGGACCGCGCCGCGCTTGCCGCGAAGCGCGCGGCGTCCCCCGCGCGCCGCGACGCCGCCGGCCTCGTCGACCTCGCGCCCGAGCCCCCCCTCCCGCCGATCCCGAAGCTACTCAGCCTCGAGCGAGACGACGCCGCGGCGATATCTTCGGCGGGTATCGACGCATCCGATCCCGCGCGTGCGCTCCTCGAAGCGGCGAACGCCGCCGCGGAGGCGGTCCGCGCGTCGGCGGAGGCGGAGCGCCGGCGCGAGCGGCGCGTCTTCGCGGCGCGCGACCGCGCGACGCACGCGGCGGAGATGCGCCGCGCGAGGCTCCGCGAGGACGCCGCGGAGGCGAGCCGCGCGGGGAAGTTCGTCAAGGCGGAGCACATCCTCAGACAGCTCCTCGCGGCGGAGCGCGCGGGGTCCGCGAGGGCGAAGGGTGAGCAGGAGGAGGAGGAGGAGGAGGAGAATATCGGCGTTTTCGCCAAGGCGGAGAAGCAAACGCGCGACGATGAACCGCGACGAACCGCGCCCTCCGACGTTTCGGACTCGGACTCGCCCTCGTCGGCGCCGGTGCTTTGTTTGCTCGCGCGGGCGCTGTTGGCGCAGCGCGACTCGTCCCGTCGCGCGGAGGCGTCCGAGCTCCTTCGGCTCGCGCTTCGCGTCGCGGCGCCCTCCGACGCGGAGACGCGGTACCTCGCGCTCAAGACGCTGAGTGACGCGTCCGCCGCGGAGGACGACCCCGACGCGGCGGTCGAGGCGGAGTCCGCGGCGCGCGACGCGCTGGACGTCACCGAGTCGCGGTTCGGGCCGAGGCACGCGAGGACCGCGGAGGCGCTCCGGACGCTCGCGGCGCGGCTGAACCGGCGAGGCGCGTGCGCGGACGCGGAGGCGGCGCTGAGGCGCGCGCTCGCGGCGGAGGAAGGGGCGGGGAACCGCGCGGGGGAGAAGAAGACGCGCGTCGCGCTCGCCGCGACGTATCGCCGCATGGGCGCGTTCGAGCGCGCGGAGAGAATCGACGAGGCGACGAGGAAGAAGTTCGGAAGGGCGGGATGGGTCGAGGGGGGCGGGAGGGGCGAAAGGGGATGAGGGGGGTATTTAAGGGGATGAGGGGGTATTTTTCGGGGGGGGGGGGGGGGGGGGGGGGGGGGGCGCCGGGGGGGG
>MDSW01162031.1_pt1 | contig 18716 bp, 15 predicted proteins | sample 811171 | NCBI WGS metagenome assembly MDSW01 (sample SAMN05326641, study PRJNA326480) | marine metagenome | isolation source: seawater | place: Atlantic Ocean: North West | collected 2012 | reverse complement strand
TCTTATAAAAGAGGGAGATATAGTGAAAAGAACCAGAAAAATAGCTTCAGTGCATGTTGGAGAGGGGATGTTGGGACGTGTTGTAAATGCCCTCGGGAAACCAATAGACGGCAAGGGGCCAATAAAGGGAGAAACCTATGAAATGCCCCTTGAAAGAAAAGCCCCAGGAGTGATTTACAGGCAGCCTGTTAATGAACCACTACAAACAGGTATTAAAGCCATAGACGCCATGATACCAATTGGTAGGGGTCAAAGAGAGTTAATCATTGGCGACAGGCAAACAGGTAAAACTTCAGTCGCGTTGGATACAATTATTAATCAAAAAGAATTTTATGATAAAGGAGAACCAGTATATTGTGTATATGTCGCGACTTCCCAAAAGGGCTCAACAATTGCGAACATAACCAAAATGTTGAGCGATAACGGTGCTCTACCTTACACGGTGATAGTAGCTGCATCAGCATCAGATCCCGCTCCCATGCAGTTTTACTCACCCTTTACAGGAGCTGCAATTGGGGAGTTTTTTAGAGACACGGGTAGACATGCCCTAATTGTGTATGATGATTTATCTAAACAGGCTGTATCTTATAGGGAGGTGTCTCTTTTGTTAAGAAGGCCTCCAGGAAGAGAGGCGTATCCGGGTGATGTGTTTTATTTACACTCTAGACTTTTAGAGCGGGCAGCAAAAATTAATTCTTCTGATTCTATTGCGCAATCTATGAATGATTTACCAGAATCCCTACGTCCGATTGTTAGGGGCGGGGGGTCTTTGACAGCACTTCCAATTATAGAAACACAGGCGGGAGATGTTTCTGCGTACATTCCAACAAATGTAATCTCTATTACGGATGGACAAATATTTTTGGAAGCAGATTTGTTTAACTCGGGTGTTAGACCAGCGATTAATGTAGGAATTTCGGTTTCTAGAGTTGGTGGTAGTGCACAATTAAAAGCCATGAAAAAAGTTTCTGGAACATTAAAGTTAGACCAGGCACAATACAGGGAGCTTGAGGCATTTGCGAAGTTTGGTTCAGATTTAGATGCCGCAACTACTGCCGTGCTTGAAAAGGGAAAGAGAAATGTAGAAATTTTAAAACAGGGGCTCAATAAACCAATGAAAGTAGAGGAACAAATTGTTATTATTTATTGCGGTGTACAGGGCCTACTTAACAGTGTTGATGTGTCTCAAATAAAAGACTGTGAACAAAACTTGATTAACCTTATGAGAAAGGAATATGCTCAAACTTTACAAGAATTAAGAGCTGGAAAACTAACAGACCAGGTTAAAAAGGATATTGAAAACGCCCTATCTCAAGTGGTGAAAAATTATAGTTAATGGCAAATTTAAAGGAAATACGTTCAAGAATTAGTTCAGTTTCATCCACGATGAAAATTACTAGTGCAATGAAAATGGTTTCTGCGGCTAAATTAAAAAAAGCACAAGACAGAATGACGAATATAAAACCATATTCGTCGGGTCTCTCTAATACTATTCAAAACTTATTACCCAATGTGAGTAAATCAGATATTAAGCTAAAAACACATTTTTCAACTAATGGTAAGACTTTAATAATAGCCATTGCCTCTAACAGGGGGCTTTGTGGGGGGTTTAATGCTAATATTTACAAGGAGGCTCAAAAGTTGGGAGCAAAAGAATCAACCGAGGTTTATGCAATAGGCAAGAAAGCGACTGAATCATTTCAGAGATCGGACTATACTTTAATGGAATCAAATGCAGAAGTTTTAGATAATTCTCAATTTATTGAATCTAAAAAGATATCAGATAAAATAATTAATAAATTTTTAAATGGTGAATGGGAAAAAGTAATATTAATTTATAATAAATTTAAAAATGCGGCGACTCAATTTGTTTCAACAGAACAATTATTGCCTATTAAAATTAGTGAAGAGCAAACTATTCAGACACAAGATTATATTTTTGAACCGAATAAAACAAGTATTATTAATTCTTTGGTTCCAAGCAAAATACACACCCATTTATTTGAGGCGATCCTTAATTCTATTGCTTCTGAGCATGGTGCACGAATGACAGCCATGCATAAAGCAACAGATAATGCTAACGAATTAAAGCAAAACTTAACACTTTCCTATAATCGACAAAGACAGGCTGCTATAACAAATGAAATTTTAGAAATAGTTGCTGGGGCAGAAGCCTTAAAGGGAGCTTAAGGCAGAGCAGATTTTCACTATATGCACCCACAAATAGTTTATTTACATGTTTGTTAAAAAAATCACATTAAGTCAGCAAATATTTTTTTCAACAATTATATTAGTAAGTTTTTCTTTAGCAATTGTTGCTTGGATTAATATTAATCAAATAAAGAAAGACACAACTAATTATAATATAGAGCGTTTAGCTAGAAAAGATAGGGCGGTTGCCAAATCGATTGAGGCCATGGTTGATTACAGCCTACCTGTTTCACAGGCATTTTCCCAAATTTTATCAGAGATAAGCCATATCCATAAAATCAAAATAAATATTTATGATTTAACTGGCCACTTTATTACAACCTCGGACTTAAATTTAGTTGGAGACACCCTCATTACATCATCATTAAAAAAAGAAACTATAGACGCTTGTTATGCAGCAAAAGACAAAAAAATAGAATATGAAAAAGGGGGGTATTTTGGCACCTACAGAATATTATATATTCCAAGGACAGCGTTAATAAATTCAGATGATCCAGCTATTACCCTAAATCCCTATTGTATTCTGGATGTTGTATATGATAAGAGCACAAAACGAGAAATTGACACAAAAACAAATCAACAAATTAAAAATCTAGTTAAATTATACTTAATGCTGTTATTATTTGCTATAGTATTTTCATTTGTGCTTTTGAAACAAATTACATCAGGGCTGAGATCTATTTCCAAACATCTTACTAACACGAGCGTGAATAATAACTTACAACCGCTACATTGGCCAGTACAGGATGAGATTGGTCAATTAGTAGAGAGTTATAATAAATTAATTAAAGAGCTAGATATAAAAACAAAACAGTTAATAAAAAGCGAAAAAGAGGGAGCCTGGAAAAAAATGGCCAAACAAATTGCTCACGAAATTAAAAATCCATTAACCCCAATGCGATTGAGTGTCCAGTATCTAGAAAAGTCATTTAAAGATGGTAAAGGCAGGGGGCTTTACACAGACGAGTGGGGAAACAAATTAATGAGTTTTTCAAAAACCATGATTCAACAAATAGACACTCTAACAAGAATAGCCAATGCTTTTTCAGATTTTGCTAGTTTAAATGCACAAAATTTAGAAAAAACATGCATAATAAAAGAGGTTACTCGAGTTGTAACACTATTTAAAAATAATAATGTTAATTTAGTTTCGAGTATTAAAATTAAAAAGGCAATTTATGTGATGATTGACAGAAGTCACCTAACAAGAGTTTTAAACAACCTAATTAACAATTCATTACAAGCTCAAAGAGATACTGAGCCAATACGAGTCAGTATTAAGATAGAGCAAAAAAAACAAAATTGTGTTGTTAAAATTATTGACAATGGCACAGGAATTCCCACGGAAATTCAAGATAGAATATTTGAGCCAAATTTTACCACGAAAAGCAGTGGAACAGGACTGGGCCTATCAATGGTCAAGAAAATAGTCGATGACTTTAAGGGGCGGATCACATATACAACCTCTAATAGGGGTACCACATTTGAAATAATAATACCTATCTGTAATCAAAACCAATTATGAATATATATGGAAAATTCAACAATATTTTCAGGTGAATTTAATTTTCACAGCACAAATAAAGACTTAATGTTTCAATATAATTTGGACACCAAAACAGCCATAGTTTTAATAAATAGACCGAAACAGCTTAATGCGCTTAATAGAGATTTAATCGAATCATTGTCAAATTTTTTAAATCAACTAGAGAAAAACAAGAAAATTCGATCCATTATAATTTCTGGTGTAGGTAATAAATCTTTTGTGGCAGGAGCAGATATAAAAGAATTTAAAAAATTTAATAAAGAAGAGTCCTTACATTTAAGTTCTTTAGGCAAAGAACAGTTATTTAATAAAATAACTCATTTTTCAAAACCTGTTATAGCCGCAATCAATGGCTATGCTTTGGGTGGTGGATTAGAGTTGGCACTTGCGTGCCACATTAGAGTAGCGAGTGAAAATGCAAAGCTTGGTTTGCCAGAGTGCTCACTAGGATTAATACCAGGTTATAGCGGCACCCAAAAACTCCCTCAAATTATCAGCAAAAATATTGCTATGGAAATGATTTTAACATCAAAAATAATAGATGCCCAAAAATCTCTACAACTAGGCTTAGTTAATTATACTGTCCCTCTAAACGAATTATCTACCAAAGCTCTAGAAATAGCCTCTTTATGTAATGCTATTTCTCCAGAATCCGCCAGGGCAGCAATAAAAGCTATAAATTCTTGTTATTCTCAAAATGGTGAAGAAATAGAAACCGAGGAGTTTTCCAAATTATTTGAAACAAGTAATTTTAAGGAAGGGGTGAGCGCCTTTTTAGAAAAAAGACAACCTAATTTTAATTAATGCTTGAAATCAAACAATTATTTAATCAAACAATCATATATGGCTTTAGTAGCGTAATAGCCAGGATTTTAAATTTTTTTTTAGTTCCCCTATATACTATTTTATTTATTCCCTCTGAATATGCTATTGTTTCAGAGATGTATGCTTACGCAGCATTAATCATGGTCATGGGCTCTTTTGGAATGGAAACAGCTTTTTTTCGTTATATTAATCAATATCAAAAAAAGAAATTCAACTCTGTTTTTTCTACAGCGTTTACATTTTTGTCTATAAATGCACTAATAATAATTTTGTTAGGGTGTTTGTTCTATAAGTCAATCGCTGGTGTTATCGGCTATACAAACCAACCTAATTACATACTATACTTTGCTTTTATAATTGGACTAGATTTGTTATGTGTTATACCCTTTGCTCTTTTAAGGCAACAAAACAAAGCCATTAAATTTGCAGTTGTTAAAACAGTTAATATTTTGATTAATATTTTCTGCAATTTATTTTTTTTATTGCTATTGCCAGCTCTAATTAAAAAGGGAATGGCATTACCCCTAATTAATTCAGCCAACTTTTCTATTTCTGTGGAATATGTGTTTTTATCTAATTTAATTGCTAGTGCTATTACAATACTAATATTATCAAAAGATATCAAAAACCATCTAGGCACTTTTCACCAGATAATTTTTAAAAAAATGCTTAACTATGCTTGGCCCATACTAATTGCCGGTGTAGCTTTTGTGATTAACGAAACAGCGGATAAAATTTTAATTAAACACCTATTGCCTCAAAGTATAGCTATGCGGGAGCTAGGTATTTACTCTGCCTGTTATAAGTTGACAATTTTTATGACATTATTTGTTCAAGCATATCGATTTGCAGCGGAACCGTTTTTTTTTAATCAATTTAAAAGACCAAATGCTAAAAAAATCTACTCCCTCATGTTGCAGGTGTTTATTGTTTTTGCGCTAATAATATTTTTATTCATTGTTTTATACATTGATATAATTAAATTATTAATCCCCAACACTCTTTATCACGAAGGAATAAAAATTATACCAATAGTTTTATTAGCCAACATTTTTTTGGGTGTTTATTACAACCTTTCTGTGTGGTATAAGGTCACTAACAAGACTAGGTATGCTGCAATTATATCCTCTTTTGGGGGCGTGGTTACAATAGCGCTTAATTTATTATTAATACCAATCTTAGGATATATGGGGGCTGCCTGGTCTACTCTTGCCTGCTATGCATCGATGATGTTCATTTCTTTTTATTTGGGCCAAAAATATTTTAAAATAAATTATAATATACTAGCGATTGTCAATTATTTTGTCATTGCCATGTTGGTATTTTATTTGAGTCAATTATTTAATGTAGAGATATGCCACAATATTCAACTCGACAACACGGTTTTATTCTTTTTATACATTATATTTATATATGTGCAGTTGAAAGATATTTTTAAACAAAATAAACAATATGCTTATGAAAATAGGGTTGATTAATAAGTCGAGCCACCCCAATCCATCATATAAAACACCGGGCTCTTCAGGCATGGATATTAGAGCTAATCTAAAAAAAAATATTTTTATAAAACCAGGAGAAAAAATTGTGGTACCTACAGGAATATTTGTCGAAATACCCGATAACTTTGAAATACAAGTTCGTCCAAGAAGTGGTTTGGCATTTAAAAGCGGCATAACTGTTTTAAATACACCCGGGACAATAGACTCAGATTATCGAGGGGAAATTAAGATAATTTTAATTAATCATTCATCGAATTTATTTGAGATTAAAGATGGAGATAGAATTGCACAGTTGGTTGTTAGTCGAGTTGAAAAAATAGATTGGAATAACGTAGAAAAACCAACATTAACGGAGAGAGGTTTAGGGGGCTTTGGTAGTACAGGAACAAACTAGATATATGAATTTGATTATTCCAATGGCTGGAAGGGGAACTAGATTACGCCCACAAACATTAACAACGCCCAAGCCACTAATAGAAATTGCGGGAAAAACTATAGTACAAAGAATTGTAGATCTTGTGGCAAAAGAATCAAGAAAAAAAATCAAAAACATTGGATTTATTCTTGAAAAGAAGGATGTAAAGATTGAAAAAATGCTACAACAGGTTGCACATAAAAATCATCTTTCTTGCAGGATTTTTTATCAGGGTTCTCCGCAAGGCACGGCGCATGCTATATATTCTGCCAAAGAACTATTGTCGGGACCAATTCTCATTGTTTTTTCAGATACTATTTTTGAAACTAAATTAGATTTCTCCTCAGATTCAGACGGGTGTATATTTGTGAAAGAGGTTGAAGATCCTAGCGCTTATGGTGTTGTCAAAACTAACTCAAAGGGTCATATTACAGATTTTATAGAAAAACCAACACGCCCAACATCAAACTTGGCAATTGTAGGAATGTATTTTTTTAAAAATGGCCAGTATTTATTAAGAGAGCTAAAATATATTTTAGATGAAAAAATAATTGAAAAGGGGGAATATCAGTTGACGACCGCTTTAGAAAATTTAAAAAATAAAAATTTAAAATTCACTGCACATAAAATAAATAAATGGCTTGACTTTGGAACCCCTAAAACACTACTTTCCTCTCACAAAGAATTATTAAAAACACAAAAAATACAATATCAAGATTTTTCTAATACAATTATTAAGCCACCATGTTTTATTGATTCGGGTGTGGTGATAAAAGATTCAAAAATTGGCCCAAATGTAAGCATTGGCAAAGACACGGTTATAACATCCTCAGTAATCACAGATACAATTATACAATCTAATTGCACTATTAGTGGTGCACATTTGAAAAACTCAATAATAGGCAAGTTTGTTGAATACAGTCCCAATGCAACTGAACTAAATATCGGGGATTACAGCACATTAAAAAAATAACATGAAGAAATCACTGATATATTCATTATTAATATTTAGCCTCTTCTCCTATTCACAGGAAGAATTTACCAATCACGTTCTTCAACAAGAAACTAAATATCTCAATTATTATTTTGATGCCGAAAAACACAAAGTATTAGAAGAATATGAAACGGCATTAGAGTTATATGAAAAGTGTATTGGCATCAATCCTCATGAGTCATCAGCTTACAATGAGATAGCAAAAATTTATTTTTATTCTAAAGACTGGGAAAACTCAGAGTATTATATTAAAGAGGCGATATTGTTAGACGCCACTAACAAGTGGTATTATTATTTACTACTAGATATCTATATTTTTCAGGGGGGGGTGGAAAACCAATTAGATATTTATACTAAATTAATTGAGCTTGAAGAAGATAATTTTTCTTATTATCTACAAAAGTTAGACTTATTAATCCAATTAAAATTATATAAAAAAGCGATCAGATTTATCAGGCAATCAACAAGAATATTTGGAAAATCAATAGCTATTATTGAATATGAAACAGATATTTATCTGGTTCAAGATAATTTTAAATTAGCTGAGAAGACGGCATTACAATTAATTAAATTATTTCCAGAATCTAATAAAAGCTATAGTATTTTAGCCAAGGTTTATCTGCACTTTAGTAAATATGAAGAAGCTATTTTGGTATATGAAAAACTTCTTAAAAATGACCCTCAAAATGCAGAGGCTATTGTTGCGTTATATAGAATATATGCAAATAAAAAAGATTTAAACGGTCAACAAAGGTATTTACTTGAAATAGCTAAAAACACACAAATTAATATCGATACCAAGAAGGATATTTTTTATCAATTATTATTAGAAAATGACATCAACGCATACACTTCTTTTAAAGCAATTGTCCAGTCAGCATTACAGTTTGCACCTGAGGACCCCCTTTTAAACCTAATCCTAGGTGATATTTGCACAAAAGAACAAAATTTTGACCAAGCTATTAGGCACTATCAATATGCATTAAACTCCTCCTTTGTTAAAGACGAATATGTTTACAATAAATTAATAGAAATTTATTATACTAAAAACAATTACAATGCTGTTATAAATACAGCCAATGATGCTATTGAGGTCCACCCATTTAGCCCTAGATTATTTTATTTTAAGGGGCTAGCTTATATAAATAAAAAACAATATCCTCTTGCATTGCAAAACCTTGAAGAGGGTCTAGATTTGGTGATTGAGAATCCAAATTTAAAATCCGAATTTTATTCTTTATTGGGAGACGTGCATCATATTTTAAATAATAACAAAATGTCAGACGAATCGTATCATTTAGCGTTAGAGCACAACAAAAACAACACTTTTGTGTTGAACAATTATAGTTATTATTTGGCTCTTAGAGGTGAAAATTTGAATTTGGCTTTAGAAATGACAATAAGATGTAATGATTTAACACAAGACAACCCCAACCCTTCATTTCTGGACACCTATGCTTGGGTTTTATATAAACTAGAAAAATATAAACTTGCTCGTAAACAAATAGAAAAGGCCCTTGAATTAAATTCTAAAAGCGGAACACTATATGATCATTATGGTGATATATTATATAAGTTAGGTGATATCAAAAGCGCTATTTTTCAGTGGAAAAAAGCATTAAGCATAGACACGGACAATATAGATTTAAAAGATAAAATACAGAAATATGAATAAGAACATATTCTTATTATTGTTATTATTATCATCCTGTAGTTTTTTTTCAAAAAAAAAAATAAACTCTACTAGCGTTATAACTAATATTTCTATAAACCACCCCTTACTTAGAGGCGTAGATTTAAAATTAAAAACAGACTTATATAGTGACAGCGCAGTAATACAAGTTTCCCCAATTGTCGGACTTAATTTAGCAACAATTTTAGTGAAAGATAAAAGCATATATGTTAATAATAAATTAAACAACGAAGAAACAACATTTTCTGTGTTAGATTTTGACCCTGACTTTAGTTTCAAGAAACTATTAAAATTGGCAATTAAAAACAAAGAATATAATGACACCGCTTATTATAAAACCCCTAATGTTAATTATGTTTTTACGGACTATGTTAAGGCCGAAATTATAAACAGTAATAATAAAATTATTTATTTACCCAGATTTGTGAATATTGATAGGCCTAATGATCCTATTAGTCAGAATACGAATTCACTTAAAATAATTATAGACTATAAGTTGGTGAAACTTAACAAATAAAAAAATGCATAAAACATCGGCACATTTAATTATTGTCCTGTTGGGAATTATACTTGTTCAGGGCCAAAACTATGAACAGTTATTAAAGAAAAAAGAATTTTTAATTAATGAGTCTAATACCATTTCTCAGATACTAGAGGAAACACAATCAACACAAAGCCAAACACTAGAGCAACTATCAATTGTTAATGAAAAAATCAACATACAAGAAAGCCTTTTACTCCTTCTAGAAAAAGAGGTAGATATTTTAATACACGAACAAGAGCAGCTACAGAGCGCATTATTAACTACAGAATCTAGACTGCAGTTGTTAAAAAAAAATTACAGAACCTTATTAAAACAAACTCATCATATTTCCAGAAGCTATAATAGGCTTTTGTTTTTTTTATCTTCCAATAACTTCAATCAACTGGTTAGGAGAGTATATCATTTAAAGCAAATAGAGCAAACGGGAAGGCAACATTTTGAAAACATTCAGCAAACACAAATAGAGATTGAAACCAAAAAAAAACAAATAATAAATAAAAAAATAAAACAAAGAGAAGTAGCTTTTAAAAAAAAGCAAGAGTTAGTTTTATTATCTAAATCAAGAATATCAAAACAGAAAACTATAAGTTTTTTAGAAAACAAAGAAGACTCACTTAACAAGGCATTATTAGTCAAACAGAAAGAAACAAAAAACATAACAAATGCAATAATGCTGATATTAGAAAAACAAAAAGAAAATGAAAAGCTAACTCCAGAGTTAACATTAATTTCAAAAAATTTTTTTGAAAATAAAGGGAGGTTGCCATGGCCTGTAAAAAAGGGATCTATTATTAGTAGATTTGGTGAAGTTCCCCACCCGGTTCTTTCGGGCATAACAACCATGAATAATGGAGTTGAAATAGCAACTAATGATAAATATGTAAGATCTGTTTTTGAAGGTGAAGTCACAAAAATCATTGTTCTACCCAATGGTTTAAAGGTTGTTATTATTCGTCACGGAATTTATTTAACAGTGTATTCTAATTTGTTGGAAACAGATGTTTTAAAAGGTCAAAAAATAAAAACTAAACAAATTATTGGCATACTGTATGACAATGAAAAAAAAGAAAGAAATGTAATTGGGTTCCAAATTTGGCATGATCGTGAAAAATTAAATCCAACTCATTGGCTGACGGGCTATTAAAATTTAAAAATCTTTGTTACTTTAGATAAAAATTTCGAATATGAATACAGTATTTTTTACATTAGCTATATTGGGCTTACCGGGTGGAGGAGAATGGATTATAATTGCATTAGTTATTTTAGTATTATTTGGTGGGCGTAAAATACCTGAACTTATGAAAGGGCTCGGAAGTGGTATAAAGGAGTTTAAGAAGGCAAGCAAGGAAGATTCGTCAATTGAAAACAATAAAGACCAGGAGATTAAAGATTAATTGGTTTTGAAAAATTATTATTCTTTTAAAGATATACAGGGTGACCTGTGTAGAGGTGAGATTACTTGTCAAAAGCTTGTTCAGGGCTATCTAGATAACATATCTAAACACTCTAAACTAAACGCTTTTGTTGAGGTATATAAAGAAGAATCAATTAAAAGAGCAAAAGAGATCGATAGTAAAATTATTCAAAAGAAATCTGGCAAATTAGCGGGCCTCGTTATTGGCATTAAAGATAATATATGTTATAAAAATCACGAATGTTCAGCTGCATCCAAAATTTTAAAAGGTTTTAAATCGCCATATTCTGCAACAGTTATTAAAAGAGTATTAGCAGAAGATGCTATTATTTTAGGAAGATTAAATTGTGATGAATTTGCAATGGGCTCAAGTAATGAGAACTCGATTTATGGCCCAACTCGAAACCCTATTAACATAGATTTTGTGCCTGGTGGGTCTTCAGGTGCATCTGCATCTGCTGTTAAAGCTAATTTATGTCAAATTGCCTTAGGATCTGATACTGGCGGTTCAATCAGGCAGCCCTCCGCATTTTGTGGCACTATTGGTCTAAAGCCAACTTATGGGCTTGTTTCAAGACACGGCTTAATTGCTTACGCTTCTTCCTTTGATCAAATTGGCCCAATTGCAAAATCAATCTATGATATAAAATTAATAATGAATATTATTTCAGGCCAAGATGAATTTGATAGTACTTGCTCGGCGAAGGATTTTGCATCACAAAAAACATTAACTAGAAAAAAAAGAAAGTTTGCGGTTCTAAAAGAGGCTATAGAATTTAAGGGTATAAATCCAGGAATTAAAAACGAGTTTACCAAAATGGTAGATTCGTTAAGATTAGAGGGGCATCAAATTAGTTACATAAGTTTACCTTTATTAGAATATCTTGTGCCATGTTATTACATATTAACTACAGCAGAAGCGTCTTCCAATCTTTCCCGTTATGATGGGGTAAAATATGGTTATCAACATAATGATGGATTAATAAGTACCACTAGAAGCAAGGGATTTGGAAAAGAGGTGAAACGAAGAATTCTTCTAGGAACCTATGTGTTAAGCGAAGGATATTATGAAGATTTTTATATAAAAGCTCAAAAAATTAGAAGGTTAGTACAGAAACAAACCAATAAAATTTTATCAAAGCACGATTATATTTTGCTTCCAACCACTCCAAATCTACCCTTTAAAATTGGTGATAAAAATATAAGTCCAGTCCAGCGTTATTATGAAGATGTTTTTACTGTACATGCGAATTTATCAGGACATCCAGCGCTATCATTTCCTTTGGGAGAAGTGGAGGGTGGATTTAGGGCTTCCGCTCAAATAATTGGAAATTTTTTTTCAGAAAAGGATATTTTAAATACTACGGAAAATGTTATTTAAACAGCATTATAGACTATATATCATTATTTTGATTATTTTTTTAGGAGATTCAGCTTTATCCCAAAATGAAAGATCTGTGCCAGCATTTTCGGAGGACCATTTTTTATTATATGACACTATGTTTATAGATTTTAATTTACCAGCAATCAAAATGCAAGCAAAGGAAAACTTTGACGAAGATGTTGTTAGATTGAGATTAGACTCTTTAAATAAGTTAACACCCATTAATTTAACATATAATAAGACAGTGGGTCAATTCATCAAATTTTATTTACAACAAAGGCCTGAGCAGGTGTCCAAACTACTTGCACTTTCCGATTATTATTTCCCTGTTTTTGAAGAGTATCTAGATAAAAATACAATGCCACTAGAACTTAAGTACCTTCCTATTATTGAATCTGCTTTAAATCCAAATGCAAAATCTCCTGCGGGAGCTGTGGGTTTGTGGCAATTTATGTATTATACGGCGAAGGAATATGGACTGCGCATAAATTCTTATTTAGATGAAAGAAAAGATATATATAAATCAACAGATGCAGCATGTAGGTATTTAATAAAAGCATATAAGGTTTTCAATGATTGGGAGTTATCACTTGCGTCATACAATTGTGGCAGAGGAAATGTCACTAAGGCTCTTCGAAGGTCTGGGGGTAAACTCAATTATTGGGAGGTTCGACCATTTTTACCCAGAGAAACCAGAAATTATATTCCAGCATTTATTTCTATAGTATATGTGATGAATTACGCGACTCACCATGGTATTTATCCAGACACAAGCTATAATTTTAATCGCTACAAAACGGACTCTGTTTATTTAAAAAAACCAGTAAAAATTTCACACCTTGCAAAGGTTCTAGATATAGATGAAAAAACACTAGAGAAGTTAAATCCAGTTTATCGAAACAAGCTAGTACCTTATAAAAATGGCGAGAAATTTCATGTTATATTACCAGACTATAAATGGGGGGTCTTTTTAAATAATGAAGATAGCATTTATAGTGTTTTAGCAGAAATGGAGGAATTGGAAAATTTAGAATATCCAATTTTTAGTGATATAGAAAAAGTCAAACACGTAGTTAAAAGAGGTGATTATCTAGGTCGAATTGCTCGAATATATAAATGTAAGGTTTCTGACATAATGATGTGGAATGATTTAAAATCCACAAAAATTCGAGAGGGCCAAAAATTGTATATTTATCAAACTATTAAATAGTTGCAAGTTGACAAAAGCACAACAATACATTATTATTTCAATAATTGTTTTCTTCGGAGTGTTTTTTTGGCTGTCAAAATTACAATTACAATCAGAATTGCCAAATGCAATAGGCGACCCATTGGAGCTGGTTGTTGTTAGAGATTCAGATGCCCATACAAATAGATTTTACCAAACTATAAAAAACCTTTTAAATACGGATTTAGGTCCGTCACCTCAGCCAGAAAGCATTTTAAGTATTATTGAAATAGAAAACAACAAATTCACAGGGATATTACAAAGACACCATAATATTCTTATTATCACAAAATCAGATAATTTTAATATTAAATTTGAAAATGATGTGTTTGCAAAGAATCAGACAGTTATAATAATATCATGTAACTCAGAGCATGAATTGATTTCAAATGAAGAAAAAATTCGTCAACTACATGAAGAAATTAAAACTGTTGAAATCAATCGGCTAATTACATCTATTGAAAAGAAAAACAACAATAACTTAAAAAACAAAATTTTAGAGAATCATAATGTCTCCATGCTTGTTCCAAACGGTTTTTTTTTAGCACACCTTGAAAAGGGTTTAACTTGGATACGAAGAGAAACAAATAAGTTAAGTCAGGGGGTTTTTTTAGCTAATATACCCCCAGAAATGGAACAACTTTTTTTCACCCAAACCTCTATTGCTATAGACTCTATGATAAGGCCCCATATATTGGGCCCCATTTCAGGATCTTATATGATTACAGACAAAAATGCTCCAGTAAAAAAAGACACTATTTCTATCAATGGCATAGAGATGATAAAACAGCAATCTTTATGGCGCATGAAAAATGATTTTATGGGTGGTATATATGTAAGTTATATTTTTCATGGATCATCACAAGTAGAACCCTTTATTATATACACTTATTTATATTCTCCGGGGGAACCTAAAAAAACACCATTAATTCAATTGGATGCAATAGTAAGAACTCTTAGCTTTAAAAGCTATAATTAATAGCAAAAATTAAATTTCTTCCAGCAGCACTAACCCCAGAGCCAAAAGTTTTATAGTGAGCATCTAAGATGTTGTCGCATCCAATTTGTAAATCAAAAGAGTTGTTTATTTTATATTTAATATAAAAATTTAACGTCCACCACCCAGGACTTCCCGCCCAATTTTCCTCTCCGTTTACTGTATTTATTAAGGGGGTCTCGTCTATATTGTCTACTCCCGCCTCGTCAAAATCGTTTGCGGGTTTATGGCCCGCATAAAGGCACAGTAGTTTTAGTTTAAATAGATTTATATTTTTGGATATTTCAAATTTTCCAAAAAAAGGAGGGATATGAGCAATGGGACCAGATTCTGATTCATGACTCAATCCTTTGATAATATTAAAATCACCATTTATTTCACATCCCATTAAATTCCCGTAATAGCCAAGGGTGGCCCCATAAATACTTAAGTGACCGTCAATATTCTGATTTGCAAAAGTATATACCGGGATGTCGTCGTATTCAACCATGTTAGCCCAAAATGGGATTCCGTTTACATCTGGGTTTAAATTTATTTTTAGAGAATCTTTTATAATTGCATTTTGAATTTGAGTGTAAAAGCCCACACCATATAATGTAAATTTATTATTAAAGGTTTTGGATATGTAAACTTCTTGAGATAGTGAGTATTCGGGCTTTAGCTCTGCATTGGGAATTGTAAGAATATCCCCCTTTTTAAACACCTTTAACATGTCATCTACATTTGGTGTATGAAAACCTCTTGCTGTTACAGAGCTAATTTTCCATGAATCATTCGGATAGTACAATAACTTAATATTTCCTGAAACAATATGGTTTTTAGATGATAAATTGAGACCCTCAATATTGGCAACAGGCCTGTTCATGGAGTCGGGATATGCTCCTTGAATATGTGAGAATGTGTATCGTATTCCGGTTTCTAATTGTAGCTTATGTGAAAATCTGTGCAAGATGTTACTATAAATTGCTGAACTAAACAGCTTTGACCCCTCTGGGGGATATCGGGTGTCTCCAACTCCCCATGTGTTTTCTCCGTTTGAATCAGCTTCTGAACGCACATTGTTGTAAATAGTTTCAGAGCCAAAGTGTAATTTTTTCTTTCTAAAATTAGTATTAAAACTGTAAACATTGACAGTTTCATATTGATGTGTGGGGGGATCATAATCCGTCCCGTCACCATTTAGATAATTAAGATAATCATCCATATACCATTTGTGTCTGGATTCATTTATTTTTTGGTAGGCAACTATAAATTCAGACTTGTCAAAATAAGTATCAAAACCTGTAAGTTTTAAGCTACTAAATAAACGTTTTTGCGGCCCATAGTAATATGAATGAAATTCTAGGTGTTCTCCAGCAACACATTGGCCAGAATCATCAAAAACACAACTTATATTACCATCATTTAATTTGTCAAATCTAGGGACATTAGAAGAGTTTGAGTATTGAAAATTAGATGTTACTCTCCAATTGGAGTCTAACTTAATTGTAGTTTTGTTAAAAAAATCATATTGACTATACCCTGTTCCTTTTTGTATTTCAGGAGTTTGATTACATTGTATACCATTGTCATCTATGTAGTGATGCACAAGCCCCCAGTCTTCATAGCCATGGGGTCTCCAACTCCCCATTTTAAGATCACCAAAATTTTTAATAGACACGTTGCTTATAGTAGCATAATTAGGTGTCTCATAGCTAGAAAAAAAATTATTTTTTATACCGCTATATGCACTACTGTAAGAAGATGTGACCCCCCCGCTCCATTTATAAGGGTTTCTAAAGTAAACTTCTTTTGTTTTCATACTAATAGTTCCACCCAAGGCATCACTTCCATATAAAACTGAGCTTGGTCCGAATATAATTTCAATATCTTCTAGCATGTTTTCATCAATCGTTATTATGTTTTGTAAGTGGCCAGATCTATAAATTGCATTATTAAGTCTTACACCATCTATCATTAAGAGAACCTTATTAGCTTCAAAACCACGAATATTTGGGCTTCCGCCCCCTAGTTGACTTTTCTGAACACTGATACCCCCCTTTTTTTCTAATAGATCTGCGTTAGTTGCTACGTTTAATTCACGAATTTCAGAATTAGAAATAAAGATTTTTTTTTCAGCAACATTTTTAATATTATCACTGTTTTTACTTTCGTTTAACTCAACAGTATGTAATAGTTTATAACTTTGAATAAGTTGTATTTTAGAGGCAATTAACTTTTTGGTTAATTTTTTTTCCACGTAATTCGGGTGTTGCATTGTCAAGATTTCATTTTTCTTGAATCTACTTAAATTAACAAATCCTTCGGAATTAGAAAGTGCACTTTTAGTCTTTTTGGAATTGAAAACAGCGACATTTGAGATGGGGTTATTTGTTTCATCTAAAATTAGCACTTCTTGCCCTAAAAATTTCATATTAATCAATAATATGCAACATATTAATAACCGACATATCATAAACCCAGTGTTTTTTTTAATATTTTATCAAAAATCATACCAATTTAAATTAATTCTTTAATCACTTCTATTGATTTTAGAGACCTTAGGCTGGAAAGATGTGTTGAGATATATTTTATAATATACTTAAAAACAGAATCATTCATCCGGGGGCTTATTTCATAGTCTTTTAAATCATCAAATTCCATCTCACATAGTTTTTTAATTACTGTGCTTTCTGAGGCGGGCACTACGAACTTACTATGCATATTAGTGTTTTCATATGGAACAAAAACCCCATCTTGGATATTTAACAAACAAGAGTTGCTGTTCGAAATTATTGGGTTAATACCAGCGATTTTACAAAACTTCATTAAAAATAAATTTATAAAACCCTTATAGTTAGAGTTTGTTTTATCTAACCAAATTAAACTATTTACAACGAAGTCATATAGTTCGATGTTTTTTTCCGTTAATAGTTGGCTTAAAATTTCACATAATATAATGGATGTGTTAAGTTTTTGATTATTAAAAATTAAATCAGCATATGCATATTCGACTGAAGACTCTTTAACGTAATACAGAGATCTATTATTAGAATGTTTATATGTAATGTCAGCAATTGTTAGAAGTTGAGAAAGAATAATTTGTTCTTTAGTTTTTCTAACTATCAAGCCAATTACGCCAAAATCACGAGTATATATATTTGCAATAAACTTAGAGTCTTTATACTTAGTGACCCTTAGAACAATTCCTTTAGATGTTTTAAACATTGAAAAACTAATTGTATATGAGGACTTTTTTAACTACACTTTTATCAAACAGATCATCTACACACAAAAATAGGTAAACACCAGTAGAGACATTTCTTCCGTCAAAATTTTTCCCGTTCCAAGTAGCGGTGCCCCCCAGTGAAAATGTTTCAAATACCAAATTCCCAGCAATATCCGTTATTTTAACGTTTGTATTATCTTTTAAGCCAGAAATTACAATCTCCCCCCAAAAGTCTTTTGGAACAGGATTTGGGAAAACTGTTACATTGTCAAATTCTTCTCTTGAGCGAGTTGCGTTAGCTCTATATGAGCATAGACCCCGGCCTGTAACAAAAAAAACTTCCCCAGTGTTGTTTAAAATTGAAACATCAGAAACCATGTTGTCTAATAGCAAGCTATTTTCTTTTGTGAAGTGTAAGATTTCTTCTGTCCCGTCTTCGGACATTAAAAAAACCCCGTTATTGCTGGTGGCTACCCATTTTCGATTAGCACCATCAACTTCTATATCCAAAATATTGGTGTTTTCAAAAAGTCGCTCTACATAGCCATCAGTGGTTTCAATTAATATGTAGTCGGCATTATAGTTACTGTTGAAAACACTATTTGTGTTAAAACATACTGATAAACCCTGTGCTGTTCCAACCCACATTACCCCATCATGATCTTCCGCAAAACAATTTACAGTTTGACTTGCTAATCCATTTAGTGTCCCAAGCTTTTTTGATATCATCCCCCCCCCCTGCTCTTTAGCGACAATTA
>MDSW01104253.1_pt1 | contig 18724 bp, 12 predicted proteins | sample 811171 | NCBI WGS metagenome assembly MDSW01 (sample SAMN05326641, study PRJNA326480) | marine metagenome | isolation source: seawater | place: Atlantic Ocean: North West | collected 2012 | reverse complement strand
CGCTCCCACGCATCAGGTGCTCTGCGACGGCAACTTCCTCCACGCGCTCGCGTCGATGAACCTCGGCGACCCGAAGGCCCTCCTCGCGAAGTACCTCGGCTCGCCCCCTAAGCTCTTCACCACGCGGTGCGTCCAGCACGAGCTCAAACGCATGGGCCGCGAGTGCAAGGACGCGTCCTTCGCCGCGCGCGCGTTGGAGTGCGTCCGCGGCGGCCCAGACCCCCCGAACGCCTCCGCGCTGGACTCCATCCTCGCCGCCGTCGAGGACGCGAACGCCGAGCGGTTCTTGGTCTGCACGCAGGACGAAAGCCTCAGGCGCGCGCTCTCGAGCGACCACCCCGCCGTGCCCGTGGTGTTTGCGCACACGTCGGGGCTGCAGATGGAGCCCCCGAGCGACGCCGACGCGACGGGCGTGGCGAGCCGAAAGGAGAGCGGCGTGGGGCTGAGGGACGACGAGCGCGAGAAGCTGGGGCAGGAGGAATCCGCGCGGGACGTGACGCGCGTGCGGACGAACGTGCGGTACGCGAAACCGAAGGCGAAGGGGCCGAACCCGCTCAGCGCCAAGAAGAAACGAAAGAAGGTGGACGACGGGAAAATGACGCGAAAAGAAAAACCAGCGCCGGGCGCGGCGGAAGGGGGGGTGAAGAAGAAAAGAAAGAGAAGGGGGGGAGGCGGGGGCGAGAAAACGTAGCGAAGCGGATTCGAACCGCGGGGGTTCGTGTGAATATTCACGAGAGTCGATTCTTTCAGAAGGACGCATCGTATATCTTAGTCTACTCACGCGGGACGGACGTTCCGCGTCGAACGCGGACGTGCGTCCTCGGCGCCCTCGCGATACTTTAATACTTTCAATACTCTCGCGCCGCGGCGTCAGCACGCCCTCGGTTCTTCCGAGCGGCAGTTGCTGAGCAGCTCGACGAGGTTCGCCGACTCGTCCTCGCGTTTCGCCTCGTTCGTTTTCCTCCGCGGCGTCTTTTCGCGGGTGAGGAACCTCTTGACGCCGTCTGTGAGCGCGGCGTACGCCGGCTTGTTGGCGCTTTTCGAGGCGTTTTTGAACGCCTCGCGTTCCTCGGACTCCAACGCGAACGCCTTGCGGTCGAACGCGTCGAAGAGCCGCGGGGGCCTGGCGGGGGCGACGTCATCTTCTCGCTCGCCCCCTTCGCCCTTCACGCCGCCGGTGAACTCAGGGCTCGCGAGGGTCCGCGCGGCGGCGTAGAACTCGAGGCTCTCGGCGCTGGCGACGTCGAGGCCGACGCCGCGCGACAGCGCCTCGAGGACGTCGCGGCGGAGGTGGAACGCGAGTCGGCATCGCGCCGCGACGAGCGACGCCTCGGAGGGGTCCTCGGAGGTGACGGTGCCGTCCTCGGGGGCGGCTTCTTCTTCATCATCTTCGGGGGGGTGGGGGTGCAGCTCGAAGGTTCGCTCGGCGCCGCCGGAGTCTCCGCGCAGGAACGCGTCCTCGAGGAAGGCGGCGACGGGGACGGACGCGGACGCGACGATTCCGCCGCCGGGTTCGAGCTCGAGCTCGAGGTGGAGGACGTCGCCGATGGCGCGCAGGGCGACGCCGTGCCACGCCTCGGCGCGGCCGCGGACGTCGCGGCGGGCGACCGGGTGATCGCCGGGGAGCTCGAGGACGTCCGGCTCGAGCGCCGCGGGGTCGTCGAAGTTCACCGCCGCGGTCAGGCGGGGCGTCGGCGGGGGCTGCTGACGAGGCGGCGCGGCGGGCCAGCGCCGGAGGTGGACGCGCTCGACGCGAATCGAGAGGATCCCGACCCCGGCTTTCACGTCCGGGCCGCCGGACATCGAGAGCGCGCGTGCGAGGGCGGGGTGAGGGGAGGGAGGCCGCAAAAGGCGGGGGGGGCGCGGAGACTCGCGCGCGGAGGAGTGCGGCGGGCGCGGGACCCGGGGCGCGCGACCGTCTGCGTTTTCCGAGAAATCTGCGCTGACAAGCGAGAAAAACGGCCGCGGACGGCGGAGGCGAAACGGTTCGCGTTCTCGCTCGCCCCACTTGATGCGTGTGCGCGGGTGCTGATGGGATTTCATGAACCCGAGCTTTTTTCTCCCTCCTCCCGCGCCCTCCTCCCGCGCCCTCGTCGCCCCTTCACCCGCCCTACGCCTTCCTCCTGTAGAAGTACAGGTACCCCAGATCCAGGGGCGGGTTCGCGCTGACCGCCACCTTCCGGTCGTTGAAGATGAGCCACCGCCCGTCCTGTTTCACGTGCGCGACGTAGTGCCCGCACGCGGTGTTCCCGCCCATGTGCGACACCACCCCGAAGAGCTCGTACTCCCCCGGGCCGTCCAAACACTTCGAGTCGTTCGACCCCTCCGCGCCCGCCGACCCTCCGCCGTCGCCCCCCGACCCCCCGCGCTCCGCCTCGAAGGCGGCGCACGCGGCGTCGAGGTCGTCCGCCCGCGAGAAGAGCCAATCGGCGGCGCGCTCGACGTCGCCGCCGCACGCGTGAAGCGCCGTCCGCGCGTGCGCGTCGGAGAAGCCCATCGCCGAGAGCATCGCCGTCGACGACGCGTCCGGGGCGGCGTTCGAACCCGCGTTCGAACCCGCGTTCGAACCCGCGGCGCCGTTCGTCGTCGTCGCCGCCGCCGCGCTCGGCGGGTCGTTGAAGTCGGCGTCTTCCATGTGCGCGAAGACCCACTCCACGGCATGCTCGGCGGAGGCGTTGTTCACGGCGATGGCGGCGCGGCGGCTTCCGTTTTCGCTGAACCCCATCGACATCACCTGCGCGACGATGGCCTCGTCCGCCTCCGGGGGTGCGGCCGCCTCCGACTTCTTCGCGGCGTCCGCCTCCTCCTCGGCCATGATCGTCTCGTCCGGCTGCGCGCCCTTCGCGCGGAGGTGCTCGAGCGACATCGTCTCGGGCATGGGCACCAGCGCGTCGAGCTTCTTGGGCGTCCAGTCGGAGGCGACGTAATACCGCCGCACCTGCACCGCCAAGACGGGGGGCATCGTCGCGAGCCTCGCGCGTCGCGTCGCGACGCCCTTGCGCCCCAGCGCGGGGCTGTGCCAGTCCTCCACCTTCTCGTCGGCGGCGAGGCGCGCGACGCACGCCTCGAACGGCACGATCGGGCGCACGGGCGACTCCTCCTCCGCCGAGGAAGAGGAATCGGCGGCGGCGGCGGTTCTCTGGCGCTTTTTTTCGCGCTCCTCGAACGCCGCCACCTCGGCGACGTTCACGGCGCGCTCCACGGGAACCTCGAGCGGGAGCACGTTCTCGCGCCGGGTGAGGTACTTGACCTGGCCCGAGCCGTCGCACGCCACGCGCTCCTCCATCTCGAACTCGAACGTGGACGCGGTGGACGGTTCGTCGGCGCCGCCCAGGCGCGCCGCGTGTTTGCGCTCGGCGCGATTCGCCGTCTCGAGGAGGTGCTGGAAGTATTCCACCGCGTCCTGCTGCCGCCCCGTCGCGAACTCGGCGTGGCCCTTACCCACGAGCTGCTTGAACATGCGCGGCGCGACCGAGGTGGAGAATTTTTTATCGGGGTCGACATCTCCTCGATCGGTGGGTCCTCCCTCGACGGGTTCTGCGTGCGCGTATTTCTCGCCGACGAGGGCGTCGAGGAGCTTGGCGATTTGCGTCGGGAAATCCTGCGTGGGGTCGGCGGGGGCGGATTCGAAGATGGCGTCTCGGCGCGCCGCGTACTTTTGCTCGAGCGCCGGAATTTCCTTGAGGCACTGCGCGAGCGAGTTGACGTAGCACGTGTTCCCGAGGTTCTTGAGCCCGACGGCTCTGGCGCCGCGGACGGGCTCGAGGTCCGCGCCCGCCTCGGTGATCTTGTCGAACTCGAACCCCTTGTTCAGGTCAATCTGGAGCTCCGCCATGGACTTCTCCGTCTTGCTCATCTTCATCACGTCCACGCCCCAGTGGCTCAGGTGCTCCGCCAGCAGCGGGTCCTCGACCATGTCGTCCTCGTCGGGCGCGTACGAGTACACGTCCGCGCCCGTCGGCGTGATCGTGCCGAGCTTGACGACCAGCGGGTAGTGCTTCCCCTCCGCTCGCATCGCCTCGTAATGCCGCAGCGCCGCGCCGTTCCCGCCCGAGCCGTCCCAGTGCGCCCGCCCGCTGCCCACGTGCCCGGACCCGAGGTTCAGCCACAAATTCTCCGTCGCCCCGGACTCCGCGCACCGCCACGTGCTCGGATCGGGGGAGATTTTCTTACTCGGATCGTCGCACGGCTCCTGACGCAGATCGCGCGCGTACTTAGACTCCTTACGCTCCTCGCTCCACGCGGCGATCTCTTCCGACTCGTGGAACCCCGCGTGCCGGAGCACGCCCTCGACGGCGTCCGACACCGCGGCGGGGATGGACTCGTTCGGCACCGCGAGGGTTCGCCCGGAGGGCATGACGACCAGGGCGTTGGTCTTGGTGATGTCGTAGTCGGCGTCGTCGTCGACGTTGAACCCGCCCTCGACGCCGATGGCCATCCGCGTGGGGTGGTTCGCGTCGCGCGTCTCCTCGCTCGCGGGCTTCCGCGTCCGCGTCCAGCGCTGGTGCAGGTACAGCGCCGCGCCCGTCTTGCGGTGGTCGAGGGCGAGGAAGTCGGCGCCCACGCCGAGGTGCGTCGTGAGGTTCACGTACAGCCCGCCGGGGCTGAAGGGGGTGTCGAAGCTGTACACGCACTCGTCCTGCGCGAACGCCGCGATGGAGGAGCGAGGTGGGGCGGGGGAGGGAGGGATCTGGGGTGAGTCTCGAGGGGGTGCGACGGCGCGGCGAGATCTGCGCGAGGGCGATCGAAGATCGAACGCGAGGGGAGGGGCGCGCACCTTGTACACTTTGTCGTACGCCGAGGGCGATTTCACGCGCGTCATCGACGCGCGCACGAGCGCGAGGACGTCCTCGTCGTCGCCCATGGCGCCGAGGAAGGGAGGGGCGGGCGCGGGGGGGGTGTGACTCGGGCGTTCGAAAACGGAACGGCGAGTCGAGGGAGAGTTCGCGACTTTCAAGTGAGTCCGGCGCCGATCGACGTGACGGGCGCGCGCTCGGCGTCAGCGCGAGCGGCAGCAAGTTTTGAAGCCGCCGCGTCGGCACCCCCCCGGGCGGATCTCTCTCCGCGCCCCGGTGCTTCATGGGCGGAATATTCCTCGTCGTCACTCACTCTTCCCCGCGCGCGCCACCACGCGCGCGACGCGTCGGCGGCACCCCCGCGTTCGCGTCGTCCCGACCCGCGCCCGTCCGCGTCCCTCTCGGCGCACGCGCGCGCGCGCGGCGACGCCCGCGCGCTCCGAGCTCCAACTCCCGCGCGCTCGTTCGGCGCCGCGCCGGGTCCGTCGTCCCGTCCGAGGGAGGGGCGGCATCCGAGAGGGCAGGGCGGGCATCCCCCCCACGAAGGTCGAAAAGGAACGCACGATCCGTTCCCATCCGGCGTCCGCGACATGTCTTCCCAAGCCACCACCGCGGGTGCCGCCCCCCGCCCGCCCCCCCTGCGGCTTCGGCGCGTGCAGGACGCGGATTTGCGCGACAAGGTTGTGCTCGTGCGCGTGGACCACAACTGCGTCAAGCGCGGCGCGATGACGGATGCGTTCCGCGTGGACGCCACCGTCGCGACGCTGTACACCATCGTCGAGCGCGGCGGCCGCCCCATCCTGATCACGCACGTCGGCCGGCCCTTCGACCCGAAGGCCCGGCGCATCTCGTGCTCGGACGACGAGTCGGTCATCCCCGTCGTGCGTTACCTCTCGCGCAAGCTCGGCGTCACGTTCGCCGTGCCCGATTTCCGCGTCGACCCGACGAGGGGCATCCTCGACGTGGACACGAGCGTGAATTGGCTCGTGGAAGATCTGAAGAACCGCCGCGTCGGGGGCGTCTACCTCCCCAACGCGCGGTGGTTCGCGGGCGAGGAGGGCCTCGTCGCCGGCCCGGACGCGGGCGACGCGGCGCTCGCGCGCGACCGGTTCGCGACGCAGCTCGCGGGCCTCGCGGACGTCTTCGTGAACGACGCGTTCGGGTCGTGGCAGCCGCACGTGAGCACCCTCGGCGTCGCCAAGCTGCTGCCGAGCTACGCGGGGCTGTTGATGCAGCGCGAGTGCGACGCGCTGAGGGCGCTGATCGAACCCAAGCGCCCGTTCGTCGCCGTCCTCGCGGGCTCGAAGCTCGACACCAAGATCGGCACCGTCCGCGCGGTGGCGGAGCGGTGCGACGCGTTGCTTCTCGGCGGCGTGCTGTATAACGCGTACGTCGCGGCCAAACGCGGGGTCGACGTCGAGGGCGTCTCGGAGGGGGACGTCGAGTTGGCGCGCGAGTTTTTACTCGACGACGCGATCGAGTCGAAGCTCGTCCCGCTCGAGACGTTGGTGGAGTCGGATTCGCCGGACGGGTGCGGGTGCGTCGTGCGGGAGGGCCGGTGCGAGACGAAGGACGACGCGAGCTCGGGCGTGCGCCGCGTGCGCGTCGGGGATTTGCGGCGCGGGGAGTCGCGGGGGTACTTTTTGGACGTCGCCGCGAGTTCGTTCGACGCGGAGGCGGTGCGCGAGGCGGTCGCGAACGCCGAGACCATCTTCGTCAACGCAGTGATGGGGTACACGTCGAAGGGGTTCCACGAGGGCACGGCGGCTTTGGACGCGCTCATCGCGAGCAACGCGCGCGCGCGGAAATATTTCGGCGGCGGGGACACGATCCACGAGTTCAAGTCCCTGTCGCCCGGGCTGTACATGTCCGCGCTGGAGGACCCGCGGTTCTACCTCTTCACCGGCGGGGGGACCGTGCTCAAGGCGCTGGAGCTCGGCGGGCCCGAGAAGCTCGCCACCGTGGAGGCGCTCGCGATGAAGCCGGACGAAGCGACGGGCGCGGAGGCGGAGGCGAACGCGCCCAAGTGCATGCGGCTCGCGTCGTGCGACTGCGGACCCACCGAAACCACGCCCGCGTGAGACGCGAGCTACGACCCCTCAGCGGTGAGAGACGCTACGCGCGCACGATGTCACGAGAGAGAGACGACCCACAGACACGACCGCACCGGGTATTATACTCCCCGAGGTGTCTCGCCGCGCTCTAGGTATAGACGGCGAAAAGGATGGTTTTTTTAACGCTCCGAGGAGGGAGACCGCTCGCCCGCTCGTCCGCCTCCTCGACGCCGAGGTATCATCGCTAGAGGTCCTCGAGCGCTTCGAAGCCTCCCACCCCTCGCGCGTCGACGGCCGCCTCCGCCTCCGCCTCCGCGTCCGCCTCCGCCTCGCACTCGGCGAGGAGGCGCCCCCTCTCGTCCCGAAACCGATCGAGGCGCGCGACGCTCCTCACGGCGGCTCTGCAAATCGGACACCTCTTGACGGCGAACCCGCCCCCGCCCCGGCCCGCGCCCCCGACCCCGTACGCCGCGACCACGACGTTCGAGCACGGCCCGCAGTACACGACGTGGCCGCACGGCACGCACACGCGGTCGCTGATCGCGTCCGCGCACACGACGCACTCCTCGTCCCCGTCGCCGTACACCCGTTGGCCCGGCGGAAGTACCGCGTCGTCGGATTCGGCGGCGGCGGCGTCGGCCGGGGGCGGAGGCGCGCACGCGGCGTGCCACACGCGCTTGCACACCGCCGCACGCGGCGAACATCCCCGCGCCGTCGCGACACTCCTCCCCGCACGCCGCGCACCACTCGTCCCTTCGCCACGAGAGCCCCCACCCCTCGCGCGTCGCGCCCAGCGTCACGCACGCCATCCACGCCGCCGGGTCGCCGCACCCGCCCTCTCGCCAGCACGCGGAGCGCATCGTCTCGCGGACCCGACGCGCGCGTCGGATCTCGCGAAGGGTCGCCTCCGCCCCGGCGGCGTTCGCGCGCGCGGTCGCGTTCGCGTTCGGGTTCGCGTTCGCGTTCGCGTTCGCGTTCGCGTTCGCGTTCGCGCGCGGGGGGGGAATCGCGCCGGCGTCGTCGAGTCGGCGCTGGGCGCCTTCGCACGCGCCGAGGTGGTCGAGCGCCGCGAGCTTGCCGTGGACGACCGACTCGCAGCCGAAACATCGGAAGCCCTCGCGCCCCGCGCGCGCGACGGCGTCTCTCACCGTCGAGTGGCCCGCGCACCCCTTCCGGGCGTGGTCCTTGGCGTGCGCGAGAAAACCAGCCACCGCGCATCCTCCTCGCGGGCGGAGGACGCGAGGGCACGCGGGGCACATCGTCAGGGGGACCGGGCAGTGCGGACTGCACGCGCACTTGGGCGCGCTCGTCGTCCGTCCACGATCGCGTCGACGACGTTCCCGGGCCGAGTCGGGTACCCCGGCGGAGTAGCCGTTTCTCCGGTCGGACAAGCACGCGCCCATCTGTCTCGCGAAGGTCACGCGCGCGCCCGAAGGCAACCGCGCCGCGTTCCCACGACCGCGGCGGGAGCGCGGCTCGGGCGGCTGTGAGAAGACGGCGCGGGTCGATCGTGATCTGACATAAAATACGCACTCGTCGGTGTCTGCACGCGAAATAATAAAACTTCGTCGCGTCGCGCTCGCTGCCCATCATATCCCGGACGACGATCCGCCTGAGCGTCAGCGGCTTTCCGGGCGCTTTCTTCTCTCCTCTACATGCTCGCCGCGATCATCTTCGCGATGTCGACCATCCTCGCGCTGTACCCGTACTCGTTATCGTACCACACGTACATCTTGAGGTGCGTCTTGTCGACGACCATCGTGCTGAGCGCGTCGACGATCCCGCTCCTCGTGTCGTTGATGTAGTCGGTGCTCACGAGCGGCTGCGTCTCGTACCCGAGCACGCCCCGCAGCTCCCCCTCCGCGGCTTCCTTCACCAGCGCGTTCACCTCCTCAGCGGTGACTTCCCTCTCGCACTCGAACACGCAGTCGGTCAGCGACCCGTTCAGCAGCGGCACCCTGACCGCCATGCCGTTCAGCTTCCCCTTGAGCTCCGGGAAGATGAGCGCGATGGCCGTCGCGCTTCCAGTGCTCGTGGGCGCGAGGTTGGTGAGTCCGCTCCGCGCGCGCCGCAGGTCGCTCTTCTTCGCGTTCGGCGCGTCCACGATGGTCTGCGTGTTCGTGACGTTGTGGATGGTGGTGATGGACCCGCGGCGGATCCCGATGTGCTTCTGGATCACGCTCACGACCGGGGCGAGGCAGTTGGTCGTGCACGACGCGGCGGTGACGATGTGGTCCTTAGCCGGGTCGTACGACGCGTGATTGACGCCGTAGACCACATTCAGCACGGGGTCCGCCGCGTCCTTCACCGGCGCCGAGACGAGCACCTTCTTCACGCCCCTGGCGAAGTACGGCGCGAGCTTCTCGCGCGTCAGGAACTCGCCGGAGCACTCGAGGACGAGCTCGACGCCGTGCTCGTCCCAGGGGACGTCGCCGGGCGCGGCGTGCGTCGAGTACGAGATCTTGTGCGCGCCGTCCACCACGACGTGGCCGTCCTCGAAGGCGCACGCGCGCGGCCACTGGCCGTGGACGGAGTCGTACTTCGCGAGGTACGCGCTGGACTCGCCCGCGCCGGGGAACTCGTTGATGTGCACGAACTCGAGCTCGGGGTGCTCGTACGCGAGGCGGAACGCCAGGCGGCCGATGCGGCCGAAACCTGCGCGCGGACGGGGGCGAGAACGGAGGGGGGGTGCGAGCGATGACGATTATCCACCGACGGTCCGCGGGAGGAGACGGGAGGAGGCGCGCGCGGGGATCGAACCGTCGCGTCCGGGGACGCGTCGCGCGCGGATGTCGCGGAATCGCGCGCGCACCGTTGATGCCGACCTTGACCATCGCGCGAGGGCGTGCGGCGGAACGCGCGGGGTGCTGTGGAGGTAGGCACCCCTCCGATCCCGCGGAAAGGAATATTTTCGATCAATATTCGATATCGGCCTTGACGACACTCGCTCGGCGCCCCGCCGCCCCGCCCGCGCGCGCGACTCGTCGGAATATCAAACGGTGCTCGAGGGGGAGCACGCGCCCACCGCGCCGTCGTCACTCCGCGGCGCTCGCGCGCGTCGTGCGCGCGTCTCGCGCGGAAGACGCCGACCGGTGCGCGTCGCGCCTCCGCGCTCGCCCTCGCCCCGCCTCTTCGTCCGCGCGTCCGCGCGCGCGTCCTCGGGGTCCCGTCCGCCTGCGCTCGTATTCATTCGCCCGCCGTCCGTCCTCGGCGTCCCGATGTCGTCCTCCGCCTCCCCGTCCTCGTCGCCGCCCGCGTCCGCGAAGGCGAGCACGTACGGCGCCTTGTGGCCGTTCATCATCATCAGCATCGCGTACCTGCTGTTCACGATCACGGACGGCGCGGTGCGCATGATCGTCCTCCTCCACGCGTACACCAAGGGGTTCACCGCCATGGAGGTGGCGACGATGTTCGCGCTGTACGAACTCATGGGCGCGGCGACGAACCTCGCCGCGGGCGTCGCGGGCGCGAGGTGGGGCATCCGAGCCACCCTCCTGTCCGGCCTCGCGTTACAGATCGCGGGCCTGGGCGCGCTGTTCGCCTGGGACGACGACTGGAGCAAGGCGGTCGCGGTCGTCTACGTCACCGCCGCGCAGGCCCTGTGCGGCGTCGCGAAGGATCTCACCAAGCTCGGCGGGAAGACGGTGACGAAGCTCGTGACCCCGGAGGAGAAACAGGAGACGCTGTTCAAGCTCGTCAGCGGACTCACGGGGTACAAGAACGCGCTGAAAGGCGTCGGGTACTTCATGGGCGCGGCGCTTCTCGAGGTGTCGTACGAGGCCGCGCTCGGCGTCAACGTCGGCTTCATCGTGATCGCGACGCCGTTCGCGTTCTTCGGCTTGACGGACGACCTCGGCCGCGTCGCGTCCAAGAACATCACCCTCGACGCGGTGTTTCGGCAGACGGGAAACATCAATCGGCTCAGCCTCGCGCGCCTGTTCCTGTTCGGAAGCAGGGACCTGTGGTTCGAGGTCCCGCTGCCGTTCTACCTCCGCTCCGAGGAAGGCCTGGGGTGGCCGCGAAGCGCCGTGGGCGCGATGCTCGCGGGGTACATCATCGCGTACGGCCTGTGCCAGTCCTACGCGCCGCAGCTCGCGCTGATTCCGCTCGGGCAGTCCCCGCCCAACAAGTACGTCTGCGCGCTCTGGAACGCCATCCTGTGCGTCGCGCCGGCGTACCTGCTCTGCGTCGTCCGGAGTCCGATGTACGACACGCCCGGGGACGAGAACGCCGGAAAAGTCGGCACGTTGCTCTTCGGCGTCTTCGGCTTCGCCGTCGTCTTCGCCGTCAACAGCGCCGTGCACTCGTACCTGGTCGTGAAGTACAGCGACGGGAACAAGGTGGCGATGAACGTCGGGTTTTACTACATGGCCAACGCGTTCGGCCGCCTCATCGGGACCATCGCGAGCGGCGTCCTGTACACGTACGCGTCCTCCGACCCGAACGAGGGCCTCGCGGCGTGCTTCGCCGCGTCCCTCGCGTTCAGCGTCGTCACCACCGCCCTGGCGGCGCGCATAGACGACGACGAGGGGGGGCTGCGGTGGGGGCGGGGCGACGCGCTTCGGTGTTTCGGCGCCGAGCCGTGGGCGGAGGTGGAGGCGCGGCGGAAGGCGGCGGAGGAGGCGAAGAAGGAGGAGGAGGAGGAGGAGGAGCAGGTGGGGGGGGGGAGGGTGTAGCAGGCGCGGGGAGGGGGGGGGACCCTTGGGCGGAGAGGGCGGCGAAGCGCGGGGATCCGAACCGAGCCGTCCGACGAGATGTACCAGTAGTATCACGGAGCTTCACGCGTTCGAGCGCGCGCCATTTACAAGTAATTTTCCGAGATCCGACGCGCGCGGTCGTCGCTCCGTCACACGCGCCGGCGCGCGTTCGTTCGCGTCGGCGCGCCGATCATGTCGTTCTTCGGGCTGGCGGCGTACGGGAGCGACGACGAGGCGGGCTCGCGGTCCGGCGACGGTGAGGACGCGTCGCGCGGCGACGACGACGGCGCGTCCGACGCATCCGCCTCGTCGTCGTCGTCGTCGGACGCGCCGTCGTCGCCGCCGGTTCCGGACGCGCCGCTCTCCCGCGCGCCCGGTCCCTCGTCGCGGCTCCCGAGCGTCGCGGACGCCTTCGACGCCGTCGCGGGCCCGCCCGCGTTCCTGCGCCCGGAGGCGACGCGCGCGATCGCGGGCGTCTCCAGAGTCGGCGCGGGGGAGGCGGCGGCGGGTGATGATGATGACGAGGGCGCGCATCGGGCGCGCGAGGCGGCGCGTCGCGCGAGGGCGACCGTCGCGTCGCGCCCCGCGGCGTCGACGCCCGTCCCGGCGGCGAGCGCGAGCGATGTCGCGTCGCCCCCAGACGCGACGACGCTCGCGCTCCTCGGCGCCGCGCCTTCGAACGGACTTCGGCCGAAGTCCAAAGCGTCCGCGGCGGCGGACCCGGCGGCGTTTCTCGCCGGCGACGCGGCGACGCGGCGGCTCCCCCGCAAGAGAGGCGCGGACGACCGCGTGGAGGCGGAGAAGAGGAAACGCGCCAACGCGCAGAACGGAAGGGGAGCGGTGGAGTGGAAGAGCGAGGCGGAGATGGCGCTGAGGCAACAGTACGACTGAAGAAGAGCGACGCTATCGTACTGTAGTAGGCCTCGACTTCAAATGCAAACAACCTCGCTACGCTCTCGCGCTCGCCTGCGCGATTTTTCTCTCGGCCAACGCCTCGTGCGTCTCGTACGCGTCCCTGGGTATTCTGACCGACGTGGGCACCCTCTGCCACGGCGTGCTCCCCGTCGCCGTGAGCTCCCACAGGTTCGCCTGGAGCCGCCTCGTGGCGTCGGAGGTGTCCTGCGCGCTCGCCCGCGTCTCCCGCAGCGCCATCCCCGCGCCGTCCATGAACGTCGCCGCCAGCTCCTTCCCGGCGGCGTGCTTCACGAACGCGTCCTTCGCGGCGTGCGCAGCCTTACGCCGGAGCCTACGCTGAAGCGGCGTCATCGGGACGACCGCGGGCGCGGGGGGGTGCGCGGGGCGGGGTTTATTATGATCATCAGGGGCGACCGCGTCCGCCTCCGGGGCGACGTCATCCGGAGCGGCGACGTTTTTCGTCGGCGCGGGCGCGTCGTCGTCATCGTTCGGAGGCGTCGGCGTCGCTCGCGCGGGGGGAGGGTGGGACGCCGAGGGACCCTCTCCCTCCTCGGGGGTCGCTCGGGACGCCTCCGCCGGCGACGCGGGCGTCTCCGAGGGGGAGGGCGCGTCGTCGGGGACGTCGTCGAGCCAGGCGTCGTCGTCGGAGGACTCCTGCGGAAGGCGCGGGCGGGGGACGCGGGGGCGGGGCGTGAGGGAGGAGGGAGGCGCGGGGAGGGGAGGGTGGGTTCCTCTCGCGCGGGTCGGCGGGGGCGTGGGGTGCGCGGCGCGGCGCGCGACGCACCTCGGCTTCGGACTCCTCCCCCGCGAACACCGCGCTCTTCGCGGCGCGCGACATGGCGTGCGTTCGCGCGCGGCGCGACGCTGCGACGATCGCGAGCGCGTCCCGAGTTTCCGAAGCGCGACCGGGAAACGCAAGCGGAAACTCTGACCGATGCCTCGTCGCGAGCCGGGGTTCTCGCTGTCCGCCAGAGTTTTCTTTCCACACCAACACCCCTCGCGTCCGCATCGACCGAATTTCCATATGCGTAAACAGTCATGAACAAAACACTCGTTCTATCATCGCGGACACCCGACGAACGCCGTAGTCGGTCGGTCACGCCCGATCGTTGGGGTCGCCGTGTTCTACACCCGCGCGCGCACCCCCGGGCGCACGCCTCGGTTCCTTCCTTCGGTCGCGGCCTCTCGCGGCGACCGGGCCGGGCGCCATGGACTTCTTCATGGGCTCCATGACGATGTCCTCGTCCAAGACCCGCGAGAACGCGGACAAGGCGCGCGAGAGCAGAAACGCGGCATCGTTCGGGGGGCCGTCCTCCTCCGGCGCGCCCGTGCCCCCCGCCGCGGTCACCGCCTCGCGCGACGGCGCCTCCGGCGCCCCCGGCTTCTCGGAGATCGCCCCGAGCGGCTCGCAGAAGTCCAAACCCGTGGAGCTCGGGAACCTGCGCGCGGAGACCTCCAAGAGCGACTTCGACACGACGCTGTGCGCGCCCGTGTTCGGGTGCCAGGCGCCCTGCGGGCTCACGTGCGCGGCGATGTTTTGCCCCTGCTACGTCATCGGCGCCAACGCGAAGATGCTCCACAGCGGCGCGTACCACGACCCGTGCGTGGACATCCGCGGGTGCAAGCGCAGCGAGCCGTGCATGAAGTTCGTGTTCCCCTACGCGTGCATCGCGTTCTGGGGGTACTGGTTCGCGCCGTGCGGTCCCTTCTCCTTCGTCCCCGGCGCCATGTTCACCGCGAGCTACCGCCACAAGACGCGCAAGCAGTTCGGCATCACGAGCTCGGCGCAGTGCGTCCCGGGCTTCTCCAACGACATCTGCATGCACCTCTTCTGCTTCCCGTTCGCCATCTGTCAGGAGCACGTCGAGCTCAAGCGGAACGTCCCGTTCGTTCCCCTGAAACGTCTGTACGACGACCGGGGGGAGTCGCTGGGGATCAAGGAGACGAGAAAACCGAAGAAGTGGACCTTCGACCTGGACGCGTACGCCACCGACGACGAGGGCGAGGACCCCGAGGTCCAACAGCGCCGCCAGAAGGCCGAGAGGCGCATGCAGAACACCTTGGGAGCGCCCGGGACCCAGGGCGGGATGAGCCGGGATCAGGACGCGGCGGGCGGCTCGAAGAAGCTCTCGTTCAAGCAGGACGACCGATGGATCGACGGGTCGTGCCAGCTGTGCGGCGCGGGGCCGTACCACCAGCTGGACGGATTCAGCGACCACATGGTGACGCACACGAACCTGCGCAAAATCCACGAGGCGATCCAGGACGGGAGCGGGACCGTGCGGTGCAACGCGTGCAAGAAGAGCTTCAACAACGTCCCCGCGCTCGGGCAGCACAAGTGCAAGCCCGCGAAGAAGAAGTGAGTCAAGAGACGAGCGACGCGAAGACGAGAGCAGAGTCTACGTGTGTAAAAAGCAGGAAAAAAACGCGCGAGTTTTTATTCATCTTTTTGTGCAGCATTTTTTTCTCGACGAACATCAAGCTTCTCTGAGTCCTCGACTCAGCAGTCATCACACAGCTGTGCGTTCAAACACTCTCGGGCGCGCGCTCGTGCGGGGCGCGTCGGCGGCGCGCGAGGATGCACGCGCCGCCTCCTCGGTCGCCGCAGGGGCGCTTCGGGCACTCGCCCCTGAGCGCGGTCGCGGCGGTCGGCCCCGAGCTTCCGCTCATCGCCGTCGCGGACGCGATGTTCGAGGAGATCCGCGCCTCGGGCACGGAGACGCGCGCGCCCGAGCTCACGGACCGGCACCTCGAGTGCCTGGCGTTCGTGTTCGGGGAGGGGCACCTGGCGAACGCGCTCGAGCTCGCGCAGACGGGGAGTGTGAAGAAACTCGTCGCCGAGCGAAGCGGGCGCTCGTGCTTCCAGGTGCGCGGGAGGTCGGGGGCGAAGGAGGAGTACCTCGTCCTCCCGAGGCACTACTGCAGCTGCCGCGCGTTCCAGTGGGACGTCGTCAGCCGAGGCGAGAAGGTCATCTGCAAGCACCAGCTCGCGGCGAGGCTCGCGGAGGCCTCGGGAGCGCACGCCACGGCGATCGTCGGCGACCTCCTCATGGCGCAGCTGCTCGAGGCGTACGGCCGAGGGGACGAGGGGGGGGCGCGGAACGACGCGGCGAGGGAGTGGGGGAGAAGGTAGAGCGGGCGACGGGCGACGGGGCGACGAACGAGACGCGAGCGACGCGCGGCGGCAACGCGGCCGGGGCGTCCGACGCCGCCTCTAGATCGTCCGCGGACGGAAGACGTCGGTTGTGTGGAAAGCAGCGCGCCCCTCCCCGCGATGTGCTGTGATATCATCGCACTTTGTTTCGCCCTTTCAAGCTGCTCTTGATCGGCGCCCTGAACCCGAGCTTCCCCCCGCCCTCCTCGAGCAGCTCCGGGTACGCCATGAGGGACACGACGAGGTTCCTCAGCTGCGCGACGGTGTGCTGCATGGCGTTGAGTTTCCGGTCGCGCGCCATGGCGTTCAGGTCCGCGCCGTGCTTCGCCACCAGCGCGCCGACGATCCGCCGCTGTTTCGTGGTGAGTCGTTTCGGCGGCGCCTCGCCCGTCGACCGCACCTGGCCGAGCGCGCCCCGGACTTCGTCCCCGCCGACGACGGCTTGCGCGGCGACGGTGTCGTCTCGAGTCGTCTTCGTCTTCGCGCCCGCGTGCGACGCGGTGGGTCCCTCGTCGTCTCGCGCCGCTTCGCCGTCTCGGTCCTCCGCGAGGCGCTTCGCGGCGTTGCGTCCGGTCTTGCCCACCTTGTTCGGGTCGCTGACGATGCCGACGCTCTCGTAGTTGTTCTGGTGGGTGTCGTCGTCGTCCCAGCTCGTCGCGTCGCGCGCCCCCGGGAGAAGCACGGGCACCACCTTGACGTGCTGCTTCGTCTTCTTCACGCGCCCCACCTTCACCGTCGACCCGCTCGGCTTCGCCCGCCGCTTCTTTCGCATGGAGGAGCCCATCGCGCGCGCGCGCCGACGATTCAGGCGCGTGGGACGCCGGCGGCCGCCGTCGAGGGGCGCGGCGCGGAGTGCGCCGCGGTGGAGCGATTCGCCCGAACGCCGCGTGGCGGCGGCGGCGGCACGAAACGAGGACGCTCGTCGATGAGACTGGCGACTTGAGATCGTGACTCGTCATCGGGCACCGGCGCGCGCGCGCGTGGCAAATCTGCGCTGAAAGACGTCGCGCGACGAGCGTTTCGCGCCGTTGACCGTTCCGAGAGGTTCGTCGACTCCGCCCACACCCCCCGCGCGCCACCGCGATGGCCGCCCACGCGCGCGCGTCCTCGCGGGACTCGCTCGACGCAGAGGCGTCCGCGCACGCGGACGTCGCCTCGGTCGAGGCGGACGCGGCCGCGCTCGCCGGCGCGGACGCCGAGCCTCGTCCGCCTCCCCCCGCGGAGGGAGCGGACGATGCCGCCGGCTCCCCCCCGGGCGCGGACGCCCCCTCGACGCGCGACGACGTCCCGGCGCCGCCCGAGACGTGGGCAGAGCGGAAGCGCCGGTTCCTGGACGGCGGAAAGAAGCCGGACCTCGTCGTGTTCCGCCCCCCGCCGACGCCCTCTCCCACCCCCCCGCCGACGCCGCCCCCAATGCCGTCCCCATCGCGCAGCGACGACGATCCCTCGGATGATGATCCCTCGGATCCCTCCGCGGCGGCGAACGCGGCGCGACGCGATCCCGCCTCCTCGGATCCCTCGGATCCCTCGGACGCGGCCCTCCCCGCGCTCGTGCACCCTCGCCTGCGCGGGAAGAAGCTCGTCGTGCGGCTCCACGCCCTGCGGGACGCGCCGATGGGCCGCGGGAAACTCTTCGCGAGCGTCGAGTCCGGCTTGGGGTTCTTCGAGGTGACCCGCTCGAGGGCGGCGTCGGCGAACCGCTTGGACCTCGACGGCGCCGCGGAGACGTTCGCGGTGCCGTTCGACACTCGCTACGTCGCCGACGAGGTCGTCATCACCCTCAACGCCGAGACCGACCGAGGCCGCGACGTCGCCCTCGCGAGCGTGACCGTGGACGCCAGAGAACTGCTCGCGACGCCGCCGCGGGGCGTAGAGACCGCGGCGCCGTCGGAAAACACGTCGAGCCCCGTCTTTGGGTCCGAATCGAACGCGGACCCGGATGCGTCGTACCCGGACTCGGACCCGAATGACGACTCTTCGGACTCGTTCGTGCGATCGCTCGCGTCGGACCACGGCGCGTGGCTTCCCCTCGACGCGGTGGACGGGTCCGGGTACGGCGGCGGCGTCGAGCTCCGCGCGACGTGTCGCCTCGCGCCCGTCTCGTACGTCACCCCCGAGGACGCGGCGGCGAATCTGTCGCGCTTAATCGCGGACGCGCACCGAATCGTCGCGAGGTTCGACGCGGGGGAAGACGAAGCGTCGCAGGCGCACGCCGCGCTCCTCGCCGCGGCGTCCGCGCAGACGCTGAGGCGCGACGAGGTACACGCGGAGTATATATCTGAGGGTTCTTCTGAGGGACCTTCTGAGGGTTCTTCCGAGGGTTCGACGCCGACCCCCGAGGCGATCGTCAAGAAGATCCTCGACGCGCCGATGGCGCTCGAGGCGGATCGCGCGTGGGAGGCGACTACCGCGGGCGCGAAGAAAACACCATCGGAAACCAAGCGAAAAACCGGTGGTTTGACGCTCCTGGCTCGCGCGTGCGCTCGCCCGACGCGGCGAGGCGGCGCGTGCGCCGCGGCGCTCCTGGCGCTCGGCGCGGACCCGAACGCCACCTCCCTCGCGGGGACGCGCGATTTTTCGCCGCTGCACTTCGCCGCCGACGCGGGGGCGACGGGCGCCGCGGAGGCGCTCCTGGCCGCCGGCGCGGCGCCGTCCGCGATGGACGCGTCGGGAACCACGCCCTTCGAGGCGGCCGTTCTGAGCGCCGCGCCCGAAACCATCGCCGTCGAGGCGATTCGCGCGGGCGCGGCGCGGGGGGACTTTTCTCGCTCGGCGGAGGCGCGCGCCGCCGTCGCCAACGCCGCGCGAATCGCGAGCGCGCGCGGCGCGGCGCGAATCGTCGCCGCGTGCGTGGAGGCTCTGGAAAAAGAAGCCAAGAACGACGGCGAAGTTGATGACGAACCGTGCCTCGCGCATCTTCGCTCGGCGTCGCCTCTCGCGGAGACGCCGGCGCACGCGGCGGCTCGCGTCGGCGACGCGGCGCTCTGTCGTTTTTTTCGCGCGCGGTTTTCCGACGCGCGCGTTTCGCGCGACGCGCTCGGGCGGACGCCGGGGCACGTGGCCGCCTCGCGGGGGCACGCCGCGGCGCTCGAGGCGCTCGAGGGGGCG
>MDSW01015330.1_pt1 | contig 18734 bp, 17 predicted proteins | sample 811171 | NCBI WGS metagenome assembly MDSW01 (sample SAMN05326641, study PRJNA326480) | marine metagenome | isolation source: seawater | place: Atlantic Ocean: North West | collected 2012 | reverse complement strand
GATGTAGAAAGTTACTTAAATCAGGATATTGATAACTTTTTAAATAATATTTTAAAAGTACTAAAAAATGAAATCTCATTAAAAAAAATATCAATTTCAACAACACCTTTGCCACCTCTTTTTTTGGAACGACATCCTAACTATAATTTTTTGAAGTCAACTATAGAGTCTTTTAATAAAAAACTGATAAATTTAGCCTCCATGAATTCATTTAAAGTTTTTGATGTTAATGATGAAATTAGTAAAATAAGTGGAATAAATGATAAAGAAAATTATATATGTAATTATATAATTAAACCAGAATTAGCTACTAAAGTATTAGAGGAATATGTAAATAATTCTAATGAATAGTAAATCACAATTAGATTCTTTATGGGCACTATATTATGAACCTGAATCATATAATGTTTCTGGAAATAAGATAATGGGTCGTCAAGCTGCTGGAAATGCTTTCCTTAAAGCTTATGCATTAAGTGATTTAGAGAATATTGGTGTTTATGCAAGAAATCCTGATAGTTTTAAATTATTTGGTCAGCAAATAGACAGTATGTTAAAACCAGGTAAAGATAAATCAGTGTTATATATTCCATGGGGTACACCTACTAATCTTAAAGATTTTGGTGGTATTTTTTATCCTGCACCCGACATAAGTAAATTAGTAGATCAAAGATTTTTCTTTGGAGGAGTAAATTCATATAGTGTTATTGGAATCACTCATACAACAGCCTCTTTAGAGGTAATAAACGCTCTTTCAGAGTGTTATACATCTCAATTAATGCCTTGGGACGCAATTATTTGTACATCTCAATCAGTTAAGAAATCTGTAGAAAATCTTTATTCTCAATATTACGATATATTGAGTGAAAGTTTAGGTGCTTCAAGAAAACCTAATTTTGAGCTTCCAATAATACCATTAGGAGTACATGTTGATGATTTTGAAATTAATGATAAGGAAAAGAAAGACGCAAGAGAAAAACTTAATATTAAGAAGGATGATATTGTTGTATTATTTCTAGGACGATTAAGTTTTCACGCTAAAGCACATCACTTACCAATGTATATAGCATTACAAAAAGTTGCAGAAAGCTTACCTGATGGAGTTAATCTTCACTTTGTACAAACGGGTTGGTTTCCTAATAATACGATTGAGGCTATATATGTAAACGAAGCTAAAAAAGTAGCCCCATCAGTTATATGTCATTTTATGGATGGAAGAGATCCAAAAACAAAAAAAACATCCTATGCAGTTTCTGATATTTTCCTTTCTTTAGTTGATAACTTTCAAGAAACATTTGGTTTAACTCCTTTAGAAGGCATGGCGTCAGGTATTCCAGTCGTAGTAAGTGATTGGGATGGTTATAGGGATACTGTAAGGGATGGAAAGGATGGTTTTCGTATTTCTTCTACAACAATGCACCCTGGAAGTGGCTATGAATATGCAATAAGATATAATTTAGGTGTAGATAACTATGATCATTATATTGGAAGAGCTAGTCAAACGGTTTCCATTGATATTAAAGAATGTGTTGATAAAATTTTGTCGTTAGCACTTAACAAAGAATTAAGAAGAGAAATGGGTAAGGCTGCAAAAAAGCAAGCCAAAGAATTTGATTGGTCAAATATTCTTCATAAATACTATGAACTTAAAACTATGCTAGATGAAAAAAGAATAAAGCTAGGTACAAATCCAATAAAAGTTTATTCACCATTAAGAATTCAAGATCCACATACTTTTTTTGATGGTTATTCAACATTAAAAATAGATTTACATTCAGAAATTATAAAGAATAAAAATATTAATAATTTTGATATTGCTGATTTTTATGGCTTTTCAAGTGTTTCATATTTAGATAATATTGCGCCTGATGTTGTAAAAATAGAAAAAATATATAGCTATCTAATTGATAATAAACACTATTTAGTTAGTGATATTAATGATGATTTTAAGTTAGAAGAAAGTGAAATTTATAAAATATTACTCTGGCTATCAAAGTTCGGATATATAAGCATAATGAATAAATCTGATGAAAAATAAAAAGAAAATACTATTTGTTCACCAAAACTTTCCTGCTCAATATAAGCACTTATCCAAAGCATTGGTTGATAAAGATTATGATGTTCATACATTATCTATAACTAAATGTAATATTAAAGGTATGAACAATCATCATTATGAACTTACAAGGGGTTCATCAAAGAATATACATACATGGGCTGCTGAATTTGAAACAAAAATGATTAGGGCTGAAGCAGCCGAAAAGAAAGCTCAAGAGTTAAAAAAGAATGGTTTCATACCTAATGTTATTATTGGTCATCCAGGGTGGGGAGAAACCTTTTTTTTAAAAGAAGTATGGCCAGATGCAAAACTAATTTCCTATGTTGAGTTTTATTATAAAACAAAAGATTCTGATATTGATTTTGATCGTGATTTTAGTGAGAAAATTTTAAAAAGAGATTTCGAAAAATATTTACATTTTAATTCATTAAAATTAACCGCAAGGAATGCTCCTTTTTTAGCAACATATTCTACTAGCGATTATCTTATTGCCCCGACACATTTTCAAAAAAACCTTATTCCTGATTCATTAAGGGATAATGTTGAAGTTATCCATGATGGTATCGATACAAACATTCTTAAACCTAATTCTGAAGTTACTATAACTTATAACGAAAAAAAATTTACGAAATCAGATAGTATTATAACTTATGTTAGTAGATCATTAGATCCATATAGAGGGTTTCATATTCTTATGAAATCGTTACCTAAAATATTAAAAGATAATCCTAATTCTTATGTTTTCATTGTTGGTGACCAAGAAAAACATGGCTATGGCGCCCCATCGCCTGATGGGAGAAGTTTTAAAGATATGTTTTTTTCTGATATTAGTGATGAGATTGACACTGATAGGGTTATTTTCTTTGGTCGGGTTCCATACGAGGAGTTTATTAAGGTTATACAAATATCTTCTGTACATATATATCTTACTTTTCCTTTTATTTTATCATGGTCTATCCTTGAGGCGATGAGTTGTGAAAGCATTATAATAGGTTCTAATACAGACCCTGTTACTGAAGTTATTAAAGATAATGAAAATGGTTTTTTGATTGATTTTTTTGACGTTAAAGCTCTATCAGATAATGTAAATAAAGTATTGAAAAATAAAGATAAATATAAACGTATAGGAGTTAATGCAAGAAAGACTATTGTAGATAATTTTGATTTGCATAAGAAATGTTTACCCGCACAATTAGATCTTGTCACTAAGGCTTTAAAATGATTGTAGAAAAGTATTTAGATGATGTTATTTTAATAAAACAAAATTTACATGAAGATAAGAGAGGTTATTTCTTTGAATCATTTAATAAAACTTTATTAAGTGAAATTAATACATCAAGTGATTTTATCCAAGATAATGTCTCATTTTCAAAAGAAAAAAATACAATTAGAGGTCTGCATTATCAAAAATCACCTTTTGAACAAGCAAAGTTAGTGTGTTTAATTAAGGGATCAATCTTGGATGTTTTTGTAGATACAAGGTTAGACTCTAAAAACTTTGGAAAACATAATACTGTTATATTAGATAAACCTGGATCCTTTTTATATATTCCCAAAGGATATCTTCATGGATTTATAACTTTAGAAAGTGATACATGTGTTGGTTATAAAGTTGATAATTTTTATAATGCTGAGTGTGAACTTGGCGTTAAATGGAATGATCCTGATTTAGGAATTAACTGGAAAATCTCTGAAGGAGAAGAAATACTATCTGAAAAAGATGCTAATGCACTGAGTTGGCAGGTATTTATTAAGAAGCTGAATGAAAATGAAAGATAAAAGTATTTTAATAACTGGTGGGTCAGGCTTTATTGGTTCGGAAGCTGTTCGTTCATTAATAAACAATGGCTCTAAAGTTTTTAACTTAGATAAACTGACTTATGCCTCCTGCCAAGAATCTTTACTTAATCTTCCAACTGAAAAATATAATTTTATGCATGGTGATATTGCTAATATTGATACTGTAAAAAAATCTATCGATTTAGCTAAACCTGATTTTATTATTAATTTTGCAGCGGAGTCTCATGTAGATAGATCTATAGAAGATCCTAGCTTATTTATTCAAACAAATATTCTAGGCACTTATAATCTATTAAGTGAATCTTATGATTATTATTTAGATTTAGATAAATCTAAAAAAAACGCTTTTAGATTTATTCATATCTCAACAGATGAAGTATTTGGTTCTCTGGATTTTAATGAAGAATCTTTTAAGGAAAGCAATAATTATTTGCCTAATAGTCCATATTCAGCCTCTAAAGCATCTTCTGATATGCTCGTTAGATCATGGTTTAAAACATATAATTTTCCTACCATTACGACACATAGTTCTAATAATTATGGTCCATGGCAAGATCCTGAAAAACTAATACCTCGTACAATTCTTAATGCCTTAAATGAAGAGCCTATTGAGGTTTATGGTGATGGAAAGAATATTAGAGATTGGTTATTTGTAGCCGATAATGTGATTGCAATAATAAAGTTATTAACAAATGGGAAAGTTGGAGAAAATTATAATATTGGCGGGAACAATGAAATTTCCAATATAAATCTCGTTAGTTTAATTTGTAAAACACTGAATCAAGTTAAACCGCGTAGTAATGGAACTTATGAAGAATTAATAACATTTGTAGAAGATAGGCCTGGGCATGATTTACGGTATTCTTTAAATATTAGCAAAATAAACGATGACATAAATTGGTCACCATTAACCAACCTAGAAGAAGGTCTATACTCTACAATTAAATGGTATATAGATCATTTTGAACAGATGTTAAATAAATTAAAAGATAGAAAACGTTTAGGCCTAATTAATAAGTAACATGACAACTCTTATATTTGGAAAAAATAGTCAAGTAGGCAAAGAATTATTAAATTTTACTGTAAATTCAGAAATAGATTGTACTTTTTACAATTCTAAGGATTTAAATTTTAATAATAATGATCAAATTCAATATGTGCTTAATAAAATAAAGCCAGACATTATAGTCAATCTGGCTGCATTTACAGATGTTGATGCTTCAGAAGAAAATTATGGGGATGCATTAATTATTAACGCTCAAGCCCCTGGCCTTATAGCTTCTATATCAAAAGATATTAATGCTTCTTTTATCAATATTTCTACTGATTATGTATTTGGAAAAGTTAAAAATGGTCCATTTTCTTCTACATCAGAAACAGGTCCAATAAATTCTTATGGAAAAAGTAAATTAAAAGGAGAAATTCTAACGCTTCAAAATAACAATAAATCATTAATTATAAGAACTGCTTCAGTTTTTAGTGTAAATAAAAGTAATTTTGTTAAAAGTATTGCAGAAAAACTTATAAATAATGAATCTCTAGAAGTTATAGAAAATCAATTAATTTCAATGACTTATGCAAAAGATTTAGCAAATTTAATTTATATCCTATTAGATAAAAATAAATTAGAAAATGTTATAAACAAAAGTAGTAATAATATTATTCATTTTACTAACGAAGGTTTTACTAATTGGTATGAAGTTGCATCATTTATTAAGTCTGAATTAGACCGTTTTCACAGTAAATTAGGAATGTTAAAATCGATTTCCGCTGAGAAATGGAAATCTAAAGCAAAAAGGCCTTACGATAGTCGCTTGAGTATTGACTATGGCGTTTTATCATCTTTAGATATAGGATCGCATAAATGGCAAGATAGAGTCAAAGAGGTTTTGAATAACCTTAATTATTTGAAAGATAATAGTGATGAGTAAAGTTAAAGGAATTATTTTAGCTGGTGGAGATGGGACCAGATTGAGACCTATGACAGATTTAATTTCTAAGCAGCTTTTGCCTGTATATAACAAGCCAATGATTTTCTATCCTTTTACAGTTCTCCTTCAGGCAGGGATTAAAGATATATTAATAATAACTAAACCACATGAAAAAGAAAACTTTTATAAACTCTTAGGAAATGGAAAAAAATTTGGTGTAAATATTGAATATATTAATCAAGAGAAACCAAATGGTATAGCCGAAGCATTTATTCTTGCAGAAGAATGGTTAGGCGGTGCTAGATCTTTATTAATTTTAGGAGATAATTTATTTTTTGGTTTGGGTCTTAAAAAACTTTTAAAGAGAGTGATTAGAAAGAAAGATGGAGCAACAATATTTGCATATCAGGTTTCTGATCCAGAAAGATATGGCGTGGTTACATTTACTAAGGATTTAAAAATAAATTCAATAAAAGAAAAACCTAAAAGGACTAAATCTAAATGGGCTGTTACTGGATTATATTATTATGATGAAAAAGTAACAAAGTTAGTTAAAAAATTAAAACCATCAAAAAGAGGTGAGTTAGAAATTACTGATCTTAATAATTTATACTTAAAATCAAAAAAAATTGATGTAGAGCTTTTAGGTAAAGGTTTTGCATGGCTTGATACAGGAACTCCAGATTCATTACTTGAGGCATCCAATTTTGTAAAAATAATCGAAACTAGACAAGGCTTACCAATTGGGAAGCCATCTCGAGATTAAAAATTTAATCCCTTAATGCTGTTTTCGATAGTTTTGTTATAGGATTAATAACATAACTTAGAACAGTTCTTGATTCACCAATAATAGAAACATCAACTGTCATTCCTGATTGAAGGCTAATCTTTTTTTCATTATTTAATTGATTTTTATCTATTTCTATTATGGTTTTATAATAAGGAGGGCTATCAGGTGCATCTTGAGTAGTACTTGGTGCAACTTTCTTAACTATACCATCAAATTGTCCATAAATTGACATATCATAAGCAGTAAAGGCCAATTTTGCTTTTAATCCCGGTACTACATAAGCAATATCTTTAGGATTTACAGAGCATTCTATTTGGAGAAGATCATCAAAAGGAACAATTGTTGCTATTTCCTCTCCAGATGCGAAAACTTGATCAATATTTTTTGCATTAACACTACTAATTTTTCCTTTCACAGGAGATATTATTTTTGAGAATTTGAGTTCTAGTTCAGCATTTTGGAATAATTTTTCTGCTTCATATAATTTAAGTCTTTCCTCAATAAGAACCATTTCTGCTTCTGAGCCTCTTTCAACAAGATCTTCTACAAGTTTCACTTTTCTTTTTAATGCATCTCTGGTTGATTTTACTAATTCATAACGTTTTTTTGCAACATTATGGTTTATAAGAAAAAGAAGTTGACCTTTTTCTACTTCATCAGACATTTTAACATGAATTTCTTCTAAAATTCCATTTGCCGGGCTTTGAATAGTATGAACCTTTGATGTTGGCACTACATCACCACTTGCTCTGACAACTTGATCAACAGAGGCTAAACTCGCCCAAATTAGAAAAATAATAGTAAAGGAAGCTATTCCCCAAAATAAAATATAGTAACCTTTGTTTTCATTAAAATTCGTAATTTCAAGATTGTCTATTATTTCTGCAAAACTATATTGTTTTATAAAATTAAATAAAGATTTAAAGGGCTTTAATAATCTATTCAAAAAATTTATTATAGTTTTCATATCTATTCTTCCCTTTTTTGAACTTGAATAACTTCACTTGTTGGACCGAATCTTGCAAGTTGTCCGTTTAATATTACTGCAATTTTATCTGTATTAGTAAGGTGTTGAACTCTATGAGTGGATATTATTATTGTTGGGTTATAAGACAAAGAAAATATATTTTGCACAACCTGATTTTCAGTTTCTGCATCCATTGAGCTGGTTGGTTCATCTAGCACTAGTATTTTTGGTTTTCTAATTAACGCCCTTGCAAGAGCAATTGATTGTCTTTGGCCCCCTGAAAGATTAAGACCATTTTCTACAAGTTGATAACTATAACCACCTGGTAATTTAGCAATAAATTCGTGACAGCAAGCTAAACTTGCAGCTTCGACAATTTCTTCTTCTGTAACATTTTCTAATCCAGAACTAATATTATCGTAAATACTCCCACTAAATAATTGAATATTTTGAGAGCAATAACCAATGTATTCTCTTAAAGATTGCGAAGGAATATTATTAATATCATAATCTGATAAGAAAACTTTACCGGTTTTAGGAAGAACATAACCGATTAAGTTTTTAATTAATGATGTCTTTCCGCTACCAACGGACCCAATAATACCAAGTTTTTCACCATCTTTTATTTCAAAATTAATATTATTAAGAATTTTTAAATCATCTACAAAATAATCTAAATCTTTAACAGTGATATTACCATTTTTAATTATAACTGCTTTATTTTCTTCAGTTAATTCATCTCTTGCAACATCTTCCATTAATATACTTATATTTTTATATGATAAAAGAGTTCCATTTAATCTTGTCATCAGCTGACCAATTTGGACTAAAGGTGACAGTATTCTGCCGGATAATATTACACATGCAATTAATGCTCCTGTGGTAATAGACTGGTTGCTGATTAAAATAACGCCAACACAAACTATTCCTGCAGAGCTAATCTGTAATGCAGTTTGAGAGAAAGTAGTTGCTACATTATTTACAGATCGAACTTTAATAGAAGTTTTTGAAGTAGATTCAATTGTTTCATTCCATTTTTTTTCTAGAAATCCTCCACCTGCAACCGTTCTAACTGCCTCCATATTATTTAATAATTCAAGTAGGGTAGACATTTTTCCTTTCTGGTATCCGGAAGTAAGTTCTGAATATTTTTTGATAAGAGGCTGAACAGATAATGCAACAATTATTACTAATGGAACAATTAATAATGGGACTATGGCAATCCAACCACCTATCATAGCAATTACCCCTATAAATAAAAACATAAACGGGGTATCTATTAAGGCAACCAATGACGCAGAAGAAAAGAAATCCCTTACTCCCTCAAATTCTCTTACGGAACTTGCTACAGCCGAAGGAGATCCTAAAACTGCATTATCATGGCTAATTATCTTTTTAAAAATTTTATCACTAACCACCTTATCTAATTCTGCTCCTGCTATATCTGTAAAATAGGATCGAAGTAATTTTAAGATAAAATCAAAAATTAAAACAATCGCAACACCAATAGTTAAAGCAATTAATGAATCCATAGCATTATTTGGGATTACACGATCATAAACTGTCATAATGTAAAATGCAGAAACTAATTGGAAAAGATTTATAAAAATTGAAGCAGAAAAAACCTGTACATAAGTCCCTTTATTCTTGAGAATTGTTCCCCAAAACCAATGGTTACTTAGATCTTTAGTTTTTTCTTTAGTATTCATTGCTAAGATCAATTTTAAAAGCATTGTTAAGCATTTGATTCTGATGAAGGATTAATAAGTGACCATATAATATCTGAGTTTCATTGCTAAGAAGATTTTTTATTTGCGCAATTTCATTTTCAATAACTTCTGCAAATGCATTAACAACAAATCCGCTAAGCTCTAATCTATCCTGTAAAGCTTTTCTTTGAGTTAAAGTATCATTAAAAGAATTTAGAAATATTTCTCTATTATTAATTGCGTTATTAAAATCGCTTATTATTTTATACTCCATTTCTTGATCTTCTTTTCTTGCAATACTTATAGATTTTCTAGAAGCTTCAGCCGCAGATTTTGCCGAGTTAATTTTTGCTATACCTCTACCAAAACTAAATATTGGAACAGACATATAAAGACCACCACGTATATCATCTTCATTACTATCATCATCAATATCATATTTTGTGTAGCGAGCACTTATACCAAATTTTGGTAAATATTCACTTCTAACATTACCTATCTCAGCTTTTTTTTCGTCATATGTGTATTGTGCTCTTTCAACATCATATGATTCTCTTGATCTATTAAATTGATTACCGAAAACAAATATTTTAGGGAAAGCAAGTCTTTCCATATCATTTTTAAAAAATATATTAAATCTATTTCTATTTTTTTCAGCTTCACTTTTTAATTGAGAAATTAAGGTTTCAAGAGAATTCATTCTAACATTAAATACAGCTGAATCAACAGGATCCATAATACCAGCTCTTACACGATCTTTAACATTTTCTTTATAAGGAATTAAAATATTTAATAAACTTTCTCCATAATCAGCAACGAAGGTTCCTACCATTGCATTTATATAAATTTCATTTGCTTTTAAGATAAGATCAGAAATAATTTCTTGTTTTTCTTTAGACGCGTTTTTTGCTTTACTACGGGCAACTTTTATTAATGAATTAATTTGTCCTCCAGAATAGATAGGTTGTCTAATCTCAACATTAGCATCAAAACTATCATCGCGCCGTTTTCTTACAGAAGTAAGATCACTAATATTTCTTTCAAAACTTTCATCATTGATAATGTTTCCTGATATAGTAGGGAATCTTGATCTTCTAGCAAATTTTAAATTAAATTCTTGTTCCTTGGTTAATGAAGTTGAATAATCAAATTCAGGTTGATCAAAAACACTTGATCTAATTAGGTCAAAGAAATCGCTTTCATCTATATATAAATTAATTTCTGATATATTAGCAAAAGTAGGGTAGGTTTCCTTTTCTTGCGCTATACCCTGTGAAAGTAACATAGGCAATATTGCAAATAACTTTATTATATTTTTGCTTAATTTGAACATTAGTTTAAATAGCTAAAAGATTTATAAAAAATCACTGTTGATTAATTTTTTTTATTTTTTTTTCCTTTGCTATCCTTTTTATTTTTTTCAGCTTCAGAATCTTGTAAGTCTTTAAGTTTTTCATCAATTTCTTTTGTGGCATTAACTAAACCATTTAAAACAGCTGCCAAGCTTCCAGAAGGAATCTCAATAGATCCTGATTCTTTGTCAGCACCAGATGCGTCGACCTCTAAGCACTGTACTCTTAAAATACCATTAACAAATGTAACTTTACCTAAACCTTCAACTAACATAATTATCCTCCTTATTTTCTATTTTTCATATATGGGTATTAAATAATTTTATTCAAGAATATATCTGATTTGTTATAAAATAAGTAATTATTATTAATTGACAAAAAATACCTTAAAGTGACATTTTGGATATAAATTAAAACATAATATTAAGTTTAAGATGGATAAATTAAAATTTTTACATGTAGGCTGTGGCCCTAAAAGAAAAGATAATACTACTAAGGTTTTTAATTCAGATCTTTGGGAGGAGGTTACTCTTGATATAGATCCTAATGCAAATCCAGATATTATTTCTTCTATGACAGATTTATCAATGATCAAGGATGAATCATTTGATGCTATTTATTCTAGTCATAATATTGAGCATTTATATATTCATGAAGCAATTACTGCCGTTAAGGGATTTAACAGAATCCTTAAGAAAAATGGCTATGTAATGATAGTATGTCCAGATTTAATATCTACTTGTGAGGCACTGTTGGAAAAAGGATCTCTTGAACCCCTTTACTATATTAAAAATGCTAAAACAAAACAATTAGATAAGAATCTTTATGTTTCTGCAATAGATATCTTATATGGATGGCGAAATGAACTTCAAAAGGGAAATTATTATATGGCTCACAAGTCTGGATATACAGAAAAATCTTTAACAGCACTCTTCATCCAAAATAGTTTTAAATTTGTAGCTGCAACTTCTCGAAAAGAATATTACGATATTAATCTAATTGCATTTAAAAGTGAGCAGAAAGCTGATTCTGCTGAAAAACTTTTAAGAGAACATCTAAGTTAAAAACTTAAGAATTCTGGTGGGCGCGGCTGGGTTTGAACCAGCGACCCCTACGATGTCACCGTAGTGCTCTACCGCTGAGCTACGCGCCCTTAATAAAATTACTGTATAATTAACTATTATCTATTATGAAACAAATAATTTATTGATGATCTATCCAGCCTGTAATTATATATTTAGGACCTTTTAACACTTCTAAACCCGCGTGAGCGTGAGTCCAATCTGAAGGCCAAATTAAAGTTTCTCCTTTTTTGGGGTTAATTTTTAAATCATCATGAACAAAATAGGTCTCACCGCCTAAATCAACATCATTTAAATAAGTCATCCAAGCTAAAAGCCTATGACTAGTTGACATATTTGATCTTTCACAATGTATTTCTGAAAAATGATCTCCAGAATTATATTTTTGGACATTAAAGGTTGAGATACTTATATCTTTAAAACCTTGTAAAAAAGAATATTTATAAATATATTTCTTATAAATATTTTCAAGCTCGTTAATATAACTTTCAAAAACAGAATAACCTTCTTTTCCAAAGTCTATTGGATGGATAGCTATATCTATTGTTTTTTTTCTAGAATGATCAATAATATTATTTGATAGCTGTCCTCTTTTTTGTAGGTCTTTTCTTTCTTCAAAAAAAGATATAATTTTTTCACACAAAGACATATTTTTGAGAGGAAAAGCTCCTATGAAGTTATTAAAATTTTTATTTATATTCTCTTTTTTATTTTTTGAGATATTTGTATCTAATTTTATCGAGCCAAAAACTTTCTTTAATAAGTCTCTACTTTTTTTAGTAAAACCTAATTTCATATATAAATTTGCGAGTTCTTTATTAATGTCTTTTGAATTTGGGTAAATATTTAAGCCCTTGAATAATAATTGTTCTGCTTCTTTATATTTATCCATTTTTGATAAAATATTTGCGTAATTACTGAATGATGGGGCATGATTGGGATCTATAGCCAAACATTTCTTGAAATATTTCTCGGCTTCTATTAGTTCATTCTCCCTGGAATATACTAAGGCAAGATTAAATGTTGCTATGAAAAAATTGGGATCACATTTAATGGTCTTTTCATAAAAATCTATAGCTTTTTTGTTATTTCCTAATTTACTGAACACCAGTCCTAAATTGCTTAAAGCTTTTGTGAAATTTTTATCAATTTTAATAGATTTTTTAAAATATAGTATTGCTTCATCATAATTGTTTGAGTTTAGATAGATTGTTCCAAGATCAAAAAATAATTCTTTGTTATTTTTGATTTTTTTTATAGATTTTTTGTATAATTTGATTGCTTCTTCTTTTTTTTTGAGATTAAGAAGAGAAGCTGCTGTTAATCTGTAAAGGTCAGCATTTTCAGGAGCTTGATCAATTTCTTCGTAACCTATTTGAACGGCTTTTTTATATTCCTTATTATTAAATGCTTCTATTAATTTACTCATATATTTACCCATAATGAAGAAATATTAGATTTTTTATATGTATCAGACTTTATAATGAATTATTTCTTCTTCTCATATATAATAAAGATATAAAAATTAAAGGTAAAATGATGTTTTTGAACAAATTTAAAAATGATTTTGCAGAAAGTCCTTTAATAGTTACATCTCCCCATTCTGGAAAAATTTATCCTCAATCATTCTTACAAAATTTAGAATCTGATATTAGTTATTGTAAGTCCATTGAAGATATGTTTGTCGATGAACTAATAGTAAATAATAAATATATTGATAATATTTTATTTCATAAAGCACATTTATCAAGAGCTGTTATAGATTTAAATAGAAAACACTCTGAAATAGATATTTCTAAAATAAAAGGAAAACTAGATTTTGAAATAGAAAATACTCGCTATGTAAGATCAGGTATTGGGCTTATCCCTACTAATACACCCCTTGGAAAATTGAAATATAAAAAAAGAGTGAGCGCAGAGACAATATCGAATTTAATTAATGATTATTATTTACCATGGCATGAGGAATTAAAGAAAATGATCAAATATAAATTAGCAAAATTTGGAAGAGTTTTTATTTTAGATTGTCACTCAATGCCATCAATTGATATTTCTACAAAAGTTAGTTTTAATTTAAAAGATATTGTTTTAGGAAATTGTAAAGGTATATCTTGTTCTAAGGAAAATATTAACTTTATTAAAGATCTATTCACTGAAAATAAATTTTCTGTTGAACTTAATAACCCTTATTCAGGTGGCTTTATTACACAGAATTACCATGATATATCACAAAATATAGAAACCCTTCAAATTGAGATTAGAAGAGATTTGTATATGGATGAACTATTTTTCAGAAAAAACTATAATTTTGAAAAGATAAAAGAAAATTTATTTGAGATAATTAGTAGTTTTAATTTAAAGCTTATCAATGATTTCAATTCAAAAGTTATGTTAGCGGCACAGTAAGTAAATATAAACCAATGACTCTTAAAACAAAAAATATAGAGATACTAAAAGAACTCTTTGATCAAAATAATTATCAAGAGTTAATCCAAAAAGTAGGTAAATTAAAAAAAGAGGATATTAATGATGTAGAAATTTTGAATTTAATAGCCACGTCTTATGCAAGAATTGGAAAATTAGAAAATGCGATAGATTTCTTCTATAAAGCATTAGAAATTAACTCAGAGAATTATACTACTTTGCTTGGTCTAGCGGATACTCTTCAGGAACTAGGAAAGCAAGCTGAAGCCGTGGGTTTTTACGAGAAGCTATTGGAAAAGTACCCAGATGATGATGTAGTAAATTTTAGTTCAGCACAGGGGTATCGTAAAAATTTAAATTTAAAAAAAGCGGCTTTTCATTATGGAAAATCTAATAGACGTTTAAGTACAGGTTTTCAATTAGAGTGTGTATATTTGGATAAAGATTCTGACCAAAAAGAATTTGATGAAATCCTTGATAATTCTAAAAAAGAAATACCTAATCCATTAGTGGCTTCTATAAGCAGACATGCAGCTATTAAAAATTCAACATATGATAATTATAATTTTTGTAGTGAACCTTTCAGGTTTATTAAAAAAGAAAATTTAATTCAAAATAATGTAATAGATGATGATCTTATAAACGATTTAATGAGAGATATAAATAGTGCAAATACCTCACAAAAGGCTCAAGGATTAATAATAAATGGCCTACAAACTTCTGGTAATTTGTTCTTGCTAAATTTTAGTTCAGTAAAGAAGATAGAAGAAATTATAGAGAAAAAAATCAAATTATATCGAGAAGAGTTTTCTGATAGTGGAGAAGGAATCATTAAGTATTGGCCAAAAAATTTTAATATATATGGCTGGATAATTACCTTAAGGCAAGGAGGAGAACTTAAACCTCATATTCATAAAATAGGGTGGATAAGTTCTTCAATTTATTTAAAACGACCTAAAAGAAATAGTTTAAATGATGGTGATTTAAAATTTAGTTTTCATGGTGCAGAATATCCACGTAATGGTGTAAGTTTTCCTGAAAAGATTGAAGAAATAAATAAAGGTGACATGATTATGTTTCCTTCATCAATTTTTCATTCTACTATTCCGTTTTCTTCAGATGAAGAAAGGGTTACTTTAGCCTTTGATGTCTTGCCGATCTAAATTCTTTATTTAAAATTTCTATTAAGGAATTCATCAATATAACTCCATAATTTCTCTCTATGGCAATCTTTCTCCATGAATATTTCATGTTTACATGATTCAAAATTTACTAATCTTGAATTTTTTAGTCTTTTAGACATTGAAATAATTTGATCTGGCGAGACTACTTTATCTTTTAAGCTATTTATTAATAAAATGGGTATATCTATATTTTCAGTCCATTCTTTTTTTCGCATTACCAATATTCTTTTTTTAACAGCTTGAACCCATCTATTTGTTACTCCCCATAATCTAATATTTGGATTTTTACGTACGAGTTTTAATGTTCTCATGTATCTTTTTTTATCAGAAGTTAAGTCATTTTCTTCGAAAGGTGTTTCTTTTCCCATATTTGGCTTAGAGCCAATAAAATAACTTTCTTTAGATCCAAATAAAGATAGTAAAGAAATAAGAGGCATTAATAATGTTTCATTTTTAAAACCAAGCATTGGTGCAGATAAAATAACTTTATCAAAAATTTGATCATTTTTACTTATTGAAGAGAGAAGAATGCAACCACCCATCGAATGACCTATTCCTATAAAAGGTTTTGGAAAATATTTATAAATAAATTCTTTAACTATAAATTTTAGGTCTTGGCTATGAATATCAAAGTCCTCAATATGTTGTTTATGGATATTGCTAATCATCTTGTCCGAAAGCCCTTGACCTCTCCAATCAAAACAAACAACATTATAATTTCTATCCAGAAATTCTTGTATAGTTTCATAGTATTTTTCTATAAATTCATTATGCCCTTGTTGTAGAAGAATTGTTCCATTATTTTGACCTTCTTTAGATGAATTCTTCCAATATATTAATCTTATTTTTATCCCATCTTTCATAGTGAGATAAATAGATTCTTTTTCTTTAGGCGCTTTATAGTTTTCTAATTCTATAAACGGAGCTTTTGGGTGGTCTATCATTTTATAAGCTTTGAATAATTTGTTTTATTTACTATCATATCAAAAAAAAGAGAGAAAAAAACAATGTCTTGGGAAAAAGATGTAAATGAAATAAAAAAAAGGGAAAAACTTACCTTAAATCAAGGTGGAGATGAATCTGTAAGGTTGCATCATGAAAAAGGAAGAAAAACCTTAAGAGAGAGATTAGATATTATTCTTGATAAAGATTCATTTGATGAGATAGGTAAAATATCTGGCTCCTCAGAATATAATGATGATGGTGATCTTGAGAATTTTACTCCTGCTAATTTTCTTTTAGGATTTGGAAGGATAAATAATAGACACATTATAATTGGTGGAGAAGATTTTACTCTTAAAGGTGGATCGCCTAATCCAGCAGGATTAAGAAAAAGTATATATACTGAAGAATTGGCATTAAAATATAAAATACCTTTGATAAGGTTACATGAAGGCGGAGGAGGATCTGTTACGGGTTCTGGTGGTTCTGCTAAAAAACCCACGATACCTAATAGTGAGCCAGTTTTTTCTAAAAATAGATTTCAAACACTCTCACAATGCCTTGGTGTTATACCTGTGGCAACTGCTGCTTTAGGTCCTGTTGCAGGGCTTCCAGCAGCAAGATTAGTGGCTTCTCATTTTTCTGTCATGACTGAGAACTCTCAAGTTTTAATTGCGGGACCAGCTGTAGTTAAAAGAGCATTAGGTGTAGAAATTTCTAAAGAAGACCTTGGTGGGCCGGAAGTGCATCTTCGCTCAGGGGTAGTAGACAATTTAGCTGAAAATGAAGAGGATGCTCTTCATCAAATACAAAGATTCCTATCTTATCTTCCTGATAATTATATGAATTTACCTCCCTCTATAACTTCAAAAGATAAAATTGAAAGGAAAGAGGAGGAATTACTTTCCATAATACCTGAAAATAGAAGAAAAGCATACGACATGCGTAAATTGCTGAAGCTTGTTCTTGATAATAATACATTTTTTGAAATGAGTAGATCTTATGGATCAAGTTTGATTACAGGGCTGGGCAGATTGAATGGACACACCGTAGCAATAATTGCAAATGATTGTATGTTTTATGCTGGGGCCATGACATCAGAAGCATCTCAAAAATTAAGAAGATTTGTCGATTTTATTAATACATTTAATGTTCCGGTTCTCAGTTTTGTTGATGAACCAGGTTTTATGATAGGTCCTGAATCTGAGAAGGCTGGAACTATAAGGCATGGTACAGCCGCCATATCCTCTGTAATGCAATCAATAGTTCCATGGGCTAGTATTATAGTGAGAAAGGTATATGGAGTTGCGGGTGCGGCTCATTTTGCACCCGATGGGTATGTTTTATCTTGGCCAAGCGCAGAAAGTGGAGCTCTTCCTGTTGAAGGTGGAGTAGCTATAGCTTTTAAGAAAGAGATTGAAAATGCAGATAACCCTGAAGAAAAAAGGAAGGAATTAGAAGAATTACTATCTAAAAGATCATCCCCTTTTCCAAGGTCTGAGAATTTTTCAGTTCATGAATTAATTGATCCAAGAGAAACAAGACCAAAACTAATCTCTTGGATTGAATTAGCCGTAAAATCACAAATTGCTTTGAAAGAGCCATATAGAACAACAATGTTGCCTTAATTATACTCTACCAAAATCATCTTCTAAGCGTTCAATATCATCCTCCGATATATTTTCTCCAATTTGTATTTCAATAATTTTTAAAGGATTTTTACCTATATTTTCTAATCTATGCAGATCACCTTGTGGTATATAAATATTATCATTTTTGCCTAATTTAAACTTTGAGTCTTCTAAGTATACCATCCCTGATCCATCTATAATTTGCCAATACTCAGATCTACTTTTATGTCTTTGAAGTGATTGTTTTTTTCCAGGGTTAATAATTATTTCTTTTATTTGATAACCCTGGCCTTTAGCAATAATATGAAAATTACCCCATGGTCTATATTCTTTTTCTGACAAATGATTTTTAGTTAAATTAGAACTGCTTTCTAACTTATGGATTCCTCCAATTCCAAATTTTAGATCAATGTTAAAATCCTTACATATTTGTGCTTCGCGAATTTTATTTTCCTGGCTTCTATCTCCGCCATTACAGTAGCAAATAGTTTTGTTAGGATGGGATTTATAAAAATCTATAATTGCATTATTACTGCTATCATCATCATCATTGTTTTGAATTATTACTTTTGATACGCTTTCAAATTCTTCTAATATCTGAGCTCTTTGAGCTTCAATCATAAAAGGCTTACCTTTCTTTCGAATTAACCATTTGTCACTATTTAGAAGAACTATCACATTTTTTGAAATATTTTTTGCATCTTTAATCATGGCTAAATGACCAATATGTACAGGATCAAAACCCCCACTTAGTAATGCATAATCATACTTTTTTGACATAATAGCTTTTCCTATTCTTATTTAATAAAAAGTTATATTAAACTAAAATAATAATCCAATGTATTATTGACATAATTGTCACTAAG
>MDSW01207736.1_pt1 | contig 18739 bp, 15 predicted proteins | sample 811171 | NCBI WGS metagenome assembly MDSW01 (sample SAMN05326641, study PRJNA326480) | marine metagenome | isolation source: seawater | place: Atlantic Ocean: North West | collected 2012 | reverse complement strand
TGTGCTGCTTGAATCCATTGTATGAGTCTACTATCTTCCACTGAAAGGGTGACGTCGACCATGTTGTTCCCACATTATCATTCATTATGAATCATTCTATAATATTGATATATATTCAATATAATGATTATAATGATACAATTACGAATTACTAAAAATTTTTTTTAATGATATATTGAAAAATAAGAAAAAAATATGATGATATTGATTAAAGAATGAATTACTGAACTTCATTCTACATCAAAGAAACAGACTTCTTGTGGCGGATCTCCGCTACTAATTTGTCCTTTGAATTCACGGGGCGAGCCATCTACTGAAACAAGGATGCTGAATTCAGTAACATCCTTTGAATCATGTTTTTCGAAGTGTTCAACAAATACTCGAAATCTTCCTTTTGGAGCATCTTTCTCCCAGAAAACATTCTCTACAGGTTCTTCAGAATTCCCACTCTCATTCATGTCGACGTCCAATCGTCCGCCACAATTTGAAATTTTGTTATCAAACGAAATCCGTTCTCCACTGGGACAAACAACTGATAAATCTAAATCATTTTTATTGAACCAAATCAAACTGACTTGTACCTCTCCAGTTTTCGCTCCTTCTCTTCCAAGACGTTCAGCGAAAACATCTTCCTGTTCAGCTTCAACTTCTTCTCCGATAACTTCTGCATCATCAAGTTCTGGAGCTGAGGGTAAATCATTGATTTCTTCCTCTTCTTCAACTGGAATTTCCTCGGCAATTTCTTCTTCAATCGGTTCTTCTTCCACTTCTTCGATTTTCTCAACTGTTGATTGAGGGGTGGTTCTAGTTGTTGTAGCACTCAGTTGCACTCCGCGGTCTAATTGTCTCCTAGGTCTTCTCAGATCTTTGTCGACAATAGGTGCAGGGAGTGAGGCCATAGATGGGAGTAAAGCTCTCCTGGCATCTCCTCTAATTATTCGATAGATACCTTGAGCAGAACCTAATGTTAAGGTGGCAATGACTGCTCCACTCACAGGGTCCATTACTGCTGCGAGGGAACTTGAAGTATGTCTTCGTTTCGTTTGTTTCTATCTTTTTGTGAGGATAATAATGTGCGGTTCCTTCATATTCCTCCGAGAACTGGTCAGGGGATAGCGGAGGCCATGCAATGACAATACGTCTTGGGAGAAAGGCAAGGAGGTTCCTTCGCCGAATCCAAAAGGCTCGTAGTCTGCAAGACCTCCAGTTCATTGCAAATGAAATCCAAACTGAAGTAGATGCTCGCTCAATTAATTTTGAAGAGGCCAATCAATTAGGAAATAGAATTCAAGAACGAGCCGATTTGATCGATGAAGAAGGTTTAGTTTATGCAATCAGTGATCGAGATACTTATCGCAGGACATTGGAAATTTACCTGAAAGACGGTTTACTTACCAGAACTGAGCAAATGCTTCTTTGGGATGAACGAAGAAAACTTGGGATTAGTGAAGAAGAACACACCCGTCTGCTTGAAAAGTTGGTCAATTTGTACAGGGGCCAAGGTCGAACAATCAGAATACAACGTCAATCTGGAGGTAGTTCTTGATGAAGATTTACCATTCCATTATTTTGGTGATTTTATTATTGGCATCATCTATGGGGCCATTGGCATTACACGATTTAGAGAACCCTCAATCGCTTACATCTGGACGTTCAGTAGACATTTCCGTTGATTCCGTAGAGATTGTTTCACCTTCTGCAGTCATTGGTGGAGTACATACTTTAGCAACAGGCACTCAGGAAGTTCGAATTCGTTTGGTTAATCTTGGAACTACCTCCGTAACGGGTACATTAGATCTTGATGTGGCAGTAAATGGGGGAACTCCATCCACTGTAGACACGGTTGCGATCAGTATCGGCGGGAGTTCTTATGCAACTTATCTCCTGGAATGGGTGCAAACTTCAGGAACAGCAGATGTTTCAGTTTCTGTTACAGTTGGTGCAGACTCTGATCTCTCCAACAATCAATACTCAATTCCAGATACTCTAACTATTGCGGACCAATCGTCTTATCTTTTTGTTTCAGATACTCTGCCGAATGATGGAGCGGTTATTGGTAGAGATATGTGGTATGGCAATTGGGTCTTTACTAACACTGGAAATATTCCATTCAATGCCGAAGGAGATTTGACTCTAACTCCTTCTGGAGGAGGTCCTACAATGGATGTAACCTCCAGTATTACCAATGCCCCCCCTGGTTCTCTTTCAGCAAATGCAGGAAATTCAGTAGTCAATTTATCATTTGATGGTTCAGCATTATCAGGCACTTATACCCTGAGTGGATTGTTTCAGATTTCCTTCCCGGATGGTTCAACAACCGATATCACAATCGTTTCTAGAAACATCGTTCTAACAGATTCTTATGCTACTCTCACACCCCCCTCAAATATTTCTGTTAATCCTGGTAGCGGCACAGGACTTCTCTTTATTGTACAAAATTTAGGTACATCAACTGAATCATATACGGTTGAATACAGTAATGTTTCTGGATGGGTAGACCCCTCATCCCTTCCATCTACAATTACCGATTTAGCCCCCAATACAGGTGCTCCAATTAATGTCCCAGTAGATGTTCCAATTACAGCAAACAGGTCCGATGTAGAGACTGTGACTGTTTACGTGAATAGCACTTCTTCGATTGTGAGCATAACTGAGAGAGCGTCAGTATTAGCGGGCGATCTTTTTGAATCTGATTTGCAGAGCAATGGTTCACTTGTTTACATCGATCCAGGAGCAACAGAGCAAATTTACTACACCCTAGTCAATACAGGAACTTCACCAGCTCATTTTGATTTGACCGCGGGGCTCCAAGAAGAACCAATTGGGTGGTCAGTAACCATTGAACCAGAACAAACAGACCTCCTGTCTCCCGGCAATACTAGAGCAGTTACCATCACCGTAACCGCTCCAGTATTGTCTTCCCCCCTAGATCCCGAAACTAAGGTTTCTGCAGGGAATAGATTACATCTCCGCGTAACTTCCACTCCTGTTGAAGGAAATTCTGCTCTTACTGCATCAAATATTACCGATATTGAGGTCAGACCTTCTGTTAGTGTTGCAATGAATCCTTTGGTTGATGAACTATTTTTCTCAGCCGAAGATTTGGAGTCAGGGAATCTATTCGGATTATTTGATGTTGAAGTAATGTTGTTGAGTAATTTTCCTTCAGGAACAACAGGTTCTGCTGTAGTTAACATTACATCAACTCCAACCACATTCAGTTCAATAGATGGGGCAATATATGGTACTCAAGAAACATCGAGATGGGATTCTACTCTCGCTCCGGGTTCTATTTCTCTAAACCTTGGAGAATCTAGAACTATTGTAGCATCAGTTTTGGGTCCAACCGAAGCCCTTCCTGCTGCGGGGGAACTGAATTTTACTCTTACAGCAACTACTTCTTTGAGTGGAATGGTTGGAATTACTTCGCCACAAACATCTTCCTCATTTGGAGTCATAATTGATACAGTAATTGATGGCGAACTGGAAGATAGCTCAATTACAGCAGGAGTTCCGGGTGATCAAATTAATGCTACAATGAATTTAGTCAATACTGGAAATGCTCTTTCTGATTATACTCTTTCTACTCCTGGTTTGCCAGGTTGGATTGTGGACCTTACACCTAATGCAGTAACTGCCTTAGCGCCTGAAGTAGGAACTTGGCCTTCAGGAATTGATTCAGTATTCCAAAGTGTTGTAGTTGCAGCAACTCCACCAACTGATGCTAGAGCAGATATCGTTCATGAAATTGAAATTTTGTTGTTTGATGGAGAAGGAAGATTTGTAGATAACGGAACTGCAAGTTTTGTTCTCGATGAAGTAATTGATGCTTCAATAGAACCAGATGAAATGTACATTGAAGTTCCTTCTGAAGGAACTCAAACGGCTAGTTTCCAAGTTAGAAATCTAGGTAATTCACTTCAGACTTATGATATTTCTACAGGCAATTTCGTAGGAGGTACTGATTTTACAGTTAGTGCACCTAGTAGTGTTTCGGTTGAGCCAGGTGCAAATATTACACTCACTGTTGATGTAACTGCATTAAGTGGAGCCAGAGCCGATTCATCATATTCGTTTGAATTAATTTTGGAACACTTGGGTATTGAAAAAGATCGTTCGACTGTTGAAGTAGGAATTGAGAAAATTCACGATCTCCGATTAACTCACGAAGCATCGTTTGAGGCAATTCCCGGTGAAACATTGACTATGTCTGTAACAGCAGAAAATCGAGGTAATCTCCTAGAAATTGGTAGTTTCAATCTTACCACCCCATCTGGTTGGATTCAATCATCTGATGGATTCAATATCTTGCCTGGCGAGACAATTAGCGGACTAACAGTAACATTGACAGTTCCTGCATTAGACTCCGAAGAAGTACCCATGGCTGGACAGGTATACGTCATACCAATTCTAGCTGTAAATACTACAGATAATCTAACGATTGGGTCTTCAAATGTTTCTGTAACAATCAAACCAGTATTCCAATTGGTTATGACTTCATCTCCATCACGAATTGCAAGTATCCCGGGGCAATCTAAAGATGCATCCTATCTGATGAAGAATGCAGGTAATGACGCAGTCATTCTTGATGTAACTTGTGAGTTAGATCCATCAAGTGTAGGAAGATGGTCGGCACCAGTTTGCCCATCCACTCTAGAATTATCACAAGGGCAGGAGAGATGGATAAATCTCTCATTGACTCCTATTGATGATCGTCATTGGGATAAGGAGTCAGGCACTCTTCTCTTCGAATTTATTCCACGTGGAGAAGTTGGTGGAAATGCTAGTTGGTCTACCCCTATAATCATCGAGCGCGTTGAAACAGATGATCCTGTAGTTCTGCGAGCATCAGATGGCCCTCAATACACCCTGAACGTAGATTGGATGCACGTGCCAGAATTAAGTCAAACTGGTACCTTATCACCTTCATCTTATTCACTCCGTTATGTATCTGCAGAAAGAACAGTCAATTCTTCACTTTATCCTGAATCAATCTGGAGTTTTGCAATTTCTGGGGGCCCTAATCCATTGGTTCCCGGAGATGTTCATTCACTTGGTTCTGCATCTCCTTATGCTCTAGATTCGTTTGATATCTTGGTAAATATGCCTGATTCGACATCTATTGCTCCAGGAGATGGATGGAACCTTACATTCAATCTTGAGAATTTGGATGAAGCGGGTAATCGCCCTGGTACAACTTTCGTGATTAAAATCCGACTGGATTCCTATAGCGATCCACGAATCGCAGCCGTGAGTTTTAGTTCAGGATCTCTGATAGAAGGAAGTACCACCGATTTGGTAGTTAATGTCACTAACTCTGGGACTGCTATTTTACCAATGTTTAGTTTAGTTACGCTTTCGTGTGGGGATTCGGTAACAATTACAGATAATTTACCAAGGGCCATCCCTGCGTTGGCAATCCAAGAATCAGTGGAAGTTAATTGGACAGTAACTGCCGATCCATTGCCTTGGTATATTACTCAAGGAGATTTGGAATGTACTGTTAGTTTGATAATGCCTGACTCTGTTTACGGAAACAACGAAGCAAATGATATGGTTGTAGAGGTGCTTACAGTCGAAGCGTGGAGTCCAGGGTTCTTGATTAGTTTAATTTCTGGAATTCTTGTTATTGTTCTCTCTTTGTTTTTGTTTAGGAGAGGTTTAGACGACGATGAGCGGGCACTACATGGTTCGACATACATCGTAATGCTTGGTTTAGCTTTACTCGCCAGGTCATCGATTATTCCAGAAATTGGTTTAATCTGCATTGGACTTGCAACACTTTGGATGTTGGTTGTTTCTTGGATTGGTGCAGGTGAGATTCAAGCGATTCATGATGACCGTAGAAAGTCATTGATTGGAGAAAGATCGGCTCTTGGCAATCATGCTGATGAGATAGAAACAACAAGGCGCGAGATTGGACTAATTCTACTTGGGGCTCCAATTTTCTTTGTTTTGATGATGACTATTGATCCTAGTTTGAAGGTTGAGTTAAGTGTTCTAAGTGTTAGTTCAAGCCTCGGATATATCCTAGTAGTTGGTATCATCTGTTTTGTTATTCTGAGGTATCTTGATCGCTTTTACGGCTTGCTACACAATGACTTGGCAGCTTTGGATATCAGAACTGCAAGGATACGTGGGATTCTACAAAGTAGAGCCCAAAATCGCGTAAATCCTTTTGCTGCACCACCACCGGTACCCGAAGCATTCAATCAGGAAATGCAGTCTGAACATAATGAAGGGGGTGAAGAGGAATGATGAGCGGAGATTCAATTGATGATTTGATGGGTTCAGGAGCGGATGCCTCTTCTAGATTCGTAGATCAGTTGACGATTCGTTCTGCACGTGTTCGTCACTTCCTCTGGAATCATAGGCCCTTCAAGGCGAGAGCTGATTTGAGAGAAGCAAATAGAGATGCAGAATTCCTCGAAAAACAGGTTATTCGCCTCCATCGTTCGTTATTGGCATTGGAACAGCATCTTGCAGGTCTCGATGATTTGAGTGAAGAAGAAATGAGGGCAAGAGGGATGGTAACCGATGGATTAATCGATTTGGGTAAGGGTGAATGGGAATCTGCTTTAGAATCATTTAGAACAGCCATTTCATCATTAAGTGCTTCTGGTGGAAGAGTTAACCCATTCGTTGCTGGTAGATTCTTTTTCACAGTAGAGGCTCGCTGGCCTGCAGAGTTGGAGCATGGCTTACTTATGATGACTATTGAGAATCTTGGCGAACATGATTTGCCAACAATGAGGATAGCAGCACCAGCGCCAACAGGATGGGTGGCCGAACCAAAAGCAGCTCAAATCCCGGTTATCCCGCCCAGGGGAGTTATTGAGATGGGGATCCACATCCACCCTACAGGCACAATTTCGGAAAATCTAGTGTTGTCTAAGCAAGTTTCAGTAGTGACTGGATATATGGTGGACATGGGCGACATAACCGTAATGTCGCGTGTTGAAAACAGAACATTACGAACAATAGAAGGCTTTGTTGTTGATGCTTGGTTGCCAAGAGGATATGCCGCAAAACGAGTTCCATTCATTCAGAATCTTTCCCCCGGAGAAGTTATTCATGTATCTACTGAAATAGATGCGAGATAATGGAAAAAATCGTTTTCGTGAGTTTGTTTTTTTTTGCCCACTTAGGACTACTATGATATACTTCAATGGAGTGCAAAGGGATGGTGAACACCATGAAGAACATGAAGACTACCTACAAGAACGACGATGGAGCATCGATTGGTATCGGTGCAATGATTGTATTTATTGCATTAATTTTAGTTGCTGCAGTAGCATCTACAATCATTATCAAGACCGCTGAAGAACTACAGCAGCGTGCTGAAGCAACTGGTGATGATACTCGAGATGAAATCTCGGGTAAGCTCCAGATTGTAATGGCTTACGTATCTGTAGATGATGGAGCAACGCCACCTGCTGCAGTTGATGAGATTACTCTAATTGTACAGATGGCTGCTGGTTCCGATTCTACTTTACTCACAGACATTTCTTGGCTTATCATTTGTAATGATGGTACTGCGAATGCTGATCTGAACACTGGTTCTCTAGAAGATGCTGGTGGTGCCGGTGGTGCTGCACGAATTTTCGCTGAAACTTTGGGCGGCACAGCATACACCTCCGGTGATTCAGTGTCTGCAGGTGAAACCTTTGCAGTAATTATCGACACCGATAATGACGCTCAGGACGCTGGCGGTCAAGCATCTGTCGATGGATGTCAGGCTGGTGTGGGTAGCACACAAGAGCTTCGAATGATCATTGCGGGTGGCGGTGAGACTTACTCACAGTTGACCTTTAACGACGTAGCTGCTGGCTCTCTAATTGTTTGATTACTGAATTGGTGTTTTTCTTGGGGCCTTCGGGCCCTAAGATTACATTGATTAAACAAGGTGATTGAATGGATAGCAAAGAAGGTCGAATGGCGGATAGGCTAGACGATGCATCACGTGTCACTGTTGATCAAATCGATATTCCTCCTGAATATCGTCCTACTGATCTTGAGGCTTGGCTGTTCACCCCCGGTGCAACACGTGTAGGATTCATGGGAGATATGGGGTCTAGACCTCCTTCTGGCGCTCCTCCATCTAGCTCGTCTTCTAGCGGCCCTCTTCCTGATGAATTACTTCGAATGCTCGCAGATCGTTTTGAACGCTTAGAGGCATCAATTGGGCATATGGAAACCAATTTGGCGTTAGGTCAAGTGTCTGGAGGCCCAGTAGCATCATCTGATGTAATGCATACTATAGGAGAAGACGGACAAGTCTCATCCATTTCCTTGGGTGAATCTGGACAGATGGGTGGAGACGGAGTTGACGCAATTCATTCTGGGCCGGACTTACTCGATTTGTATGAGGCTCAGTCTTTAGCACTCAATCCTTTTCTTCGATCAAAAGATTCAGTTCATTCTGGGCCTGGAGTTGATCCCGCAAAAATTGCCGCTCTAATTTTGGACAACCTTTCAGGAAGCGATGCTCAATCATTCATTCAAGCAGCGGCAGCAAGTGGTTTTCTTACATCTCAAGAAGCCAAGACACTTAGCGGCATTACATCATTAGCTGAACCGGGCCAGAGTAGTGGAAATGCAACTTTACCTAATCGCCCTCTATTGATTTTCGTTGCAATGGTGGATGCCTGGCGTTCCCAGTCATCATCATCTGACCGTCAATCTTCAATTCCTTCTGCGCCCATGGTCGATTTTGAACCGGGGGAGTGAGATGTGGGTGGTTCAGCCAGTGTTGGCGCCTTGATTGTAGGCACAGTTCTTCTCTCTATTTTTGCTAATGCAATGGTAATTACTCTAGAGAACAGGGAACGATTTGACGATATTGATGAAAGTGAATCTAAAGACGTAGAAGTTCGAATAATCAATGCAACGCTTTCTTCTACAACTCTTTTTGTAAATATCACTAATGATGGTTCAGATCCGGCCTTGTTTTCCGAGATTTGGATAATATTAGATGGCGGAGATCCCTTTCCCTTTTCAGATTATTATACTACCACCGAATATCTTTTTCCGGGTGAAACTGTTATGGGTTCTGATTCAATTACCGGAAGTCCAGTACGTGCATTTGTTTCATCATATGGACATAGTTCAGGAGCAACGATTCAGTAGGTGAGAAAATGGCAGATGGAGGGGCTTCGGACATGATTATGCTAGTTTCAAGTCTCATTGTTGCTGGAATTGTTTCTGCGGTGTTAATTCAAGCATGGGGGGGTATTTCATCAACTTTGAATGATGGTGCCAATCAAATTGAAGCGAATGAAAAAACAGAAGCTTCGCTAATCAGCGATCCAATGAATATTGATTGGAATCCCAGTACAAATCAGACAATGATAACAATTCAAAATACTGGAGATTATACATTGAATATTACAGATACAGTAATTCTTCTCAATGCTTCTTTGATGAATGTTTCACAGAGAGGGGTATCTCCTACTGTTTGGCTTCCAGGCTCCATTGTGAATTTCACTGTTCAAGGAAATATTTCCTTATCTACCAATGATGAGTATTATCTAAACATAGTCGTTTTATCAGATACTTTGAATCCTGCTCGAGGAGTGTATTCATTTACAGAGGTGGTCCGAATTGTCTGAAGATTCCTTTCCTTTTGGTCTAGAGCAAGATAGTTTGGCCAATAGCCTTGGTGCAGCGATTCCTAATCGCGCTCTAATGGTTGTAGAGGGAGAAATTGGAGGAGGAAAGAGCTTAATTGCTCAACGTCTAGCATTTGGTTTGGCAGAAAATGGAACTAAGGTTGCATTGGTGACCACTGAATTAACTACTCGAGGATGGCTTGAGCAAGTGGATAGTATTGGATATGGTATGTCGAATTATATCGATAAAGGTCAATTCTTATTGATGTCTAGATTTGGAGTACTTACGGAAGAAGTTGAAGTAGAAATTACAATTGATGATCTTCTTGCGAATGAAGGACTCAAAGCAGCAGATTTCGTGATTATTGATCGTGCATCTCAATTGATTCCCAAGGAAACAAATCCTTCGGCACTTCTTTCAGCGATTCGTAAATTCACTGCGGAGGGAAGAACCTTGATGTTGTGTATGGACACTGACGAAGTTGATCCCTCATTGATTAGAGAGATTAAAGGATCTGCAGAAGTAGTCTTGGGCCTATTATCGACTACCCAGGGTGGTCAACTAAATCGAACTCTGGCAGTAACTCGTTTCCTTAGAGCGGCTGGCCCTGTGCAAGCAAGAATCGGTTGGAGAGTTGAGCCTAGTATGGGATTCATCGTAGATATTACGGCGGTCAGTTGAGGTGTTCCCAATGGCAGATGAAGAAGAAGACCAATTTGAGATTCAGAAGGGCGATCTCGATGGACTTATGGCTAGACACACGCATGTTCGTAAGTGGGTTGAAGATTTTGAAGCTCAACACGGTTCACGCCCATACTTCTACGGTCCATTAGATCGAGGCGCAAAAGAGATTGAACCTAGAAATTTGATTTACAGTCTTAAACCACCTTTATTTGCTCACATCTACAAACCTCCTGATGACGATGAACAGGGTGCTGGAACCACTCTATGGTTTGGAATTGAACCAGTTTTGAATGAAGAAGAAGAAGTAATTCGTCAGGAAATTGTCGATCGATTATTGAGAGATGCACCAAGTGCTCCTTCTTTCACATCCGATTCTGAATTTGAGGGCATTCTCGAAGGCATGATAGAACGAATGACTACTACGAGTACCAGCATTATTCAGACAGAAAGTGTTCTCGGTCCTGCTATGGGATTTCTAGGATTTGGCGAATCTGCGATTGAGGTCACGGAAGAACAATTGGAGCGTTTGAAATACATCATTATTCGAGATTTAGTCAAATCCGGCCCATTAGAAGCATTACTTTCTGATGAAATGCTTGAGGATATTCATTCTGTAGGATTGAGATATGTTAACATGGATCACAAGGTATTCGGAATGGTTACTTCGAACATTCGTTTTAGAGATAGAGAAGTTCTAACTCGTTACTTACGTTCTATGTCTGAGCGTATAGGTCGTCCAGTTTCAGATAGTAAACCAATCATCGATGGTGCTTTGCTTGATGGTTCAAGAATTAATATTATTTTCAGCGATGATGTTTCTATGCTTGGTCCATCATTCACAATCCGTAAATTCGCAGAAGAGACCATTTCAGTCATACAACTTATCCAATGGGGGACCATGTCTGCTCAACAAGCAGCATACATTTGGTTGGGTCTTGAAAATGGTATGTCGTTACTTGTATCCGGGGAAACAGCATCTGGAAAAACCACTACTTTGAATGCAATTCTCCCTTTCATTGATCACAACGTAAAGATCTATTCCGCTGAAGATACACCTGAAGTAAAGGTTCGGCATCGTCTTTGGCAGCGACTAGTTACTCGTGATTCAAAAAATGAGGACTCTCGCGTCGAGATGTTCGATTTGTTGAAGGCTGCTCTAAGATCTAGGCCCCGTTACATCATTATTGGTGAGATTCGAGGTGTTGAAGGAGCAACTGCTTTCCAAGCTATGCAGACTGGACACCCAGTTATTGCTACATTCCACGCATCCTCTATTGTAAAGATGATTCAGAGGTTTACTGGAGATCCAATTAATGTCCCTGCACGTTTCTTTGATAACCTAAATTTTGCAATTTTCCAAGAAGTTGTTGAAGCCCCAGGTGGAGGAATTGCTCGACGAATTACTGGTATCGATGAAGTAATTGGTTACAATAAATTCGCTGACGGAATTCTAACTAGGGGTATGTTTGAGTGGGATCCAGTTTCCGATAAGCATTACTTCAGAGGTATGTTTCAATCTCATTTGATGGAGAATAAGATGGCTCCTATGATGGGTTTTGCCAATAAGCGTGATATTTACGATGAAATGGAACGACGTACTGAGGCTATTCAAAGAATGGTGGATCGAGATTTAACGCATTATGACGATGTCTTTGATCTTCTAGATGTATACTACCAGCAAGGATGGGAACAATTCTCATCCGCTATCGACACCTGGGTAGGGGTGAATCATTAGAAGGATTGGAGTGGGAGCAAATGGAGCGTCTCCCAGTTTGGCAGATTGCAATTAAGCGTCTTGGTATGCCTGTTCCTGAATATGCAATGAAAGTAGTTCTCCCATCTACAATCGTTGGATTATTGGTTGGAGCAATTGTTTTCTGGGGGTCCTCTGGCCTTTTCACAGGAGTATCTGGAATTTTACTTGCGTTCATGTTCCCTTTGCTTACAGGAGGTGTTGCTGCTGTATGGCCATTAATTCAAACTCAAAGAATTGCCATTGCAATAGAACGTGAGATGCACATGTTCATCACACGAATGGGAATTTTATCTCTAGGTGATGCGGGAGCACAATCGATGTTCGATATACTCAAGCAAATGGGGGATTATGGGGCTTTAGCAGAAGAAGTTCAAGCAATCGAGACATTAGTTGACCGATGGCATACCAATTTACCTGAGGCTGCAAGAATTGTTGGGCGTCAGAGCCCGTCGCCAATATGGGGCGATTTTCTAGACAGGATGGCATTTTCTGTAGAAGCAGGTCAACCATTGGAAGATTTTATGCGTTCAGAACAGGATACATTCCAAGAGGAATTCAACACTTTGTATGACACTCGATTAGAGGCAGTTGATACTCTTCGAGAAATCTACATTTCACTAACTACTACTGGTATGTTTTTACTTGTAGTGGCTGGCATTCATCTTGTTTTATTTATGACGGGAACTCTAGAAGATGATCCTTGGACAGTAATGGTTAGAATTCGTTGGATTCTTCTTGCTGCATTGATTTATTCGCTGTTACAATTGTTTGGTTTAATTTCATTCATGGTTCTAATCCCTGATGATGATTTATTTTCACGGAATGATATGACTACGCCTTACAAAATTAAGATGAGAAGAGCATGGGCAATAGCTTCAATAATAGGCATTACAATTATCCTAATTACCTTATTTTCCAGCTTTTTGATTAGTTATACTGTCATTTTGGAAAATTGGCACAAATATGGGCTTTTATCAATTGCAGTAATTGTAACGCCGTTCGCAGTTCCTGCATATTTGGTTGGGTTGGAAGAACGTTCTGTTCGTAGAAGAGACGAATCCTATCCTGGTTTTATCCGAGCTCTTGGAGGCACAGCCCAAGCTAGAGCCTCCGAACCTAGTGCTACAGTTAGAGCTCTGAGAGGAATCGACTTTGGAGCATTAAACAATTCAATCGATCAGTTGGAAAGAAGATTGTCCATGCGAATCGACAGCGATCATTCTTGGGATTGGTTTGCAGCAGATGCAAATTCAATGATGGTTTCTAGATTTATTCGGATATATTTGGAGGGTGCACAAAGTAGCGGGGAACCAGCCGGTGTAGCAGAATTGGTATCAAAGAATACTACAAATCTTCTCTCATTACGTAGACGAAGAGCATTATCTTCAGGTACCATGCAAGGTGTTGCATTCGGGGTACTTATTGCGATGATTACAAGTTTGAATATCACAATATCCATTGTTCAAGGACTTGGTTCATCGATTAGTGGGGTCGCTCAAGGAATTACTGGAACAGATGTTGGAGCAATCCCTGAATTGTCCGGAGGATTTGGTTTACCTGTTTTAGATGATAGTACGGTAGTTGAAGAAAATATTTTCTTGTTCAAGATTGTAGTTTCTATTCTTGTTTTATTGATGATAGCTATTCTTGGATTAATTTCTGCTAGAATCCGTGGGGGTGGAATTACCCTTTCAGTAGGTCAGATGATCTCAATGTTGTGGGTAGCAGGATTAACCAGTTATCTTACTGCAGTAATATTGGATGCATCAATTGGCTTATTCATCTCAGGATGACGAAGTAATTTAGTAACACCTGGACTATTTTTTCTCACTGTTGATACGTTTTTTTGACGCAGCCCAAGAACAAATTAAGCAATTTTCGAGATCATGGAATCTAGCTGGGCAATGCTCACGTCCAAAGAAGATAATTTGGAGGTGTCTCGAGTTCCAAGTTTCCTTTGGGAAAACTGCCTTCAAATCGGCTTCAGTTTTTTCGACATTTTTTCCGTTACTCAAACCCCATCGCGCTGCTAATCTATGGATGTGCGTATCTACTGGAAATGCAGGGATTCCAAATGCTTGGGACATTACAACACTTGCAGTTTTATGCCCTACTCCTGCAAGCGATTCTAAGAACTCCCATTCAGGAATTACTTCCCCTCCACTCTCAATAATCTGTTCAGCCATTTTTTTCAAATTCTTTGCTTTCGTAGGTGCTAACCCTATTTCTCTAATTATTTCTTTTATTTCATCAACTTCAAGTGAAGCCATTGCGGTAGGATTTGGAGCAATTTCGAAGAGTGAAGGGGTAACTTGGTTGACCTTTTTATCCGTTGTTTGCGCAGATAACATTACTGCAACCAAGAGAGTATATGCGTCATTGTGATCCAAAGGAATAGGAGTTTCAGGATAGAGTTGGTCGAGTAAACGACCTATTTTTTCTGCCTTTTCCTTTCTTTTCATTTTCTTCCTTCCAACATTCTTGATTCTATTTCAGCACCTGATAAGCAATTCAATACATCGTTTGATTCCAACCAACCTTTTCGAGCTATTTGAACTCCAAACCATACGTCTTTGAGTCCTTTAGTTGAATGAGCATCAGGATTGATTACAATTGGAACTCCCTGAGATTTGGCGAATTTACATAGCCTCCAATCCAAATCCAATCGGTATGGACTTGCATTAATCTCACAAGCTTTCAAGACGCCCTCTGAATTTAGTTCCCCCATTCTCCGAAGAACTGCATGCATATCTACTGGAAATCCTTCTCTTCCTCCTATAATGCGTCCAGTTGGATGTCCTAGAATGGTGAATGTAGGGTCTTCAATAGCTTTGATTAAATTTTCAGTATTTTCTATTTCATCACGATTTTTCCAAGATCCAAGCGCATGTACACTTCCAACAACGTGAGTCAATCCTCGTCTTATTTCTTCAGGATAGTCTAATTTTCCGTCTGCTAAAATATCACATTCAGAACCGTGTAAAATTCGAAAATCCGTTTTCTCATCTTGCCAGATTTCATTCATTTTTTGGATTTCATTTCCTTGTTCGATAACTAAATGTTGAGGCACCCCTATGCTTCTCCCTCCTATGTTGAGAACTTCTGAATGGTCTGCAATTCCCAAGAATTCCCACCCCAAGGAAATTGCAGCATCCGCCATTTCAGTCAATGATGCAGACCCATCAGATGCTGTTGTATGATTATGTAAGGCTCCTTTGATTTGTTCTGGCCCGATTAGCTGAGGAAGTTCACCTGAAACTGCAGCTTCTATTTCACCCATATCTTCTCTCATTTCGGGAGCAACCCACTCCATCTCTAAGTGCTGATAGATCTCCTTTTCATCCACTGCAGGCAGTCCATTTTCTGCTGCTTCTAATCCCTTCAAATCACCCAATCCTTCCAATGGAAACAATCCGAATTCATTGAGCCTCAATCCCATATCCAATGCACGTTGTCTCATTCTGACATTGTGTTCCTTACTTCCTGTGAAATATGCCATTGTATATGCAAAAACATGAGGGGGAACCAATCTGACTTGTGCATCAATCGTTGAGTTAGCTTCCATTTCTTCCCATGCTTCACCACCTAGGGCTGCTAAAACCCCTCCATCAATAATCGATTCAGATGAAGAATCATCAAACAGTGTTGATTCTAGAATTAGACTGATTTTCGAATCTCCCGCCCCCTTTACTTCAGCAATACCTGGAATTGAGAGAATGGCTTCTGTAACTGTTCCGATATCCTCCTTTTCCACTGCAGCAACTATGTCTAAATCACCAATTGATTCCTTGCGCCTTCTTGCAGAACCAGCAAGTTGTGCCCTATGGACGCCGGGAATTGATGCGATTTTTCCTTCAAATGCTTCTCCATAGAGTAGCCCAACATCCAATCTTCTTCGTCCTGTGAATCGTGCCAGTAAATCTATTCCTTCCAATATTCTTTCTTCCATTTTTTTCCCCATTCGGGGTAGATTGCTTAGAGCCCCATCTTCCGCGGCAGAACGCAACTCTGCAATACTCTCGATACCCAGTTCGTCGTGAAACTGTTTGATTCTTTTAGGTCCTAGTCCAGGGATTCCTAGCATTTCGATTAGCCCTTTTGGAACCTTTTCGTAGAGAGAATCCAAATCTCCCCAAGTCCCTTCTGTCATTGCTTCGTTTATCAGCCCAGCAATTCCCTTTCCAATTCCTTTGATGTCGATTAATGAATTTGAATTAACTGCCCCCCATAGATCCTCTTCATATGCCGAGAGGCTCCGTGATGCATTTTCATATGCTCTTACACGGAATGGATTTGCACCGTCTAATTGCAATAATGTTCCAACCTGCTCAAGTACAGTAATCACTTGACTTTTGGTGAAGAACGGTGGCTCTTGCCTTCGCGAACGAGGCATTGCCCATCCGTGTATACTCACCATGAACGTCTATGATTCGTGGGGGGTCTTGAATCATCTTCTTACTTCGCTCAATTTCAAAGACCGACTGAACCTAATTGGGACCGGGGGGAGTCTATGCTGGAGTTGTTTGAATCAGTTCTTTCATGGTCTTGTGGGTTAGTTGTCGTAATTTGGATTTCAATAGGCACTCTTGCCCGTTCTGAAAAAATTGAACGATTATCGCATAACGTGATGACGATCTTGTGTTTTTTGACTGCTATTGGTTTGGTAGTATTCCATTTTTCCGGAGGCCTTTTTTGGGGTTCTCCTCCAATGGCTAATTTCCTTGCCTTAGTGCTGGTCGTAATGGGCCTAACTAGTCAGATAATCCCGATTAAAGGAGAAGAAATTCAAGGTGAACCAAATCCACATCATCTCATGAAAATACGTCGTGAAAGGGATTCAGAAGAATAATTCTACTTAATCCGCAGATTCTGCCTCTAGTTTTTCATCGATGAATTGCCTCATGTATTCGGGTAATTCCCCATTTTGGAAAACAACATCGTTTACTACTTCTAGCTGCATTAGTGAATAGTAAATTTGCATTGCAGTCATAGGTGTTGAACCGCACCCAGTACAACCACCTTCAAGAGAGATCATGATTATTCCATCTGTAGTATCTACAACATTCACAACTCCATCATGAGCATCTAGAACTGCCTGAACAGGGCCGACAGAATCCAGGATGAGTTGTTTGTCTACCACGCTTTTGGGAGCATGTCCTCCTCTATCAATCAACGCATCAAATAGGTCAATTTTTGATGTTATGGCGATAATCTATTGTTCCTGAAAAAGGTAGAGAATGCATTTCCCATCGGTCTCCATTAAATATAGGTCAATTTTCGCGTTGACGGAATAGGTGAATGAAATGAGTGCTTTAACCCCTGAACAATTGGCACAAATAGGCGTTGGATTGGCTGTTTTTGGATTGGCGACAGCCTTTTTCCTTTACAGGAAGAATGATTCAATCGAGATTGATAATGAAACAGTTGCTGATATTACTAATCAGATACAAAATGGAGCTATGGCATTCCTGTATGCTGAATACCGATATCTTGCAATTTTCGTCCTAGTTGTCGCAGGTCTTCTTCTCGGAGGAGGCCAAATCAACGATGATTTGGGAATAGAGACCTCTATGGCCTTCCTTTTGGGAGCGTTCACCTCCGTAATGGCAGGATATTCTGGAATGAGAAGTGCAACTTCTGCTAATGGTAGAACTGCAATGGCTGCCAAGAATGGAGGCCAACCCGCTGCACTTCTTGTTTCATACAATGGAGGAGCAGTCATGGGTCTTGCAGTAGGTGGCTTAGGTCTTCTAGGCGTGTCCTCAATGTATCTTTGGTTGGGCCAAGAATTCAGTACAGTAGGTTCTATTGCAGGTTTTGGAATGGGTGCTTCTAGCATTGCACTTTTCGCACGTGTAGGTGGAGGAATTTACACCAAGGCAGCTGACGTTGGTGCAGATCTAGTCGGAAAGGTAGAAGCAGGTATCCCCGAAGATGATCCGCGAAATCCAGGTGTTATTGCAGATAATGTGGGGGATAACGTAGGAGACGTAGCTGGAATGGGCGCAGATATTTTCGAATCGTTTGTAGGTTCGATTATTGCTGCTATGGTAATTGCAGCATCTCTTGGCGCTGCTGCAATGGCAGCAGGTGATGCTGTAAGTGCACAATATTATGCCGCTTTGGTTCTATTGCCAGTGGCATTGGCTTTGGTAGGTTATCTTGCAAGTATAATTGGTGTATTCTCAATGTCTTTCTTGAAGAACATGGATGATGCAGCGGCGGCTTTGCGATATACAACATTCATTGGAGCTGGTTTGTTCTGGGCAGGAGGCTACCTCATAATGGGTCCATCTGGAATGGATCTTCCAAACTATGATCCGTTGTATGCTGTAATTGCGGGTTCAATCGTTGGGATTCTAATTGGGCTTGTAACAGAATATTACACTGGAATAGAACCGGTAATGGGCCTTTCAGTACGAGATATTCCTTACATAGGCGAGATGTCTAAAACTGGCCCTGCTACCAATGCTATTGCAGGACTTTCTGTAGGTATGAAGTCAGTATTCGTTCCAATTGTACTGATGGCTGGTGGCATCTATATCGCCAATGACTTTGCAGGATTGTATGGTATTGCAATGGCTGCAATGGGAATGCTAGCAACGGTTGGAGTAACAATGACTGTAGATGCATATGGTCCTGTAGCAGATAATGCTGGTGGTATTGCTGAGCAAGCTCACCTAAAAT